>Ga0181521_10005800_pt1 | contig 13651 bp, 8 predicted proteins | sample PEATcosm2014_Bin_32_FD_119764 | JGI IMG/M metagenome (GOLD analysis project Ga0181521, IMG submission 119764) | Peatland microbial communities from MTU Mesocosm Facility, Houghton, MI, USA - PEATcosm2014_Bin02_60_metaG | ecosystem: Environmental > Terrestrial > Soil > Wetlands > Peat | place...
CGATGGGCGGGAACAGAATCTGACGAGAGTATTTTTCGCGGTTCATGCTGGGGTTCGAAGCGCAACCTTTATGGTTGCGCAGGTCGGCCGCGAGGACCGCCCCTCCAGATGATTCTCTCACACTTTGCCGTGGGGGCAACCCTACCGCGGGCGTGGCGGCCTCGCACCCAGGCAGAAAAAACTCTGGACGCACACGGTCTGCGGAGCGATGATTAAGGCCGCCTGAATGCCCAGCGGCGGGGAACGCTGCCCGGAGACTGTGCCCCGGCCCGGCCTCCTGCCCAATGAATGGCGCAATGACTGAGCCAATACCGTTCGCACAAGAACGCCGATTGATGGTCGAAATCCAACTGCGGAACCGGGGCATCCGGGACCCAAGGGTCCTGGATGCCATGCTGCACGTGCCGCGCCACGAGTTTGTCCCTGCGAGTTTGATCAAGGCTGCTTACGACGATCGGCCGTTGCCGCTGGGTGACGCGGAGACCATCTCACAACCCTACATGGTTGCCGCCATGACCGAAGCAGCCCGCGTGCAACCCGGAGACAAGGCCCTGGAAGTGGGGACGGGGAGCGGGTACCAGGCGGCGATCCTGGCCTATTTGGGCGCGAGGGTTTACAGCGTGGAACGTAACGCTGCGCTGGCGGAAATGGCACGCGAACGCCTGGCTCGCCTCGGGTACGACGGAGTGGAAGTGATCGTGGGCGACGGAAGTGAGGGCTATCCCCCGGCAGCGCCTTATGACATCATCATCGTCACTGCCGCCGCGCCCACTGTGCCACCCGCCTTGCCCGAGCAGCTTGCGGAAGAAGGCCGCCTGGTGATTCCGGTCGGAGACCTCCGCCGCCAGGACCTTCTCCTCAACGTCAAACAGGCGGGAGAAGTGAAGACTCGAATCCTCGACCCTTGCCAGTTCGTGCCGCTGGTGGGCAAGGCCGGCTGGCCCGAAAATGAATGGCGGCTGATGTAAGTGCGTTTTTTTCTTGACTCGCATTCAACCGGATTTTATTATCACGGTAGCTAGAAAGGAGGTGATCCATGTCGATAGAAAGTAACCTTAGCGAGGGTGCTGAGGCTTAAGGCGTCAAGCAAGGTGCCCACTTGTGGGAACCTCTCGCTAGCAACAGAGGGTTAGTGGCAAGGGCGCTGTGCGGCGCCTCTCCCCGACGAAGGAGGGAGAAAAGCCAAACCCAATCAGTATCCCGGGCCCCTGGTCGTGCGGTCGGCGCATGGCCAGGGGCTTTTCGTTTGGGCGGAGTTGAGAGTCGAAAGTCGAGAGTTGAAAGTCCAAAGGGCGAGAAATCTTCACCCGCTATCGCGCTTTGGGTCTCTTATCGAAGAACTCAAACGACTGCAGGATGACCTTGGCTGCCATCTCAGTGAGGTGATACTTGGGCATCTCTTCGCGGCGGACCCAGCGGGCGTCGGTGACGTCGGAGGCGGGTTTAAGCTTTCCGCCCTTCCGCCGGCAAACGTAATCCACGATCACATAGTGGTACTTGACGCGTTCCGCTTCGCGTGTGATGCGGTCGAACGCCGCTACGATTTGCAGCGGCTCGACGTCCAAGCCGGTCTCTTCCTTCAACTCGCGCCGCACGCCTTCCGCCAGTTCCTCACCGAGTTCGAGCATGCCGCCGGGAATGGACCACTGGCCCTTCAGCGGCTCGCACCCGCGGCGAATCAGGAGAGCGCGCTGGCGGTGGATGACGACTCCGCCGACGCCTACGATGGGACGATCTGGGAATTCGCGCTTCATCTTTGCTACTGATTTGCCGCCCGCGCTACGAGTTCATACAGAATCTTCACCCCACGCCGGAGCTGCTCGACGGGGACGCGCTCATTGGCGGCGTGCTCAGTGGCGTCCACTTCCGGCGTCACTTCCAAAGTGTTGAACCCGTAACAAGCAATTCCCAGCGGGCGGTACATCTGGCTCTCGGTGTACCCGCCGCCCAGGGCCGGCGCAACCAGGGCGTGCGGATTGTACTGGTGCACCACCTGCTCGATCAACCGGTAAAGGCTGGTGTCGGTGGAGGAAGAGTTGGGAGGCTTGAAGCGGTTGGCGGAGGTGATTTGAATGGAATCATCCGCCAGCACGCGTCGAAACTGGCCCAGAAAAACCTTGGGGTCTTCATCCGGGAGCAGCCGCACATCAAGCTCCGCGTAGGCCGTGTCAGGAATCACGTTCGTCTGAGCCGCACCTTGGAGGACGGTGAGAGAGACCGTGTCGCGCAGCAGAAAGTTGTACTCTTCATCCCGAGTCATGCTGCGGGCGAAATCAGGATCTTGAAGCGCCTTGCGGATGTCGCGGAACTGTGTGGCGCGGGGTTCCGGTTCAAGCGCGGCGATGACGCGAAAGTACTGTTCGACCGAAGGCAGCAGGTGGACAGGCGGTTGCCAGTCCACCACGCGGGCAAGAGCTTTCACCAACCGATTCGGCGCCGAATCCGCAATGGGGATGGACCCGTGGCCGCCTCGGCCGGTGGCGGTGAGTCGAAGCCAATAAGGGGCTTTTTCCCCCACGCCCACCTCGTAAATTGTTCCCCGGCCCTGGATAATCAGGTTCGAGCCGCCTTCCGTAATCAGGTATTCCGCATTCCGCACCAACTCCGGATGATTTTCCAAGATCCAGCGGCTGCCCGTGCCGTCAACCTCCTCGTCCGAAGTGGCGAGGAAAATCAGGTCGCGCTTCAGGGTCAAGCGTTGCCGGGCTGCAATCAGCAGCGCCATTGCCTGAAGCAGCCCTTCGTCCTTCATATCCTGCGCGCCGCGGCCATACATTTCACCGTTCAAGATCTCGCCGGAAAAAGGCGGCAGCCGCCAGCTACGCGGGTCCGCTTGCACCACGTCCATGTGGTTCAGCAGGATCAAGGGCCGAAGCGTTCCATCACCTTTGAGGACCGCGTAGAAATCGGCGTGCCCGGCGGCGTAGGGATAGATCGTGTTGGGGATCCCGCCCCGCTCGAAAAGCCGATGGAAAAACTCTGCCGCCGCCAGTTCGTTCCCAGGCGGATTCGAGGTGTTGATGCGCAAGTACTCGCGCATCAACTGCACCGTCTCGTCCTGGTAGGGCGGCCAAGCGATCGCCCGGAGGTGTTCATCAAGCGGGGTTTGAGCGAAGGCGGGAAAAGCGAGAACGGCCACAAACAGCAGCGCGCCGAGCGGCTGAACTCCACCCCACGACCGACGTGCGGTAGGCGTGTGTTGAAAATCACCCATAGTCTGAGGCGGCAAAGCCGAGGCGATCCGAAATCCTCCGGCCTCGAGAGCGCTTCGCTGCGCGGCCAAGCGCCTGCGGGCCAGGCACTCTCTGACTATAGCAGATGAGATGCCGGAGGCAAGAACTCAAGCCGAGCCTGTCGTGTCTCGGCTTCAACTTGTAGCGGCGAGTTTACCTCGCCATATGGCGGCGTGAAGCCGCCGCTACGCCAAACTGAGACACTACCCAATATTCTTGCGTTTCTTCGGTCAAAACCTTTATAGTCAACTCGTTGAAACCCTCAAAGGACGGGGAATCCTTGTTGGCGAAACCCACCACACGGCGCATCTTCATTACGCTGGCGGGGCCCAGCCTGGCGGCGATGGAAGCTCAAGCCGGCCGATTGAGTTCTACGGGTGTGGGCTACGAGTTGCGCCTGGACTATCTCCAGGACTTCACTGACTTCGAAGGCTCGCTCCATCAGATACTCTTGCGTACGCACCTTCCGCAGGTTATCGCCACGTGCCGAAGGGAGGAGGCAGGAGGCGCCTTCAAAGGCAGCGTCGAGGAGCAAGCCGCGGTTCTGGCCGCCGCCGTGCGAGCAGGTTGCCAGTGGGTCGATCTCGAGCTCGAGTCCATCAAGCAAGGCGGCTCCGCTCTGCTGGGGCAATTCGATCCGGCCAAAGTCATCGCCTCCTATCACAACTACCGGCAGACGCGCTCCTTGGGTAGCGTCTATCGCCAACTGGTGCGGCTTCCCGTGGACACGGTCAAGATAGCGACGCAGGCACAGCATCTGCGCGACAACCTTCAGATCCGCCAACTCCTCAGGTCTCATCGCCGCCGGACGCCGAAGTTGGTGGCACTGGCCATGGGTGCATCGGGCATTCCCTCGCGGTTATTGGCATTGCTTTGGGGATCGGCGATCACCTACGCCTCTCCTGGAAACCATGCCGTAGTTCCCGGACAGGTTGCGGCGGACCTGATGCGTTCCGTGTACCAGGTCGAGCGGCTGAACCCCAGCACCCAGCTTTATGGCGTCGTCGGCTCACGCGCCTCGATTTCACTCTCACCCGCCATGCAGAACGCGGCGTTCCAGGCCAAGCACGTGAATGCTGTTTTCCTGCCTTGCGAAACTGATCGCCTCCCGGACTTCATCACCTTTGCGCGGCAGGCGGGGTTGTCGGGGTTTGCGGTGACCATGCCCTACAAGCAGGCCATTCTGCGGGCGCTGGATTGGACCGATCCGATGGCCACGCGCATTGGGGCGTGTAACACGGTGGCCGTCCAGCGCGGCAAGTGGATGGGCTGGAACACGGACGCCGCGGCGGTGGTGGAAGTTCTCACCAAGCGTCTGCGGCTCTCCGGAAGCCGCATGTTGATTCTGGGCGCGGGCGGGGCTGCGCGCGCCGCCGCCTACACCTTGCGCGCCGAGGGCGCTCAAGTGATCGTGGCCGCTCGCCGCGAGGAAATGGCGCGGCGCCTGGCGCGCGCGGTGGAGGGCGAAGCGGTTCCCTGGACGAGCGCTGACGGGTTGGAAGTGGATGCGGTGATTAATGCTACGCCGGTCGGCATGTATCCCCACATGGACGAGTCGCCGCTCGACCTGGCCCGTCTGCGCGCCCGCGTAGTCTTCGACATGGTGTATTATCCGCTCGCTACGCGCTTCATCAACGAAGCCCGGGGGCGCGGTTTGGTCACGATTTCCGGGCTCGAGATGCTGGTGGCGCAAGGGGCCCGCCAATTCGAAATCTGGACCGGGCTCAACGCCCCGCGCGCCTTGATGGAACAGGCGGTGATGCAAGTCCTGGAGCGGACGGGAGGGTAGACATCAGTCGACAGTCGACAGTTAACAGTTTACAGCTAACTGATATAAGATTATCTACAATTGTAAATTGATAACTTATAACTGTCAACTGTAAACTGTCGACTGTCGACTATTCTTATGCCCAACATTCAACCCAGCTTCGCCGAATTTCAACGCCTGGCGCGCCATGGCAATGTTCTGCCCGTTTACCGCACGATCGTCGCGGACCTGCTGAGCCCTGTCTCCGCTTATTTGCGGCTTTCCCCCGAGACCGCCGGGGCGGGCAGTCGAGGCACGCGAACTCAGGCGCATCCCTACAGCTTCCTGCTCGAGAGCGTGGAGGGCGGCGAGCGTGTGGGCCGGTATACATTTTTCGGCATCGATCCGTTTCAGGTCATTGCTTCGCGCGGCGATCGCGTCACCCTCACGCGTGGCGCGCACCGGACAGAGCAAACCGGCGACATTTTCGAATGCCTGCGCCGGGAAGGCGCGCGTTACCGCTCCGTGACGCTGCCCGGCCTGCCGCCCTTCACCGCCGGCGCGGTGGGCTTTCTTGCCTACGAAGCGGTGCGCGGGCTGGAGCGGCTTCCGCCCCGCGTCGAGATGGACGTTGACGTGGACGATGCGGCCTTCATGTACTTCTCGAACCTCGTCGCCTTCGACCACGTCCAGCATCGCCTCTTCCTGATCGCCAATGTCCTTACGGAGGAAGGCACAGGCACGCTGCGCGCCAAGTACGACGCCGCCGTTCGCCAGATCGGGCGCATGGAGAGCCTGCTGCGCCGTCCGCTCGAGCAGCCACGCGTGCGTCCGCCGCGCGGGCCGTTCCGTGTGCGCCACAACATGTCGCGCCGGCGCTATGAAAGCATGGTCGAGCGCTCGAAGGAATACATTCGCGCCGGCGACATCTTCCAGGTGGTAATGTCTCAGCGCCTCGAAGTGCCGGTGCGCGTTCCCCCCTTCGCTATTTATCGCGCCCTGCGCGCGGTGAACCCCTCGCCTTACATGTACTACCTGCGCATGGGCGACTCGACGATTCTCGGCTCTTCGCCGGAAATGCTCGTCAAGGTTACCGGGCGCGAAGTCGAGTACCGGCCCATCGCCGGAACGCGCCCGAGGGGCAAAACCGAGGAGGAGGACAAGCGGCTGGAAGAAGAACTGCGCGCCGATGAAAAGGAGTGCGCCGAACACATCATGCTGGTGGACCTGGGCCGCAACGACATCGGGCGAGTGTGCGAGTTCTCGAGCGTGCGCCCCAAGGAAATCATGTTCGTCGAGCGCTACTCCCACGTGATGCACCTGGTCTCCTCGATTGGCGGCCGCCTGCGCTCGGACGCGGACAGCTACGCCGCGCTGGCCGCTTGCTTCCCTGCCGGCACGCTCACCGGCGCGCCTAAGGTCCGCGCCATGGAGATCATCGACGAGCTCGAACCTACGCGGCGCGGGCTCTACGGCGGCGCGGTCCTCTATCTCGACTTCTCCGGCAATCTCAACTCCTGCATCGTCATCCGCACCGTGCTGGTTAAAGGCCATCGCGCCTACCTGCAAGCCGGGGCCGGGATCGTCGCCGACTCCGTTCCCGCCCGCGAATACCAGGAATGCCTCCATAAAGCCCAAGCCGTCCTTAAAGCCTTCGAGATCGGCGAGCGAGGGCTGTAGCCGTATAAAGGGTTAAAGGGTGAAGGCTAAAGGCTGAAGGCCATGACGGTGGTCGTTGGGCCGACCCTTTACCCTTCACCCTTTACCCTTTATCCTTTTCTCGCTCCTTTGTTTTCATAGACATTCCCGGATCGTTCGTTAATTTTCTGGTGTCGAGGAGTCATAGGCACGAGTCGAGAAGTCAAGAGCGGCATCCCCGCCTGCGACCGGGAATTGACAATTGACCTCTGGTTGTGGGCTCCGCGACTCCTGAACGCCTTGACTCTGCGACTTTCTGTCATTGTCCTTTGTTTTCAGAGACATTCTCGCTTTGTTCTCTCGAAAACCGAGCGCAGCCGTATGCGGATTGCTTTGGACCCTTTCGTCAAACGACTGTTTCAAACGTGTGTTTGAATTTAAGACCGGCGCCCTGCGCTTGCGATGCCGGCCTCTCCCCTCTCGAGATGTGTGGTCCTTTTCGGCGTCTGTTTGCTCCTATTCGCATGCAAAACCAGCACGTTTTCGGTCCGTTTCTGCACTGTGAAAAATGTGAGATCCTTTGTTTTCAAAGACTTCTTGGCTTCGTTCCCACGATTTTCGTATTTCCCGCGCCCCTCGGGACCCTGCCCCACCGGACGAATTCGCACCCTGCCAAATCTTGCCGGTCGGAACCGGTCCCTGGAACACCTGCTTCGCCAAAGCACTTGTTTTCGGGTTTAGTGCACGCATTTGCATTCAAAAATACCTTCGTTTTGAGTTCGCTTTGCACAACATCAAAACACGACTTTCTTTGTTTTCAATGACTTCTTCGCTTCGTTCCCACTGTTTTTGTATTTTCCGCGCGGACTCACTCTCCCTCGCATCCCGATCTATCTCGTTTTTCCGTTGCGCCAGCAAGGACCAAGTCCTTCTCTACGACAATTCGTCATCCTTAAAACATACTACAGTAGGCTATCATAGCTCAAGGATCATGTCAAGTGAATACCATCGAGAAGCTTCTCGGCGCGCTCGGGACGACAAATGAGAAGGTCGTCCAGGGTCGGATGGAGGTTTAGCGCGACCCAAATGCTTCGCCTCCATGCCGCCGAGACTAAGGATGGACGGACCTCTCCCCCGGGGGGCATAAGCGCGAGAATAAGCGCCCGGTCGCCTGCAAGCCCGCGTAGCGGGCGGAGTCATTTAGCCCATGGCGCGAGCCGTGGGGAAAATAGGTGTCCCGTGAGTTTCCGAGCCCCGTCAGGGGCGATATCCGTCCGCCGAAAAGCGTGAAACGAACCCATTCGCCATCGACGTCGCCCCTGACGGGGCTGGAAAGCTGTTGGCTCTCAACGTGGCCCACGGTTGCGCCGTGGGCTACATGATGGCGCCACTGCCGTGGCTTAAAGGCAGCCGGCGCACGACGGAGGAGGGGTTGTTGGCGGTGATTTTGGCCCCACGTCTAGCTTGCCGGGCAGCCTGGGGGCACAAAGCCAAAACCAGATTTGGCTGGCTTTCTTCCGATGGCTTCCTCGGCGTCGCGGTGGGTGGCCGGTTTCACCGTGAGGGTCTCTTTCTTTCCCAGGCGGGAGATTTCGAGCGTCAAGGGGGCGGGGCCTTGCGGAACCAGGAGCTTACCCAGATCTTCCCGGCTGGTCGCGGAGGTGGGCTTCCCATTGATGGCAAGGATGGAATCGCCCACGTGCAGTCCGGCGTCAAAGGCGGGCGAAGGCCATTCGACTCGCGAAATCATCGCTTCTCCTGGCTCAGGAGAATACAAAACGCGAACACCGAGGAAGTAGCTGTTCGGGTCAAACCGAGGGTGGCCAGAAGGATGGGGCAGTTCCCAGGTCAAGTCGGCAGCAAAGATTTTTCCTTGGAGCTCGGATCGCAGTTCGAATGCCTTCTGCTCTCCGGAGCGATCCACTTTGAGGCTTATGCCGCGTTCCTGGTCGGGCTCGAGGAGAACGGACTTTACGTTTGCAGGCGCCAAGATTTCCTGGCCATTAATTGCGACCACCCTGTCGCCCGGCAGCAACCCGGCGCGGAGCGCGGGTGATTGCGGGAAAACCCTCTCGACCAGCACTTCAGTCGGATCCTTCAGTACGAGAGCGGTGAACCCGAAGGAATACTTGCCGCCTGATGGACCAACCCAGCCGGCCTCGCGCGGATTGTCTGGAGAACCGGAAGAGAGCTGCCGAATTCTCTTAACTTGCTCTGGCGGGGTTCCGACCGGAACATCCTGGCCCTCGATTCGCGTGATTCCTTCGCGCTCCTCGAGCATTTTGAAGAAGTCGACGTAACGGGTGAATTCGGCGCGTTTTTCGCTCCTTGGAACCGTCCGCGCAGCACGTCCAAGGCTGGAATCGTTGATGAACTTCTGGTGGCTGAGCTTGGCCAAGGTTGATTCGCGCACGCGTCGAACATGGAATTCCAGGGTTTGATCGCCGCGTTTGATTCTCAGAACCACAATTGAGGGTTTTGCCGACACAATCTCCTGCAGCATCCGGTCCATAGTGTTCTCGGCCGCCGGGACGCCGTTCACGGCGACGATCTCGTCCCCAGGGCAAATGCCGGCGCGCTCCGCCGGGCCATTGTGCCATGTATCAGCCACCAAGATCGGCTGCTTTTCTGGAAAGCTGGAGATTGCCCCAGGCACGTAGGCATCGCAGATCCCGAAGTATTTTGGCGCATCGCATTGGGAGTTTTTGCGGGCGTCCTTGGCATGCCCGCGAAGAGGGCACAATACGAGAACGGCTGCCGCCACGAGGATAAGCTGTTTATGCATGACGCGGCCCCTCACCCGTCATGCTCCGGCTGATGGAGGCGCCAGAGCACGACACCCTCTCCCCTGGGAGAGGGCGATCATCCTATCATAATGTTTTCCATCGCGTATTTTTCGCTCTCCCCGCTAATTCAGCGATGGCTTCTCGATATGATCGATGACGAGGACTTCGACCGGGTTCTTGGCTGGTTGCAGCTCGAGGCCAAGCTGCTCCTGAATGGCGGCGAAGTTCGAGGTCTCGGAAGCGCCGAGCATCTGCGGGTTTTTGCTGGCCGGCTTGCCCATTTCCGGCTCTCCGGAGGTCTCAGCCTCGGTTCGCGGGTATCGCCACTGTAAGGTGAAATTATAGTTGCCCTTGAGCCCGGTGTGATCCACCACGGTGCAGCCCAAGCTGTCCGACAAAAACTCCGTCAGCGTCGCCATGGGCGATTTCCGAAATGAAAGCAGGCCCTGTGCATTGCTGCCCCATTGGCCTTCGACGCCTTCGACTCCGCTGGCTTCCCGAAGTTTGGGACCGTTCTTCGCGATGACCAGCGCATATCCCGGAAGAGCCTTGGTTTCACGGTGAACCGCCAGCTTGAAGCGGTCCGTCAATAGCGCCTGAAGCATGCGGTGCTTTATTGCCGCTCCCCGGTTCCCGCTAAGCCCACTCAGTTCTTGACTTGCGGCGCTGCCCGCTTTCGCTTGAATATCGAATTCCTCGGAAAGGAACCAGTTCGGGCCGCCCTGGATCAACCAAGGGTGATGAACTCCGAAGGCCATTTCAACGAGGCTCTCGAGGGTGACCTCCGTGGCCTCAAAAGTTCCCTCATTCGGCGGATCGGCAATAGAGTGCCCGAGGCGCCACCCGACCGGGTCAGACGCGTACAGCTTAATGGAAGCGACTTCGAATCTTGGCGCCGCGGCGGCTGTGGCTTCGCTTTGCGACGCAGGCTGGTTCTGCGGGGATTGCGCCAAGCCAGACGCGAGGGGCAGGGCGACGACCGCTAATCCACACGTGGCGAGTAATACTTTTCCACGGAAATTCATTTTGACCTCCGAACCAAATGCTGTCACCGGACGCCGCTCCAAGAACGCGTAGGGGTAGGGCTTGCCCTACCCTCGTCGGGACCAGCAGAGATGCGGGGACGGCAAGCCGTCCCCCTACAAGCAGCTAAACAAGAGGAATCGTTTCATGGCGGACTTGCATGCGAGTGAAGCTCATGCGCCCCCGGGCTGCTCAAGGTCACGGCGAGCCGGGTTCCGTCTTCGACAGGCGCTCCCGGCACTGCTTGTCCATCCACCAGAATCGAGTCAACGCCCTGGTCCACCGGCATGGAAACCTCGGCCGTCACTCCCTCCGGTAGCTCGATAGCGGCTTGAAAATCCGAGTCCTCGTGGCGGTAATCGACTTTGAGGAGGCCGTGGGGACAGGGCTGACCGCCGCGGGCGTATTGCATTCCGCAGAGGTCGGGGCGGATGCTGACTTTGCTGAACCCTGCCGCCGTGGGCTGAATGCCGAGCACTTGTTCCATGAGCCAAGCCGCGGGGCCGCTCGACCAGCCGTGGCAAAGGCTCACAAAGGTGCCCTCGCCGTGGTCAGTTTGGAGATGGGTGTGGAAGTGTTCCTTCACCCAGCGCGGGTCGTAACCTTCCCAAAACGTGGTGGTCTCCGGGCGCAGCATTCCGCCCCAGTAATCGACGATCCAATCCGCGGCCTGACTGCGGCGGCCGGCCTCCGCCATGGCTGAAACCGCAAAATAGTTGAAGTGCGGCGTGACGTTGAAGCGGTAGGGACGCGACAGGATGTTTTCCCAGACGGCCGAGCGCTGGGTGGCATCGGCGAGGCCGGAGTAGATGGCCATGGCGTTGGTCTGCCAACGGTCGCCAAAAATGTTGCGCGTGGGATCAAGAGAGTTCCGGAGCGTATCGGCGCGCAACTTCTCGGCGATTTGCAGGAATTTCTGCGCGGCGGTCGCGTCGCCCGCCTGATCGAGCAGCCAGGCGCCTTCCTGGAAGGCCCGCAGGAATTCCATCAGCGTAACGCGGCGCGATTCGGCGGAGTCTTGATCCAAATCGGGCGACCAATCGACGAAGGTGGAGCGGTTATTGGAATTCCTGAAGAGGCCCTTCTCATCAATCTGGGTTGCCATGTACTCCAGCAAACCGCGCAGCGAATCCTGAACGGCTTTCAGATGCTCGAGGTCTCCGGCATGCCGGAAATAATCCGCCTCGGTCATCACCCAGAGGGCCGAGTATCCCGGGATTCCATTGACGTCGTTTTTGACAGGATTGCCGACCGCGGCAACCAACTCTTTGAGAGATTTGTCGACCAGGAAGCGGTCGCCAAAAACGTCGCTGATGACGCGCGCGCTGATGTCCAGCCCGCCTGCCAGGCACAGACGGTCGCGCTTGGGGCCGTCCCAGACCGAGTCCTGCATGCAGAGGTGCGCGGTGTACGCTGCCGTTTCCCAAATCTTGTTGAGCGTGGGATCGGGACACTCGAAGGAACCCATCTGCTTCACGGGATAATAAATGAAATCCGCATCGATGGCCTTGAACCGGAGTGGCGACGTTCCCGCCAAGAATCTGACCAGGGCATACTGGAAGGCGCTCTTGGGGCCGTAAACGGTGTCGAAGGGCGGCACATCCATCTCGTTGGCTCCCAGGTAGGGGTTTGACAATGCCTCTTCTACCGATTCGCCGTACTGAACCTCGAGGCGCATCCGCGCAGGCGAGTCGGAGACAATGCGAAGCCGCCCCGCACACTCCTTCCGAAAACCTAACACCAGGTAAGGGTATTCCGAGATGGGAAGCTGCTTGGCCGGCAAGGTGGCTGTGAACTCCTGCGACCGCGGCAGGCTTTCCTCCTCGGTCGTGGCAGCCGGACTCCGGTAGGTGGCGGTGGAGCCGGGCCGCTGAGAAAGCTCACGCCGGTACCTTCCCATGAGCGCCGAGGTGTTCGAAAACTTCCCCATGCCTTCAAAGCCGTAGGCCAGTTCATCTGCCTCCAGCACCGCGTGCGCCAGGAACGGTGAAATGCCATCGTAGCCCGGCCAGCGGTACATGCCCGCATCGGCGTAAGCCTGAAAAAACTCGCTGCTCGATTCGATGGCGCCCAGAGATATCGCCTGGGGCCAGGCGCGATCATCGAAGGCCGGGGTCTCCCATCCTTGGCTCGAGCCGCTGCCGCATTTCCAGGTGGCGTCGGTGACGAGCAGGGCAGGCTTCACGACTTCGAGGGAGGCGGGGACGATTTTCAAGACTAACCGCTCGCCCTGAACCGTGACCGCCACCAGGTTGCGCCCCGCGTGCAGTTGACCGGAAACATCAATCGCCAGCAGAAAGGGGCGAAGGCGGTCTTTGGGATCGCGCTCCGCGGCGGCCAGGAGGCGTCCGTTGATGTAGACGCGAATGTAGCTTGCGCCAGCGGCGTAGAGCGTCGCCACCGGCGGGACCTTTTTCAACGAGAAGGATTTGCGCAGGCAACTGTACACGCCTTCGCTGGTGCTTCCGGGTATCGCGCTCCAGATGTACTGCTCGGGCAAGGGAGTGTGGACGCTCGATTCGAGCCTGGGCGTGGCAATAGCCAAGGTCGGATCGAGGGAAATGGGTTGGATGGGGCTCTTGGGATTATCCTTGACGACCGTTTGAGGAATAAGGCAAAGAGCGATGAGGGCGCGGAGGAGAAAAGCTAAAGAATAGTGGGGATTCGTGAGCATGGGCGCGGTTGAACTGAAGGAAATAGTAAACGTTGAATCGTGAATTGGTTGAACCTGGTCCGATAGTGACTCCCCTCCTCGCTGAGGAGGGGTCAGGGGGTGGTGGCATCGGCGCTAGATTAAGCGTTGCGACGGGGTCCCTAAGGGACCCAACATCATTAGCCGTAGGTGAAGCCTACGGTAAACGTCGTCCGAGAGTATTCGATTCAACCCCGGAGGGGTTGAATTCGACCCCTGCGGGGTCGCTGCGATACTCAACGTATGCCTTCTCGTCCGTAGGTTTCACCTACGGCTAATGACCTTCATGCCCTTCGGGCATGTTTGGCGGCCCACCCGCGCCCCCTCCTTCGCTAAGGAGGGGAGTCAGCTTCATAGTTCTTAGACACCGGTTCCCTATTTTCTGTTCCCTATTCCCTATTCCCTAGCTCGTCGCGGTAGGGACGCCGGTTGCCCAGCGCCCCCCGCGCGGATCCGTACTAGCAGAGCTACCGCATACGGCTCTTACCGCAGATGCTTGGCGTCAAAGCGCAAAAGGGGATAAGGATGAAGA
>Ga0181521_10005802_pt1 | contig 13649 bp, 10 predicted proteins | sample PEATcosm2014_Bin_32_FD_119764 | JGI IMG/M metagenome (GOLD analysis project Ga0181521, IMG submission 119764) | Peatland microbial communities from MTU Mesocosm Facility, Houghton, MI, USA - PEATcosm2014_Bin02_60_metaG | ecosystem: Environmental > Terrestrial > Soil > Wetlands > Peat | place...
GGCGCGCGATAATGGGCGCAGGAAACGTCTATCGCCACGATTACGATAACGTGGCCGAGGAATTCGTTTGGCGCACGCTTCACGAAAGCCTGCCGACATTGAAAGTGATCGTGGATGAAGAGATCGCGCGGCTTGATTCGGCGCCAGAGTGATACGAACTTCGCCTGATCGCTTCGCAGCGTGAAATGCCCCAAGCCCCTCACCGTACCTCTCCCCGCATGCGGGGAGAGGAGGCGGCCGGCGATCCACCCATTCTCATATGTGATTGTTATCTCGTTAATTTAGGGCGAAGGGAGCCGCGTTGACGCCCCCTCTCCCCGCATGCGGGGAGAGGTACGGTGAGGGGCTTGGGGCGTTAGATCTGAACGAGCCGAACAAGCGCAAAAAGTATGAATCGTCATTTCCCGCATCCGCAGAAAGCCCTTTCCTAAATAATAGACCGCGAGATTCCGCGCCCATTCGTTGATTTCCTCACCCCGCCCTCAGCAGCTTCACCGCCTCGTCGCGCTCGAATAGATAGAGCAGCACGCGCAGCGCCTGGCCGCGTTCGCTGGTGAGGTCGGGGTCGCGGCGCAGGATCAGTTCGGCGTCGTCGCGCGCGGTGGCGAGCAGCCGCGCATGGGCGACGATATCGGCGAGGCGGAATCCCGGCAGCCCGGCCTGCCGCACTCCAAGGATTTCCCCCTCGCCGCGCAAGCGAAGATCCTCCTCGGCGATGCGAAAGCCGTCCTCGGTCTGGCGCAGCGTCGTCAGGCGCGCGCCGGCGGCCTCGCCGAGCGGCCCTTTGTAGAGCAGCAGGCATGACGATTCGCCACAGCCGCGCCCGACGCGTCCGCGCAATTGATGCAGCTGCGCGAGGCCGAAGCGTTCGGCGTGTTCGATCACCATGATCGTCGCCTCCGGCACGTCGACGCCGACCTCGATCACCGTGGTGGCGACGAGAATGCGCGTCTCGCCCTTTTGAAACGCCTCCATCGCGGCGTCCTTTTCGGCGCCTTTCATGCGGCCATGCACGAGGCCGACGCGCTCGCCGAAAATGCGCTTCAAATCCTCGAAGCGCTCCTCGGCGGCGGCGAGATCGAGGTCTTCGTTCTCCTCGACCAGCGGACACACCCAATAGGCGCGCGCGCCGCTCTCCAGCGCGCGCTTAAGGCCCTCGACGACCTCGCCGATTCGCGATTGCGGCAGCGCGAGCGTCTTGATGGGCGTGCGTCCCGGCGGCTTTTCGTCGAGCACGGAGCTGTCCATGTCGCCAAACAGCGCCAGCGCCAACGAGCGCGGTATCGGCGTCGCGGTCATGACGAGCACGTCCGCCGCCTCGCCCTTGGCGCCGAGCGCCAATCGCTGCGTCACGCCGAAACGGTGCTGTTCGTCGACCACCGCGAGGCCGAGATCGTCGAACATGACACCGCCGGTGATCAGCGCATGCGTGCCGATGATGATGCGCGTCTCGCCGGAGGAGATTTGCGCGCGCAGCCCCGGGCGCTCCGAGAGCTTCGCGCGCCCGGTGAGAAGGACGGTGGAAAGGCCAACGGCGTCGAATATCGGCTCGAGCCGCTCGAAATGCTGGCGCGCCAGAATTTCGGTCGGCGCCATCAGCGCCGCCTGGCGCCCGGCCTCCGCGACATGCGCCATCGCGAGCGCCGCGACGATGGTCTTGCCGGAGCCGACATCGCCCTGCACCAGCCGCAACATGCGCTGATCGGAAGAGAGATCGGCGCGGATTTCATCGAGCGTGCGCCGTTGCGCGCCGGTCAGCTCAAAGGGCAGATTCGCCTCGATCGCCGCCGCCAGCCGGCCGGCGCTCCTGTGCTCGCGCCCCGGCGCGCGCCGCAATTTCCCGCGCATCAGGCGCAGCGCCAATTGTTGCGCGAGCAACTCGTCAAGCGCGAGGCGCTGGCGGGCGAGACTCGTCGGCGCGATGTCGCCGGGCTCGCGCGGATGATGCAGCAGACGCAGGCTCTCCGCGAAGCCGCCCAGTCTGTTCGCGGCGAGAACGGAAGGGTTTTGCCACTCGGGGAGACTTGGCAGGCGCTCCAGCGCGCCCTCGATCGCCTTTTGCATGAAGCGCTGTTGCAGCCCTTCGGTCAGCCCATGCACGGGTTCGACCAAGGGCAGCTTGGCGAGGCCGGCCTCGTCGACCACGCGATCGGGATGAACGATCTGGCGGTGACCGTCGTAAAGCTCCAGCCGCCCCGAAACCCAGCGCGTCGCGCCAATCGGCAGGCTGCGCTCGATCCACTCGGTGTTGGCGAGGAAAAACACCAGCACCGCGTCGCCGGTTTCGTCCTCGACCAGCACCTTGAACGGCCCCTTGGCGTTTCGCTCGGGCCGGCGATGTTCGGCGACGCGCACCTTGATCAGCACCAGCGTGTCGAGCGGCGCGTCTTTGAGCGTCGGCCGCGTCCGGCGGTCGACGACATTGATCGGCGCGTGAAACAAAAGATCGACCGCCCGCGCCTCGCCGCCTGGCTTGGCCAGCAGCCGATTGAGCAGGATCGCGGTCTTGGGTCCAACGCCGGGCAAGGCCTCGGCGCGCCCGAACAGGGGATCGAGAATGGAAGGACGCATGCGAGACGCAATCTAGCCGAATGACGCGCGATGGCGATAGGTGGGAGCGTCACGATTCAAATGCGCTCGCGCGGGCTCACCCCCGCGGCCGCGCACGCGTGGTCGGCGCGGCGCTGGCGGGGTCGTCGGGCCAGAGGTGGCGGGGATAGCGGCCCTTCATCTCCTTCTTGACCTCGCTCCAGGAGCCCGCCCAAAAGCCCGGCAGGTCGCGCGTCGTCTGGATCGGGCGATGCGCCGGCGACAAAAGCTCCAGCGTCACCGCCGCGCGCCCGCGCGCCAGCGTCGGATGTTTCGCGAGACCGTAAAGCTCTTGCACGCGCACCGACAGCAGCGGCCCATTCGGCGCGGCGTAGTCGAGCGCGATGCGCGAACCCGCGGGCGTCTCGAAAAAGGCCGGCGCCTCGGCGTCGAGGCGACGCGACAGCTCATAGGGCAAGAGGCTCGCCAGCGCCGCGTCGAGATCGGACGGCGCGATCGCCGTGAGAGTCGCGCGGCCAATGATGAAGGGCGCGAGCCAATCCTCGGCGCCTCGCGCCAGCGCGGCGTCGCCAAGATCGGGCCACTCCTCCCCTTCCGCCGCGCGCAAAAAGCCCACGCGGTCGCGCAATTGCGTCTGCGCCTTGGTCCAGGGCAGCCGCTCCACGCCAAGCGCCGCGATTCCGCGCGCCAAAACGCGGGCGTTTTCCAAAGTGGGCTCGACCGAAAGATTCTGCTCGGCGAGACGGAGCGCGCCAAGGCGGCGGAAACGACGACGGCGCAGCGCCGCGCTGGCTGGATCAAACACGGTTTCGTCGCGCGTCTCGATCCGGTCGGCGACGAGTAGCTCCACCTCTTCGAGCGTGAGCGCGCAGGCCGCCAGAATCCGCGCCTGCGCGGCGCGTCCGGCGATCTCCGCGACGGCGAGAAAGGTTTCGCGCGCAAGGGCGTGCTCTGGCGGCAACGACGCCGCGCGGCCGTTGGCCATCGTGAAATCGCCGCCGCCGCGCGCCTTGGCGATGCGGTCGGGGAAGGCCAGCGCCACCAGCGCGCCGTCGGAGAGATGCGTCTTGTCTCCAGCTTGCCGCGCCGCCTCCGCTTGCCGCGCCCAGCTCGCGGCGAGCCGCCGAGCGTCGCCGGCGCGCTTGTCCCGGTCGGCGCGCAGCCGCTCCAGCCGATGCGAGAGATCGGCGTCGGTCCCACCGAGGCCGCGTTCGGAAAGCAGCAGCGCCAGCAGCGCCGCGCGAGAAGCCTCGCCATGAGAGGCCGCTTCGATCACCATGGAGGCGAGGCGCGGGGGCAGCGGCAGCGCGCGCATCGCCTCGCCCTTCGGCGTCAGCCGGCCGTCGGCGTCGAGCGCGCCGAGATCGCGGTCGAGCGATGCGGCCTCGGCCCAGGCGGCGCGCGGCGGCGGATCGAGAAAGGCGAGCGTGGAGGCGTCGCGAACGCCCCAATGCGCGAGATCGAGCGCGAGGCCCGAGAGATCGGCGGCGAGAATTTCGGGGGCGGCGAAAGGCGGCAGCGCGCCGGTCGCCGCTTCCTCCCAAAGGCGATAGCAAACGCCGGGCTCGACGCGCCCCGCCCTGCCCCGGCGCTGATCGACATTGGCGCGAGACGCGCGGATGGTTTCTAGCCGCGTCAGACCGAGATTGGGCTCGAACACCGGGACGCGCGAAAACCCGCAGTCGATCACGATGCGCACGCCGTCGATCGTCAGAGAAGTCTCGGCAATCGAGGTGGCGAGCACGATCTTGCGACGGCCGGGCGGCGTCTTGGCGATGGCGCGGTCCTGCTCGGCGCGATCCAGCGCGCCGTAAAGCGGCGCGAGATCGACATTGGCGGGAAGGCCGCGCTCGGCCAGCAGCGCGGCGACGCGGGTGATTTCGCCCTGCCCCGGCAGAAAGACGAGGATGGAGCCCTCTTCCTCGGCGAGCGCTCGCCGCGCGGCGCGGGCGACCTCCTCCTCCACGCGGATGTTGGGATCGCGGCCGAGATAACGCGTCTCGACCGCAAAGGCCCGGCCCGCGCTCTCGATGACGGGAGCCGAAAGCCCGTCGTTTTGACGGGCGTCCCCTTGCGGCGCCCTATTGCCCATCAGCGCCGCGACGCGCGCGCCGTCCAGCGTCGCCGACATGACGAGCAGGCGCAAATCCTCGCGCAGCGCCCCCTGCGCGTCGAGCGCCAGCGCGAGGCCGAGATCCGCGTCGAGCGAGCGCTCGTGAAACTCGTCGAACAACACGCAGGCGACGCCCTGGAGCACGGGATCATCGAGAATCATGCGCGCGAAGACGCCCTCGGTGACGACTTCGACGCGGGTTTTGGCCGAGATTTTGGATTCGAGCCGCATCCGAAGGCCGATGGTCTCGCCGACGGCTTCACCCAGCGTCGCCGCCATGCGCGCGGCGGCGGCGCGCGCGGCGAGGCGGCGCGGCTCCAGCAAAATGATTTTCTTGTCGCCGCGCCACGGAGCGTCCAGCAGCGCGAGCGGAACGCGCGTCGTCTTGCCGGCGCCGGGCGGCGCGACCAGCACGAGATTGTTGCGCGCGCGAAGCGAGGCGCCGACATCGCCCAGAATTTCGTCGATCGGCAGCCGGTCGCCAAAGACGCGCGTCACGAAAGGCTCCGAAACGATTTACTGGACATCGCGCGCGAGAGGAGCCGCCAGCTTGGCCGCGGCCCTTGCATGACCGATCAGCGGCAGCAGCGCCGCCAGTTCCGGGCCCGTCTCGACGCCGGTCAGCGCGAGGCGCAGCGGATGGAACAGCGCGCGGCCCTTGCGGCCGGTCGCCGCCTTTATCGCGCCGGTCCAGGCGCTCCAGGTCGTCGCGTCCCAGGGCTCTGGCGGCAACAGTTCCAGGGCGGCCCGCAAAAGCTCCTCGTCCTCGCGCAACGACGATTCTGGCGGCGCGACTTCGCCCTCGACCACGCGCCACCAATCCAGCGCGTCGTCGAACCGCGTGAGATTGCCGCGCACGGCGAGCCAGAAAGGCTCCGCCTTGAAGCCCACGATGTCGTGCGCCGCCAGCCTGTCGCGCACATCCTCGAATGTGAGCGCCGCCAGCGTGCGGTGGGTCAAGGTCGCGAGATCGGCGGGGTCGAAGCGCGCCGGATTGCGCGAGACGTGGGAAAGATCGAAATGCGCCGAGAGTTCTTGCAGCGAACGCACGGCCCGCACGGCTTCCGAGGAGCCGGTCAGCGTCGCCAGCGCCGCGACCGCCAGCGCTTCGTAGCCCTCCTCGCGCAGCGAGGCGATCGACAAGGAGCCTGTGCGCTTCGAGAGCCCTTCGCCCGAGCCGGAAATCAAGAGATTGTGATGCGCGAAGATGGGCGCCCCCCGCTCGGGGGCCAGCGCCGCGAATAGCTGCAACTGCACCGCCGTATTGGTGACGTGATCCTCGCCGCGAATAATATGGGTGATCGCGAGATCGATGTCGTCGACGACCGAGGGCAGCGTATAAAGAAAACTGCCGTCCTCGCGGATCAGCACCGGGTCGGACAGCGAAGCGCAGTCGATATGCGCCTCGCCGCGGATAAGATCGCGCCAGGCCGCCGATTTGTGTTCGAGCAGAAAGCGCCAGTGCGGACGCCGGCCCTCGGCCTCCCAGCGCGCGCGCGCCTCTGGCGAAGCGTGCAGCGCCGCGCGGTCGTAAATGGGCGGCGCGCCGCGCGCCTGCTGCATCTTGCGGCGGCGCTCCAACTCCTCGGCCGTCTCATAGCAAGGGTAGAGCCGGCCCATCGCGCGCAGGCGATCCGCCGCCGCCTCGTAAAGCGCGCCGCGGTCGGACTGGCGAAGCGTGAGATCCGGGACGACCCCGAGCCAGGCGAGATCAATCTCGATTTCCCGCGCGAAAGCCTCGGTGGAGCGGGCGAAATCAGTGTCATCGAAACGAAGCACGAATCTTCCATTGTGCTGCGACGCGAAGAGACGATTGAATAGCGCCACCCGCGCGTTGCCGATATGAATGCGGCCAGTGGGCGAAGGCGCGAAACGGACGATTGGAGTTGTCATGAGCAAGCTTCAACCCAAGGTTTGGGAAAATCCCCGGCGGGACGCAAGTCTCGCGCTGGCTCCCTTTTGCCAAGACGGCGCGCAAATGTCAGGCGGAATATTGAGCCTGCCCCGCCCCGGTCTTCGTTTTGGCGCCGGCGCGCGCAAGAAGCGTGAGTTCGCCGGGCGCGCCGACAATACGACGCGGAATTTCGACGCCGCGCGACATCAGGCTTGATGAGAGGGCGAATATGATCGTTGTCGCTTATATATGCGCCGTCTGGTGCCTTGCGCTGCTTGTCCTCAATTTTTCCGCGATGTTCGTGACGGCGCGCAAGTGCCGCGCCCGGCCGCGCGATCTGCCGGTTCCCTTGACGCCGCCGCCCGTCTCGCTGGTGCGGCCGCTGCGCGGACTGGAAACCTTTAGCGAGGAGACGCTGCGCGCCTCGTTCGAACTGGATTATCCCGATTACGAGCTGTTGTTCTGCGTGCAGGCGCCGCACGATCCGATCATCCCGCTGGTCGAGCGGCTGATCGCCGAATATCCCGATATTCCCGCGCGCCTCCTGATCGGCGACGATTATGTCAGCGCCAATCCCAAGCTCAATAATTGCGTCAAGGGCTGGGAGGCGGCCAAGCATCGCCATGTCGTCCTGGCCGATTCAAACGCCTTGCCGCCGCGCGACTATCTCCAGACGATGCTGGCCGCGTTCCGCGACGACACGGCGCTGGTGATCTCAATGCCGATCGGTTCGCGCCCCGAGGGCTTTTGGGCCGATGTGGAATGCGCCGTGCTCAACACGTTTCAGGCCCGCTGGCAATATGGCGCGGAGGCCATAGGCATTGGCTTCGCGCAGGGGAAGAACATGATGTGGCGGCGCGAGGTTCTGGATCGCGCCGGCGGCATTCGCGCGCTCGCCGCCGAGATCGCCGAGGACGCCGCCTCGACCAAGATCATTCGCGCGCAGGGCCTCAAGGTCCGGCTCGTGGACATGCCGTTCGAACAACCGTTGGGGCGCCGCACGGCGCGCGAGGTCTATTCGCGTCACGTGCGTTGGGCGCGGCTGCGGCGCGTGACTTTTCCAGGCTATTTCGTTCCGGAATTCATGAACGGCAGTTTCGTTCCGGTGTTTCTGGGCGCCTATGCGGCCCTGCAATTCGAGGGCGGCGCGGCGCTGACCGCGGGAGCTATCCTCGCTTCGCTCTATGGCGGGGAAATGCTGCTGGCGCGCATCTGCGGCTGGGCGTTCAACTGGCGCTTGCCGTTCGCCTTGCTGGCGCGCGACGTGATGTTGCCGGTGATGTTCCTGGACGCCTGCCTGTTCGACGACTTTGTCTGGCACGGTAATGAAATGACCGTACGCGACGAAGAGGAAACGACGACGGCGGGTTGAGCGAGCGCTCCCCGCCGTTCGACGCCGAGCCGTCGATTCATCATCCGCCTGAAAATCCTCGCCGCCGCCCTTACGAAAGGGGCGGCGGCGTCTTAGCTTGTAGAGGGGCGCGCGGGCAACGCGGGTGGCGCGGAGCTCCGTTTCGGCGGCAAGGAGACTGCGGCATGTTGCGTAAATTGACTGTTATCGTGGCGCTGGGCGCCGCGTTAGCCGTTTCGACCGCGGCGGACGCGCGCGGCGGCGGTGGTCGTGGCGGCGGTGGCGGCGGCTGGGGCCATGGCGGCGGCGGCTGGGGCCGTGGCGGCGGCTGGGGCTATGGGGGCGGCTATTGGGGCGGCGGCTACTGGGGCGGGGATTATTGGCCCTATTATGATTACGACTCTTCCTATTACTACCCCTATTACTACGGCCAGCCGGCCTATCAAGGTCAGCCGGTTTACCGCGGACATGCGATCTATTACGCTCACAGGCGTCGCTATTCCTCGGCGTGCCATAATGTGACACGCTCGATCATGCACCACCACCAGCGTTATTGGCGGACCGTGCGGGTCTGCCACCGCTGAACCGTCGACGGCGGACGGGGCTTCCCCCTACTCCGCCGCCGCCTGTTCCTTGGCGCCGCGCGCCAGACGCTCGCTCTTGAGCAGTTCCGCGACGAGGAACGCCACTTCGATCGCCTGCTCCGCGTTGAGGCGCGGATCGCAATAGGTGTGGTAGCGGTCGCGCAGGTCGTTCTCCGAGATCGCCCGCGCGCCGCCGGTGCATTCGGTCACGTCCTTGCCGGTCATTTCGAGATGAATGCCGCCGGCATAGGTTCCCTCCGCCTGATGCACGGAGAAAAAGCCCCGGATTTCCGCCATGATGCGGTCGAAAGGCCGCGTCTTGTAGCCGCTCGCGCTGATGGTGTTGCCGTGCATCGGATCGCACGACCAGACCACGCTCTTGCCTTCGCGCGTCACGGCGCGGATCAGCGCCGGGAGTTTGTCCTCGACCTTATCGGCGCCAAAGCGGCAGATCAGCGTCAGCCGGCCCGGGGCGTTGTCGGGGTTTAGGATGTCGATCAGTTGCAGCAGGCCGTCGGGCGTCAGGCTCGGGCCGCATTTGAGGCCGAGCGGATTCTTGACGCCGCGCAGATAGTCGATATGCGCGCCGTCGGGCTGGCGCGTGCGGTCGCCCGCCCACAGCATATGGCCGGAGGTCGCGTAATAATCGCCGGTCGTCGAATCGACGCGGGTCAGCGCCTGTTCGTAGCCGAGCAGCAGCGCCTCATGCGAGGTGTAGAAGTCGGTCTGGCGCAGTTCGGGATGATGCTCGGGATCGAGTCCGATCGCCCGCATGAAGCCGAGCGTCTCGGTAATGTGGTCGGCGAGCTTCTGATAGCGTTCCGATTGCGGGCTGTTCTTGACGAAGCCCAGCATCCAGCGATGCGCGTTTTCGAGATTGGCGAAGCCGCCATTGGCGAAGGCGCGCAGCAGGTTCAGCGTCGCCGCCGACTGGCGATAGGCCTGCAACTGCCGCTCGGGATTGGGAACGCGCGACGCCTCGCTGAACTCGATGTCGTTGATGATGTCGCCGCGATAGCTCGGCAGCTCATGATCGCCCTGTTTCTCGGTCGGCGAGGAGCGCGGCTTGGCGAATTGGCCGGCGATGCGCCCGACCTTGACCACCGGCGAGGCGGCGGCGAAGCTCAGTACGACCGCCATTTGCAGGAAGACGCGGAAGAAATCGCGGATGTTGTCGGCAGTGTGCTCATCGAAGGCCTCGGCGCAATCGCCGCCCTGGAGCAAAAAAGCCTTGCCGGCCGCGACATCGGCCAGGGCGCGGGTCAGATTGCGCGCTTCTCCGGCGAAAACGAGCGGCGGAAATCCGGCGAGTTGGCGTTCGACCGCCGCCAGCGCGGCGGAGTCGCGATAGACCGGCGTCTGCTCGATCGGCTTATGTCTCCAGCCGCTAGGCGTCCAACGTTCCACTGTTGCGTCACTCCACTCTTCAGCGCCGAAATATTGACGCCGAAAGCGGCGCCCGTCCGGCGCTTATATAGGAAGCGCCCCGCCAACGCGACAATTTTGCGCGGACGCCCAAGCCCCAGGATTCGCCCCAAAGCTGGCCCCGCTCGCGCCGAGCCGCTATAAGCTTAGAATCCGTCCCTTTGATCGAGGTCTTGATGCCGATCATTCTGTCGCAAATGCTTGAGGCCTACCGCTGGATCGGCGCGCTGCTGGTCCTCTCCGCCCATTCGACGAATCTTTTCGTCAGCCTCCACGACATCATGACCGCGCCCCACGCCGCGCCGGTCTATGTCTGGTGGTTCGCGGCCAGCTTCGAGCTTGGCCATCAGGCGGTGCTCGGCTTTTTCGTGATGTCCGGCTATCTCGTCGGCGGCTCGGTGCTCGCCAGCATCCGCAAGCGAAAGGATTTTCTGCGCGAATATGCGATCCACCGCTTCGCGCGCATCTATATCGTCACCGTCCCCGCGCTGATCTTGACCTTTATCGTCGACAGCTTCGGCCGCGATTTCCTGCCCAACACCGATTTTTACGATCTGCCGCTGTTCGCGGGCCATTACAGCGCCCGGGTCTTCATCGGCAATGTCCTTAATTTCCAGGAGATTCACCTTCCAACCTATGGCACCAACAGCCCGCTGTGGTCGCTCGCCTGCGAGTTTTGGTATTACATCACCTTCCCGCTGCTCCTGGCCCCGCTGGCGCGCAACTATCCCAACTGGTTCCGTTACGGCGGCTTCGCCGTCGGACTCGCGGTTTTTCTATCGCTGGCGAGCGCGCCGTGGTTTCGCTTCGGCTTCGTGCTCTGGGTCATCGGCGCGCTGGCGAGCCTGCCGGTCCGGCCGCTGATCGCCTCGCGCTGGGTCGCGCTGGCGATTTACTTCGCGGCGCTGGTCCCCATCCGCCTTTTGGTGCGCGGTCCGCTGCTCGCCGCGCATCCCTGGCTGCAGGACGCCGCCGACCTGTTGAGCTCGCTGCTGCTCGCCAATCTGATGCTGAGCGTGCGTTATTCGCCGGCCGAGGGCTGGAACGCGCTGCGGCCGCAATTCCACAAAACCCTGGCGGATTTTTCCTTCTCGCTCTACGTCATCCACATGCCGATCCTGATCCTGCTGCGCTCGATCGAGGATTCCGTCATGGGTCCGGAATGGGCGAAGCAACTGGCGACCCCGGCCCATTGGGCGACGCTGCCGGCTGTCATGGGCATCTGCATCGTGGCCGCCTACGGCTTCTCTCGGCTCACCGAAGCCAATACAGGCGCCGCGCGGCGCTTCTTGAGCGCCGCCCTGCCCCGCTTCACGCCAGCGATTTCGCAAGCGGAAAGCGGTTAAGCGCGCGATATCCGCGCCGGCGCGCGCATGGTCACGAGTTCCTCGGCCATGGTCGGATGCAGCGCCATGGTGGCGTCGAAATCGGCCTTTGTCGCCCGCATTCGCACGGCGATAGCGACGAGTTGAACCATTTCGCCGGCCTCGGGCCCCAGAATATGCGCGCCGACCACGCGGTCGCTCGCGCCGTCGACGAGCAGCTTCATATAGACCTGCGCGCCGCGCCCCGACAGCGTCGCCAGCATCGGACGGAAGGCCGTCTCGAACACGGCGACCTCCGCGAAACGCTGCGTCGCCTCTTCCTCCGTAAGGCCGACCGTGCCAATTTCCGGCGTCGAAAACACCGCGCTCGGCACGCTGTCGTAATCGACCTCCACGTCGCGCCCGCCAAACAGCCGGTCGGCGAAGGCCTGGCCCTCGCGGATCGCGACGGGAGTGAGGTTGATGCGGTCGGTCACGTCGCCGACCGCATAGATCGACGGGGCGCTGCTTCGCGCCCGCGCGTCGACGATAACGGCGCCATCCCCGCTCAGCCGCGCGCCGGCCTGCTCCAGCCCAAGGCCCGCCGTCGCCGGACGCCGCCCGGTCGCCGCCAGCACGACATCGACCTCTACTTCCGCGCCATCGGCGAGGCGCGCCAGCACGCCGCCGGAAGTTTTCTCCAGCGCGATCGGCGGCGCGGCGGCATGGAGCGTCACGCCGTCCTGGGTCATCGCCGCGGCCAGCCGCTTGCGCAAATCGAGATCGAAGCCGCGCAGGGGCAGTTCGGGGCGAAAAGCCATATGCGTTTCGCTCCCGAGCCTGCCGAAGACGCCGGCGAATTCGACCGCGATATAGCCCGCGCCAATCACCAGCAGACGCTTCGGAAAAGTTGGAAGGTCGAAAATCTCGTTGGAGCTGATCGCCAGTTCGATGCCGGGAATCCTCGGCGCCATCACCGGCGCGCCGCCCGTGGCGATCAGAATCGTTTTCGTTCGCGCCGTGTCGCCATTGGCGAATCGCACGGTTGCGCCATCCTCCACCACGGCGCGCTGGCGGATCAGTTCGACGCCGGCTTTTTCGAGATTTTGCGCGTAAAGGCCCTCTAACCGGGTGATTTCCTTTTCCTTGGCGGCGACGAGGCGCGACCAGTCGAAACGCGGCGGTTCAACGCTCCAGCCAAAGCCCGCGGCGTCATCGAAGGCGTCGCGAAAGCGGCTCGCGAGCACGTAGAGTTTTTTCGGCACGCAGCCTCTGATGACGCAGGTCCCGCCGACGCGAAATTCTTCCGCGATGGCGACGCGGGCGCCATGGCTCGCGGCGACGCGCGCCGCGCGAACCCCGCCCGAACCCGCGCCAATGACTATCAGATCGAAGTCCCGTTGCGACATTGGAAAGAACCTGGCGAAGGCGCGCTAATCACGCGTTTGAGGTAGCTGTTTAGACGCCGGAGGTCAAAGGCGAAAGCGCCCGCGATAAGCAAGCTCGTGGCGGGCTACGTGCGTTGCCGCACAGCGTTTTCGGCCGAGCCGCCGCAATGTGTGTGCGTAGGGCGGTGAACGCCTTGCGACAAAAGGAAGATAACCATGAAGATTAGAAAGATAGCGTTTTTCATCGCAAGCGCCGCCATCCTGGTTTCGGGAATGGCGACTGAAGCCTCGGCGCGAACCGCCGATGAAAGCGGCAAAGCCCGGATTAGCTCTATCGTTTCGATCGAGGCCTCATTGAAATCCGGAACGCAGTCCCATGGTGGGCAACTGGCTTTCAACCCGCAGCCCGATCCTCCGGGCGCTCACGACGAATTCGGCGACGAATAAGATCGCGGCAGGCCGCTCGCGAGAGCGGCCTCTTCTCGCGTCGAGGATCGCGGCGCGCGCGCGCTCAGCCCGCGTGCAGCCCCTTGCCGATCTTCGAGAGCCAGGAGTCGGTGTGTTCGAGCGGCGTGAGCCCCCCGGTCTTCAGCAAGGCCACGGCGTCCTGGTACCACTGCGAGTCCGGATAATTATGGCCGAGAATGGCGGCGGCGGTCTGCGCCTCGTCGGTCACGCCCATGGAGAGATAGGCCTCGGTGAGGCGATAGAGCGCCTCCTCGGTGTGGCGGGTGGTCTGGTATTTGCCGAGCACGTCGTGAAAACGGTTGATCGCGGCGGGGAAATTCTTGCGCGTCAGATAAAAGCGGCCGACCGACATTTCCTTGGCGGCGAGCTGGTCGCGCGCCACCTGCATCTTCGTTCTGGCGTCGGCCGCATATTCCGAATCGGGGAATTTTTCGACGAGCGCGGCGAAGAAAGCCAGCGCCTTCTCCGAATTGGTCTGGTCCTGCATCACATTGGTGATCTGGTTATAATAGGACATGCCGCCGAGGTAATACATGTAGGGCGTATCGGGCGACTTCGGATAAAGCCCGATA
>Ga0181521_10005806_pt1 | contig 13646 bp, 10 predicted proteins | sample PEATcosm2014_Bin_32_FD_119764 | JGI IMG/M metagenome (GOLD analysis project Ga0181521, IMG submission 119764) | Peatland microbial communities from MTU Mesocosm Facility, Houghton, MI, USA - PEATcosm2014_Bin02_60_metaG | ecosystem: Environmental > Terrestrial > Soil > Wetlands > Peat | place...
CATCGCCGCATCCAAGCTTAGACTAGCGACCCTACTGACCTCACGACGGCCGGCCGATGAACGACGAACAGCGCGCCTCGCAATTGGCGTCCCTCAGGATCGACCGTCCTGCCGAGCCTGCGTCCGTCCCCGAGGAGCCTTCGCGCCGCTGGCCGATGCTGGTCGTAAGCGCCGGGGTCAGTGCGCTGGTCGTGGCCGCCGTGGCATGGTTCGTCTGGGGCCGCGTTGCTCCCGAGCCTGCCCCGCCGCCCCCCGCCGCGACCGACCTGGCGAGCGCGGCGCTGGTGGCCAAGCCGGCGGAGCCGGGAAACCTCGTTGCCTCCGGCTACGTCGTCGCGCGGCGGCGCGCGACGGTCGCCGCCGAGATCACCGGCCGCGTGGCGGAGGTGCTGGTGGAGGAGGGGATGGTGGTGAAGAAGGGCCAGCTGCTCGCGCGCCTCGATGACACGCTGGCCGCGACCGACTATGCCACCGCCAACTCGCGCGGCGATTCGGCGGGTGCCTCCGTCGCCGCGACGCGCGCCCAGCTGGCCGACGCAGAGCGGATCCAGCACCGCACCCAGGAGCTCGCGCGCGCCCACCTGGTGAGCGAGGCTGACGTCACCAAGGCCGATACGCAGGCCCTCGACCTCAAAGCCCAGCTGGCGCGTGCGGAGGCCGAACTCATCGCCGCACGCTCGGATGCCAAGCATTCGCTCGAGATGCTCGGCAAGCACCGCATCATTGCGCCGTTCGACGGCGTCGTCGTCGACAAGAATGCGCAGCCCGGCGAGATCATTTCTCCCATGTCGGCCGGCGGCGGTTTTACGCGCACCGGTATCTGTACGCTGGTCGACATGGACAGCCTGGAAATCGAGGTCGACGTCAACGAGGCCTACATCTCGCGCGTCAAGCCCGAGCAGGCAGTCAAGGCGACGCTCGATGCCTACCCCGACTGGTCGATCCCGGCGCGCGTGATCGCGATCGTGCCCACCGCCAATCGCGAAAAGGCAACCGTCCGCGTCCGGATCGCCCTGCTGTCCAAGGATCCGCGGATCCTGCCGGACATGGCCGTCAAGGTGTCCTTCGCCGCTGCAACGACCTGATTCATACCCCTACTGCAGGACTACATCATGGCCGCCGCCTTCTCATTTCAGTTGCGCCACGTCTGCAAGCGCTTCGTCAAGGGCAAGGAGACGATCTCCGTCTTCGATAATCTCGACCTCGACATCCCGGCGCAGGACTACGTCGCGATCATGGGGCCGTCCGGCTCCGGCAAAACGACGCTGCTCAACGTGCTCGGCGGCATCGACCACGTGACGTCAGGGGAGGTGTTCTTCAACGGACAGCGCGTCGATACGCTCACCGAAAGCCAGCTGTCGCGCTGGCGGGCCGCCAACGTCGGTTTCATCTTCCAGTTCTACAACCTGATGCCGGTACTGACTGCCGCGCAGAACGTCGAGTTGCCGCTGCTGCTGACCAAGCTCGGCCGCAAGGAGCGACGCCGCAACGTCGCCGTTGCGCTCGACCTCGTCGGGATAGGCGACCGCAGCAAGCACTATCCGCGGGAGATGTCGGGCGGCCAGCAGCAGCGCGTTGCGATCGCCAGGGCGATCGTCTCGGACCCCAAGGTCCTGCTGTGCGACGAGCCGACCGGCGACCTCGACCGCACTACGGCGGATGAAGTGCTCGCGATTCTCGCCCAGCTCAACAGGGAGCATGGCAAGACGGTAATCATCGTGACCCACGATCCGGAGGCCGCAAGCCATGCGAAGCGAGTGCTGCACCTCAACAAGGGTGTGTTCGTCGAGCGGACATCGCTGACATGAACAACGCACTGCTGGTCGCGAAGAACCTGGGACGCCGCAAGCTGCGGACGTCGCTGATGCTGGTTGCGATTTTCATCGCATTCTTCCTGTTCGGGTGTCTCGAGAGCTTCAACCACGCGTTCTACGCGTCGGAGAACTACGCAGCCGAGGACCGCCTGATCACCGTCAACAAGATCAACTTCACGATGCCGCTTCCGGTCAGCTATGTCGAGCGCATCCGGCAGATGCCGGGCGTAGCCCACGCCACCTCGCAATCGTGGTTCGGAGGGTACTTCCAGGACCCGCGCGAGCCGCTGTTCATGTTCGCGACCGATCCGCAGGGCTATCTCGACGTCTACCCGTCGGTGCACATGGCGCCGGCACAGAAGCAGGTGTGGCTCAGTGACCGGACCGCCCTTGCTGCCGGCCGGGTCACTGCCGAGAAGTATCACTGGAAGGTCGGCGACCACATCCCGATCTCGTCGAACATCTACTCCCGCTCGAACGGCTCGCACAGCTGGGACTTCACGGTCGCCGCTATTTTCTCGGCCCCCGACGACCCGGCCCGGGAAAGCCTGGTGCTGATGCACCAGGACTATTTCGATGAAACGGTGACCTTCGGGCGGGACCAGGTCAATATGGTCATGTTCACCACGACCTCGGCCAAACTCAACGACTCGATCGCGAAGGCAATCGATGCCGGCTTCGCCAATTCCCCGGCCGAGACCACGACCGACACCGCGGCAGCATTCAATCGGGCGTTTGCGGCGCAGCTCGGCAACATCGCGCTGATCATCTCGCTGGTGGTTGCAACGGCGTTCGCGGCGATTCTGCTGATCGTCGGCAATACCATGGTGATGGCAGTCCGCGAGCGGACCCGGGAGATCGGCGTGCTCAAGACCCTCGGCTTCACGGGACGGACAATCTTCTACCAGATCCTGGCGGAGTCGCTGTTGCTCGCCGTCACCGGCGCGCTGCTCGGGCTCGCGACGGCGACACTGGTGATCGCCGCGACCAGCCAGATGCTGCAGGGTTTCGTCAGCGGCATGCGGATGGCCCCGTCGGTCTTCGCCGCTGGCGTCGGCTGGGCGCTCGTGCTCGGGCTGGTCACAGGGGCCGTACCGGCCTGGTCGGGCCTGCGCTTGCGGATCGCCACTGCGCTGGGACGGAGGTAGCCATGGGCAGCGCCATCCGCCAGGCCGCGGCGATTGCGGCGATGAACGTCCGCAGCATCCCGCAGCGGTTCTGGATGTCGGTATCGACGGTGATCGCGATCGCGCTCGTGGTTGCCGTGCTGCTCGCGTTTCTCGCGATGGGCAACGGCTTCCGCCAGGCGCAGAGCAGCGCCGGCGCCGCGGACATTGCGATCCTGCTGCGCGACGGCGCACAGACCGAGATCAACAGCGCCGTGTCGCGCGAACAGGCGCAGCTCATCGAGGAAGCTCCCGGCATCGCGCGGCAGGACGGCAAGCCGCTGGTGTCGGCCGAGCTCTACGTCGTCGTCGATGGCACGAACCGCTCGAATGGCCTGAAGAGCAACCTGCCCCTGCGCGGCCTGTCGCTGGCCGGCGTCGCGCTGCGGCACAACATCCACCTGACGCAGGGCCGCATGTTCCGCTCCGGTACCAACGAAATCGTCGCCGGCCGCGGCATCGTGCGCCAGTTCTCGGGGTTTGATGTCGGCAATACGCTGCGGCTCGGCCAGACCACCTGGACGGTCGTCGGCGTGTTCGAGGATGGCGGGACGGTCCGCGAATCAGAGCTCTGGGCCGACGTCGGAGTCGTGCAGAGCGCAACCGACCGCCTGAATTTCTTCCAGACCATCCGCGCGCGACTCATTTCGCCAGACGAGATGCCCGGACTGAAGGCCTACGTGGCCAATGACCCGCGGCTCAAGCTGCTGGTGCAGTCGGAGGCTGACTACTTCGCCGAGCAGGCGAAGCAATCGAGCGACATTATCCAGAAGCTCGGCTGGCCGCTCGCGATCATCATGGCCATCGGGGCACTCGCCGGTGCGCTCAACACGATGTATAGCTCCGTCGCCGCTCGTGGAACCGAGATCGCCACGCTGCGGGCGATCGGCTTCGGCGGCGTCCCCACCTTCGCGGGCACGCTCGCCGAAGCGCTCGTGCTGGCGCTCATCGGCGGCTGCGTCGGCGTCGCCGCGGCCGCCCTGATCTTTCACGGCTTTACGGCCTCGACCCTGAGCGCGAACTTCACACAGGTGGTTTTCACGTTCAAGGTCACGCCCGCCCTGTGCGCCAGCGCCTTGCTGCTGGCTCTGACTGTCGGCCTCATCGGCGGCATCTTCCCGGCCATCCGTGCCGCCCGCCTGCCGATTGTGGGAATGCTCGGGGAGCAGTGACGGCTCCGCACGCGCCAGGGAGCCGTCGCGTCGCGCTAGACCCGGATACGCGTGTTCCCCGGGTCATAGAGAGGCGTGACCGAGACGCTTGCCGGGTAGCGCACGCCGCCGGCGTCGATCATGTAGCGCCCGCCGGTGACAAACGCATCGCTCACGCCCTGCGCGTGGGCCACGTAGCCAAGCGCGACGGTTCCACCCAGTGTGTGGCCATACATGGCGGACGTCGTGATCCCGACGCGCTCCCCGTCCCGGTAGATCGGTTCGTTGTGGTAAAGCAGCGGCTCGGGATCTGAGAGCAGAAACTGCACGAGGCGTCGACGCGGAAGGCCCGCCTCCTGCTGCCTGAGCAGCGCCTCTCGGCCGATGAAGCCGCCGGGCTTGTGCCACGCACAGGTGAACCCGAGCCCCGCCTCGAGCGGCGTGTCGTCGGGCCCTATGTCGTGTGACCAGTCACGATAAGCCTTCTCGATACGCAGCGAATTGAGCGTGTGATAACCGCAGTGCTTGAGCCCATGCGCCTTCCCGGCATCGACGAGCGCGTCGTACACCGGCAGGGCAAACGGCGTCGGGATGTAGAGTTCCCAGCCTAGTTCCCCCATGTAGGTCAGCCGCACCGCGAGCGCGGTCTGGTAGCCGATCCGCACCTCGCGGGCCGTGGCGAACGGGAAGGCGGGGCTCGAGAAGTCGTCCGCCGACAGCGACGCGAGCAGTGCGCGCGAGGCAGGGCCCTGTAAGTTCAGCATCGCGTACGCGTCCGAGACGTCGGTCACGATGCAGAACGCCCCCTCCGGCGTGTGGTTGCCGATCCAGGCGGCGACGTGCGTCTGGGTGAACGCCGCCGTCACGACCAGGAACCGGTCGGGCGCGAGCCGTGTGATCGTCAGATCCGCCTCGATGCCGCCGCTGTCGTTGAGGAACTGGGTGTAGACGCAGCGACCCACGGCGACGGCGACATCGGCGGTCGCGATGCGGTTGAGCACCGTGACCGCATCACGGCCCTGGACCAGAAGCTTTGCGAACGAGGACTGCTCGAAGAGCCCCACACGCTCACGCACCGCTGCGTGCTCGTCGGCGTTGTTCCGAAACCAGTTCTGGCGGCCCCACCCGTACCGGTACTCCGGCGTCTGGCCGGCGACCGCGTACCAGTTGGGGCGCTCCCACCCGGCGGACTCCCCGAAGCAGGCGCCGGCCGCAGCCAGCCGGTCGTGGAGCACGCTTTTCTTGACGTTGCGCGCAGTCTCCCACTGCCGGAATGGAAAGTGGTCCTGATAGCCGATGCCGAGTGATTCCGCGATTCGGTGTTCAAGGTAGCGGTCGTTGTTCTGCCAGGCATGGGTGCGTCGGATGTCGACCGACCACACGTCCATCGGCGCGCGACCGTTCACGATCCAGTGCGCCATCACGTAACCGACGCCGCCGCCCGACAGGATTCCCAGTGAGTTGAAGCCGGCCGCGACGAAGAAATTCCGGAGATTAGGAGCCTCGCCCATCAGGTAATTGTGATCCGGCGTGAACGACTCCGGTCCGCAGAACAGCAGCTTGATGCCGGTCGAGAGCAGGGTCGGGACCCTTTTCATCGCCCGTTCGACGTGCGGATACATCCGTTCCCAGTCAGGCGGGATTTCGCCGAAGGCGAAACCGTCGGGGATCCGCGGCACTGCCCACGGTTTGGCCGTGCGCTCAAACAGGCCCAGCATGATCTTGCCGGCCTCCTCGCGGATGTACGCCGAATTGCCGGGGTCCCGCAGAATGGGCAGCAACGGGTGCACTCCGGCTACCGGCTCGGAGATCAGGTAGTAATGCTCGGCCGCCTGCAGCGGCACGTTGACCCCGGCAAGCCTGCCGACCTCCCGTGCCCACATGCCGGCGCAGTTGACCACGACTTCGGCCGAGATGGTGCCGCGATCCGTCACCACGCCCGTGACCCGGCCACGTTCGGTTGTGATCGCCGTGACCGGCGCCTGCTCCACTATCCGCGCCCCGCCCTGGCGCGCTGCCTTGGCGAGCGCCTGCGTGACATCGGTCGGGTTGACGCGCGCGTCGTTCGGGAAATGGAACGCCGCGGTCAGATCCGACACATCGGCAAGCGGCCACAAGGCCTTGACCTCGGCGGGGCTGATCTCGTGGCCCTCGACGCCGAAGCACCCGGCCATTGCGAGTCCGCGGCGCATCTCGAGCGCCTTGTCGGCAGTGATGGCGAGCTGAATGGACCCGCAGTTGATGAGCCCGGTCGCCTGACCGGTCTCGGCCTCGAGACTGCGGTATAGGTCCTGCGTGTATTTCGCAAGACGTGTTTGCGCCTCCGTGTCCCGCAGGGTGGTCAGCAGTCCGGCCGCGTGCCAGGTGGTACCGCAGGTCAGTTGATGGCGCTCGAGCAGCACGAGGTCGCGCCAGCCGAGCTTCGTCAGGTGATAGGCGATCGAGCAGCCGATGACTCCGCCGCCGATGATCACGACCCGCGCCGTCGTCGGAAGTGCCGCCGTGCTCATGCTAGCCTCGTTTCAGCAGCTTTCGGTCCCTCAGGATCTCGCGCGCCGTGTCGTGGTCCGGGATACCGGAGGCGGCTTCGTCTGGACGAGTCCACGACGCGCACTGGTATGGCTGACCGCGGCCGCGATGACCTCATGACTGGAAGCGAACAGCGACCGCACGTCCTTGCCCCGGGATCCTGCGTAGCCTAACCGGTTGGCGCGTGCCGTCATACGGGCAGTCACACAGACCGCATGACCACACGGCGTGCCCCCGTGCCAGTCGCCGCGGTCCGCCTGCGCTACGATGACGCTCCGGAGCCAGACGATTTGCACCGGCCGACGATCATCAGGGGAGTGGATAGATGAAAGTGCTGCTCTTCGGCGCGTCGGGCATGGTGGGCCAAGGCGTGCTGCGCGAGTGCCTTGCGGCGCCGGATGTGACGGCCGTCGTGTCGGTGGTCCGATCGCCGACCGGCGCCCGGCACCCGAGGCTGCGGGAGCTCGTGGTGCCCGATTTGACTCGACTCGAGCACGTCGCGGCCGAGCTGCAGGGATGCACGGCCTGTTTCTACTGCATCGGCGTATCGTCCTTCGGCATGGCGCCCCGCGAGTACGAACGGGTCACCTACGACCTCACCCTCGCCGTCGCGCGCACTGTCGTCCAGCTCAATCCCGGGATTACGCTCACCTATGTCTCAGGGGCCGGCACCGACAGCACCGAGCATGGCCGGTCGCGGTGGGCGCGGGTCAAGGGGCGCACGGAAAACGCGCTGCTTGCGCTGCCGTGCAAGGCGTACATGTTCCGCCCGGCAGGCATCCGGCCGGTGGATGGCGTGGTGTCCAAGACAGCGCTCTACCGGGCATTTTACTGCCTCACGAAGCCGCTGCTACCGCTGCTCGGTCCGATCCTGCCCCGCTACCTCACGACGACCCGGCAGATGGGACTTGCGATGCTCGAGGTCGCGCGCCACGGCGCGCGAAAGGCGGTGCTCGACACCGCGGACATCAATGCGCTGTAGCACGCTCCCCCAGAGCGTCCAGCTGCGCCAGGTGCTACAGCCCGCGCGTGGGGGGATCGGATCAGAACGGGGTTATTCTCCGTCCAGACCGCCCGGCGGCGATCCACGTGGCGGCGGCGGCGCGGGCACCAAGGTTGAATAGACCATGGACACGAAACGACGTCGGGCGGGGGGCCGCGGACGGCGCCCCGCGGATGGTCACCTGGCGCAGCTGGCCTGGCAGCAGGTAGTCAACCCCTTCGCGCCGCTCGAGGTGTTGTCGGCGGACCAGATCGAGGCGATCCACCTGACATCGCTGCGCATCCTTGAAGAACTCGGGATCGAGGTGATGTCGCCGCGCGCGATCGCCAAGCTCGCAGCCGGCGGCGCGAGCGTCGATGTCGCGACCGGCACGGTCCGGCTCGACCGCGGTCTGGTCGAGCGGAGCCTTCAGACTGCACCGTCGTCGTTCGTGTTGACGCCGCGTAACGCCGCCAAGCGCGTGGCGCTCGGAGGGAATCACGTCAATTTCGGCCTCGTCGCCGGACCGGCCAACGTCCATGATTGCGAGCGCGGTCGCCGCCCCGGGAACTACCGGGACTACTGCGATTTCATCCGGCTCGCGCACTACTTCAACGCGATCCATCTGCTTGGCAATCAGGTCTGCGCACCGGTGGAACTGCCGGCCAGTTCGCGCCACCTCGACACGTATCGGGCAAACCTCCTGTACTCCGACCTCGCCTATCACTGCACGGCGATCGGCGCCGGCCGGGCCCGGGATGGAATACGGATGATGGCGATCGCGCGGGGAGTGTCGCTCGAGGAGATGGCGAGAAGCCCTGGCGTCATTACGATCATCTCTGTCAACAGCCCGCGCCGCTTCGACGAGGCGATGAGCGAGGGCCTGATGGCCATGGCGGAGCACGGTCAGCCCGTCGTCATCACACCGTTCACGCTGATGGGGGCGATGGCGCCCGTGTCGCTCGCGGCAGCGCTTGCGCAGCAGAATGCCGAGGCACTGTTCGGCATCGTGCTCGCCCAGCTGATCAATCCCGGCACCCCCGTGGTGTACGGTGCGTTCACCTCCAACGTGGACATGCGCTCCGGCGCGCCCGCGTTCGGCACGCCGGAGAATGCCAAGGCCAACGTCGCGAGCGGCCAGCTTGCGCGCCGTTATCGGTTGCCGTACCGGACGTCCAATGCGAGCGCCTCCAATGCCGCCGATGCACAGGGGGCCTACGAAACGCAGATGTCCCTGTGGGGCGCGATTCTCGGCCACGGCAATCTCCTGTACCACGCGGCCGGCTGGCAGGAAGGGGGCCTGACCGCGTCGTTCGAAAAGCTCGTGCTCGACGTCGAGATGCTGCAGATGATGATCGAGTTTCTCAAGCCTATCGTCGTCAACGAGGCGGAGCTTGGCCTCGAGGCAATCAGGCGTGTCCCGACCGGCGGCCATTTCTTCGGCGACCCGCATACGATGGAGCGCTACGAGCACGCCTTCTACCAACCGCTCGTGTCGAACTGGCAGAACTATGAGAACTGGCAGCTCGCCGGCGGCAAGGACGCAACGCAGCGTTCGACCGACATATGGAAGCGGGCACTCAGGGAATACGAGACACCCGCCATGGACCCGGCGATTCGCGAGGAGCTGGATGCCTACGTCGAGCGGCGACGCGCGGAAATCGGCAGTGGCGACCCGTGAAGCTCCGGACCGGCGTCGATCGTCCGCCGGTGAACGGCAGCACTTCCGTGATCGAAAACCGGTCGAGTCGTTGCGCATGCACTGCCAGTAGCGCGCGCGGCAACTCTCGGGCACATTACGCGTACTCGCCGGTGCGCTCCCAGCCCACCTTATTTCAACGATTGGGTTAGTCCACGGGGGCGCACTGGCGGGCTTTCCGCCGAGGACGGTCGCGCCGCTGAGGCAGTTTCTGGCCGTCACGCGCCGCACGCTCAAGTCTCCGCAGTCGCACATCCGGCGCAGCACCTGGAACTGCTGCTCCAGCACGTTGTCGACTGCGCAGATGCTGGCGTGGTCGGCCACGGGTGGTCTGACGATAACTGCGAGCTGCCAATGTGCACGCTCGCCGTTTCACCGCTGGCGGCGATTGCGGCGAACACTTTTGCTCGCGGTGCCCTCGTGCGAGAAGGCTCAACGGGACCTGCGATCGCAATGGAATCAGCTGCCCTATAAGACGCCGATCGGGGAGTTCTGGACCCCCTGTGGCGCGACAGGTCGAACTCATGCGTCGCGCCCGCGCGACAGCGTCGCCTCGCGTCCTTCGGATATCGTGCGCAGTCGGAGGGGGATTCCCCGGTGTGTCGTGCCGCGGTGGCGCGGCGCCGGAGAGCGACGATTGCGGTCCATATCGGCACTGCAACGGATCCGCCCCGTGCGGTCTCCGCTGCTCGCTGTGAGTCGCAAGACGTCGCGGGAATTTGCCGCGGATTTGGCCGGCTGGTTGGCTAATCGGCGCTGTTTTCATTCGTCGAACCGAGCGCCTGCCGACGGGCGCCTTGCCTCGGCTGGCCGCGCGCTGGAGCGGCACCGCTCTGCCGTCCTTGCATCAGCACGCGACATTGCATAACTTGACGTACCTCACCGTATCGCCGAGCTATTCTTGAAGCTCGCGCGCTTCGCTTCCGTCCATCACCGGGTGCCGTTCATGAAGATCACTTGTCGCCACGTGACCTTGGCTGCTGCAGCAGCTTTCGCTGCCATCATCACCGCTTGCGGAGGGTCAAGTGGAGTACCAGGTGCTGGCAGCGGTCCGCCATGGACATGGGTCAGCGGCGGCAATACCGGTGGCGCAAGCGGTAACTACGGCACCCTCGGGGCCAGCGCAGCCAGCAACGTTCCGGGCGCTCGCGAAGCCCCTGTGACCTGGACCGACTCATCGGGCAACCTGTGGTTGTTCGGCGGGCTGGGTTACGACTCGGCCGGCACCGGCGGCTATCTCAACGATCTTTGGAAATACACGCCCGGCACGGGGTGGATCTGGGTCAGCGGTTCTGACAAGGCGGACGCCATCGGCGTGTACGGAACGCAGGGCAAGCCCCTGGGCACGACGGTGCCGGGCGGTCGCGAATCCGCTGTGTCGTGGATCGATGCCAGCGGCGAGTTGTGGCTGTTCGGAGGCGTTGGCTTTGACTCGGTCGGGACGGCCGTTGGCTCTCTGAACGATCTTTGGAAGTTCAGCCCCGCGACCGGCCAGTGGACCTGGGTCAGCGGTTCGGCGACGGTGGCAACTGCGACGAACGCCATCGGCGTGTATGGCACGAAAGGCGTGGCCGCGGCCACCAATACCCCAGGGGCTCGCGAATCGGCCACCGCGTGGATCGATGCGAAGGGCAACCTGTGGCTATTCGGCGGGCTGGCCTATGACTCGACGGGGAACCAGGCCGCCATCAACGATCTGTGGGAATACACCCCCTCCACCGGCCAATGGACCTGGGTCAGTGGTAGCAATACCGGCGGCGCCATTGGCGTGTATGGCAACCAGGACACCGCCGCGGCCGGCAATGCTCCGGGGGCGCGCACGGCGCCCATAGCCTGGACCGACGCGTCGGGCAACCTGTGGATGTTCGGAGGCTACGGTCTTGACTCGACTGGCTCCTCCCAGGGCTATCTCAACGATCTGTGGAAGTTCGAGCCCGGTACGGGTTGGGCCTGGATCGGCGGTTCTCCGACGTCGAACGCTCTCGGCGTCTACGGCACGCAAGGCACAGGCGCGAGCGGCAACGGCCCAGGGGCTCGCGCGGCAGCTGTTGCCTCGATCGACAGCTCGGGCAATCTGTGGTTGTTCGGAGGAGAGGGCCTCGACGCGACCGGGACCTTGGGCGTGGGGTATCTCAACGATCTGTGGGAGTTCACGCCCAGTTCGGGCACGTGGACCTGGGTCAGTGGTTCTGCCACGGTGAACGCCGCCGGCGCGTACGGGACGCAGGGCACGGGCGCGGTCAGCAATGTGCCTGGTGGGCGCTATAGCGCAGCCGTCTGGACCGACAGCTCCGGCACGATGTGGTTGTTCGGCGGAAACGGCCTCGACGTCAACGATAACTACGGCGATCTCAACGATCTGTGGAAGGTCACGCCGTAGGCGGCGCCGTCCGGTCGAGCGAACCCGGGGATCAGCCGCGCGCCATCGGCTCGAGCGCAAACGCTGAGACATGCCGCGGAAAGAGCGCTCCGAGTCCGCTCAGGGCGAGCGCGGCGAGCTCGGTGCGCTTGAGCCCGTCGCGGCCAGTCAGGAACTCCAGCCACAGGCCCTGGCACATCGAGGCAATCAGCTTCGCGGCCTCGCCGGAGCGCAGCTCGCGATAGCCGCCGGCCTCGATCAGTGCGGCGCAGAGTGCCTCGAGAGTTTCATCATGCACGAGGTCGTAGCGTGCGCAGACGTCCTGGTACTGTGGACGCGCCTTGACCTCGCCCCAGAACGCGAACCACACGGCGATCTTCCTGCGCTGACAGAGGCCAGGCTGGAAGTAACACCGGACGAAAGCGGCGAGTCGCTGCGCCGGATCCGGATCTCCGTGCGCAAGCGCCTGTCGCCAGGCGTGCTCGAACTCCTCGGACAGCTGCCTGAGCACCGCAGTGAGCAGGCGACTCTTGCTGTCGAAATACTGGCTGATCGAGCCGACCGCCATGCCCGCCTTGGCGGCGACGGCCTGGACTGTCGTGTCGCTGAGCCCGAGCGTGCTGATGCAGCCGAATGCCGCCTCGATCAGCTGGCGCTCACGCTGTTCGCGTGATTTGGCCCGGACGACCGGTTTCCGTGTCGGCATTGGCTACTCCTCTTGCGACAAACCGGTATAACATACCTCGTATAACTCTAACAGAATCATTGCGCTACGTCATGTAAATGAATGAATATTCATTCACAAACTGCTTGACTCCATCGGTGCCCGCGAGCCATGCTTTGGCACGCCTGCGGACTCCCCGCGGCAGGAGACGGGCGATGCAAACCCATGATTCCGCCACGAGTGCCCGGCCATCGAAAAGCCGTGCGGCTCGCATCGCCGCCCGCCGCGCGCCGGGGCGCTCCCTGGCAGTTCGACCAGGGCTCCCGGGCGGCGCCTACAAGCCGCTGACCGATCACGACCTCGACCGGATCCACGACACGGTCCTCGCGATCCTCGCCAATATCGGCCTCAGCGCCGTCACCGACGAGATCCGCGACATCGCCACCGCCAAAGGTGCGCAGCTCAACCGGCACGGGCGCCTGTGCTTCCCGCGCGCCCTTGTCGAGGACGTGCTCGCGACCGCGGCGCACGAGGTCATCTACCACGGCCGCGACCCGGAGCGGACCGTGCGTTCGGGTGGGAATCGCGTGTACTTCGCGACGTCGGGCGAAGCGGTGCGCTTCGTAGATCCGGAAACCGGGGAGTATCGACCCTCGACGCTGCTCGACCTCTATGACTTCTTCCGCATGGCGGACTATCTCGAGCACATCGACTTCTGCGGCCAGCAGGTCGTGGCGACTGACATCTGCGAGGACGCGCGGCTGCACGCGCTCAACATTGCCTACGCGGGCGCCGCAGCCACGACCAAGCCGTTCAGTATCTCGCTGGCGGACGCCTCGACAGTACGGGAAGTCGAGACGCTGTGGGACACGATCCTCGGCGAGGACGGCGCGTTCCGGCGCCAGCCGTTCGCGGCCATCGGGGTGTGCCCGATCGTCTCGCCGCTGCGCTTCGGGCCGGATACATCTGCCGTGCTGTGCGAGGCGGCACGGCGTGGGCTGCCAGTCAGCGCCTGCACGGCCCCGCAGGCGGGTGCGACTGCCCCCGCAGCTCTTGCCGGCGCGCTCGCGCAGAGCACTGCCGAAGCCCTCGCGATCGTCACGCTGGTCAACCTGATCAATCCGGGCGGCCCGGTCGACTTCGGACCATGGACCTTCGTGTCCGATCTGCGCACCGGCGCCTTCACCGGCGGCGGTGGCGAGGAAGCGGTCCTGCAGGCCGCCGCAGGGCAGATTGCCCGCTACTACCGGCTGCCCGGGCTCGTCGCGGCCGGCATGACCGA
>Ga0181521_10005807_pt1 | contig 13646 bp, 10 predicted proteins | sample PEATcosm2014_Bin_32_FD_119764 | JGI IMG/M metagenome (GOLD analysis project Ga0181521, IMG submission 119764) | Peatland microbial communities from MTU Mesocosm Facility, Houghton, MI, USA - PEATcosm2014_Bin02_60_metaG | ecosystem: Environmental > Terrestrial > Soil > Wetlands > Peat | place...
CGCAGCGCGACGGCGCCCACCAGCTTGCCATCGATGTAGACCGGGCTGCCGCTCATCCCGGCGGCGACGTTGGTGCGCACCGCCTTGCCGCCCATCTTGGCGATGATGATATCCTGCTTGGGCCCCCACATATCCTTCCAGCGGCCGATGATTTCGATGGGGATAGGTTCCGGCTCGGTGCCCTGGAAGACGGTCCAGGCCACGCCTTTCATACCCGGCTTCACGTGGTCGAGCGGCAGGATTTCCACCTTGCCGGCCTTGGGGCGCGCCATGGGCGCATCGGCGGCGAGGAGCGGAAGCGCAGCGACCGCGAACCCCAGGAAAATCGCGGCAGAGTGCAATTTCATGTAAATCGAGGACTCCAGTTGTTTCAATTGTACTATGGGTGACGAAGCGGACCGGCGGAAAGGGTACCGGGGGCGGTTTGGGACCGGGGACTCGGACCGGGGACTGGGGACTGGGACCGGGGACGGACCGCTCTGTCCACGCGGCCCAAGAGCGGCGCCTTGGGACAGAGAGGTCAGTCCCCGGGGCGAACCGAACAATGCTACAAATTAGGTAGAGCAGTTCCTCTCCGAAATGTCCACATCTGCGAACCCGGTCCGGGATATCGAAATGACCACGCTCGCCAACGGGCTGCGTGTGATCAGCGAGCGCATGCCGCACGTGCGCTCGGTCTCGGTGGGGATCTGGGTGTGTACCGGCTCACGCCGGGAGACCGCGGAGCGCAACGGCATCTCACACTTCATCGAGCACATGCTGTTCAAGGGCACCACCAGCCGCTCGGCGGAGGATATCGCGCGCTCGGTGGATTCGATTGGCGGCAACCTGGACGCCTTCACCGGCAAGGAGATGGTGTGCTTCAACACCAAGGTCCTGGACGAGCACCTGTCGCGCGCCTTCAACGTGCTGGCCGACCTGGTGCTCCATCCGCTGTTTCGCGAGGAAGACATCGAAAAGGAAAAGGGTGTCATCCTGGAAGAGCTCAAGATGGAGGCCGACAGCCCGGATTACCTGGTGCAGGAAATCTTCTCTTCCAACTTCTGGAAAGATCATCCGCTGGGTAAGCCGATCCTGGGCACGGCGGAGACCGTCGGCAGGCTGGATCAAGCCGCCATCCGCGATTATTATGCCGCCGTGTACACGCCGGCCAACCTGATCGTGACGGCGGCCGGCAATCTGACGCACGAGACGCTGGTTCGCCTGGCGCGCCAGTATTTTGAAGTACTCCAGCCAAGCCCGCCGGCGCCGGCCGAACAGGCTCCGCACACGCATGCGCGCATCGCGCTGCGCAACAAGCGGGCGCTCGAACAGGTGCACCTATGCCTGGGAGTTCCGTCGCACCCGCTGCCGCACCGCGAGCGCTTCACCTGGTACGTGCTGAACACGCTGCTCGGCGGCGGGATGAGCTCGCGGCTGTTTCAGAACATTCGCGAGCGGCAGGGGCTGGCGTACGCGGTATTCTCCGAGCTGAGCCCCTATCGGGATACCGGCTGCCTTTCGGTCTACGCCGGCACCTCGCGCGAATCGGCGCGCCGCGTGGTCGAATCGGTTCTCAAGGAATTCCGCGAGCTCAAGGAGCAGCCGGTAGGCGAGGAAGAATTGCGCCGCGCCAAGGATTACCTGAAAGGTTCGCTGGTGCTCGGCCTGGAATCGACCTCTTCGCGCATGTCCGGCCTGGCGCGCAACGAGATGTACTTCGGCCGCTTCTTTTCGCTCGACGAGCTGGTGGAGAGCATTGAAGCGGTGGCTGCGGACGGCCTGCAGGACCTGGCGCGAAGCTTCTTCGACTCACGCCACATCGCGCTGACCATCCTGGGCAACCTGGAAGACCTGCACATTGGGCGCGAAGATCTGGTCTGCTGAAGCGCCCTTACAGGTGCAGTCTGACGACCGATTTCACGGCCACCAGGCAATCTTCTGCGTATATTATGTGACCAGGTTGGAGGTTCGAAAAGTTGTAGCGGGCATCGCGGCTCAGGTCTTCGAGGTAGCGGTAATCATCGTAGGCCCCTGAGATCACCGGATCACGCTGGATGGCACTCGCTCGACGGTCATGAGTGGTTGGGGCCCTACCAGTTCTGGCGGCGAAATACGCCTGCACATAATGGAGTGCTGCGTAAAACTTCATTGTGATTGCCCACTCAACACCGCAGACGGTTGAAGTGTCAATTGCTTTTGCAAACTCTTCGTTCTGGCTCGACTTAGTGAGGTGCTCTTCGGGACAGTTGCAACGGTACGCGTCACTTTCGCAAGAAGGCCAATTCAATACCCGGATCGGTTATCAGGGCCTGAGGATCTCTGCCGTGGCTAGGAACGACATTGAAGTCGAAATCGACTCCTTCGAACTGTCGAATGATCTCCTTTTCCTTCGCGTAGATGGTTCGGTAGACACGACGGTCGTTGGCAGGCACTATTGCCCAGACGTGGAGTACGTTTCGATCAGCGAGCTTGGCGAAAACGGCCTGCACTTCTGGGACCGAGTAGCCAATCTCGAAAGCCACGGAATCTCGCAATCCGGCGGATAACATAGAGTTCACCTCTGTCAGCCTTAGCCTTACGCGATCAGTGGGCACGTCCCGTTTGACGTCTCCAGAATCAGTGGTAACACAGAATTGATCAGCGAACTGATCGGCCCTTTCCAGCTCGGAAATTGTGGTTGTCATCAGTTGCCCTCCGGCTTTCGCTTCAGAGAATCTGGCACAGTGGCGATTGCGACATTCGAAGCATTGATCATGTAGACAGGCTCGCCGTCAGGCTTGTAGGCATCCAAACGGATGATCTGGCCGACCACAGCCTTGAATTTCAGCTTGGTCCCATCCTGAAGGATGTAAACATTGAAGCCCTCGTGCTCTGGCTCGAATTCGATCTCTTCTCCCGGCACTTCCTGACCGCCGAGGTTATACATTTTCTTCAAGGCAGTTTACCTTCCATTGCTTATCGGCTGAACCTGAGAACACTTTAGTTTATTGGCGAGACGCATCGGAAACAAAGAAGATTTCCCTAAACTAAAGAAAAACCAGCAGACTGGACGACCCAGCCCCTGGCCTGGGGTAACAGGATAGGGGTTAACATGGAGAACAAAAGACGAATATAGACGGGGCTGTCAATCGCCCCGAATCTAGAACACTGCCAGTCGAACAGCAACCTGTAAACATGTCCGGTGCTCTCGCCAACCATCCTGTCCTTGGGCAACCCGCCCGACGCCGACACTTTCACTGGAGCAATAAGTCCTGCCGCCGATCCGATTATCCCGCTGGGGCACCTACGACGAGCCTTGTGGGGTCAACGGGACGAGGACTAACCCATTGGCCAGCTGTGGGTTGAAGAAGATGAAGCGTGTGGTGACCGCACCCGGCCGACCCCACGCGCCCTTTGCCATTTCATTCGGGCACAATTCGACGTACAATCGAATACAGGTAGGGTGTCATGCAGTTCGATATACCCGAGATTCTGATCGTCCTCGGCGTCGTGGCAGGAATTGCATGGGCGATCTACAATCGCCTGCATCCGCACGTGGAACCCCCGGCGCGGCGGCGCGCCACGGGACGGCTACCTTCGCGTGGTGCCTAGCGAAGATTCGAGCGCGATTCGCACCAGTTGGCTGCGGGTGCGCACGTGAGTCTTTTGAAAGAGCTGCTGCAGCGTGGCTTTGACGGCGCTTTCCGAGACGCCGAGCTGCGCGGCGATCTCCTTATTGGTCAATCCTTCGAATAATCCTTGCAACACCTCCTGTTCGCGTTCGGTGAGCAGCCGGCGAAGGCTTTGTTCTTCGTGGAAGCTCACGTTGTCGGCCAGCGATTGGATCACTTTTGCGTCGACCCACATTTCGCCTGCCGCCACCTGGCGGATGGCCTGAGCCAGGCTGCCGGGGGAATTGTGCTTGAGAAAAATGCCGGAGGCGCCCAATTTCAGGGCCAGCGAGCTTTCAGTGGCGCTCATGCCGGCGGTCACCATCAGAGTCTTGCCGCGGTAGCCGGCGCGCAGCGCGGCTTCGAGGAACTGCGCGCCGTGATCGTCGCCGAGGTCGTAGTCGAGCAGGATAACATCGACTGGCGTCCGCTTGAGAATGTCGAGCGCTTCCGCGGCGGCGCCGCAGTGGCCGGCCATCACGAAATCCGGCTCGGTGGCGAGCAGCCGGCCGAGGCTCTCGCGGAACAGCACGTGATCGTCAAGCAGTAGCAACCGGATGGGTTCCATGTTCCGCCATGCGCGAAGGTTCGCGTTCGCTGGGGCCGGCCACGGCCAATTCGATGACGAACGAGCAGCCGGCCACGGTTGGATCATGCCGCAGCTCGCCGTGGAAAGACCGCACGAAGGCGCGCGAGAGAAACAGGCCCAGCCCGGTGGACTGCGCGCCATGTTGAAAGGGCTGAAAGAGTTTTTCGGTGGAGCCGATCCCCGGGCCGGAATCGGTGACGCGGACGAGAACGGCGTGGTGGTTGGCCGATACCGCGATATCGATCCACTTGGCCGCCGCGTTGTCGAGAGCCCGTTGGCTGTTCTTGATGAGATTGAGCAAGACCTGCAGCAGGCTGTGCCGGTCGGCCCATACGGGCGGCAATTCTTCCGGCACGCTCCAATGCACGTCGATTCCCGCGTCGCGGCAGTAGGGCTCGAGGACGATACGCAGCTCATCCAGGGTTTCGAAAAGGTCGATGCCAGCCACCTGGCTGGGCCGCTGGCTGTGCTTGAGCTCGATCGAAGCGATGCGGGTGAGGGTTTCGACCAGCGATCCCAGGGCCTCAAAATCCCGGTCGGCGCGCAGCGCCCCGGAACGGACCAGGTTTTCGTAGATCACGGCGATGGCGCCGCACACATTGCGGATCTCGTGGGAAACCGCGCCCACCAGGATGCGGGAGCCGGCCAGCAACTGTTCCAAGCCGGATTCCTCGCGCTCCCGCAATTGCTCGGAAGCATCCACGACCAGGGCCGCCAAGCGCGCACCCATGGCGGTCTGGTAAGTGGAAAAGAACACATCCGCCAGAAACACGTCGCCGCTCGCGCGCTCGCCGCGGCACTGCATCTCGGTGCGGAACGTCGGCTGCGCAATGCCGCCGAAGGGGACGCGGCCGAGCGCCGGCACATAGCGCCGGATGCTCTTGCCGGTGAATTCGCCGTCGGGCACGCCGAACAGCTTGTGCGCGGCATGGTTGGCCCGCAGGACCAGGCAATCGGCAGTCATGGTCAGGATGGCCACGGGGCTGCTTTCGATCAGGAACTCGAGTTGCTCCTCAGCCGAACGCCGCGCGGCCACTTCGCTTTCCACGCGGCGTAAGTTATCCAATTCGCGCGCCCGGCTGCGGTTGATTTCGAAGGCGAACAGCCCGGTGCCGGCCAGCGCGATGAACACCAGGAAGTCCTCCGGCAGCGAAAGGCTGAGCGGAAAATGCGGCGCAAAAACATGCGAAAGGAAGGTACACAGCGTCGCTGTCGCCAGGATCCGCCAGCGGGGCCACACGGTGCCTACCAACAGAATGGGACCAAGGTAGAGGAAGCCGAACGCCAGCGGCGGATCGACCTGCCAGTCAAGCAGGGCCACAGCCAGGATGAGCAGAGCGGCCGCACCCACACGGACGTTGCCCTGGAGTGGTGGCATTTGCACAGGTGTACCCTTATTAAAATTGTAGATACAATCACGCTACAACCCAAGGCCTGGAACTGAAAGATAGGCCGAACGCGTCCGAAAGATAGGTGGTCGACCCATGATCGAAGCCGCTAAAGTCAAAGAGGAACCTCTTGCCAACCCTTTATTCGGATCTAAGGCCTTGCCCCGCAATCGCCATGCCAAATCCTGCCGAACGACGTGGCGTTCGCACTCGCCGGCGCCGCGTCGAGAATCTTCTCGACACCGGCCCGGCGCTGCGACGCCGGGCCTCGGCATGAGTGCCGACGCGGCACGCATGAGTGCGTGCGCCACGCTGCGTGTCTGCGCGGCGATGACGGCGGCTTGCCTGGTTCCGGCTTTCGCGCAGACGGCCCTCACCTGGCAGCAGGTGAAGGAGAAGTTCGCCGCCATTAACCCCACGCTCGAAGCCGGCCAGATCAACATTCAGGAATCCAAGGACCAGGAAATCACCGCCAACCTGCGCCCCAATCCGAATTTTTCGTTCACGCTCGACCAGATCGACCCGTTCACACCAAACCCGTACCGCCCGTTTCAGTACACGGAGCCGCTGGCGAGTTTCGATTACCTGCATGAGCGGGAGCACAAGCGCGAGCTGCGCCTGGAAAGCGCGCGGAAGGGCACCGCCATTGCGGTGTCGCAACAGACGGACCTGGAACGCACCCTGCTGTTCACGCTGCGCACGGCTTTTGTGCAGACTTTGCAAGCCAAGCAGGTGCTGGCGCTGGCCAAGGACAATCTGGAGTACTTCGACAAGGAGCTCGGCATCAGCCGCGCGCGCTACAAAGCCGGCGACATCGCGCGCGTGGACCTGGACCGGATCGAACTCCAGTTGCCGCAATATCAATCGGATTACGAAACGGCGATGGTGAACCTGCGCACGGCCAAAATCACTTTGCAGGCCATGTTGAGCGACCGCTCGCCGGTGGACCGGTTCGACGTGACGGGGCCGTTCGATTTCGCCGAGCAGTTGACGCCCCTCGAGGAGTTCCACACCATCGCGCTGGCCACCCGGCCGGACTTGAAAGCGGCGGTCGAGGCGGTGGACAAGGCGGAGACCGACCACAAGCTGGCGGTGGCCAATGGCTCGACCGATCCGACATTCAGCGTGGACTTCGGCCGCAACCCGCCGATCCAGGTCTACGTGGGCGGCAGCATCAATATTCCGCTGCGCATTTTCGACAAGAACCAGGGCGAGAAGGCGCGCACCGAGATCGACATCAAGCACGCCGAGCGGCTGCGCGACGCCGCCCAGAACCAGGTCTTCAGCGATGTGGATTCGGCCTACTTCACGCTGGTCTCGGCGGTGAACCTGCTGCGGGGATACCGCGGCGCGGACGGCTTTCTCCAGCGCGCCACCAGCGTGCGCGACACCGTTTCGTTTTCCTACCAACACGGCGGCGCGGCGCTGGTGGACTTTCTGGATGCGCAGCACGATTACCGTACGGTCCAAGTCGCCTATCTCAACCTGATCGCCAGTTATCTGACGGCGGCGGGGCAGTTGAACCTGGCCGTAGGCCGCGAGGTGATTCCATGAAGAACGGATGGGGCGTGGCCGGCGCGCTTCTGGTGTTGGCTCTGGGGCTGGCCGGCTGCCGGGCCAAGGGACAGCCGGATCCCAAGGCCGAAGCTCCGCCACCGGCGCAGGTCGAAAACGAAACCGACGTGAACCTGGTCAAAGTGGATCATCCGGAGCAGTTTCCTCTGGCTACCGCGGAACTGCGCGAGACGGCGCCGGAACTCGAAGTAACCGGCGTGGTGAGCGCCGATGTCTCGCGCAACGTGCCGGTGATTTCGCTCGCCTCCGGCCGCGTAGTCGCCATCAACGCCAAGCTCGGCGACACCGTTACTAAAGGGCAGTTGCTGATGCGCGTGCAAAGCTCCGACATTTCTTCGGCCTTTTCCGATTACCGCCATGCACTGGCCGATCAGACGCTGCTGCGGGCGCAGCTTTCGCGCACCGAACTGTTGTACGACAAGGGCGCCATGGCGCAAAAGGATCTCGAAGTGGCGCAGGACGCCGCCGACAAGGCGCAGGTGGACGTGGACACCGCGCTGGAGCGCCTCAAGGTGCTGGGCGTCGACGTGAACCATCCCAGCTCCCTGGTGGATATCTTCGCGCCGATTTCTGGCGTGATTGTGGAGCAGAACGTCACCAACGCAGCCGGCGTCAAGACGCTCGACAACTCGCCCAACCTGTTCACCATCGCCGATCTTTCCAACGTCTGGGTGATCTGCGACGTGTATGAGAACGACCTGGCGAGTGTGCGCCTCGGCGAGTTCGCCGACATCCATCTCAGTGCCTATCCGGGACAGGTGCTGCGCGCTCGCATCGATAACATCGGCCCCATCATGGATCCCAACATCCGCACCGCCAAGGTGCGGCTGCAGGTTTCCAATCCCGGCCTGATGCGGCTGGGGATGTTCGTTACGGCCACCTTCCACGGCCAGCGGAAGGAATCGCGCGCGGTGGTGCCGGCCTCGGCCATTCTGCACTTGCATGACCGCGATTGGGTGTATGTCCCGGCGGGCGAAAAGACGTTCCGCAGGGTGGGAGTGACGGGCGGCAAAATGCTGCCTGGGAATCTCCAGGAAGTGTCGAGCGGTATCGCGCCGGGCGACGCGGTGGTCGCCAACGCCCTCGTGCTCCAGAACACCGCGGAGCAATGAGCGAGACCTGGACATGATCCGGCGAATCGTCGACCTTGCGCTCAACAACCGCTTTCTCGTCGTGGTGATCGCTGCGCTGCTGTTTTTCTGGGGCGCGGTTTCCTTTGAGAAGCTGCCGATCGAGGCGTATCCCGACGTGGCTAACAATTACGTCCAGGTCATCACGCAATGGCCGGGACGCGCCGCGGAAGAGGTCGAGCAGCAGGTGACCGTTCCGCTCGAAATCGTGATGAACGGGCTGCCGCATCTGGAGCATTTGCGTTCCGCTTCGCTATTCGGGCTCTCCAGCCTGATGCTGATCTTCGACGACGATTCCGAGAACGACTCGAACCGCGCCAAGGTGCTGGAGCGCCTGTCGGAGGTCACTCTGCCGCAAAATCTGCAACCGCAGATGGGCACCGACTGGAGCCCGGTGGGCCAGATCTTCTGGTACACGCTGCACAGCGACAATCCCGAATACGACCTTATGGAGCTGAAGGCGATTGAGGATTGGGTGCTCGAAAAACAGCTCAAATCGGTCCCCAACGTGGTCGATGTGTCCAGCTTCGGCGGTTCCACCAAGGAATACCAGGTGCGCATCGACCCCGATAAGCTGGTGGACTACGGGTTGAGCATCGCGCAGGTGGAGCAGCAACTCACCAACAACAACGTGAATGCGGGCGGCAGCTTCATCGAGCAGGGCTCGCAGCAAGTCAATGTGCGCGAGGTGGGCCTGGTCGATCACATTGAGGATATCGGCAAAATAGTTTTGAAGACGCAGGGCGGCACGCCCGTTCGCGTTTCCGACATTGCCACCGTCGAACAGGGCCCCAAGATCCGGCTGGGGCGGATCGGCAAGGCCACCCATCGCGCCGACGGCAGGATTATCGACAATGACGACGTCGTCGAAGGCATCGTGGCGCTGCGCAAGGGCGCCAATTCCGACCAGGTTCTAAAGGACATTCACGCCAAAGTCGAGGAGCTGAACTCGAGCATTCTGCCGCCCGGCGTCAAGTTGGTTCCGTTCCTGGACCGCAGCGACCTGATGCACTACACGACGCACACCGTGCTGCACAACCTCCTCGAAGGAATCATCCTGGTTTCCATCGTCCTGTTCCTGTTCCTGGGAAGTGTGCGCGGCGCGCTGATCGTAGCCTTGACCATTCCGTTTTCGCTGCTGTTCGCTTCGATTTGTCTCGACCTGCGCCACATCCCCGCCAACCTGCTCTCGTTGGGGGCGCTCGATTTCGGCATGGTGGTGGATGGAGCGGTCGTAATGGTGGAGAACATCGTGCGGCATATGGGCCAGCGCCAGGTCTCCAAGCCGGCCAAGGACCGCATCCGCGAGGCGGCGCATGAAGTGCAGCGGCCCGTGTTTTACGCCATCGCCATCATCATCACCGCCTACCTTCCCATCTTCACCCTGCAGAGCGTGGAGGGGCGCCTCTTCAAACCAATGGCGTGGACGGTGGCCTTCGCGCTGGCCGGAGCCCTGCTCTTTTCCATGGTGCTGGCGCCGGTGCTCTCGAGCTTTCTGTTCCGCCACGAAACCAGGGAATGGCACAACCCGGTGTTGATGTTCATCACCTACCGGTATCGGGCCTCCGTGAAGTGGGCCATCGAGCATCGTTGGGCGCCCGTGGGCGTGGCTGTGCTATGCGTGGCGGCAGCCGCGTACCTGCTGACCAGCGGCGTCATCGGGTCCGAGTTCTTGCCCCACCTGGACGAGGGCGCCATTTGGGCGCGCGGCACGCTGGCGCCATCGACCGGCCCCACCGAGGGCACGCGGCTGATGAACCAGGCGCGGGTGATTTTCGCGTCGTTCCCCGAGGTCACGCAAGTCGTAACGCAAATAGGCCGGCCCGACGATGGCACCGACACCGCCGGCTTTTTCAACACGGAGTACTTCGTCGACCTGAAGCCCAAAGAACAGTGGCGGCCGGTGTTTCGCCAGGACAAGGACGAGCTGATCGCGGCGCTGGACCGGGAGGTGGAGAAGCTGCCGGGCGTGCTCTGGAATTTTTCGCAGCCCATCGCCGACAACATGGAGGAAGCGGTGAGCGGCGTCAAGGGCGAGCTGGCAGTCAAGGTCTACGGCGGCGACCTGAAACTGCTCGAGGCCAAAGGCGACGAGATCGTCAACGTTATGCGCGGCGTTCGGGGCATTGAGGACCTGGGCCTCTTCCGCGTGATCGGCCAGCCGAACCTCGAATTCCGGGTGGACCGCGACACCGCGGCGCGCTTTGGCATCAACGTCGCCGACGTGCAGGACGCCATTCAGACCGCCGTCGGCGGCAACGCCGTGAGCCAGGTGCTCAAAGGCGAGCAGCGGTTCGACCTGGTGGCGCGCTATCTGCCGGCGTATCGCGACAGCAGGGAAGCCATCGAGCGCATCCGGTTGCTCAGCCCCTCCGGCGAACGCGTTTCACTGGCGCAGTTGTGCAAGGTGCGGGAACTGGATGGCGCTTCGGAGATTTATCGCGAGGCGAACTCGCGCTACGTTGCGCTGAAGTATTCCGTGCGCGGCCGCGACCTGGGCAGCACGGTCGAAGAGGCTATCCGAAAGGTGAAACAACAGGTGAAGCTGCCCAAGGGCTATACCATCGATTGGGCCGGCGAATACGCCAGCCAGCAGCGCTCGCAGAAACGCCTGATGGTGGTGCTGCCGGTCACCGTTTTAGTGATCTTCATCATTCTCTACACCATGTTCCATTCTTTCAAATGGGCGGGCCTGATGCTGTTGAACATGGCCATGGCGCCGCTCGGCGGGTTCCTGGCGCTGCTGGTGACCGGCACGCATATGTCGGTGTCGTCGGGCGTCGGTTTTCTGGCGTTGTTTGGCGTGTGCGTGCAGACCGGCGTCATCATGCTGGAGTACATCAACCAGCTTCGCGCGCGCGGCAACTCGGTGGAGGAAGCCGCCATTCAGGGGGCCGTGCTGCGCTTGCGGCCGATCATGATGACCACGCTGGTCGCCACGCTGGGACTGCTGCCCGCCGCACTTTCGCATGCCATCGGGTCCGATTCGCAGCGTCCCTTCGCCATCGTGATCGTGGGTGGACTGATGGTTGCCATGGTGATGAATGTGTTCCTGCTTCCTACCGTGTACGTTTGGGTGGCGAGACCGCACGACAGGCTGCCCGAGCCGGACCTGGCGGAGGAAGTGTAGCGCGCGTTCAGTGAATTACTGCGCGACCGCTCCCTGACGGTCGCGGCTCCGATAGCGCTCCGCGCCCGGCCCAGGTGGCACCGGTCAGTGAGCGGTTGCCGCCGTTGACTCGTTATTCCCCGACAGACGATTATTGCAGCACGGGCAGCTCGAGATAATCGGGCGGAACGAAGAGGCTGCCTTCGGTGATGCCGCCGGGGGAGATGCGGGCGAGTTTTCGCTGCAGTTCGACGGAATCGAGACTCCCGGCAAGCGCGTCCGCGAAGGCCCGCGCGACCGCGACAACCTGCGCCGCCGATTCGTGCGCGAATTCCAATCGAAAATGACGGATGCCCGCAGCCAGCCAGGCATCGAGGTGCGCGGACGCCTGTTGCGCCTCGGCGCCGAAGACGGTATTGCGGCAGCCGACGTCAGCCATCACGGGATGCGCGCGGCCGCTCGAATCGCGCAGCGCGAGCCGATGCTCGTCGCAGGGCCGGCCGCAATCGCGGTAGCTCGATCCGGTGGAGAGAAATCGGCAAAACACGCAGTGCTCGGTGTGGAAGACCGGCAGGTGGTGGAAGGCCACCGCCTCGATGCCGTTCGCGCCCACGGCCCGCGCCAGGTCCGCCACTTGGGCGGCATTCAAGTCGTGCGTTGGCGTGAGCATGTCCAGCCCCAGTGCCAGCATCTCCGCGGCGGTGATGGCGTTGGCCGCGTTGAGGCTGAAATCGCCCGCCAGCGCGGCGTGAGGCCGGCCCCGCAGCGTGTCGAGCAAGCCGGCCGAACGCACCAGGATCGGGCAATCGCAACTCAGCAGAAAATCGACCACCCGCTCCTCGCCCGGTTTCAAGATGCGCGGGCTGGCCACGCGCGGGCTTAGCCCGGCTGCGCGCACGCGTTCGAGCGATGGCTTGAGGCCGTAGAGATCCAGGTAATCGAGCGTGATGCTGGCCGGGCGAAAGTCGATGGCGGCATCGAGCTGCTCGGGCGTGCGGACCAGGAGATGAAGGCCGGAAGCCTTGGCAGGCGATAGCGCCTGCCCCACTGCATCGCCGGCAAAATGGGCAAAATGGGACAGACGCTTTCGTCTGTCAACTCGATCACCCGTGCCGATGCTCACGATTTCATCGAGCGCCGTCGCTGGATCGTGGATCTCCGTCCGCCGCGGCGCTGTGGCCACCGCTTGCAGCCGTTCGACTGCGTCGCGGCGCACCTGGTTGAGCAGCGATGCCGGCGCGAATGGCGCACCTTCCACCGTCAATTCGAGACCAGCCAGGCGGTATGGCGTGTTGCCGAGCCGCGAGAACTGCTCGCGCAGCAACTCCGCATCAAGCGCCCGGTTGCGCGCGAGGCCCAGCGGCGCGGCGGATTCCACCGTCACCACTATCCCGCCGGCTTCCCACACGGCAACTAGCGGCGCGCCTTCGCGCGCTGTGACGCGCACGCGAACCGGCAGCCGTTCGGCGGGAAGCGCGCGGATGCGCTTTTCTAGCTCCGGATCGTTGGTGCGCCAGACCAGATCGCCACGGCGAATGCGGGCGTGATTGAGCGCGCGGTTGGCGAAGCGCAGCTCGATGGAGCCGCCGCGCGGCAGCACTTCGAAGATGCGCCCACCTTCCTCCGGCTCTTCCGGGCTGCGCCAATCGGCGGCGTCGAATACCACGCCATCGCCGGGTTTGAGCGGCGCTAGCCGGTGCGCTTCGGCCGGATCGATGGTCACGCCGGTTTCCGAAACCGCGCTCACGCGGCCCACCCGGACGCCGCGGTGGCGGGGCGCGCGCCCGCGCACCACGGCCTGGTGATCGGTGCCGTTCAAGAAGTGCGGGCCCGATCCGCGCGAGTAAACCTGCTCCAGATCGAGCTCCTGGCGCGCGTCGATGGCGGGTTTGTAACCACTGTCGCGGCCTTCCCATGCGGCGTCCACAGCCTGCCGGTAAGCGCGCGTGGTGAGCGCGACGTAATCGGCGTCTTTGTAGCGGCCCTCGATCTTCAGCGCGGAGATGCCGATCTCGACAATCTCGGGAATCTGCCGCAGCGCGAAGAGGTCGCCTGGCGAAAGCAGATAGCGGGCGTCGCCCAGCGGCTTCACTTTGCCATCCACAATCAACTCGTATGGCAAGCGGCAGGCCTGCGCGCACTGGCCGCGGTTGGCGCTGCGGCCGCCCCAGGCCTCACTCGAAAAGCACTGCCCGGAATAGGCCACGCACAGCGCGCCGTGAA
>Ga0181521_10005809_pt1 | contig 13644 bp, 13 predicted proteins | sample PEATcosm2014_Bin_32_FD_119764 | JGI IMG/M metagenome (GOLD analysis project Ga0181521, IMG submission 119764) | Peatland microbial communities from MTU Mesocosm Facility, Houghton, MI, USA - PEATcosm2014_Bin02_60_metaG | ecosystem: Environmental > Terrestrial > Soil > Wetlands > Peat | place...
CACAGCCGTTCGTGTGGACGTTGCCGCGTACGTACTCTTCAGCGTGATTGATGACCTGATGGCGGAACTCCGCGTTCAAGGCGTCATACGAGAGCAGTTCGTCCGTGAAGACTTCCGATCCCTTCTCTACGTTCTCTGTTACGTGTTGGTAGAGTTCCTTCTTGCGTCGCGTCGGAACGACCTTCGCTCTAATCTCTCCGCCGCGCTCCAGGACAGCCGCCACAATCGCCTTGCCTTCAGGACCGCGACCGTGGATCTTTTCGGCTCTCTTATCCCGATGCATGAACCGGGCCTTGCCGCCAATGAAAGACTCATCGGCTTCAATTTCCCCCGAGAGCTTCCCTCCCTGCTTTCCCTGAAGTGCAAGCCTTGCGCGTTGCAGCATAAACCACGCCGTCTTTTGGGTAACCCCCATAGCCCTGTGAATCTCCCAGGAGCTAACGCCGTTCTTGCAGTTAGTGACAAGCCAGATTACAGGGAGCCACTTATCAAGGCCGATAGGAGAGTCCTCAAGGATGGTTCCCGTCTTCAGGCTGAACAACCGCTTGGAATGATGGCTACCGCACTGCCAGCGGCGCTGCGCGGCCTGATAGCTGACCTTCTTGCTTCCACAAATCGGGCATTCCACTCCGTTCGGCCAGCGCCGCGCAACCATCCAAGTAACGCAGTTGTCGGGATCGGAAAAGTATGTTATTGCTTCTTTAAGAGTGCTTGGAGTCTTAACATCCATGAATCCATCTTAGCCGAAAACAGTGGACTCGTCAAGTATATTTTTACCAATCGATCGAGTCGTTCCTGGATGAGATGGAGGCTGCAAATGCCGAGGAACTGATGTGCCAGCGCGACAGCTCGACGCGTGAGTTTCGAGAAGGACTCACGGTTTCGTGGGAGCAGGTTAAGCTCAACAACGGATTGTGATCGTCCTTTTCTCCGCGGGAGCGGGATCTGCACGCGTGAGAGATATTCGCCCGACTTCCCGAGCCGGTCAGGCGCAGAGCGAGGCGCAGCATCGAATTGCTGGCACTCAACCCTCACATGTATCCAGTCCGGAGGCGGGGTGTTATGCGCGGATACCGTTATTTTGGCGCGTATAGCGTTCTCTTCTATTACTCAACGTCTTCGACCGAGATTCGGATCTCGGCAATCCTGCCTGGCCGGATGCGCGGGGCGTAGATTTTGGGCCTGCCCATCTGACACAACCCCTCTTCCCGGTTTGCCGCAGCCTATTCATCTGCGTTCCTCGAATCCCGTTTCGCGGGGACTTTGCAAGGACTTCGGAGGTGAACCGGTGGACTCGTATACTTGCGGATTGCCGATAATTCGCCAGTTCGGGAGGATCTGCTTCAGGCGATGGCAGAATTGACCTGGCCCACCTGTCGGAATAAAGACAGTACGGCAAATTCCGGGATGTTCCGGAAGCCGGTGTAGACTTCGTTTTAGGCCGGTCTGAACCAAGAATCAGGCCGCGGAGGGACCCGATGAAGCGCACTTGGACCATCATTGGGGTACGCGCTGTGCCGGGCAGCTTCAATTGGTACCAGGCGCTGTTCGGTCACTCGGCTACTCTTCCTGCCCATGACTACTTTGGGCAAATCCTCGATTCGGATGGAACTGTATTGCTCTGTCTCCACGAGTGGGGCGCCCACGGGCATCCTTCATTGATGAGCCCCGATGACGGGCTACCCGGCCACGGCCTCCTGTTGTTCTTCCGTGTCGATGATTTCGACCTGGCGCTTCAAAGAGCACGCTCCCTCGTCAATCGGCTTGAAGAGGAGCCACATGTGAATCCGAACACTCAAACCCGGGAGTTCTCGCTCCGGGATCCGGACGGTTACTACGTCACGATCAGTGATCTCTCCGCGGCCTGAAAAGCGCCTGTCGCCTGACAGAGGCATACTTGAAGGCGGCTGGTGGAATCGAACGGCGTTTGGGACAGGTCTCCCATGCGGCTTTTGAGGTGAAAGCCCCCCGCCGCGAGTAGCAGCGGCAACTCCTGCGGAAAAATGTTTCGCAGGTCCAGACGCAGCACCCAGGCATCCGGTTTTCCCGGAGCCGAAATGTACCAACTGCCGCGCCCCACCTGCGTGGCGGGATCATAGTCGGTTGTTTGCTCGACCGAAAGCCTGCCGAACGATTCAGTTTCTTTTTGAAAGACTGGAAAGCGCTGGTCTGAAGGCCTCGCGAGTAAGTGAACATTCGGATTGAAAACGTCGAACGCGAAGATCCCTCCAGGCGCCATGTGCCGCCTCACCGCTGCCAGGGCGGCCAAAAGATCTTCGGTCGAATGCAAGTGCAGCAGAGAGTTGCGTGCGATGAAAATCAGCGCAAACTTGCGGCCCAGATCGAAGTTACGCATGTCGCCCGGCACGTACTCAACGGAGACATTTGCAGTGGCTGCGCGCTGCCTCGCGGTGGTCAGCATGGGCGCGGACAGGTCGAGCCCTATCGTCGGCAATCCGGCGCCGGCAATCGGTACAGTCAACTGGCCCGTCCCACAGGCCAACTCCAGAACGTCGCCGGACGTCTGCCGGGCAAGATCCACGTAGTAGGATACGTGTGCGGTGGCCGGCAGCAGCGCGTCGTAGAGCGCCGGATGGTCGTACATATCGGAATTCAACGTAGTCACCCCTACGTCTGCTGCGAATTTCTACTCTTATATTACAAGCGGGCTCTCCTGACCTGCCCGGCTTGGCCGCGATAACTGCCATTCACGCGTGGTTTTCCGAAACTCCCCGCATCCGTTGACAGCCTACTCTCCCAACAGAATCAACACCTTAACACTCCAGCCCTCCGCCCGCCTGCTATATCTCAATCCGGAGAACTTAACAGATATGCCGTCACCGTTACAATACGCAGCCAACCGGCTGAACGCCGAGAAGTCTCACGGTCCCACCTCGCCGCAGGGCCGGACCCGTTCCAGCATAAACGCACTTCGCCATGGCCTCACCGCGCGCGTCGTCGTGCTCCCCTCGGAAGACATGGACGCTTACAGAGCGTTCTCCAAAGAGATTGTCGACAGCCTCGACCCGCAAACACCCGTCGAGCGCCAGTTCGCCCACACGGTCGTCGACAATCAGTGGCGCATCAACCGCATCCGCTCCATTGAGGACGGCATGCTCGGCATGGGGCACTTCGAACCAGCGGGCGATTTCGACGCGGATAATCCCGAAATCCATTCCGCCATGACCGCTGCGCGCGCCTTCCGGGAGGATTCGAAAGCCTTCGTGAACCTCAGCATCTACGAACAGCGCCTGCACCGGTCTATGAAGGAAGCTCTCCGCCAGCTCAAAGAGCTCCAGGCCGAGCGCTGCGAACGCCGCAAGACGGAAATGGACGATGCCATTCGCCTTCTCAAGACTCAGCAAATGAAAGGCTTGCCCTTCGAACCAAGGGAATTTGGTTTCGTTTATGCGAGCGCCGAAATCGCCCTGGAACAGCATCGCCGCAACCGCCTCCAGGACTCGAAACTCGCCGAAAAAGCCGGCTTCAATCTCACGGAATACAACTGCAACGGGCCAAATTTCCGTACGTCACCCTGCGCCAACCATGAAAACGGCGAACGGGACAGTTTATGACTTTGGAACGTCCAATCGGTGGTAACGTAGCGGATAAGTATGCGCATCAAGACAATCCTGTTGGCGATCGTGGCGATTACAGCGGTTTCGGCGTTTTCACAAACGCTGCCGCAAGGTGTCCAAAAGAAAGCGACGGTCGGAGGCATCACTGAATTCGACTATCCCAATGGACTGCGCGTGCTGTTGTTCCCCGACGCTTCCAGCCCGAAGGTCACCGTCAACATGACCTATCTCGTCGGATCGCGCTTCGAGGGCTATGGCGAAACCGGCATGGCTCACCTGCTGGAGCACATGAACTTCATCTTGTCGACCAACGGCAGGAGCATCAAGAAGGAACTCGTTGACCACGGCGCGCAATGGAACGGCACCACCGATTACGACCGCACCAATTATTTCGAAACCGTCACCGCCAGCGACGACAACCTCAAATGGGCGCTCGGGCTGGAGGCCGAACGCATGGTGAATATGCGGATCGAGAAGCCGCTGCTCGACACCGAAATGACCGTGGTGCGCAACGAATTCGAGCGCGGCGAGAACCGGCCGGAATCGATTCTGGAAGAGCGCGTGGTCGCCACAGCCTACCTGTGGCACAACTACGGCAAATCCGTGATCGGGTCGCGCGCCGATATCGAGAAAGTGCCCATCGACAGGCTGGCCGCGTTTTACCGGAAGTACTATCAGCCGGATAACGCGGTGCTGGTGATCGCGGGCCAGTTCGATGAATCGAAGGCGCTCGCGTTTGTCGCCCAGACCTGCGGCGCCATTCCCCGCCCCGCGCGCAAACTGGACGAAACCTATACGGTCGAGCCCGTGCAGGATGGCGAGCGTTACGTCGAACTGCGGCGCGTAGGCACCAATCAGGCGATTATGATTGCCTGGCACGCACCGGCGCTGTCGCATCCGGATTCGGCCGCTCTGGAAGTGCTTGGCGGAATCATGTCGGGCGGCGGCGGGCGCGGCGGCGGCGGAACCGGCCGGCTCTACAAAGCGCTGGTGGATAACAAGAAGGCCTTATCGGCCCGAATGGGTTATGAGGAGCTTCACGATCCCGGATTTGTTATGGTCTCGGCCACGCTGAGCAAAGATCAGTCGCTCGACGATGCGCGCAAGACCATTCTCGACACCGTGGCCGGCGTGGTGACGGAGCCGCCGACAAAGGACGAGGTGGAACGCGAGAAGACCAGAATCCTGCAGGGTATGGAGCAGCGGATGACCAACTCGCAACAGGCTGCGCTCGGATTGTCCGAGACCATTGCGAGCGGAGACTGGCGTCTCTACTTTTTGAACTACGACCAGATCAAAAGCGTGACTCCGGAAGATGTGGTGAGGGTCGCGAAGCTGTATTTCAAGGCGTCCAACCGCACCGTAGGCGAGTTCATTCCGACCGCCGAGCCGGACCGCACGGAGGTGCCTGCGTCGCCGGATCTGGACAGCGTATTCAAAACCTACCAGACCGCCATGACGGTTTCGCAGGGAGAAGCGTTCGATCCGGCGCCCGCCAATATCGAGAAGCATCTGACGCGCTCGAAGCTTCCCAACGGGATGAAAGTGGTAATGCTGCCGAAATCGACGCGCGGCGGCACCGTAGTGGCTTCTGTGCAGATCCGCTTTGGCGACGAGAAATCGCTGGCGGGCAGGAGCGCCACGGGGGACCTGACGGGTGCGTTGCTGATGCGCGGCACGAAGACCCGGACGCGCCAACAGATCCAGGACGAAATGGTCAAGCTCAACGCGCGCATCAATGTCTTCGGCGCTGTGGACGGAGCCAACGCCACGGTCCAGACCACCTCGGAGAATCTGGTTCCCGCCCTGCGTCTGGTGGCGGATATGCTGCGCGAGCCGGTGTTCCCGGATACGGAATTCGAACAGGTGAAGAAGCAGCGCCTGGCGGGGATCGAGAACCGCAGGACGGAGCCTGGTTCGCTGGCTCCGCTGGCGCTCGAACGTACTCTGAATGTGTTTCCGCGGAACGATCCGCGCCATGTCGGCACCATCGACGAGGACATCGAAGATACAGGCAAAGTCACGCTGGACGGCGTGAAGAAGTTCTACGCCGAGTTCTATGGATCGTCGCATGGAGAACTGGTGATTGTGGGCCAATTCGATACCGGTGCGGCGAACAAAGCGGCGGCGGATTTGTTCGGAAACTGGACGAGCCCAGCGCCGTATCGGCGGATCGTAGCGGACGCGAAGAAGGTAACACCCGTAAACCTGAAGATCGAAACGCCGGACAAACAGGACGCTACGTTCACCGCGGGATTGATTCTGCCCATGCAGGATACCGATCCCGATTATCCGGCGATGGTGCTGGCCAACTATATGTTCGGCGGCTCGATCACGTCGCGGATGGAGGATCGCATCCGCAATCGCGAAGGACTGAGTTATGGAGCTAACTCACAATTTTCCGCGCCGGCCGAGGGGAACGCAGCCAGATTCGAGGGCAGGGCGACCAGCAATCCGAAGAACACGCCGAAAGTAGAGGCGAGCTTCCGGGACGAACTCAATAAGACGCTCGCGCAGGGATTCACGGAAAAAGAAGTCGCAGACGCAAAAAAGGCTATTCGCGACCAGCGGATCGTGGGCCGTTCCCAGGATCAGCAGCTGCTGCGCCTGATTTCGACGCGCGAGGAATACGGGCGGACGCTCGAGTGGGATCGGCAGATGGACGCGAAACTGGATGCGCTGACGGCGGATCAGGTGAACGCGGCATTCAGGAAACACGTGGATGCCTCGGCAATCTCAATCGTGAAAGCGGGCGATTTCAAAACCGCCGGCGCCTACAGCGAGTAGCCTGCGATTCTCTTGCGCCCGAGTCCCTTTTGACGCAAGGCGTATCGCGTTGCGGAGGGGGCGATTCTCGTGTTAGGCTAACCGGTTGAACGCGTATGTGGCGGGTCTGCCTGATGTCGATCGTTGCGCTGCTGGTCTGCTCCCCGGTGCTCGTGTTCTTTTCCCCTAAGCCTCTGGATGATCTCCAGGATCTGCTCATTTTTTGCGGTGGTTTCGCCAATCTGGCGGCGTTAACGGACACATGTTCGTTCTTCGGCCGATCCGACGATAAGACCGTCCGGACCGTGTTCGCCGCGCAATTGTTCATATTTGCCATTATTTTGGGTTTCGACGCAGCCAAATTGCTGAACAGGGACCTTCGCCTTGCAGTGTGCGTACTTGCCGTGTTGGCGCTGTTTGGGATGGTGATCGCCCAAAAAGACAGCACAAATGGAAGCTATATTATGCTGGGGCTGGGAATCGTCCTCGCGACTTATCTGGCGCCGGAGATCGGTGCACGCATTGCGATGGAGATCGAGAGGCTCCCAATGGACATCAATGGGATGGCCGTCGCGTTTATCGGGCCCCGTGTTCACGCGTGGACGCATCTGTTGGCTATACCGGCTTTGTACTTGATCGTGGATTCAATCGTCCAGTCCAAGGTTCCGGCTGCCAAGAGAGCTCTGCGTCTTGACAGACAAGTCTTCACCGTTGGATGCGCGTGTGCCGCCGCGGGTGTCGCGATGGCTATCGCTATGTCTGTTTCGAAGAATCCGGTGCCCGTAGCCGCCGAGGGTCTTTTCGAGGCTGGTTCGTCCGCGGCGATTTTGATATTGGGTAATTGGATCTACTCCTCTTACGTTAGCGAACAAGAACTCGCACGGGTTTCGAAAGCTGTTGCCGGCTAAGCGAGGCCATAGTCTTATGTTCACAAGTATTGAGATAATGGAGCTCAGCCAATGGCAATTGTTCGCGCTGTGTCTGGCTCTGAACCTGGCCTTCGGGCTGCCGGCTCTGTTTCTGCACCTGCCGGTATATTTGGACTCCGTCGGGACAATTCTTGCGACGCGGTGGGGTGGCCTGCGCCTGGGGATTGGCTGCGGCCTGGCCTATAGTATCGTGGCGAGCATAAAATCTCCCACTTATGGGCTTTATTTCCTGACTGTGGTTGGAGTGGCGTATTTTACCAAGGCCGCTCGGCCCTATGGATTTCTGGATCGTTGGGCGCCTACGATTGTCTGCGCTATCGCCCTCGCGGTACTATGCGCATTCTTGAGTGCTCCGATAACGTTCCTCCTGAATGGAAATACCATGATGGGGGAGGGGCCGGATAGACTCAAGGCGCTGTTTTTGACGCAGCAGGTAGTTAATGCCGGCCTTTTTGCCGAATTTCTGGATAAGACTCTGACCTGCGTGCTTTGCCTGCTCCTCGCGCGCTGGCTGAGGATCGGCAGGCCGGAAAAGGATAAATTCGCTGCCCGGACGTAGCGCCGAGCAACGGATTTCCCATACGTTGACCGCCAGGCATCTGAAGCGCATACGCGGCCTTGTTGAAACAGCCGGGTTTTCCGGCGTTGTGCTCGCCTCCCAGGCACGCCAACTGGTGTCCGAGGAATTTGTTCCCCCACCTCAGTTGTTGCTGGGCTTTCTGCCGTTTGCACAGCGTCGCGCTCGAGCTGCATTGAGTTCGTTCAAGGTAGGAGCGGTTGTCGAAAGTGAAGGCGGAAATCTCTACTTCGGCGCTAACATCGAATTACCGGAGGTTGGGATTGGGTTCGGTATTCATGCGGAGCAGGTCGCCATCGCCAACGCATGGTCGCACGGCGAGCGAAGAGTGATTTCTATTGCGGCGAGCGCCATGCCCTGCGGTTTCTGCCGCCAGTTTCTTTATGAATTGACGGGAGCGGAGGACATCGCAGTAGTATGCGAAGGGCAGCCGTCTTATCGACTGTCGGGATTGCTGCCGGCTCCATTTGGCGAGCGCCGGCTTCGAACGAAAGCCAATGCCTTTTCGGTCGTTAAAGACCGGCTGCGGCTGGCAAAGAAAGACGAGACTCCGCTGGCCCGTAGCGCTCTTGCGGCAGCCATGAATTCGTACGCTCCAGTCACGCACGCACCCTCCGGCGTAGCGCTTGAAACAGCGGCAGGCAAAGTGTACACAGGAGCGTATTTGGAATGTATGACGTTGAATCCAAGCGTGACACCCATGCTTGGCGCAATCGCCCATCTTATTGGGGCAGGAGGTGATCTCAACGGCATCACGTCCGCCGTGCTGGTGGAGGTTAAGGGCGCCCGGATCAGCCATTATGGGGCCACGCAGTCCGTCCTCGCGGCAATCGCCCCCCGGGCCAACCTTAAGGTCTGTTTCGCAAAGTCTTTGGATTAGAGAGTCTTTACATCCAAGCCGTCTGCCGTGAGACTTGCCGCACTGAAAACCCAGCCGTACTACGATAAGAACCATGGCCGCACCTTCTCCTGCAAATGGAGTTCAAATTCTCGACGTCGTCACTCCCGCGTATTCCGAGATCCTGACGCCTGAAGCAATGACGTTTCTGGCCGAGTTGGCCCGGCGGTTCGAATCCACGCGGGTCGAAAGGCTTGCCGCGCGCGTGAAGGTGCAGGCGGAAATCGACGGCGGCGCTCTGCCCGATTTTCCGACGGAGACCGCGGATATTCGCGCGCGAGAGTGGACCGTCGCGCCGATCCCGAAAGATCTCGAAGACCGCCGCGTCGAGATCACCGGCCCGGTGGAACGCAAGATGGTGATCAACGCGCTGAACTCGGGCGCGAATGTCTTCATGGCCGACTTCGAGGATTCGAACTCGCCGACCTGGCAAAACAATATCGAAGGCCAGATCAATCTGCGCGACGCGATCGCCGGGACGATCGGGTTCACCAGTCCCGAGGGCAAAAAGTACGCGCTGGCGGAGAAGACGGCCACGCTTCTGGTTCGTCCGCGCGGCTGGCATCTGATCGAGAGACGATGCCTGGTGGATGGCAAACCGATTTCGGGTTCGCTGTTCGATTTCGGCCTCTACTTCTTCCACAATGCGAAGACGCTGATGGCGAAGGGCACCGGTCCTTATTTCTATCTGCCGAAGATGGAGCATTATCTCGAAGCCCGGCTGTGGAACGACGTGTTTGTCTTTGCGCAGGATTATGTGGGCGTGCCGCAGGGAACCATTCGCGCCACGGTGCTGATCGAAACCATCCTCGGCGCATTCCAGATGGATGAGATTCTCTGGGAGCTGCGCAACCATTCTTCGGGTTTGAATTGCGGGCGCTGGGACTACATTTTCAGTTTCATCAAGAAGTTCGGCGCGCGGGCGGATTTCCTGATGCCGAATCGCGCGCTGGTCACGATGGATCGCCACTTCCTCAGCTCCTATGTGCAGTTGCTGATCAGGATCTGTCATCGACGCAATATTCACGCGATGGGAGGCATGGCGGCGCAGATTCCGATCAAGAACGATCCGGCGGCCAACGAAACCGCGCTGGAAAAGGTCCGCCAGGACAAGCTGCGCGAAGTGAAGGCCGGGCACGATGGCACTTGGGTCGCGCATCCGGGGCTGGTCCCGCTGGCAAAGGCCGTGTTCGACGAATACATGAAGACGCCGAACCAGATCTTCGTGAAGCGGGAAGACGTCCACGTGACCGCGAAGGACCTGCTCGAAGTACCGGCGGGCGAAATCAGCGAGGCCGGCCTGCGCCTCAATATCAACGTCGGGCTCCAGTATCTGGAATCGTGGCTGAGGGGCAACGGCTGCGTGCCGATTTACAACCTGATGGAAGATGCGGCCACGGCTGAGATCTCGCGCGCGCAGGTTTGGCAGTGGGTGCGGCATCGCGCCAAGCTTTCCGACGGACGCACGATCACGAAGGAAATGGTTTCCGCCACCATGAAAGAAGAGCTGGAGAAGCTGAAAGCGATGCTCGGCGAGAGCCGGTTCACAAGCGGCAAGTTCGATCTGGCCGCCCAGCTCTACGAGCAGATGATGACCAGCCCGCAGTTCGACGAGTTCCTCACTCTGAAGGCATACGAATACGTATAGATTTTTCCTCGATTGACTTATTATGCATTCTGAATGCATAATAAGACCATGAGGGCACGAGCGGCAGTCTCCGGTGGTCTGAGCTTTCTCGCAGTCTTCGGAATCACCCGCATGTTGGCGGAGATGGACGAGCACCGCTGGATTCCGATGGACGACCCGGCCATTCAATACGGCGATCTGCCGGTGGACGATGCGGTCGCTCGTCTGGCCAGGCAAATCGAAACCGGCAAGGCCAAACTGGACTACGCCCCCGGCGGTCCGGGTTATCTGCCTTCGCTGCTGAAGAACCTCGGGGTGAACGTCGATTCGCAGTTGCTGGTCTTCTCGAAAACCAGTTTTCAGCTGCCGAAGATTTCCCCCTGGGCGCCGCGCGCCGTCTTCTTTAACGACAACGTGGCGGTCGGCTCGGTGCAGGGCGGCGACGTTCTCGAATTGGCGGCGCTCGATACCAAACAGGGCGTCAACTTTTATACGCTCGATGTAAAGCGATCCGCCAAGCCCACGTTCGATCGCCGGAGCGATTGTCTGCAGTGCCATCAGGGAACCACCACGCTGGGCATTCCGGGCATTATGGTTACCTCGGTCTATCCGTCGGGCGATGGCACCCCCGCATTCCGCGGAGCGGCTCTGGTTACCGACCATCGCACTCCATTCGGAGACCGCTGGGGAGGATGGTACGTCACCGGCACAATGGGCTCCGGGAGGCACATGGGGAATGCGGTCGCGCACGATGCGGCCCAACCCAGAAACCTGGATATGGCAGGCACCCAAAATCTCACCAGCCTGGGCAGAAGATTCGATGCGACGAACTATCTGGCCAAAACGAGCGACATCGTGGCGCTGATGACGCTGGAACATCAGACCCGGATGACGAACCTGATGATCCGTTCGGCCTGGGACGCACGGGTCGCTCTGTATAAAGGAAAGCTCGACAGCGAGGGGAGCGAGCGTATCGACGGCGATGTCGGTGCCATGGTCGCTTACATGCTTTTCGCGGACGAGACCCATATCTACGAACCGATCGAAGGAGTCTCTTCGTTCACTACGACGTTCCCCGCGCGCGGTCCGCGGGACAGGCAGGGGCGATCGCTGCGCGATTTCGACCTCAAGACGCGCATGTTCAAATATCCGTTGAGCTACATGATCTACAGCGAGACATTCGATGCAATGCCCGATGTAGTGCGCGAGCGGGTCTATCGCCGGCTTTACGACGTGCTCACGGATAAAGACCAAAGCAAAACCTTTGCCCGGCTTTCCGAAGGCGACCGGCGCGCCATTCTCGATATCCTCCTCGATACCAAGCCCGGCTTGCCCGCGTACTGGAAGGCCGGGGTGGAGACTCCATAGTTGAATCTCACCCTTCATACCGACTACTCGCTCCGGATACTGCTCTATCTCGCGGAACATGGCGATCGTCCGGTTTCCACCCGCGAGATCAGCGAGGCGTATGGGATTTCGCGGAACCATCTGGTCCGGGTAGTTCAAACTCTTCAGTTACACTCGTTCGTGAAAGCCGCCACGGGCCGCGGTGGCGGCATAACGCTCGCGCGCGATCCCTCCGGCATCAATATCGGCGAAGTTGTGAGGAAGACGGAACCCAACTTCCGGATCGTGGAGTGCTTCGACCTCAAAACGAACACTTGCCGGATTCTGCCCGTTTGCACATTGCGCGGCGTCCTGGGGAAGGCGCTGGATTCATTCTTCGATGTCCTGGACGGGTACACGCTCGCCGATCTGGTTCGAATGAAAGGAAGCCAACGGCTGTCGGACTTCCTGCCCATTCAAAGCCTGGCAGCCGGATCGCCGGCATAAAGTTCCGGGCTGCTTCATCCGATCTCTTACTGGACGAAGCGTTATCGTCCCGGTTGAACCCTTCCTCGGTAAACAAGGGTGGTGGTACTGAAGCTGAGACAAAGATCACGCAACTCTGTCATTGTTAAGTTGCCTCACATTCAAGCCGCTGCATCGAGAAAAACGTGAAAACTCTTCACAAGCGTTTGAGACCGGTCTGGCTGGCGGGTATTGCGCTCGCATGGCTGCTGGGCGCGAAGGTGGCCGCGGCCGACGAGATTATCGAAATCGACGGGGTGGACTTGACGGTTTCCGACGGAACAGTCAGCGACACGACCGCGGCCGACCTGGACGGGTGGTTCTCCAACGGCAATACGCCGCTGCCTTTTCCCGCGGAGCCTGATCCATCCCAACCCTGGACCTCCGCCGCGAACATCGCGACGCTGGATTACTGGCTGAGCCTCGTGATGGAGTTGGGAGACGATCCCTCCCTGCTTTCACAGCTTTACGGTTTGGGTATGATCAGTTCACCCGATCCCGCAACAGCTCCGGTCAGTCAGGTGAGCCAGGAGAGTCTGGTCAGTCAGGTGAGTCAGGTGAGCGGACAGGGAACCGAAAGCGAGGTTCCGGAGCCTGTGACGCTGGGACTTTTCCTTGGAGGATTGTCATTTCTGGGTCTCTACGCGGCGGAACGCGCTCGTCGATCGCGGGATGAACCGATGCCAGCCGCGATAATAGTTTGCAGGTATGGGCCGTTATGAGGGCTTGATCTCTCCCGCTGTTATCGATTATGTGCTGAACACCAGTGTCCGGGAACCGGATATTCTGGCACGCCTCCGCCGGCAGACGGCCGATCACCCGAAAGTGAATTTCCAGATTCCGCCCGAGCAAGGGCAGTTGTTGCAGGTCCTGGTCAGAATGACCGGCGCCCGGCTGGTGATCGAGGTGGGCGTATTCACCGGATACAGTTCGCTGGCGATGGCGCTGGCATTGCCTCCCGATGGCCACATCGTGGCTTGCGACATCAGCGATGAATACACGCAGATAGCGCGGCGTTACTGGGCTGAAGCCGGTGTCACCGGTAAGATCGACCTGCGGATCGCGCCGGCCAAAACGACACTCGATGCGATGATTACATCCGGTGAAAGCGGGCGTTTCGACTTTGCGTTTATCGATGCCGACAAGACCGGCTACGCAGGCTATTACGAGCAGTGCCTGAAGCTGATTCGAAGCGGCGGGGTGATTGCGCTCGACAATATGCTGAGCCGGGGCAGAGTATTGGACGCCGCCACACAGGATCCGGACGTGACCGCTCTCAGACGGATGAACGAGTTCATTCACGGGGACGACCGCGTCGACGCGCTGTTGCTTCCGTTTGGAGACGGGCTGACATTGGCCGTGAAACGGTAGAGAATAGTCCGATGACTCTTCGATCACGATTCCTCTCGGCCTTGCTC
>Ga0181521_10005811_pt1 | contig 13641 bp, 5 predicted proteins | sample PEATcosm2014_Bin_32_FD_119764 | JGI IMG/M metagenome (GOLD analysis project Ga0181521, IMG submission 119764) | Peatland microbial communities from MTU Mesocosm Facility, Houghton, MI, USA - PEATcosm2014_Bin02_60_metaG | ecosystem: Environmental > Terrestrial > Soil > Wetlands > Peat | place...
GCAGCCTTTCTCTATTGCGTACAGCACCGCCTGGGTTGGGCTTCCCAGCGTCAATCCTACGGTCACCGCGCTCTCAATAACCGGCGTGGTGGACGGCACCACTTACAACGTGCAAATCCGCTCGGTCAATGGGGGAGGCGCGCCGTCCGCATGGTTCACCGCCAGCGTGAAGGCTGCCGGCATCAACGAGCCCATCGCTTACAGGCCGTTCGCGGAGGAATATCTGTTTGCGCCCACGACTTACGGACCTTCCCTTGTTCAAGTGGTCGATGACGGCGGCCAAAGCATCGAGGTTAATGGAACCAGGCCTGTCTCTCTGCTTTCGCAGGCCGTTGCGGCGCCGGTGATCGACGATTATGCAGTGATCTCGCCGCACACTGGCAGCGCATTGATTTGGGGCGCGCAGATCGCGCAGGTTTTCCCGATCGACGCATCGGGGCTTTACGGTCCCGGTTCGAACTTCACCGAATTCACCGTCACCGCCGCAAATCAAAGAGTCAGTTTCGGCGTTACGTTCAGCGCGGGGACGGTCGGGTATGAGGTCTTCATCGGCAAGAATCGCGATTGGCTGATCGGCCAGGGGGCTCAGTCGGTCGGCTCCCCTGTCACATCCGCGATCATCCTCGACAACTCATTTGCGACCGGCTACGGCCCCCCGGACATCAGTGCGGTCGCCTTCCATGCGCGCGCCAAGCGCGTTTCTCATGCGGGCAGGCTGGCGGCGACCGTCGCGTCCTCGACGCTAACGACCATCGTGATCGGACTTCCTTCCGCCCCGACCCTTAACCAGTTCGGCGCCCCTCTCGCTCTCGGTTACCTGCTTGTCATCGGCAAAGCCGGACTTCCCGCGACGCAGCCCCTCTCCGTCATTCCAATCCTCGGTAACGATACCGGTTCGCCGCTCTGCACCCTGACCACGGTCTCGCCCGAAGGCTCGCTGGTCGGCGCCGGCGATCTCGTGGTGCTTTGTTTTCAATCCTCGGCCGCGACCGCGAACAGCATAACGGATTCCGGAATTCCGAATCCGAACGCTCCCACCGGCCTTACGCCCAATGCCGAAATCGGAAATCTGGTGCGGGTGATCTACGATCCCACCGGCGCCGCCGCGACCGGTTCGACCGTCAAAATTACGGGCAACACCGGCACGGTAATCGACACCACCACCTGGCCGGCGGGCATTCCTGGTAACGGGACGGTCTTCATCGTTGAGGAACCCGGCTGGCGCTGCGATGTTGTCAGCGCGGCCGCCCTGAACAACATCGCCCCGACATTGATACCCGCGCCACAGACGCTCATCTCCATCCCTTCCGCGCCTCTGGCAGGGTTCGTCGCGCTCGTCGAAATACTGGTGCAGGATGCCTTCGGCAACGACTCCGCCGAGAATGGCGACGGCCTGCGGATGATGTATGTGGTCCCCAATCCAAACGTGATGACCATGAGCGTGGCCGGCACCGTGGCTATCGGGGCCGACCTTGCGCCGCGCATCGTTTCCATAAACGCGACGGGCGTTTCCGCGCTCGTCAAAATCGCTCCTTCCGGCGCGGCTCTGACGTTCGATGTCTCGTTTTATTCAGGCGGCACATGGACGGTTTGGCTCACCTTGACCATTCCGAACGGGAGCACCTCCGTAACTGCGACGGCCGCTCAACTGGCGGCAGCTCCGACCGTGCCGACAGGTTCTCCGCTGAGGCTTGATATCACTGCGACCGGAACCGTATTCCCCGGTTCGGACTTGAGCGTGATCATCTACTACTGATGTCCGAGACGATTTACAAGCTTGAGCCGCATCGAACGATGCACCTTCGCGGCGTGGATCGATTCGGCGCCGCCGGGTCGTTCTGGGGCGCGAGCGCCACCGGCTGGAAAATGTCCGGGATCTTCCGCGACATGGCCGATTTCGCGGTCCTGATGTTCTGGGACGTGGACGATTACTTCGGTCACTACCTGTCTTCGAAGTACCTGCCCGACTTCGATTTTTCCGGTATGGTGCTTACGTTCGACATCACGGCAACCGGCGTCCAGCAGCTTGATTCGCCCGCAAACCAGTGGGTTCCGTGGCGGTCGCTCAGCTATGTGCTTGAGAATGGCGAGGGCGGCGCGATCGATCTCAAGGCGCTGTCCACTTATGTCAGCGGCACGCGCACGGCGGCGTCCGTAACAATCACCGTAAACACCGCGGGCGTGGCGCTGGGCGACCGGGTGACGATCTGGTATCAGAACATCGCCTTCGACTACTGGCCGTCCGCGGGGGGCGATACCGCGTATGCCGTGGCCAACTTTCTGGGCGCTGCAATCAATGCGTATAACTGGGTGGCGGCGGGTTTGTCGTACCCTCTTTCGGCCACCACCACGGGCACCTCTGCCGGGAACCCCTCCTGCTCTCAGGGGTACTTCAATTACTACGGGACGGGCTTCGTTCACACGCTGACTATCGGCGCGAACACCTATTCGTATACTCAGCTCTCCACAGATGGCAGCTCCGACGTCGCGACCAAAGTTGCGCTGGCGGCTGCGTCGGATCCGAACTGCTCCTGCGTGGCCGTCGCCAACAATGTAGACGTGAGTCTTCAAGGCGGCATCACCGGGCCGATTACCGTATCCAGCAGCGACGGGGGCGCGCCCGCTACCCTTACGTCCATCCCGGCGGTTGCAGGGGTCATCGTTTCCTGCACGCTTCCCATCGAAGACGGTAACGCGGTCACCCTTTACACTCAGGCGGCGAATGGGAACACTACGCTTTCGCCCTCAGTCGCGTCACTGACGGGCGGGGTATCCGCCGCGACCTGGCGGGTTTCCATCGACTTCTCGGGCCTCGGTATCAACTCCCTGCGCCAGGCGTGGATGACTTTCGCGCCCCAAATTCAGAACGGCGCCCCGTGGCCCACTTCCGACTACGTTCCGACAGAATGGGCCGTCACGGTCACTAACTGGGTTGTGACGGACCCGAACAGCAAACGCCCACTCAAGATTGCAGGACCCGGCAGCGTGCGCGTGGACAGCCGCAGTGGATGGACTTCATATACCGGATCGTCCTGGATCGAAGAAGCGAGCAACCAGCCGGGTGGCACCGGATGGTTCAACGCCGGCTTTGCCCACCGAATGAACACGCCTGGCGATTCGGTTTCGATCGAGTATTCCTGCCAGTCGGCCCACAGCCTTTACCTCGGAACGTCGCTCTACACCGATCGCGGGATTGTGTCGGTGTCAATCGACGGCGGCACGCCGTTAAACGTTGACTGTTATTACAACGAAGCCACGGAGCCGGTGGTCACCCGCCGATTTCTGGCGACGGTCGCGACCGGAAACCACACCGTAGTCATCGTGCTTCTTTCGGGCAATCATGTCGCACTCGGGGGTTGGGATTCAAACAGCTCGGGGACCTTCTTCTATTTCGATTACCTCGAAGCGGCCGTGCTCTCCGATGTGCCGGACCCCGTTGGTACCTATTCGAAGGTTATGCCGGCGACGGATTTTGACACCGACCACGGCTATCGCCTGTCTCCGGAGCGATTGATCTGGCTGCTTACAAAGCTCGGATTCGCAGGGCAGCTCGATCACTACATGGGCGTTTTCTGGTGGAACCAGCGGAAGAGAGTCGGCGGGGCGTTCCCTTCCGCCACGGTCATGTTTGGAGGCACCTGGGCTTCGGGTGACAGCGCCTTCCTCACTGTCAGCGGCGAGACGATCGGCAAGAGCGTCTTCCCCGCGGACTCGGTGTTCAGCATTGCCGCGCACTTCGCTTACTTCATCAACAGCACGTTCACCGGCGTCAGGGCGACGGCCTCCGGCGCGACGCTTATCATCACCAACCGGACTCCGGAATTTTCGTTCACCCTGACCCACTCCGCGAGTTTTGCGGTGCGCTCGCCGATCTCAACCCCGGACGGCACCATAGCCGTCACCGGATCTCTAAGCGGCGGCACAGAGGGCGCGTGGGAAATAGACGACACGGTAACGCCGGTCATCAACCGCGCGGCGACGGACTGGCATACGGACTTTTGGGCGCAGGTCGCCGCCGCGGGCCTAACTGGCGTGGCTTCCTTCTCGATGGAGCTGGTGAACCCTCCCGATGCGACTGGCCACGTCTATGCGCAACGATTCGCCGATGGCACCGCGGTCCTGACGGATACCGGCTTCGGCGGGCTGAAGTCTACGCAGTGCACCTTCAACGCCGTCGTTCGCGCTTACCAGCAGGAGGCCTTTCTGGAGATGGCCGGGATGATGGCGGCGGCGGGCCTGGTTCCGTACCTGCAGTTCGGGGAGTTCCTGTGGTGGTTTTTCGCCCTCGCGCAGGCCGTGCCGATCGGTTACGCAAGCTACACATCGCCGATCAGCATCGGCACCACGGTCCCGCACGGATTGAGCACGGGCCAGAAGGTGCTCCAGGCCGGAGTGCTCGGTAACACGGCCGCGAACGGCACTTTCACGATCACCAAAATCGATTCAACCCACTACACGCTGAACGGAACGAGCGGAAACGGCGCATACACCGGAGGCGGAAGGGTGACGGGCGGCGGCATGGCGTATTACGATGCCGACACGGCCGCTGCCGCGTTGAGCGCCCTCGGGAGGGCGCTCGCCACTTTCTCTTTTCCGACCGACGACCCGAGCGTGAATACCTACGCCGACGCCAATTTCCTCAGAGGCCTGATCTATTCGCATGCCGCCGCGATCGCCGCGTTCGTGCAGGCGACATACGCCACGGCCAAGTTCGAAGTGCTCTGGCCCTACGATGTCGATTACCCAACGCCCACAGCTCTGGCTGGCCTGGGCGGCGCGATGAATCGTTATGTGAATCTGCCATCGCAATGGGAAACCCTGACGGGCTCCGGACTGGCTCGGATGAAAATGGAGGCGCTGGCTTTCGGTGCGACCGAGAGGAGCCTTACCCTCGCGCTGCAGGCTATCTCTTTCCCGCTCGCAAGCCCCCTCAATTGGTCGCTGGCCGACACCGCCTATCTGGTTCCGATCTTCAACGGCGGCTGCCCCTGGACCCTTGAGTTCCTTGCGACGCTCAGGGCAATCGTGCCCAGCGTAAACCTCTGGGCCTTTGATCATTTCTGCCTGCTGTCCTGGCCCCTTCCTCTCCCGTCATTCAACTGAAACCAAATGCCGACAGGCCGCGAGCCCTTCATGGGGTTTGCAGTCTGGTTTGCAACTGGCAACGGTCCGCAACCGCTCACATATTCATGGCAGTGCGACTTCAGGTGAACCTCTTTTTCCCGCTGATGACCACCTGAATGTTCCGGTCATCGTCACCGATCAAGGTAGTCAGACAGACGAGCGGTTGAAGGGGGATCTCGAGATTCGTTTGGGCGGGCAGGTCGGCGTTTAAGGTCCTGATCGCCTCTTCAAATATGGCGAGCGGGTCGCCCAGAATATCCAGGGCTCGTCGATAGGCCACGGCCTGCTTCGTGCCCGACTCAGCTAACCGGATGTGAAACGCTTCCGGAATCGGAAAGGGCCGTGCGATCAGATAGTCGACCGTAGCGAAGTGTTGAAGAAATTCGAGTTTTTCGTCGTCTGTCCCTTGCCCAACATAAGCCCTTGCACGGAGCGAATAGATAATTTCTGTGTCGTCCTGGACGTACCACAGGTTGAGGATGATCTCCGGGTTGATCATATGGCGCCACCGGTTGGCACCTTCCCGGTTCGAGTCCCGTATACGCGATCCAGAAATCGGGATGCTTTCCCGGACGCCGAAACCAACAACCGCTCGCGCGCGCGGGTGCATGCGACGTACAGCAGTTGCCGCTCCTGCTCCAGAAAATTGTTCCTGTCCGCTCCATCTACGATTTCACCAAGCACCGATTCCAACGGAAGGACGTCATCGTCACAGCCGACAACGGCGACGGCTCGAAATTCGAGGCCCTTTGCCCGATGCATTGTCCCCACACTGATGGCGTCACCGGTGTCGCCCCCCTCGTCGTTCAGAGCGCGGAAAGGCAGTCCACAGGTCGTCAGCGCCGCCTCCGCCCGCTTTCGGATGATGCCGTCCGTGCGGCCAAACACAGCAATTTCCGCTGGCCGAACACCAGAACGAACAGTCTCCTCGATCCAGCCCGAGATCAGTTCGACCTCCGCTGCCTGATTCGGCACCACCTGAACTTCCGGTACCGTTCCCTGGAGTAACGAGACTGAAGATCGTATCTCCGGCTCACCTGTCGCACCGTCCATCGAGGTGGCCACGATCTGATCCGCGAAGCGGCGAATCTGTTCTGTGGTTCGATAATTGACCTGAAGGTTGGATGAACGCCCCCGAATATCGACGCCCAGCGACAGCCAGGAAAATGGAGGCTTATAGATGCGCTGTCCCGAGTCACCGCAGAGAAACAGATCGTCATCACCTTTCCGTGTAGCCGCTCGGAGGAACGTCATCTCCGCGAGACCGAGATCCTGGTATTCGTCGGCGATTACATGCTCGAACAGCGGGTTGGTCGAAGTCACCCTCGCCGCTTCGATACAGAGTCGATTCCAGGTGGTCATGCGGTTGCTTCGCATGGTTTCGAGCACGTGTCCGAAAACCTTCCATGCTGCTACCCGTTGCCGGGCACCCATGGGCGTTCCACGGTTACTCCTCAGCGCCTTTCGATACTGATCCCATTCGTCGATGCCAGCCGGATCCACGACTGACTCCCATTCCGCGCGCAGAAATCGAACATCGAAGCCCCGCTCTCCAGTCGCATCGATAGCGTCGGTGAGCAGTCGTGGCAGAGCCTGACCATCCATCACCGTGACCCCACGCCCGCCTCCAGCCACGACATCGCGGGCAACCTTATGCAAATGCTCAATTCGGAGCCTTTGCTGCCAAGCGGAATCTTCCCCGAGCAGAGTCCGCGCCTGGATTGCGAGTTTCAGTGCGAGAGTGCGTGAAAACGTCGTGAGCAGGATTCTGGAGTTGGGGTAACGTCGAAGCAACTCTGCCGCGCGGTGAAGGGCGACAACAGTCTTTCCGGTGCCTGCGGCGCCCGACACCCTGGCTGGCCCGCGGTAGGTCCGTTCGACCACCTTCCGCTGGGATGGATGGAGGAAGACCATCCACTGAGCCCAAGGCGCATCGAGGGCCTTCCTCAATTCGTCTTCGCTTTCTACCACCCGGAAACGGCGCTGCGCGTCCGGATGGGAGAAACCAAAATTCCCGCTCTGCTTCCCGGGCTTTTCGTTCGAGGATTTGCAGCGCGCAAGAGATCGCGACCTTTGGTCATTTCGGGCATCGAGCAACCTTAGGATCATCGTTCATCGCACGCCGGCTACGTTCACTCTCTGTTACGTCGATCACCACGATAAGGCCTATAAATGGGCGGAGAGTCGCAAGGTGGAGATCCATCCGGCGACTGGTGCGATGCAGATCGTGGAGGTCGTCGAACGCAAGGAGGAACACGTTAAGCGGGTGGTGCGCGAAGAGATCGTAGATCCTCCCGCCCTGCGAAGATTTGATCGGGAATACATCTTTGCGCTCGGGGTGCCGGAAGAGTGGCTCGATGCAGTGATGACCGCCACAGAGGATGAGCTTGATCGCGTTTTGCCTCGGCTTCCGCAGGAGGCGGCGGAGCGTCTGCTCGAGCTCGTTTGTGGAAATCCCGTACCAGTTCCCGGGCTCTTCGGATTCATCTGAAAATCGAAGACCGCTTGTTTGATGGTTGCCTGTTCAGCGGCGTTCAGTCGATCGAGCGCTTTCTGGAAAGTGATGGCAATGATGAAGTTCACCGGCCATCCTCTGGCGACCCCGCACCGAAGCGGGTTCTTACTGCCTCCACAACGACGTCGAGCGGCGTTCCCTCATCGACAAGCAGGTAAGCCGCATCTTCAGCGAAGGGGTCATTTTCATCCCTCTCGACGACGGCAAAAGGCCGATCTCCTCCCGCCCAGTACAGGATGGCCCTGCGCCCGCTAACCCGGCCATTCAGCACAATGTCCCAGTCCACTTCGGATGGCGGCGGAACTCCGGCTCGCTCCAACGCCCTTGCAAGCGGCTCCCAATTGGGATCAACGAGACCGAAGGTTTCCTCCCAGGGACTGGTTGGCGCCGCGGCGGCAGGTTGCTCGAACCAACTCAGGTCTTCGCGTATCCGCAGTGCATCCTCGCGCCCTAACAGCACCCTGCCGATCCGGAAGAAGTGGCCCTGCATGGCCCTTCCGTCAGTCAGGTGCCCATATGGAATTTCGATCACCTGATAGCCCTGTGAGCGAAGTTGCTCCCGGATGTGGCGATCGCGATCTGCGTTCTGCGGATTTCCGTGAAGGTGTCCGCTCATTCCATCGAGATAAACGCAAATGCCCGGGTCCACGCCGTCCGGATCCCGGAAATAGAAGTCCGGCGTGGTTGTTCCCATCGGCCGCCCGAGCTCAATCGGGTACTGCGTCTCGTATCCAACCAGACCGGCCCGGTCGAAAAGGTCGCGCAAAGTCCGCTCTGCTTCGTTCACCGTGAGGTCAGTTCCCCTCATCGAAGGCAATTGCGCAGGAATGTCATGGCTGAAGGTGAGCGCCGCTCCCCAATCCCGAATCGCCTGCGCGGCAACGTGACGGTTCAAGTGCCGGTGATACCAGGCATTGCGGAAGTGCATCAGACAATCGACACAGGCATCAGCGCATCTGGAGGGGCATCCCTCAAGAATTTCCAGCGCCGCCGAAATCACCTCACCCCAGCGCTCGACCATCTGCTCCAGCAAGCCGCTGCCGCCAGGCATTGGGTCATAGAGCAACCCGTCGCAGGAGACCTCTCCGGATTGGCCAATTACGAGAAGCTGCAGGTCCTCTTGTTCCATCTCCAGAACCTGCGTTGCTCCCTTTCTGACGGCCTCAAGGACACTGTGCGCTTCGGTGCGGTCTCGAAAGCCCTGCACCGATAGCGCATCCGCGATCACATCGGCGTAAAATCCGACATTCGCCACCGCCCGGCCACACCTCTGCTGGTGATGGGTGGCAAACTCCCGAAGGTCGTGCGCAGAGGCAAGTGGTGAGCGGCTCTGCCCACAAACGGTGCACACCGGATACCCCAATGTTCCGTTCGCCACCAGCGAAGACGGTCCTGCGTTTACAAGGCGGAGACGCACCGCTTTGCGAAGCTGTACGGAATGCGGACCCCATGAGAACGCCCGCCCGGCCCCGTGTTGCCGGAGCTCATGTCCGTACACAGCGACGGACATCTGAAAACGATAGTCTTCCTCGTCGGAGATGTGCGAATTATGCGGCAGATCGGTATCGCAAACCGGAATCGCCGCCAGAGTCGTTGCGCCGAGTGTCGAAACACCGGTACCGATTTCGGAGACCGCTTCGCTCGCGACATCTACATGGAACTGTAGTGGCCGCACGGGTTCGAGCCGGAAGTATCGCGGAATGAATCGGTGCCCGTTCGCGTAGATCAGGTTGCCGGGCACGTATTCCCGCAGTGCCAGACTCGTGCTGCGCCGCAGTTCCCAATCCCTGATATCCGTTGCATACCGGGGCGCATGGTAACTGCCGACCACAAATCCGGCATCAAGCCCGTAGCCGGGGAGAAATCCTTCGGCCGCGAGGACCGAATAGGTGTTGGTCTCGTCAAAGCCTTCGGCCTCCCGGCGGCTTCGGGATTCCTCCCCCTTCAGTTTCTTGATGAGGCGGTCACAACGCAGTCGAAGAGAATCCTCTTCCGCGTCCAGCGTTCCTCGTGCCAAGCGCTCCCGCTCGAGCCGCGACAGTTGATCGAGTGCCCATTGCAGGCGTCGCCGCAGGCGCTCTACGACCTGCGCGAGCGCGGCGACAATTCCGTCCACGTACGCCGCGAGAGTCTCCGGGGTAACTGCCTCGGCGTCTTCAGCCGGCCAGCACTGCGCGAAGACTTCTCTGACCCGTTCGATCAACAGATCCCGGTGCTGGACGATCACGTCCCGCAAAGGCTGAAAATCGAATTCCTGCCGCCGCACCTCGCCCGTTGCCGTAAACAGGTACTCCTTTACCTGTTGCGGGAAACACGTTTGCAGCGCCTGGCGGATCTGTTCCCGCCCTGCGTCGCTCGATGCGCCCGGCCTCGCAGCCGCATAAAGAGCCGTGAGCATAGCTGCATGAACATGCTTGCAGAGCATCACGTCGTTGCGAAGGTTAAAACTCGGGGGTTCAATCAATCCGCCCAGCAGCCGCATCGGGTCTGCGAAATAAGCCCGGTCATGACTCGCGGTTCGCGCATAGGTGAGGTTAACGGCCATCCGGTGCCGCCGTCCCGCTCGGCCTGCCCGTTGCCAGTAGTTCGAAGGCAGCGGCGGAACGTTACGCATCAGCACAGCGTCCAGATCGCCGATATCCACCCCCAGTTCCAGCGTGGGTGTGCAGACAAGTGTATTGATGCGGTTGCCTGTACCCTTAAACTCGCGCTCCAGCCTCTCCCTGTCTTCCGCCGGTATCTGCGCGGAGTGTTCCCGCGGCCGGACCATCTCAAACCGCTGGTCCAGAACCATCAAGTCGTAGTCGTCCCGGTCCTCGTCCTCGAAAACAATAGTTCCGTTACACCGGTTCACCATGCAGACGTCATGCGGGGAACGCCGGGAATGTGCCCGCCGACAGGTGGTGCATCGGTAGACCCCTCGATTCTGCCGGAGAACGAGCCTGTCCGCGTCGACCTGTACACCCCCGTCGGTGTCCGGTATCCGGTTACCTCTGCTGTTTCGCAGCGTGTCCGCCGTCAGCAGCCGGAGTTCAATCGTCAGAAGGCGCCAGAGCTCTTCGTAAAAGGTTGGAATGTCTGGTGCCGTCAGTCCCCAACGTCTGGCCGCATGCCACGCCGCGGTGCGCCCTCCTTCCGACAGCCAAACCTTCACATAAGTGTTGGCCGCACCGCTGAGCCGAAAGCATGACGGTGGTGCATCGAACCAGGGGACGTATCCGTTCTGTACCTCCCGGTCGCCTTCCTGCCAGTAGCGGCTGAAAATGCGCGACTCCGGATCGAACAGCATCCGGGCGCGCCGCGCCGAATCGAGGAGCGCCGCAACGCCGTCGCGAAGCAATTCCGGGGTCGTCCGAATCCGGTTTGCCCACGCATGGAAGAACGGCAACTCCGGTTCCAGACCCAAGTAATCGACGCGCAACCTTCCCCAGGGCTCCAGACCGATGCGCTGTCTGGCGCCAGTACCGATCTCGCGAATCACCTGAATCCGCAGAAATCGTCTGCGCTCGGCGGCATGCCGATGGCCTGCCGCTTCCTTCCGCTCGACTCGCCAGACTTCCGGCGCGAGGGCGCGAGACAGATCGTTGTCCGCTTCCAGTTGATCGTCCAGCCACCCCGTCAAATCGCCCACCGAGATCGGGCCTTCCCGAAGACCCTCGAACATCAACGAGCGCAATCGGAAACGCCGCGAGTGGTCCTGCATCCAGCCAGCCTGAAATGCCGCATCCTGCCGGTTATCCGCGAAGACCAGCAATCTCGGATGTTCCGCGCGGTGAACCATGCTTTGCGAAAGCACATGGACATCGGAAACGGTCAGCGCTCGCACCGGGCGCGCCGGCTCCCGATACGCGCTTGCCATCTGCCTCCCGGTCGAGCCGCAGCCCACGCACGAAGTTAACCGGCCTGGCCGGTCTGCCTTATGTCTTACGGCATACAACTGAACGAGCGGGGAGGCGTCCCCACACCCATCGCACCGGCTCACCGCGAAAGGATGAAGCGTGCCGCACCGCCGGCAGAAGAACACCGGAGCGGAATTTCGGGGCGTGCCAGGCTGCGCGCCATCATCGTCATCTTCGTAGCAAACCAGCCCGTCGAGAAGGACGACGCGGCTGCCTCCGTTTGCCTCTGACCTGACGGGCCAAATGTGCCGCCCATCCACTGCCTGACCACCGCCGGGTCTCCGGTCGGTGAATACGAAATTATCTACATGGTGGATGAAGTAATGCTGCCCGCACGTCGTGCAGGTCGTGACAGGCAACCGGAAAAGCGGATCGGTCTCTCCGACGTCTTCTGGCGACAGATACAACCGGGGTCCCGCCTGCTCCGCGGGAAACGTCACAACTGCGCCAGCGACGCCCCTGACAAATCCGTGCACCACGGGACGGAGAAAGGCGCGGTCGTCCATTCGAGCCGCGGAACCCAGTGCGAGCCAGGTAAGAATCTCTGCCTCTGGCACCGTCCGCCCAACAGCCTCCCGCAAATCCTCTGGAAGACGATTTAACGCCCTCGGAGATTCCAGGGCGCGCGCCAACTGGTAAACCACCTCGTTGCCCGAAAGCATCTCGTAAAGGCTCTCGCGCCAGCGCGCTACATCGAGCCTGCGACCGGTCAGCGTATTCACCGTGTATCTGAGATTTTCCAGCGGCGCTTCTGAGTAGGCGGGACCGGTTACCTCCATTGCGTTGAGGACGGACAACACCCCGTAGAGTTGTACCTCCGGATCGCCCGCAAAAGGTGGCGTCACCTGGCGGTTGCCGCTCCAGCGGTCGGCGTCGTACTCCTCCCTCACAATGGAGACCAGATCTTCCGGCACCCCGAAGAAGCGCGTCGCGAACCGGATCCCCGCCGCGTCGCCGCCTGAGGGGTCGGCGATCGTCGCGGATGTGGCGACGCAGACCGTTTCTTCGGGCCGTCGTCCGCAATATGCGCGCAGGCGGCGGATCAGACACGCCGTTTCCGCCCCGCCGGTGCCGCTAAACGTGTGGGCCTCGTCCACCACAAGGAATTCAAGGGGTGCCCCGTCAAAAAGTTCGATATCGCGCTGCCGCGTGAGCAGTAGCTCCAGTTGCTTCACGTTGGTCAGCAGAATTCGCGGCTGCCTGCCTGGCTCACGCATCTCCTCGCGTGAGGCCTTCTCTTCAAAGGGGTGCACCGGGCGGTTGTCTTTGGCTTCCTGCAATTGTTCCTGCCGTGCCACGTAATCTGCCCGCGACGAACCATGTGGCAATCGAACGCCGGTCACGTCCCCCCGCCGGTTGGGCGTCTTTCCGATATACATGCCGAACGTCACACCCGTTCCCGCAAGCAGAAAACGCATCCGCTCCAACTGATCTTCGGCCAGCGCGTTCATGGGGTAGATCAGAACCGCAACAATGCCGGGAGGCGCGTCCTGATCGCGCAACTCCAAACACCGGCTGATGATCGGGTACAGGAATGCTTCTGTTTTCCCGGAGCCCGTGCCCGTGGCGATCAGCGTGGTTCTACCCGACAGGATTTCCCGGATTGCCCGCTCCTGATGTGCGCGCACCCTGGGATAGGGAGCCAGATTCGGCATGTGGGGATGCAGAATTCCCTCCGCCGCCAATTGCGAAACAGCCACCCCTTCTCGGAACGCTTTGGACAGACTGATGAAGGGTCCACGCAGCAGCGGTGTGGACCGCGTCTCGTCCAGATTGAGCAGCCGCCTCATCTGCCGGTGCAAACGCTGGTCGGCAAACGGATAGGTCGTGAGCTGGTAACGGAGGAAATCCCGGACGATCTGCTCTGTGTACTGGATGGGGTTCAGCATAGGTTACCGAATGTCAGGGTCGGAGTCGGTCAGAACAAGTTCAAACTGATCGTCAGCGTCATCGGCCGAGTCGCCCTGCACCGAGACCGGAGGCGTCACGATTTTGGTGAGCAGTTCCGCATGCCTCGCGCACTCTTCCCAGGACTCTTCGACGTCTTGGGAAGTTTGCCAATGTAATTGGCGATCGCCGAGCACGGGAGCGACCGGCTGCGGC
>Ga0181521_10005824_pt1 | contig 13620 bp, 13 predicted proteins | sample PEATcosm2014_Bin_32_FD_119764 | JGI IMG/M metagenome (GOLD analysis project Ga0181521, IMG submission 119764) | Peatland microbial communities from MTU Mesocosm Facility, Houghton, MI, USA - PEATcosm2014_Bin02_60_metaG | ecosystem: Environmental > Terrestrial > Soil > Wetlands > Peat | place...
AATGTGACCGGCGAGATGCCCCGATCGACGAGGTGAAGTTGGTAGCGGCGCAAATCTTCCACACTGGCGGTGTCGGGCGAGCGGCCCAACCATCCGGCGAAATGCCGCACGGCACGAATGTAACCGTCTTGCGTCTTGGCCATCAATTTGCGCAGCCGGTCCGATCATGCGACGACGCAGCGGGGAGATCTTCTCGGGAGAATCTTTCATGGCTCTACTCCGGTTGCAAACGAGGCGAATTGCCTCACCGTGCAACATACGAAATAGAACCTCAGACCTCAGCTTCTCTCGTACGCCAAAACGAAACCACCCCTACCGCGCGAGCGGTTTAGTCCATCGCCCCGACGCGGTCTGTCACGACCGGCCACTCTGGCGGCCGCCAATAATCTCCCCACAGGAATTCACCCAACTCTCGTCAAGGCCATGTGGTATGAACGGCGGCTATTTTCCCACGATTCGCGGCGGCTCAGTGTCAACTTTTGGCCGAGACTGTGTGAAAACATCCTGAAACGTCAACTGTATAGAATCACGGCATTGGGAATTTGAGGGATACTCGATGAGCCGATTCGTTGAAGGTGAGCCGCGTACGCAGAGCCTGTTGTTCCCAGAGCGGCTGGATGACTGGATCGCCGAGGACAACCCAGTCCGGGTCATTGATGCCTTCGTCGAGCGTCACGCGTGCGCTTCCTCGGTGAGCTTGAGCTCGGAACGCAGGTGCTCGCGGATCAGATACTTCTGAACCTTGCCGCTGATCGTGAGCGGGAAGCTGTCCATGAAACGCACGTAGCGGGGGACTTTGTAATGCGCGATTTGGTCACGATAGAACTCCCGGATTTCGTCCTCCGTGGCCATCATGCCGGCACGTAGCCGGATGCACGCGCAGACGACCTCACCGTACTTGGCGTCGGGGATGCGGACGACGGCGACGTCGAACACCGCCGGATGGCGATAAAGGAATTCCTCGATTTCCCGCGGTGAGATGTTCTCGCCGCCGCGGATGATCATGTCCTTCACGCGACCAACGATATTGCAATAGCCCTCCTCGTCAATGACCGCGAGGTCACCGGTGTGCATCCAGCCGCCTTCGTCAATCGCATCCCGCGTGCGCTCCGCATCGCCCCAATAATCGCGCATCACGCTGTAGCCTCGAGTCAGGAGCTCGCCGGGTGTGCCGCGCGGCGTGACGCGTCCTTGCGTGTCGATGATCTTCACCTGCACGTGCGGATGCACCCGGCCTACGGTACTCACGCGTCGATCAAGAGGGTCGTCGGGCTGACTTTGGAAGCTGACGGGACTCGTTTCCGTCATGCCGTAGCAGATCGTCACCTCCGGCATGTGCATCTCGGCGACGACCCGGCGCATCACTGCAATCGGACACGGCGATCCCGCCATGATACCGGTGCGCAGCGACGACAGATCGAACTCGCCGAACCGAGGGTGCTCCAGTTCCGCGATGAACATCGTCGGCACCCCATGCAGCGCCGTGCACCGCTCGCGCGCCACCGTCTCAAGCACCGCCAGCGGCTCGAAGCTGTCGCCGGAGAGCACGCTTGCCGCACCATGGGTCATCGCCGCCAGCACGCCGAGGACCATGCCGAAGCAGTGATACAGCGGGACGGGGATGCACACGCGGTCAGCGGCGGTGAGCCGCATTCCCTCGCCGACGAAGAACCCGTTGTTGACGAGGTTGAAGTGCGTCAGCGTAGCGCCCTTCGGCGTACCCGTGGTGCCGCTGGTGAATTGGATGTTGAAGACCTGGTCCGCGTCGCGCTCATCCTCGATCGAAGCCATCACCGTCTCATCGAGGTCGTGTCCCGACACCATAAGATCCTCGAACGAGAGGGTGCCGCCCACCGGCTCCGTGCCCAACTGGATGAGCGCGCGAAGTTCCAGGAAGGCCGCAAAATACAGCCACCCCGGAGCGGCGCTGCGCAGTTCGGGGATCAGCGCGTGCAGCATGGCCGCGTAGTCGCTGCCCTTGAACCGCGGCGCAAAGACAAGCGCACGACAGCCGACGAGGCGCAGTGCGAACTCCAGTTCGGTGGTTCGGTAAGCAGGATTGATGTTGACCAATACCAAGCCGGCTCGCGCTGCACCGAACATCGTCAGCAGCCACTCGGCGCAATTCGGCGTCCAGATGCCTATGCGCTCGCCCGGCTTGAGTCCGCACGCGATCATGCCGCGCGCAACCCGCTCGACCTCGCGATCAAATTGCGCGAAGCTGAAACGCACCGACTGGTACGGTACGACGAGCGCGACGCGGTCCGGTCCTTCCTCTACGGCGGTCTTGAGGACGGCGTCGACGGTGCGGTATAGCAACGGCCGGTCGCTGGTACCCGACACGAAGCTCGCCGCCGTTGGCTTTCTGACGGGATGCATGTTCTATTGCCGGTTCTTTAAGGTGGCTAGAAGCGATAGCTCGCATCGAAGCGTACATACGCCGCGCACCGATATGGCGATAGTCGGGAGCCAATGTTTTGCACATCGACTGGGGTCGTCAAGTAGAAGCTATCAGGCGATATTGAGCCCCCACACTCCGAGTTCCCACTGGTCACACTGGCGCGCAACGTCAGCGACCGCACCGAACGGATGACGAGTATGAGATCGCCGCCGTCGATCTTTGATTTGCCGAGATTGATCAGCGGCTGCTCATCAGTCGGGTAGACATCGATAATCTTCTGGTCCTTGTATTGGTAGTGGAACACCGCGCCGTCCCCGAGGATGATGCTCGAATCGATGCTGTAGCCCACGTCAGGACCGGAGAAACTCGCCCAGGGCAAGCACTTTCTAGGCGATCGAGGATCGGACTCGATCGGCATCATCCTGTAATGTTGATGCACACGGATTTGCTTTCAAGATAAGAATAAACCGCCTCACCGCCGAGTTCTCGGCCCCAACCGGATTGTTTGAAGCCGCCGAACGGCATCGTCGCATCCAGCACGTTGTGGCAGTTCACCCAAACCGTACCGGCGCGCAGCTTGGGTGCAAGCCGGAAGATTTTGCCGATGTCCCGACCCCAGATGCTGGCCGCCAAGCCATAGATCGTGTCGTTCGCGATGCGCGCAATGGCAGCCATATCGTCGAAGGGCTGTGCGACGACTACCGGTCCGAAGATCTCCTCGCGCACCACGGACATTTGCTGGTTCACGTTCACGAAGACGGTCGGCTCCACGTAGTATCCGGGCGTCGAGAGCGCATGGCCGCCCGCCGCCGCACGCGCCCCGGCCGCGGTACCGTCCTTCAAATAGCGCGTGACCCGGTCACGCTGTATCGATGACACGAGGGGGCCGATTTGGGCGGTCGGGTCGAGGCCGGGACCGAGCTTCATGGTTTTCGCTTGGTCGGCAACGGAGCCGACGACGCGGTCGAAGTGCTCCGCGGCGACGTACAGCCGGGAGCCGGCGCTGCAGACCTGGCCCTGATTAAAGAAGATAGCGCTGGCCGCCCCAGGGATCGCGATATCCAGATCGGCGTCCGGCAGGATGATCACCGGCGACTTGCCGCCCAATTCCACCGTAACCTTTTTCATGTTGCCGGCCGCTGCCTGCACGATCAGGCGACCCACCTCGGTCGAACCCGTGAAAGTGATCTTGTCGACGCCGGGGTGTGCCGTCAGCGCCGCGCCGGCAGTGGGGCCCATGCCGGTCACGACATTCAATACGCCGTTGGGGAATCCGGCCTCCAGCGCCAGCTCTCCCAGGCGCAGCGCGGTCAGCGGGGTTTCCTCGGCTGGCTTCAATACCACTGTGCAGCCCGCGGCGAGCGCGGGCGCGCACTTCCAGGTAGCCAACAGGAACGGGAAATTCCAGGCGATGATTGCGCCGACGACGCCTATCGGCTCACGCGTTGAAAAAGCCGCGTACTGTTGACCGGGTACCAACGTGCCGGATAGCGGCAGCGTCTTGCCCTCCAGTTTAGTCGGCCAGCCTGCCATGTAGCGCCACACTTCGAGGGCGTGCTTGATGTCCACGTGGCGCGCCATGACGACCGACTTGCCGTTGTCGATCGCCTCCAGTTCGGCGAGTTCGTCCGCATGCTGTTCGATCAAGTCGGACAGCCGGTGCAGCAGGCGCTCCCGGTCAACCGGCTTCATTTGCACCCAGTCTCCGTCCTCGAATGCCCGGCGCGCCGCGGCAACCGCGCGGTCCACGTCGGCCGCATCCCCCTCGGCGCAGTGTGCGATGACTCGATCGCTCGAGGGATCGCGGACCTCGAACATCTTACCGCTTACCGCCGTAGTCCACGCGCCGTCGATCAAAAGCCTGCGCGGTTGGGCGAGGAAGGTCGCGTTGGTGGCCAGGATCCCGGAAAGATCATTGGCGAGCGGCAGCGCCTGTGCACCCGATGCGACAGCATTACTCATGCTAAACCCACGCGCGGTACGGGCTTTGCAGTGAGTTCGGCCCCGAAACCACTAATGCGCGATTTCGCTGCATTCTCCGTCAATGCTATATAGCCACCCTGAGTGGCTTTGGCCAGTGTGCTTGTAGCTGGAGCGTTGCAGCTCATGTATAACCTCACTAAGGGCAAGCGCGTTTGCCTTCGATACGAGATAGTAATGCGCAAGAATTACACGGGTATCACGCGAAACAGTGATCTGTGGCGTGGTTGGCAATACGCTCTACGGCAGCCGGTTGCCATAGCAACAGGGGGATTCAAAAATGGGTGGTGGTGCGTTGGAAGCTCTAAGCAAGTCTGATGTCTGCAACATCATGGCAATCAATGAGAGCACGCAGGAGAATTGCGGCGTAGAGGCGCTCCAGAAAAATGTTCTTGAGGCAGTGCAAAAGCATCTGTGCTGCGATGCCGCAATGTTCGTAATTCGATCGCCTGGCCATTGGACTCGAGACTTTCACCGTCTGGCCCAACGTGGCCTAATGAATGATTTCACCCCCCGGTATCTCGCCGGGCCCTGTGCCGACGATCCGCTTGCTCCACTTATCCGCGAAAATCCGAACTGGCGATTCGGCGTGATCGCGTCCGAAAAGCTGGTCGCGCGAGAGCAGTGGATGAAGTCAAGGCTTTGTCGAGAATTGCTATTGCCCGCTGGTGTTTTTCACATGCTGTGCATGGAATTGGTTGTCGATCGTAAGCAGGTCGGCCTGGTCGGGCTATTCCGTTCTATGAAGGCGGGGCCTTTTGTCGATCACGATGAATGCAAGGCCGCTCTTTGCACGATGGCGATGGCACAGGCGCTGCGCCGTGCACTTGACGCCGAGGCCGAGTCTAACCGTGACTGGCATCTTGCGAACGCCGTGTCGGATGCGATTGGCGTTGGAATCGTCGTGCTTGATGCTCGGCTACAAGTCCGCTTCAGAACACGTGCGGCGGACGTCATGCTGGATCAAATTGCACCGCGCGGCGTGGTCCCCCGAACAGATGTCGCACCACTTCCAGCGGTTTTGCAGCGCCTCTGCACGGCATTTCGCCGCGAGATGCTCAAGTCGTCGTTTGACCAAGGACCATCACTGACTCGCGAGATCCGGATCTCCACGGCGAGGGGTGTCGTGCTCGCGAGCATCACTGCCATGCGCCTTGCGGGTGACACTCGCTACATCATCAGCCTGCGCAGCGGGGCCGCCCCGGGGTGCGATAAGTCAAAGCTCGTAAGAATCGGGCTCTCGCCGCGCGAGGCCGAAGTTGTGATGTGCGTCGCGGCTGGTCTGCGCAACAACGACATCGCGGAACATCTCTTCTTGAGCATCAACACGGTGCAAACGCATCTTCGGTCCGTCTTTGCCAAGCTCGACGTGCACAACCGCGCGGGTCTGCTGTCGCGAGTCCTGTGCGACGCGCACCGGGAACCCGCCAGTCTAATGTAGTGTCTCTCAAACCCCGAGCCGCTGACGGCGCGTGTTCGGCAACGCCGAGCACATCGGCGACAAGTCGACCCCACGCTTCGTCGTCAACTCGCTGAGCGCTGCCGCCTGGGACGCTCGAGCGATGTACGAGTATCTGCACTGCAACTCACCGTCAGCCGTGCGCCGTCCCCGCCTCGCCCTGAGCTCCGCGCAGCCCTACAAAGGCGGAGCGCACCGCCGAGCTGTCACGCGTGCGTCTCCTCGTCGACCCGCAGTTCGAGGCGCAGGTACTCGCGGATCAGGTACTTCTGGATCTTGCGGGTCACGGTCATCGGGAGGCTGTCGACGAAGCCGGATGTGACGCGATACGGTTTCCCCGTAGTCGACCCAGCCAGGCGCACCGCCGACCGCGATCCTGAGCGACACGCTCGTCAATCCCTCGAAGCGGCTCGCGTGCGCGTTCTCGGCGACGATCGCCTTGACTCTGCCACGATCGAGCCGGTCGACGAGATCATCGCGTTGCAGCAGCGTTGTCGCCGGGATCATCACGGCGCTGAGCCGGATCACCGCAAGCATTGTCTCGCAGAGGGGCACAACATTGCCGAGCATTATCAGCACCCGGTCGCCGGGCCCGATCCCAAGGCCGCCGAGGAAGTTCGCGACTTGCCGCGAGCGTCGCGCGAGCTTGGCGAAGGACAGCACTTCGTCGTGTCCGGCGTCGTCGACGACCCTGAGCGCAGGCCCAGCGTTCCGCGCGGCCACGCCGTCGAAGTAGTCTCGCACCCAGTTAAAGTGGGTCGGCGGCGTCCAGTGGAACGCGGCGTGCGAGCCCGCCGCTGCGGCGGCCAGCAACGTGTTGCGAAGCTCCAGAAACGACGTTTGTATTTACCCCTCTATATGGGCGATCACCGCTGTTCTGGCTTCGGCGATTGACCCTCAGGCCGGGCCCGAAGTTCGCGAAGGAACTGATGGGACACATCACTAGCGTCCATGCGACCGTGAACCAGCGGGTGCCCGTCGAGCAGCGGATCGGACCATGCCGTGATTACAGGGTCCGCCCGGCACCAGTCGTAGACCGCCTGTCGCACCGCGATTCGCCACTCGCCACCCCGATACTCGAAGCGATCGACATAACGGCCCCCGACGATCAGATCTCGTTCACCGGCGGCGTCGCGAAGCCGGTGGTACCCGGTCACGTAGGATTCCGCGACGGCGAAGGGCCTGTTGAGTTCTATCAGAATATTTCCAATATTGTGGGTCACGCTGACAAGACCCGGCAAGACGGGCGCGATGTTCATGGCCATGAATTCGGAAGCAGAACCGTTGAATATCCCGTGCAGATCGACTGCATCCTCGTGATAGACGGTCTTCAGCAGCTCCCGATCCCCGCGGTCGATCGCCCGGCAATAGCGGAGGATGACCTCGGTAATTTGCTGTTTATCGATCAGATCGTTTAGAGTCATCGGGGCCTGCCATTTGAGAATGCAATCGCACGTCACCCGTGCCAGCGCATAAGAATCGCAGGTGTGTGCCCGCCGCCGCCGGGTGCAAATAATGCCAGCAAAGAGCCGGCGGGGATGCCTTCGTTTGCCAGGATATCCGCAAGCGTAATCGGTATATCGACAGCGCCGACGTTGCCGTACTTGTCCCAAGTTGAGCGCCATTTCGAGGGTGAAACCCCGTCTGCCTTGAGGCGGGTCTTCCAGATGTCCAATAGCCCGCTAAACGCCTGATGGGCAACGATGAAATCGAGGCTATTGAGCGTCACACCTCCCCTGGTTGCCACGCCGCCGATTGCGGCGCACACCATATCGCTCAGCACAGTCGCGAACAGCTCGTCAAATTCTGGTGTGAGGTGCGGTCCACACCCGCCCTTGTTCACGATCCACTTCGATCCCTGGATCAGTTCCGGATGAGCCGGCGGATCGAAAGCCATGACCGCGGGCTCGTAGATCTCGCCGTACGTGTCATTGTTGAATGCCACAAACTCGCCGCGAACATTCGTTCCTGAAACGACTGCGGCGGCCCCTCCGTCGCCCATTATCGATGCAACCGGGTGGGATGGATCGCTTCCCCAACCTCCGGTCTCGAGCGCCGACACCGCGATCACGAGAACGTTGCTGGTTCGCTGGTCGGCGCGAATCATGGCGGTTGCAATCTGGCATCCGTCGAGAAAGCTTGCGCAGATGTCCTGGATGTTCCACGCGGGCGTGTTTCGCCGACAGCCGATCTGTTTGTGTACAAAACCGGCTAGACCGGGGACAATGAATCGTCCGCCAAAGCTCTGGCATATGATTAGGTCTATGTCAGCTGCGTTCAGTCCGGCGTTGGCAATGGCGTCATTGGATACCTTGACGGCCATGATCTCGTTTGCCCGCGGATCAGGAAACCGACGCTTCTCGGCCGGCATCGTTATCCACGATGGCATGACGCTGCGCAGATGCGCATAGTCTGAGGCCAATACTTTTTCCTCTGGAATGAACGCGGCCAATGAGCGAAGTCCAACCTTCATGCGGCCTCCATACTTACCGAATGGCACAATACGCAAGATTACATTCGAAAGAATGATGGCAACTTGGGCCCCATGTGCCTATCGCATGAAACCGTGATTTTTATCGGTGACCCTATCGACCCAAATCTTTAGGTGATGATGCAACCTGAAGTTCGGACGATTCGTGGCGGTGGCCGCGGTCAGGCTATATGACAGTTACCGCCCGACCGAAGACCAGACCATAAGAGGTCACCTATGCAAAACGATATTCGCGAGGCGACTGCGCAATTTGATTCCCCATGATGTCGTCGATCGCGTTCTGTCAGAAACTTGTAGCTGAGCATCAAGCACGACGATTCCGAGGGCAGTCTGTTCCGACACAACGTTCGGGGCGCACGCGCACCTCACTCTCACGCAACCCATATCTCGGTGTCCACTGTCAAGGATCACTGTTTCGTGTGATACCCGGGCCGGGTGCCGGTAAAATACGATCAGCCAACCTAGACACGCACTTTCGCCTTACCCGGGGTCACAATATGAGCGCCAACGCTACAGCCAGCGGTAAGCTGCCGACAGAACTCAAAGACCGCAGGGCCACCCGCGGACGTCGCATCTCGCCAGAAGGCGAGAACGGGTTCTACGAGACGTGGTATCCGGTTTGCCTTTCCGCCGATGTAGCACCAGGGCAAGTGTTAGGTCGGCCATTCCTCGACGGCCGAGTCGTGGTATTCCGCGGCGCCAACGGGGTTGCACGTGTCATGAGCGCGTACTGCCGCCATTTCGGCGCAGACCTTGGGACTGGCGGGGTGGTCATCGGTGACGAATTGCAGTGTCCCTATCACCATTGGCGTTACGGGCAGGACGGCGCTTGCAGTCATATCGCCGTCAGCGGCCCCGTACCGAAGCAAGCGAGGCTCTATACATTTCCGTCGGTCGAGAAATGGGGGATCGTGTTCGCCTACTACGGTGAGAATGAGACTCCAGTGTTCCAGCTGCCTGAACTTCCGATTCCAAAAGGGGCGCTGCGTACCTTCGGCACGTTCAAGTTCAAGCTTGATATCAGCCTGCAGTTTGCCAACAGCGTCGACTATCAGCATCTGGTCGTGCTTCACGGACTCACTATGGAGCGGTATCCGGAAGTGACGTTCGATCGCTATCACATGACGCAGAAGAACATGGTGTTTAGCGACTCCACGCGCGCCAATGGAGCACGGTTCGGGCTCGACGTAGCGATTTACGGTACCAGCATCTTGATATTCGGAGGCGATATCAGTGGCCAGCCGATCTACTTCGCAATCCTTGGCACACCGATAACCTCCGAGGGCGTCTCCTACGGATACACCGTCACCACAGTCCCTCATGGCGGTGACGACCCACAAAGCGCTGCGGCTACGACCGAGAGCCTGATCCAATGGGAAAAATGGGCGCATAGGCTGATGGTGGAGGACGACAAGCCCATCATGGATACAGTGAGCTTTCGTCAGGATGCGTTCCTTGCGCAGGACAAGTACGTCGCGGAGTACCTGAGATATCTCGAGCGTTACCCGCGGGTTCATCCGGCCGAAGACTTCATCAAGTAAAGCGAATAGCACCTCTGATGCGGCAGACGTACGGGAGTTTCTCCTGGGAGGATGTTCGACGAATGCGCGATCGGTGGCCCCCCCACCTGCTGGTCAAAGGGATCATCTGTGCCGAAGATGCAGCGCGCTGCTGAGAGTCACCTGCCATAGGCTGCAAGTCACGCTACTGGACAAAAGAGTGCGGGACGGCGAGAAGCGCATCGACACGACGCTCGCACTGATAGGGCGCGCCGCGATCGCACATGTGAGTTCCGGACATCTTGAACATTTCCATGTCGACGACTGTGATCACCATCATCCCCTCCACCCACCCGTGAGTCCTGTGACAGCAACGAGGATAATATGCACATTAAGAGCTCGACCAACATCTTGATAGCAATCGCCGGTGCTACTTTCTGCGCGGCGCTCGGACCCTGGGTGGCGCGAGCGGGAACGGTCAGCGGTACAATCAGCGGCCGCGATGGGAAGCCGATTACGGCGGCGATGATCACCGTAAGCGACACGAGGCGTGGACTTGCAGAGTCGGTCTTCAGTGACGCCAAGGGCAAGTTTGTATTGGAAACCCGAATGGTCGGTGATCTGACGCTTCGCGTACGCAAGCCCTACATGCGCGATCTCCGCACGGACATACACCTAGAGCCAGTCGCACGGAAAGCGGTTAAATTGACGCTTAAACGGATGCGGTCCGATCAAGAGATTTCCGACAGCTTGCCCGCTGCCTATCACTTCGGCCACATTCCGTTCCAGCCGGGCACGCCGTTCGAGCGGCGTCAGTTCCAGCGGGACTGCCTCACCTGCCATCAACTAGGCAATCCATTTACCCGCCTTGTGATGCCCGCCGACGCGTGGTCGATAATCGTCAAACAGATGCACGGATGGCTTGGCAATTTTGATGCGGGCCTTCGCGACCGGCGAGCCCAATTGTTGGCGAGCGGATTCGATGGCAAACCGCTCACGGTTCGGCCGGAATTTCCGGCCGATCCGCTGCTCGCGAGAGCAAAGATAACCCAATACCGCCTGGACCAGGCGGTTGTGCCCCACGATGCGGAGGTCAGTTCCATTGATGGACTCGTCTACACCGTGGATGAGGGTGCGGACCAGATGGCGATCACGAACCTCCAGACGGCTGAAACGCAGTACGTCAAAGCACCGCCAGCCGGGAGCCCGCCGGGAGGGAAATTTGGCAGTCCGCCATTATTTAACATGCTGGTTGCGCGGGGCCCGCATTCGCTGGCGCTCGGGCCTGATAACAAATGGTACGTCACTGACGCCTTCGCGGGCGCCGTCGCTATCTTTAACCCCATGATGATGCAGTGGGAGCCGCCCCACGATATCGGAGGTAAGGCGCTGTATCCTCATACAATCCGCTTTGATCGGCAGGGAATGGCGTGGTTCACCATTGCTTATAGCGATCAAATCGGCCGGTTCGATCCAACAAGCGGCAAGATTGACGTTATTGATTTGCCATCTCTCAAGCCAACCGGCATCGCGGCAGTGACGGTACCCTACGGACTCGATGTGAACCCGAATGACGGGACCGTTTGGTACGCGCGTCTGTACGGTGACAAGATTGGGCGCATCGACCCGCATACGCTAGCTATTACCGAATTTGAATCGCCGGTAAAGGGCCCGCGACGGCTGCGATTCGACAAGGAAGGAACGCTATGGGTGGCGGGTTTTTCCGAAGGCGAATTGGCCAGGATCGAGACAGCGGACTTCAAGTCCAAGGTATACAAACTGCCGGAGTTTGCGCCTGGTTATGCACCTGCGGCATACGCGCTGGGGATAGACCCGAAAACGCAGGACGTTTGGATCAACGAGATCATGACCGACCACGTCTACCGCTTCCTACGCAGGGAAGAACGGTTCGTGGCATACCCGATGCCATTGCGCGGCACGTACACTCGCGAAATGAGCTTTACCAATGACGGTCGCGTCTGCATGTCGAACAACCCTGTTCCGAAAGCCGCCCTTGAGGGTGGCGTCGTCGAACTTATCTGCATCGATCCGGAGGGTCTAGCACGGGAGCACACACACAAGGGCACCGACTCCTAATGCACCTAATGGTCGATCGGCGGCTCTCCACGCGCAAGGTCGGCACCACACATTGAGCGCCCCACAGGCCGTCGGCGCACCGGGAGTTCGCCAGATGCACCGCGCGCCCCGTGCCCAGTGTGCTGAATTTGGCATTGGTGTATTTGTGGCATTCCGATTGCCGTGCGAAGGTCGCGCCATCCGCGGCGGGTAGGCTAGTCTTCGATCTGTTTGTGCAGATGGGATCTGCAATTAGATGTCATGAAGATGGGAAATACCATGGAAGTTGCGGTGTTGGGCGGCGGTCACGGTTGCTATGCGGCAGCAGCCGAGTTATCGGAGCTAGGAAACAATGTGCGCTTCTGGCGGCGTGACGCATCGGCTTTGGGGCCCGTGCTTGAAAGCGGGTGCATCACGCTTCGCGACTACAAAGGCACACGCGACGTCCGCATTGCGCGGCCAACTACTTCTCTGGCTGAGGCTATCAAGTCCGCAGAAGCCATTGTTATCTCTCTCCCAGCCACCGCCCACGAGCGGCTGGCAGAGACGCTGGCGCCACTTCTCGAAGAGGGGCAAATTGTCTTATTACCCCCAGGATCCTTTGGCAGCTACATTTTTCTCCGAGCTCTACGTAATGCGGGTAACCAGGCGGATGTGAGCGTTGCCGAAACTGGCACGCTTCCTTACCTCGCGCGCAAGCACAGCGTGAACGAAGTTGTAGTATCGGCCTACGCAAAGCGTCTGCCGACTGGCGTCTTTCCTGCCCGCAATGCTTGCCATGCGTTTTCCCGACTTAAAAGTTTGTATCCGGCAATCGAGGAAATTGAAGATGGCCTCTCGGCTGCGCTCATGAATGCAGGTCCGATCATTCATCCCCCGCTGATCATGATGAATGCTGGGCCGCTGGAACATTTTGGGCAATGGGACATTCATAACGAGGGAACACAGCCGTCGATCCGCCGCGTTACTGATGCTTTGGATGCCGAGCGTATCGCCTTGCGAGAGAGGCTTGATTACCGACCGCCCCATTTCCCGCTTTCTGATCACTATGCTAAGGAAGGCCCTGAATGGATGTACGGCCGTGGCGCTCATGACAAGCTCACCGCGAGCGCTGACTGGCGCGAGCGAATAGACCTCACTCGTCACCGTTACATGTTGGAAGACACACAAATCGGCCTCTCTCTCCTGGTGTCTATCGGCCGATGGGCGCGTGTTTCAACCCCGGTCGCAGAAGGCTTTCTGACGATTGCTTCCGCCATTACCGGGCGTAACCTTTATACAGAAGGCCGCACTCTTGAAAACTTAGGCCTTTCAAGTCTGAGTCGCAATCAGATGATGGATCTACTGCAGAACGGAATTTGATAGATGCCTTTCTATCGTGACCTCAGTAGACTGTCTGGTCTCTCATCCAGAGTGACGCGCGATAGCAGTTTCCAGTGATGGCGGGGTTCATTCCATGGTGGAAGAATCAGCATGCCAGATTCGGATAAATGGATGCGTCAGATGAAGAAGTTTGCAGCGAAGTCCACGCGAAAACCGCGATCCGAGACACGCGGGGAGCGTGTGCCCCGGCAGGGCGAAGGTGGCTTTGACGTCAACTGGTATCCAGTGTGCTTGGCAGGCGACATCCGAGCGGGTGAGGTAAAGGGCCTCGACTTTCTCGATGGGCGGGTTGTGGTCTTCCGCGGCGTCAATGGCGTTATTAAGGTAATGA
>Ga0181521_10005828_pt1 | contig 13615 bp, 14 predicted proteins | sample PEATcosm2014_Bin_32_FD_119764 | JGI IMG/M metagenome (GOLD analysis project Ga0181521, IMG submission 119764) | Peatland microbial communities from MTU Mesocosm Facility, Houghton, MI, USA - PEATcosm2014_Bin02_60_metaG | ecosystem: Environmental > Terrestrial > Soil > Wetlands > Peat | place...
GGGCTGACCCGCGCAAAGGCAGGCTGTCCGGTGTATATATGTCTTTACGTCGAGACTGAATCGAGAGTTCAAATTGGACATCCTAGTCCAATTGGTCAGGAGGTTCCCATGTCTCCGCTTACGACGTTTCTGAGCAGGCTGATCGGGCTCTTCTGCATTCTCATCTCCGTATCTATGGCCGCGCATAGGCAGGCGACCGTGCAGACCGTGACGGCGCTCGTTTATGACCCACCGCTGTTGCTGATTGTCGGCGTGATCGGGCTAACCGCCGGCCTGGCGATTGTTCTCGGCCACAGTGTATGGTCGGGCGGCGTGCTGCCGGTCGTCGTCAGCCTGGTCGGTTGGCTAATCCTGATCAAAGGCCTGCTGTTCTTGTTCATCGCGCCGGACGCTGCGATCACGCTTTTCGAAAGGCTTCACTACGATCAGTTTTTCTTCGGGTATGTCGCGATTTCATTCATCATCGGCGTCTATCTCACGTATGGCGGCTTCAGCGCGAAACGGACTTAGTCCACAGTTGTCGCAGCCTCCCCAAGACGACCATAGGCAAATAGGGGCTATCCGTAATGATCACCACCTGGTTTGCGCGACCTCCTAAAATGATCATCTGGTCAACCTTGCGGCTGCCTCGGCGGCACAGCAGGCGGTGAGCACAATGATGTCGAAGTATCAGCAAAGCTATCGCCGGATGCTGGTTCATATGCATATCCCGGATTGGGACCCGGCGTTTCTCTCACGCTACGACCCGGCAAGCAGGCACAGACTCCCGGTGCGCTTCACGGAAATAAATGAAAAACCCTGCAGTTCGCCTATGGAGCGCGCTCAGCCCGCGGCGGTGTCGCCGATGACCGCGAACAGGTAGGTCTTATACCTTCCCTTTTTCTAGCGGGAAGGCATGGAGGAATCATTTTGCTGAAGCATTCAGGAAGGCAGTCTACAAAGAACCTCAACGCGCGTATCATGGTCGGCTCGAAAGGCATAGAGTGTAACGTGTATAGCCGCGGAATTGGCCCTGCCGAAACACACCGCTATCCGGAGGTGTTGTGACCACCACCCTCAAGCTTGATGAGGAATATCGATTGACGCGAGCCGCACTTGTTAATGCGGGAGTCGACATGACCGACAGCATGGACGCGCTTTATCGCGGCTGGCGCCGGAGGCGTGATAGGTTGGAATCCCGGGCCCGAGTCGATAGTGCCGCGGTAGGGAACGCGGACCAATGGTGGACCAAGCATCTGGCGCAATTCCGGCGCTTGATCGATCCGCTACATGTTGCCGCGCGCGCCGAACGAGAACGTAAAGACCAGAGTACAGTTCGCGCCAGACCGCATCCTGCGCGAAGCAGACAATACCCCCCTGCTCTCAGCAAAACACTGGCTAGACTTTCTACTCGCAGTGGGCGATGAAGGGTGACTTCGGTCGTCCCTTCTGGAATAGGTTGCGCCGGCGAAGCTTATGGGATCACCACCTCGGCCTTGCTCGTGGCAACCGTCTCGCCCCGTTGGTTGACCGAGGTCATGGCGACCACAGCGAAGACGGGCTGCCTTCCCGAGTAATGAATTTCGATGACCTCGCCGGTTGAGGTTACGGTGTCGCCGGGAAACACCGGTCTGGTGAACTTCGAGTCCATCGAGCGCAGGTTCCCGCCCACCGGATAAATCCACTCGGTTATCATCGACGCCTGGAACGCCATGGTCATCATGCCGTGGGCGACCGTCGACTCAACACCGAAGACCTTCGCCCGCTTTGCCCACTCGACGTTGGTGTGCACGGGGTTGTAGTCGAGCGACGCGACCGCCATGCGGTCGAAATCGTCCTGGGACACGGTGCGCCGATGCTCGGGCAGCCGTGTTCCAATCTCAAGCTCCGCCAGCCGTGGCCTCTCGCTCATCGATTTTCTCCCATTTGGTCGCTTTGCGCTTCGCTTGACCGCGTCGGTTTGCCAGTGGCCTTGTCGCAGGCGCGGTTGGGTTCACGCCCGCGCGAACCTGCGAATGTCCCCACGCGTCCTGGGCAGGATCAGCATGGCCCACCAAGTGGCCTTTTTCACGTGGCGTTGGTCGAAGAAGTTCAGTTCATTCGTGATGTAACAGTGCTGCCTGCGAATCCACTTGTCATGCGTTTTTTGCTTCATCGTGATGATATCGCCGACGTGCAGCGGATCGTACCACACGATGTGCTGGCCGGGATTCATCGCTCCCGGCGTGCGCAGCCAGTTCCCGCGCCCCTTGCCGATACACCAAAAGGCGATTTCCACCAGGAAAATCGGATGCGGCAGGAGACGGCCGTAGGTTGAAGCCTGGGCGGCTTGCTCGTCGTAAAATAGGGGGTTCGAGTCCAGCGACGCCTCGGCGAACATAACGAGGTCATCCCTGGTCACCTCGAAGGTCTGCTCCGAATCATATTCCTCGCCGACCACGACATCTTCCCAGCACTCGAGCTTCTCGGTGTCCTTCAGGAAGTCGTGCTCGAATCTCTTCTGTTTGTCCGTCCGCAGCAGGCGTTCCAGCTTGCTAGCCGCCATAATGGTCTCCTCTCGCCCGTAAGACGCTCATTCACGTTGTCAGATTCCATCCCGCCGCTCAGTCGGCCGCACGTCTGGCGCGTCATCACGGCACGAGCGAGCGCTGAAGCCAGCTCACGAGGTCGCGCAGCACCTCATCGCGATTCGTTTCGTTGAGCATCTCGTGCCGGCCTTGCGGATAGTATTTCTCGCGGACGTTCGCGATTCCCGCCGCGCGATATCGCTCGGCCAACGGCTTTAACCGTTCGAGGTCGTGATTAATCGGATCCTTGTCGCCGGCGAAAATGTAGATCGGAAGATTCTTGCGGATCCGCGAGAGTTCCGCCGGATCGACCAACCGGCTCGCAGAAGCCGCCATCGTCTCCATCGCCCGCTTGTTTATTCCAAAGCCGCAAAGCGGATCTGCGACGTACGCATCCACGGCCGCCGGGTCGCGGCTCAACCAGTCGTAAGGGGTCCGGGCCGGCTCGAAAGCGTGATTGAACGCGGTAAGATCCGCTTGCCGCGACCGATCGATTGCCAGCCTATCAGCCGACGCCGATCCCGAGAGCACCAGGCCCGCGATAAGCGCGCTATTGTCGAGCACGTACTGCTGCGCCGCGAAAGAACCCATACTATGGCCGAGCAGGATCAACGGCAATCCACCTTCGCGTGTGCACGCGAGCCGCGTCAGCGTGAGCACATCGGCGACCAATCCGTTCCATCCGCAGGCTCCGAAATCGCCGAGCGACTCGGGGCCTTTCACACTGCGCCCGTGCCCGCGATGGTCGTTGGCATAAACGTGAAACCCTGCTTGGTTGAGAAACCCTGCCACGTGCACATACCGCAGTGCGTGTTCTCCCATGCCGTGGGCAATCTGAACGATCCCCGTCGCCCGGCCGGGAGCCCGCCATCGATAGTAAGCGATTTCCAGCTCGTCACTGCTCGAGAAAGAAAAATCTTCGCGCTTCATGCGGATGCACCTCCCAGTTTCGTCAGACCCTCAAGTCAGCGCAATACTACAAAGCGAATCGCCCCGTCGATTCCGGCAGCGTCCACGCGCCGCTCGGTTGCTATCGAGTTGCCGCCCTTTCGACGTTATAGGCCACGGCGCGATAGCTTCCAGTTAGATCGACTCAGGAACTCGAACCTGGACCATCACCAGGCTTTCGCGCCATTCCGGCCACCAGTACGACAGCAAGATCCAAAGCAGCCGATCATTACGACGCAAGCAGGGGCGACGAGTTCGGCTGCGCTCCCGCACGGCTATTTGATGGCGCAGGGCGATCGATTCCAGCACCAGCGCGGTGCGGGTTCGGGGTTCGCTTCGGGCGATCGGGACCGCTCCGCTTGCCGACATCGCCATGAAGGCAGGCTATCGCCAGGCGTTCGAAACCACCAATGAATTCGAGCGGATTAAGTTTTGAGGAGGAACAAGCGACGACTGATCGAGATCGCCCAGGCGAGGACGAGGTCGTAGTAGACGCTGGGTTTCTGTCTGCGATTGCGATCGAAACCACCGATTAATTAGGCTCGAACTTTGCGTTTGCAGGTCGCTTGGTGTTGATGCGAGCCTGTATAAGGATTCAAAGCGGATATCATGGGCAATACGATCAGACACAGAGAAGAAGCCGAATTAGAGAAGCCGGGCATGTGCGCGGAAATCCTTACCCCCTTGCAACGCTGTCTCCTCACCAGCATCACCGTGCAGCAGCGATTCGCAGTTCTTTTGCTAACGGCGATGCTCCTGGCCTCGCTGGCGACGCCCGCGCTCACTGCCAATGACCCAATCGGTGACGTGAAGTCGCTCGTCGACCGCGCGCTGGCTGTTGTCCACAGCAAGGAGATGTCCCTCGCCTCCAAGCGCAGCGAATTCAGGGACATGATTGAGCGCCATTTCGACTTGGCCGGAATGGCGCACGATTCGTTGGGAGAACACTGGGCCGAGCTCAGCGCGGCGGAGCAGAGTAAATTCGGCCAAGCTTTCAATTCGATTGTCGCGGACACATACCTGGGCCAAATTCGGGACTACGCTCTCCAGCAGGTGGAAATCGCCTCGCAAGATCTGAGTGGCGACCATGCGGAGGTATCAGGCAGTATGCTTGGCGGCAACGAGAGGGCCGTCGATCTGAAGTTCAAGCTTCGCAACATCGAGGGTGAATGGAAAATTAATGACTATTCGTTCAACGCCGATAGCGCGATGCGCAACTACCGCGATGACTTCAAGCAGGCGTTCGAGAAAGGCGGCTTCGATAGTCTCATGGCCCGGCTCAGAGCGTGGCAGGCCGAACTTGATGCCAGACTCGCGCGCTATCCGAGCGCGGCCGCCAAGCTCAACGCGAAATAATTCATAACGGTGCAGGCGGTGCAATTCGTCCTGCCTTCAATCCTTACTTGATCGTTCGCGCTGCCGACTGGATCCGATCCATCCAGAACCTGAGCCTGGGTGTGTAACTGTGGGGGACGCAGTTGCTGCAAATGTCCGCGGCAAGGCGCGTCAAGCTTTCCAGCGCAATCTCCAGCGGCTGCGAGCGCACAAACGCCGGCGGCAAACGCCGCAACAGTTCCGACATTACGGTCAGAGCAGACGCCAGGTTGGCAAGAATCGATGCCAGCACCCCTTCCTCGACGGTCAGCCGCGGTTGATAAAGCAGATCGTGAATCGAGCGCATTTCGCCGAGGAAAATCAGTGCTGAGCTGTCCAGCCGTATGCCGATTCCGTTCAGCGGCGCCTGTGCTTCGCACATCGCAGTGATCAACAGCAGTTCCGAAATCACCATGTGCAGGTTGGTCTGAACGCGATCGAGACGTTCCTCAAAGGTGACCCGGTGGATTTCGCTCGTCAGTTCTTCCTGCCGATGCGAGACGAACTTGGCGACCACCGCGCCAAAAATAAGCAGCGCCGTGACCGCCTCCGCGACCGCGATCGCGCGTGCGATCCCAACCGGTACGATATCGCCATAACCTACGGAAGTCGCGGTCACGAAGCTGAAGTAGAGTGCGCTTGCCAAGCCCTTGAGGTCGACGCCGACCGGGGAGCCCGCCTCGACCAGCCCGTGCTCGCCTGCTTGCGCTGCAAGCCAGTACGCGACGCCGCACAGAAGGACCGTTCCGATCCAGATAAGGAATAGCTGTAAGGCCGAGCGCTTTTGGACCAGATCCAGAACCGAGTTGTCCCATCGACGCATTTGCGACAAGCGCGCGGGTACGCGGCCAATCTGCCCATCCGGCGCGACTGACGGGGGAGGCCCCGCTAGCATCGCTGCCGACGAGCCCGGGTCCGGGGCCACTTCAGATACGCTCTCAGTCGGTTCCCCTGATTCCACCCAGTCGGCAATTCCCTCTCGATAATCGCGAACGTTGGTATAGCCGAGTTCGTGCAATTGCCGCTGCGCCTGCTCGCTGCGATCACACGTCAGGTTTCCGCAGTAGACCACGATCTCGGCGTTGCGATCGGGAAGCAGCTCGCGTGCGCGGCTGGCGATTAGTTCGAGCGGCATGCTGAGCGCGCCCGGAATGTGTGCGGCGGCGTAGGACTCGGCAGGCAGCACGTCGATAATAGTGAGCGAAGAGTCGCGCAGCCGGCGGCGGAGTTGGTCACGGGAGATCTCCGGCATGTTTGATGAGATAGCGGCGGTGTTGCCTTCAGAAGCCACGCTCACATTCTTCCATCCAATGAGGCGTGAAAGAAGCCGCGCAAAACGGCTCGTGTCATTCGACCGGCTGCATTTCGGTCATACGGTTCATCCCGACTAGGGCATTGCTTCCTCTATCGCCGGTCCGGTGGCGCCGTCCGGCGAAAAGATGGGCGCGTGGCTGTTCCAGCAGTAGAGCCCCACGGCCATCACTACGCACAACGCGACAATCGCGGCGAAACCAGCCGACACCACCACGTCAGTTTCAAGCCGCTCTTTCAAGTCATCGGAAACAATGTGCCGACCGCTTTCATGTGGCGTCCTTGCTGTTCCCAAAAGAAGACTCTTTTCATCTTGTATGGATTTCATCGGGGCAACCTCTCATGCCAGAAAGGCGTGAAAGAGCCCCTCACGAGCTGTGCGTCGAGTTTTCGCAGCGAAACGATTGCGAAAATGCGGACGGCTCAGCTATTCGCCTCAGCGCAGAAGGGCCTGAGTCATCTCGATGTGGCGAGGCATTCCGATCTGCGTGTAGCTTTCCAGCGCCTCGCCAAGCAGCGTTTGCGCTTTTTCGCGGTCCCCCGGGGCGGCGTGATCAATTAGCATCATTGCGTGGAAGCGGCGTATCTCCGCCTGTTCGAGGCGGTCGGGAAAGAAATCAGCTTGCCGCCTTGCGACGCGAAAATGCTCTTCGGCGGCTTTCCACTCATGTGCCCCAGCCGCGGCGAGTCCCGCGATAGTCTGTGTGTAGCGTGGTATCGGCCAACCCACTACTGCGCCAGTGTCGATCAGTTCACGAACCAGCGGGTAAAACCGTCCGGCCTTCACTTGCTCGCCGAGCATGAAAAGACCCTCGACCACCAGCGCGAGCATCCACCACGCACCTCTGATATTTTCCCGACCGCTAAAAGGCAGCAAGGCGCTGTTCTTTTCGAGTAACAGCAACGCGCCCACGCGATCGCCGGCGTATGCCATCTGTCGAAAAAGTACCCCCTCTCCCAATCCGCGGCTCGAACCCATCTCCGGGTCGGTATGCAATGAAACATGGGCGTGAGATAGAGCGCCTGCCCAATTGCCGCGAAGGAAATCCAACACACTTAGCTGTACCTCGGAGAGAGTTTCCCAGAAGGCAAACCGGACCTTTGCGTCAGACTTCGACACTTCGTGAAAGCCGGCTTCCAGTTTGTCCAAATTAGGCTCTCTAACAAATTCGAGCCATGTTCGGGTGCTTAGGCAAAGCGCGATGGAGTAAGCTTGCCCGATCTTGGTCGCCAGAGGCTCAAGCTCGTTTGCTATTCTGATTGCCTCGTCCAAGCGCCCTAGAGTTAACAATGCCTGATGTAGAACTCGCAGCTGCAGGGCGCGTTGCCAGGGAGGCGATTGCGCACCACCCAGTTCTTCGCTGCGAAATCCATCTTCAGCGGCTTCTCTCAAACGGAAGAAATGCAAATTTACAATCGATCGAGCGCCGAGCACCCTGGCCTCAAGCTTCGGATCGGCGAGCTTGGACGCAATGTCCAGAGCTTCCCGCAGAGCGACACAAGCCGGCTCATGGCCGGCAGAAGCCGCGCTGACCTCCCCGAGGGCAGCAAGAAGACGCACCCGGTTAGCGCTAACATCTTCCTTAAGGAAGGCGAGTCCGCGACGAGCGATTTCAGATGCGTCTTGGATGCGACTAACCCAGATCAAAGCATCGGCCAACTCGGCAAAGCTGCTTCCAATCATCTCCCGGTCACCGAGATTGGTGTAAATGTCGAGCACCTGGCGGAGATTGGCGACTGCCGCGTCCCATCGTTCAAGACCTAGCTCGGCCATCGCAAGGCTCGCCAACAGCTCAGCTTTTTCTGTCGGTTCAAAAGCGCCTTGGTACGACAAGGCGGACCGAAAGCTGCGCTGCGCATCTTCATATGCTGCAGACTCGAGTGCGCTCTTGCCCGCAAGCGCCAGGTAACGAACCAATTTCCTGCCGTCCGCAAACGATCCTGCCTTGAGCAGATGGTCACTGATCTCCCCGGCGCGCTCGCTGATGAAACGTGGATATACCAGCTCGATCGCTTCGGCGACCGCGGCGTGCATTTGTTGCTTGCGCGGAGCCGACATACCGGCAAGCAGCGTCTGACGCACGAGTTCATGAGCGAAGGTGAACGGCTTCTCGGGTCCCTCGGAGCTGGCGACGATTATTCCCATCTGCTCCGCCTTCTCGATGACGGTGAAGAGTTCGTCAACGTCGATTTGGCTGACCTCAGTCAGGAGGCGGAAGCTGAAATTACGCCCGATCATAGCTCCAGCCGCCAGCACCCGCTTTTCATTCTCGTCGAACCGCTCCAGGCGGCGGCCGATGATCAAGCGCACGTTTTCCGGAACGTCGATCTCGTCGATCTCGATGTCGGTGCGGAACTGGCCGGCCGCGTCGAAGACTTTCCCCTCCTCGACCAGATGCCGGTAAACCTCCTCGACGAAGAATGGATAGCCCTGGCTCTCTTCAAAGATGAGGCTGACCAGACTTTCGGGAGCTTGCCCCTGGCTGAGAGAATTCAACATCTGCGCGACGGCGTCTCTTGATAGACCGCCCAGCTTCAGCGGACGAGCACCCATCCGAATAAGCTCTTCCAGAGTTCTGATCAACCCTGAATTGTGCTCCGAATATCCGCCGCGATAGGTACCGATGAACACTATCGGGAGCTGCGCAACTCGATTGGCCAGGTGAATCAAAAGCGCGAGCGTAGATTCGTCGGCCCAGTGAAGGTCTTCTATTATGTAGACGAACGAACGGGTTCGAGCGGCGCGCGCCAATCCCTCTGAGATGCTCTGGAAAAGGTACCGGCGTTTCTGCGCGGTCGGCAGTTCCGATGGCTGCGGAATATCCGGAAAAACTCGCCGAAGGCTTGGAACGATCTGGGCCAGTTCGGGCGCGCTGTCTCCCATCCGCCGGCGGAAATCGTCGAGGCTTGCGGCCTGCGCCAGACTGCTTTCGATAATTTCGACGAATGGCAGATAGGGAAAAGGCTCGTCTCTCTCGTAGCAGTGCCCGACCAAGCATCGAAAACCAAGGCGCGATCCATACTCGCCCATCTCCATCGCCAAGCGGCTCTTCCCGACGCCCGGTCCGCCTCCGAGCATGATCAGCGACCCGTGGCCGCCGAGCGCGCGATCGATCGCCGCGCGAATCATGCTGCGCTCGGGTTCCCGCCCCACAAAAGCGGTTCGTTCAGCGAGCGAGAACGGCGAAACCTCCAGTACCGGCGGCGAGGTCGGCGGACGATCTGTCCGCTCGGGAGTGGGGTCGCCATTTTTTGAAGCCGGCTCCTCGTCGGCCTCGATAGTCCCCGCAGCGAATTCCCACGCGATCGGGAAATCGGGGTATGGCTGATATGAGCAGAAGGTGCCGGTCCTGATGCATCGCGAAAAGATGTCTCCCAGCTGCGCATCGCTCTCTGCTATCCTTTCGAGTACCGACTTGATCGTCTTGGTGATGCTCTGCCGGGCTCGTTCCGAGGCGGATGCCGCCCGCCGATTACGTCCACCGAGCCCCACGGCACGCGAGAGCTCCGTCGTCAGCGCATCGATCTCCTGTTCCGCCTGCTCGGCGCGCTCGATGTTGCCCGCTGCCTTGGCTTCTTCCAGTTCTTCGCGCAACTCGGAGAGCCGCCGCCTGTATGCGACCTTGGCTTGATCATCGAGCATCTCGCCCGCGTCACCCAGACTGCCGATACGAATCCCCGCCTTTTCGAGATCCTCATCCCCGCGCGGCAAGCCGTGTGCGGACTGCCTGGTTTCATCATCATCGCGCTGGCCCGCGATTCCTCCCGCCAGATCGAGAACGTGGAATTCGGCCGAGGGATGGCGCAGCAGATGGGCGAGGTATCCGAGCCCCTTAGTGTCCTTTAAACGAAAGGCTTTCCCGCCATAGCCGACAGTCCAGTACTCGCCCTCTTTGCGAAAAATCGCTTGCGCGGGCAAGGAGGTGCTTTGAAGCACGGTTGCCACGGCGGTTTCCACAGCTTCACGATGCTGAGTCTGCGTTTCCATCTGATTGCCCCTTCCTCTCGCAAGGCATCATGTCCAGCAGAGAGCGCAGTGCGCGAATTTTCTCGGACTCTTAACCCATCGATGCCGCCAGTCTCGTCGCTCTTTATGCGCGAAGCGCCGAATTCAGAGCGTCGATCAAAGTCTCGTTGTTAAACGGCTTGTTCAAGAAGCTGATCGCTCCCGCCTGAACCGCCTGCTCTCGTGTCTTTGCGTCCCGGAGATCCGTGATGAAGATGATGGGGATGGGATGTTTCGCAACCAGGTGCTGTTGCAACTCGAGGCCATCCATCCCCGGCATCGAGACGTCGAGGATCGCGCAGGACACGTTTGAAAATTGAGGGGAGTCCAGGAAATTACGGGCAGAGGCGAAGATCGCAGTACGGAACCCGATCAACGTGAGCAAACTCTCGAGAGCTTCGCGGAAAGATTGATCGTCATCGACGATCGCGATTAGAGCCTGGTTATTTTTTTCTTTCGGTGTGTTCATAGCGGGAATCATCTTCCGAAGGAAAATGTATTCCCGCCCGCGGATCAAAAACTAGTTATACATTGGTATTACTGATCCTTCGCCGTCGGGATCTCCAGTCTTTCTGTCATCCTGACCAGCTCGGCCAGAGACTGTGCGCCCATTTTATTCATAACCCGGCCACGATGAATTTTGACCGTGATCTCGCTGATCCCCAACTCGAAGCCGATTTGCTTGTTAAGCAAGCCGGCTACAACCAGACTCATCACTTCCCTCTCGCGGGACGTCAGCGCATCGAAACGCTCGCGCAGTTCCGCGATTTCCCTGGAGTGCTGCCGCGTGGCGCGGTCGCGCTCAAGGGCTTGTTGAATCGCGTTCAGAAGATCCTGATCGCGGAAGGGCTTGGTCAGGAATTCCAGCGCGCCGGCCTTCATGGCGCGCACCGACATCGGTATGTCTCCGTAACCAGTGATAAAGATGATCGGAAGCTTGATGCCATGCGCGGCCAGTTCGCGCTGTAGATCGAGTCCGCTCAATCCGGGCAGCTCCACATCGAGCACAACGCATCCGGGCAGATCCGGTCGTTCGTTTCGCAGGAATTCTTGTGCGGTGCCGAAGGTCTCGACGCGTAGTCCGGCCAACTTGACGAGACTCTCGATCGCCTTCCGAATCGACGAATCATCGTCAACCACGAAGACGACGGCGTCAGCGTCTTTCACGATATACCCTAACCGTTGGTCGGTACGGTGAATTGAAAAGCTGCGCCGTGGACCGGATTTGGCGATACCCACAATTTGCCACCGTGGGCCCTTATGATCGAACGGCTGATCGACAGTCCCATTCCCATGCCGCTGGGCTTGGTGGTGAAGAAGGCGCTGAACAACCGTTCGGCGGTCTCGGAGTCAATCCCGATGCCGGAGTCCTGCACCGCCACATGCACTTGGCCGGCTTCGTGCTGCTGCGATCGTATAAGGATCTCACGAGGCCGATCCGTGATTGGCGCCATAGCTTCAACACCGTTTATCAAAAGGTTGATAATCACCTGCTGCAGCTGGACCCGATCGCCGAGCACCGGGGGCAATGCGGACGCGAGTTCGGTCCGCAGCGACACCCCATGGCTGAGCACCTCACGCTGGACCAGGAGGATAGCCTCGCGGATGGCATCGTTGATGTCCAGCGATACCATCTGCGGCTCGCTCCTTTTGGCGATTGCGCGAATCCGCTGGATCACTTCGCTCGCCCGATTGGCGTCCCCCACGATGCGCTCCACGGCGGCTCGCATCTCGTCCGGGCGCGGCGTCTCGAGCGCGAGCAATCGCAGGCAAACTTGGCCCTGGGTGACGATCGCAGTGAGCGGCTGGTTAACTTCGTGGGAGATCGAGGCCGTCAGCTCTCCCAGAGTCATCAACCGGCTGACGTGCGCGAGTTCCGCCTGCGCCTTATGCAATGCTTCTTCGGCGCGCTTCTTTTCGGAAACGTCCCGGATGACGCTCAAGAAAATCGGGCCGTCGGCCGTTCCCACCGGGCTGAGCGTGATGTCAACTGGAAATTCGGCGCCATCTTTGCGCCCGCCGTAAAGCTCTAACCCAGCGCCCATCGGGCGGACGCTTGGGTGTGCTGTATAGCGCGCTCGGTGGTCGGGATGTGCGGCTCGGAATCGCTCTGGTATGAGGGTTTCCACCGGAAGTCCCAGCAATTCGGCCCGTGTGTATCCGAAAAATTTTTCGACTTGCGAATTCACCTTTGTGATTCGTCCGTTTCCATCAGTTACCACGATCGCGTCAGGCGAAAATTCAAAGAAGTTTTCAAACAAAGTCTGCGCCTCCTGCAGTGCGCCTTCGGCGCGCCGACGCTCGCCTATTTCGCCGCGCAGTTGGTCGTTGGCTCTGGCCAGTTCGGCGGTGCGCTGTTGCACCTTTGATTCCAGCTCGCCGTGCGCCCTTTGTAGCGCTTCCTCCACCAGAAGTCGCTCTCTGATCTCTTTCTCCAGGTTCGCATTCGCGGTCCGCAGTTGCTCCGGGCTGGGAAGAGCGAGCGCTTGCGGAATCAGGGTTACCAACAGCGCAGCGGTCGCGAGCGATGCTAACGCTGTAAAGGCCTTAATGACGCCCGCCAGCCGGTAGGTGGCATGCCAGACCGTCCAGACCTCCATCAGGTGAGTCGTCCCGCAGCCGAAAATGAACAAGCCAAACATGAGAAACATCCAGTGAAACGGGAGGTCGCGCCGCCGGCGCACGAAATAGATCAACATCAGAGGAATGAGATAGTAGGCGAAAGCGATCAATCCGTCCGACACGGCGTGCAGCCAAACTATCCTCGGGTCCCAGAGATAGCAGTAGCCGTGCGGCATGAAATCCGACAAAAACAGTTTGGTAAGGAATTTGTTCATGGTCTACCTCTGCTCTGTCGCCGCCGTTTCTCCTTAATCTATCGGCGCAAAATCCGTCTTGAAGTGCACGACGTCGCTGAACCGATTCTCAACTAATTCTCGTTTCTGCCAGAGTCTTCGAACAAAGATTGGGCTTGTCGTATCTTCTGCGGTGACGGCCCCGGGTCGCCGCTACCAGCTGAGCCGGATCGAGCGCTCCACGTCTCAGGTGGCATCTGAATTTCTCTAGGCCGCCGGGGGCCAATTTCTGGTGGACCGCGTCGCCCAAAGTCTTATCACTGCGGCAGCCGTAGCCGAACCCCGTTTGTGCGATCATTTTTCACGCCTTGGTGCGAGATGGCCGATGAACTCCGGGAGAGAAAAAGTGATGGATTCCAGGAAGACTTTGACCACCGACGGCGGCACCGCGGTCACCGACAATCAAAACTCGCGCACCGCGGGCCCGGCCGGACCAGTCCTGATCGAGGACCATCATTTGATCGAAAAGCTTGCGCACTTCGACCGCGAGCGGATTCCCGAGCGCGTCGTGCAGGCCAAAGGCTCGGGCGCCTACGGATATTTCGAGGTGTTGGCCAACGTGACGCAGTGGACCA
>Ga0181521_10005833_pt1 | contig 13608 bp, 2 predicted proteins | sample PEATcosm2014_Bin_32_FD_119764 | JGI IMG/M metagenome (GOLD analysis project Ga0181521, IMG submission 119764) | Peatland microbial communities from MTU Mesocosm Facility, Houghton, MI, USA - PEATcosm2014_Bin02_60_metaG | ecosystem: Environmental > Terrestrial > Soil > Wetlands > Peat | place...
CGAACTCTTAACAGTTAAGAGCGGCTTCGACTTCATTGAAACGGCGTGCCTTAACTGGCCGGCGGTGAAGGACCGACTGGTGGCGCAGGCCGCCCCTGACCCACGAATTCTCCAGACGAGGCATAAAACAGGCGCTTGGCCGTGTTCTCGAATACCTTCTCTTGGGGAATGCCCAGCATCTTGAGCGGGGCGTCCGAGAAGGGCCTGAAGAACTGCCCGGGTTGACTGGTGACGATAGCGATGGCGGTTGTCGGGTCATGCCGGACGGCCGCGCCGGTGCCGTCGGCGAACGGCTCCCCTTCGGGCGTGACGCCCAACTGACACTCGCCCTTGGAGTCCTGGACAACCGCCCAACCCGCGCGGGCACGTTCTGTGTGGAGACAGGCAAGCACAACGAGAGAAACAGGGTCGCTGCTATGTATTCTCTCATGGCCCGAGTGCAACGCCGGCGAGAATGCAACACAAGCCTCTGTCCCTGAGGCCCTCCCCCGGCTTAGCTGCCGCCAGTACCCGATTTCGGCTCCAGCGATAGTGCAGCTCACAGGAAAGACCTCCGCCAGGATCCTTAGGCAGCGCTATTTCTTTCCCTCTTGCTCTACGGCGCCCCACAGATGGTGCGCTGGCGCGGCTCGGGTTCTAGATGCTGCGCTAGAACGCCGAGCACTGCCCCTGCTTGGATTTTGCCGTGTTCCCGCCTCCCGTAATGGACGTGTTGCTCTGGCACACCAGGTTCCCGCCAACACCATTATTGGAGACCTGCGTCGGGGCCGTATTGCTTTGGTCCTGCAGGTTGCCCGTGACGGTGTTGCCAGTCACGATGGTCGCCGCCGAGTTGCTCTGTACCGTCAGATTGCCGCCTACCGTATTGCCAACCACGGTGGTCGCCGCCGAGTTGCTCTGTACCGTCAGATTGCCGCTGATCGTATTGCCCGCGCACGAGGCGGGAGAGGCCGACCCGATCTCAACCGCGGTTCCGTTGCTCTGGAACTGCAAATCGCCCTTCACGGTGCTCCCGCAAACCTGATTCTGGGCCGAGCCGCTGGGAATACTCTGGACTTGTAGATCGCCTTTGATGGTCGAGCCGGGACCTACGGTGAACGTGCCGCCTCCGTTGACCTGCATGTTGCCGCCCACCTCGGATTGAATCAGCGTCACGTTGCCGCCACTCTGCTGCACGTTCCCGGTCACTCCCCCATTCACGAAGACGCAGTTTTGGCCCGCCGAGACGATCAGATTCCCATTGAAGGTCCCGTTGTAAGCGCCGTTGCAGTTCCCGCCCGAACTGGGAGCGGACGCCGTGAACGCCACGGTTAGTGTTCCGCCCACCAGGTTAAAGCTATAATTGGCAGCCGCCAGCGTTCCCAGTGCCACCGTAATCGGATACGTCCCCGGTAAACTGGCGGCCGTCGCCGTGGTGGCCAGTGCGGGACTGCCGCTCACCACCGTTGCGGGGTCGCCATTTACAAATCCGCTGACAGTCGCCGTCAGGGTGGGGTTGGCCGTCCCGTATGGCCGCGTAACGCTGTTGGCCGTGACCGTGAGGATCGCCTTGTTGACGTTGATGGTGGTGCCTGCGGTCACGGTGGTGTAGTCCGTGGTGTTAGTCGGAGTGAAGGTGACTGACAGCGCCTGGGTACCGGCTGAGAGCACGGCCCCAACCGCCGGCTTATAGACAAATGCACCCGGCACGCTTGCCGTGGCGTTCAACTGCGTCGCCGAGAGCGCCGTGCCGTAAGTGATAGCGGCGGGCGTGGACCAGGTGATCGCAGGCGTCGCCTTATTGACGGCGATGGTGACGCTCGCTGCGGCGCTGGTGTAGTCCGTCGTGTCAGTCGGAGTAAAGGTGACCAACAAGGGCTGGTTGCCGGCCGGCAGCACGATTCCGGCCGCGGGAGTATAGGCGAAGGCGCCAGCCACGCTGGCGGTGGCGTTCAGTTGCGTTGAGGAGAGTGCCGTGCCATACGTAATGGCCGCAGGCGTAACCCAGGTGATCGCAGGCGTCGCCTGGTTGATGGTAATGGTGACGCTCACCGCGGTGCTGGTGTAGTCCGTGGTGTCAGTTGGAGTAAAGGTGACCGACAACGTCCGACTACCGGCGGAGAGTACGGTCCCGGCCGCCTGCGCATAGACAAGAGTACCCGGCACGCTTGCCGTGGCGTCCAACTGCGCCGCTGAGAGTGCGGTGCCATAAGTGATGGCGGCGGGCGTGGGCCACGTGATCAGAGGCGCCGCCTGGTTAACGGTGATGGTGACGGTCGCCGTGGCGCTGGTGTAGTCCGTGGTGTCAGTCGGAGTAAAGGCAACCGACAACGTCTGGCCGCTGCCCGCCTTGAGAACCGTCGCAGCCGGCGGTGTGTAGGCGAAGGCGCCGGGCACGCTTGCCGTGGCGTCCAACTGCGCCGCGGAAAGCGCGGTGCCATAGGTGATGGCAGCGGGCGTGGACCACGTGATCACAGGCGCCGCCTGGTTGACGGTGATGGTGACGCTCGCCGCGGCGGTGGTGTAGTCCGTGGTGTCAGTCGGAGTAAAGGTAACCGACAACGTCTGGCCGCTGCCCGCCTTGAGAACCGTCGCGGCCGCCGGGTTATAGACGAAGGCGCCGGTCACGCTAGCGGTGGCGTTCAACTGAGCCGCCGAGAGTGCGGTGCCGTAAGTTATAGCGGAGGGCGTGGACCAGGTGATCACAGGCGGCGCCTTATTGACGGTAATGGTGACGCTCGCCGTGGCGGTGGTGTAGTCCGTGGTGTCACCCGGAGTGAACGTAACCGACAACGTCCGCGTACCGGCTGAGAGTACAGTTCCGGCCGTGGGGGTATAGGCGAAAGTGCCGGACACGCTGGCCGTGGCGTCCAACTGTGTCGCGGAAAGCGGCGTGCCGTAGGTGATGGCGGCGGGCGTGGGCCAGGTGATTACAGGCGTCCCCTGGTTTACGGTCAGGTTCATGGTCAGGACGCCGATGTTGCCGGCCGAATCCTGCGCCTTCAAGGTAAAGGCAAAGTTGCCGGCCTCCTGGTAGGAGCAGGCCAGATCGTAGCTGCCGCTGCCGGTCTGGATGGCGCAGCCCGGAGGCAACGGGCTCAGGGCCGTGATGGTGTACGGCGGGGTGCCGCCGCTGGGATCGATGTTAAAGATGTTGTTGCCGCCTACGGCGAAGGTGCCCAGGTCGGGGGGAAGGCTGATGTTTATGGTGGCGGGCGTATTCGCCGCGATATTGAAGACGCTATATTGATCGAGCACGTTGCCGGAACTGTCAGTCACCTGCATGAGGGTGGTGAAGCTGCCGGTGTTCGTGGGCGTGCCGGTGATCACGCCGGTGCTGGGATTCACGCTCAATCCCGGCGGCAGCGGGTTGCTCAATCCCGGCGGCAGCGGATTGCTGGCAAGCGGATTGGTCCACGAGGTGTAGTTGCCCGAACCGCCCAGAACAACCTGAGGTTGCGTATACGGCATGTTGTAGATCAGCGGCGGATAGACGGTCGGGTTGGCCGCGTAAGTGCCGGCGGCGGGACTAGGCGGCCACCTGTTGTTGGCGAGCGCCATCGGCGACGCGATGAACGTGAAGGTCTGGGTCGCCGTATTGGTCGCGGCGTCCGTCACGTGGAGGGTGAACGTGAACGAGGAGCCCGGACCGGTGCCCGCCTCCATCACCTTCCCAGCCAGACAGGTGGCGCCGGGGTCAGACAGGGAGAGTACGTTTTCACCCGGCGCTTGCAGGCTGAGGCCTGGCGGCAGCGCGCTGCCATTGGCTACGCTCCAGGTATACGGCGGCGTGCCGCCTTGCGCCAGCAACGGCACATTGGGCGTGTAACTCAGCGGTTCGTAGATGGAGCTGGCGGTGGTGATGAGCAGCGGCTGCGGCGTATTGAAGGGAACAAGCAGCGCGAACTGCTTCTGCACGGTTCCGTTGGAACCGCTGGCCTGCACCGTGAAGGTGCTGTTGGAAAACCCGGAGGGCGTTCCGGTAATGGCGCCGGAGGAATTGAGCGACAGGCCGTTTGGCAGAGATCCGCCGGTGATCGACCAGGTGCAGTTATTCCCGCATCCAGGCGCTGAGAGCGTCTGCGAGTAAGCGACGCCGATCGTGCCCTGCGGCAAAATGCCGTTGGTGGTGATGGCAAACGGATCGACGATGACGGGGTAGCCGAAGCTCACCGATACCGGGGTCGAATCGGTGATGGTAATGTTGGCCGAAAAATTCCCGGAAACGGAGGGCGTGCCCGCAATGGTGCCCGTGGCCGGGTTCATCGACAACCCGACCGGCAGATTGCTGGCCGACCAAGTGTAGGGGCCGGCGCCGCCATATCCCGTGAAGGTGAACGAATACGAACTGCCCATGGTCGCGTTCGGCGGATCATAGGCCGAGTTGTTCAGCATGTTCAACGAGGTGGCGCCAATACTGATGGCCCGGTCGTATGTCGTCCCGCTGGCATCCGTCACGCGGATGGAAGTATTCCAGGTGCCGGGCGTCGTCAGCACTCCGAGGAATCCACCTGTGCCGCCGGAAAGAGAGAAGCCCGGAGGAAGCGGCCCGCCATCCTGCACGCGGTAGCCAGGCACGGTCGCAAAGCCCGGAGTGAGCGAATAATGATACGGCGGATTGCCGCCAATGGCGGTCAACTGGAAGTTGTGCGGGCCAAGGGTCAGCGTCCCCAGACTGGGACCTGCCCCAGGCGGCGGGCCGATCGCCAGGGATAGCGCCGGCTGGTTGACAGTGATCGTGACGCTCGCCGTGGCGCTGGTGTAGTCCGTGGTATCAGTCGGAGTGAAGGTGACCGACAGCGTCTGGCTGCCCACCGCGAGTATCGTTCCGGCCGCCGGGTTATAGACGAAGGCGCCGGCCACGTTGGCGGTGGCGTCCAACTGCGTTGCGGAGAGCGCCGTGCCATAAGTAATGGCGGCGGGCGTGGGCCACGTGATCACCGGCGTCCCCTGGTTGACAGTGATGTACATGGTCCTAACGCCAATGTTGCCGGCCGAATCCTGCGCCTGCAGGGTGAAGGCAAAGCTGCCAACTTGGGAGTAGGTGCAAGCCAGATCGTAGTTGCCGCTGCCGGTCTCGATGCTGCAGCCCGGCGGCAATGCGCTCAGTGCCGTGATGGTGTACGGCGCGGTGCCGCCGCTGGGATTGATGTTGAAGACGTTGCTGCCGCCCACGGCGAAGGTGCCCAGGCTGGGGCCGAGGCCGATGTTTATGGTGGTGGCCGTATTCGCCGAGATATCGAAGCTGATATATTGAGCGAGCACGTTGCCGGAATTGTCAGTCACCTGCATGAAGGTGGTGAAGTTGCCGGTGTTGGTGGGCGTGCCGGTGATCACGCCGGTGGAATTCATGCTCAATCCCGGCGGCATCGGATTGCCGGCAAGCGGAGTGGTCCACGAGGTGTAGTTGCCCGAACCGCCCGAAACAACCTGAGGTTGCGTATACGCCCTGTTGTAGATCAGCGGCGGATAGTAGGTCGTGCTGGTCGCATAAGTGCCTGGGCTGGGATTGCTGATCGGCCAGCTTCCGACGTTGAACGCCATGGGCGAGGCGATGAACGTGAAGGTCTCGGCCGCCGTACTGCTCACGGCGTCCGTCACTCGCAGGGTGAACGTGAACGAAGAGCCCGGACCGCTGCCCACCGCCATCACGCGCCCAGCCAGACAAGTGAAGCCGGGGTTAGACCCGGATTCGACGTTTTCACACGGCGTTTGCAGGCTGAGGCCTGACGGCAGCGTGCTGCCGTTGGCTACGCTCCAGGTGTACGGCGGCGTGCCGCCTTGCGCAAACAACGACGTAGTGAACGTGCTCCCCACCGTGGTATAGCCAATAGGGTTGGTCATGGGGCTGGTCGTGCTGATGGACAGCGGCTGTGGCGTATTGAATGGAACCACGAGGGTGAACCGTTTCTGAACCGTCCCGTTGGAACCGCTCACCTGCACCGTGAAGTTGCCGTTGGTGTTGCCGGTGGGCGTTCCGGTAATGGCGCCGGAGGAATTGAGCGACAGGCCGTTTGGCAAAACTCCGTTGCTGATGGACCAGGTGCAGTTACTCCCGCATCCAGGTGCTGAGAGCGTCTGAGAGTAACTGACGTTGATCGTACCCTGCGGCAAAACGCCGCCGGCGGTGATGGCAAATGGATCGACGATGATGGTGTAGTTGTAGTCCACCGATAGCTGGGTCGAATCGGTAATCGTAACGGTGGCCGGAAAACTCCCGGAAACCGTGGGCGCGCCCGAAATGGCGCCCGTAGCCGAGTTCATCGATAGCCCGGCCGGCAGATTGCTGGCCGACCACGTGTAGGGGCCGGAGCCGCCATATCCTGTGAAGGTGAATGAATACGAACTGCCCATGGTCGCGTTCGGCGGACCGCCCGGATTCAAGATGGTCAGCGAGGTGGCGCCAATACTGACGGCCCGGTCAAACGTCGTCCCGCTGGCATCCGTCACGCGGATGGAAGTCGCCCACGTGCCGGGCGTGGTCAGCACTCCGAGGAATCCACCGGTGCCGCCGGAAAGAGAGAAGCCCGATGGAAGCGGCGTGCCATCCTGCACGCGGTAGCCAGGCACCGTCGTAGCGCCCGGAGTGAGCGAATAATGATACGGCGGATTGCCGCCCGAAGCGGTCAACTGGAAGTTGTGTGAGCCAAGGGTCAGCGTCCCCAGATTGGGACCGGTCCCCAGGGACAATGGCGGATAAGCGCCCGCCGCATAGATCGAAACGTTGAACTGCTTCCAATTGACGTTGTTGTTGCTGTCCGTGACCGCAACGTAGAAGTAGTAAATGCCGCTTGAGGTGGGCGTTCCGCTCAGCACGCCCGTGCTGCTTAGCGTCAGGCCCGGCGGCAGGAAGGTGCCGGCGACCACCGCCCACGTGTAGGAACCGCTTCCGCCCGTCGCTGTGAGCGTTTGGCTGTAAGATGTGCCGACATTTCCATAAGGCAGCGTGTTTCCGGTGGTGATGTTCAGCGGCGTCACTACAAGCTGGAACTGCCCAACCCCATAATTGGAGGAATTGTTATCCGCCGCTTTCACCAGGAAGATGTAAGTGCCCGCCGTAGTGGGCATGCCGCTCAACAGCCCGCTCGAAGAAATACCGATCCCCGGAGGCCAGTTGCCGCCCGCAGGCGACCACGTATAACTCGCGACGCAGCACGCCGAGAGCTGGTTGGAGTAGGACGCCCCCACGGTCACCGTGCCCAGGTCGTAATTCTGATTAATCGTGACCGTCCCGGGGCCGATCTTGGGGGACTCGCCAATTCGAAGCGTGTGGCCGCTGCCGTCGGAGAAGACAAATTCAGGGTAAAACGCGTTACCGTTTTCCTGGGGTGTCCCGCTGACCTGCATACCGGATAAACCAAGGCCGGCGGGCAGTACGTCGTTATGGCCGGGGAGGTTGGGGGCCAACTGCGCGCTGTAGGGCGCCGTGCCGCCCAGCACGCGCAGCGTCTTGGAATACAGTACGCCGAGTGTGCCGTTCGGCAGGCCGTCGCTGACGTCCTGCACCATGGGCGAGATCGTGAACGGGAAGGTTTCCGTGACGGTGGTCCCGTTGGCATCTTTGGCCGTAACCGTAATGTTGAACGTCCCCATCTGCACGGGCGTCCCCCACAATTGCAGGTCGCCCGCCGTATTCGCGCCATTGCCGTTGCCGTTGGCGATGCGGTAATCCATACCGGACGGCAGACCCGTCACGGCATAGGTGAACGGCGCCGTGCCGCCGTACTGGGTCGCGATGTACCGGTTATAGACTGGCACGCCGTAGGAGCAATCGTCCAGGTAGCCGCTCCCGGCCCCGATCCCCAGCCCCGGCAGAACCGGTGGAGTGCCGAGAATGTCCAGCATCATCGTTTCCGTATAGGAATTGTTCGCTGAATCGGTTACGGTGACATGCATCATCTGCCGCCCGGTCCCGTCGGTCGGAGTGCCCGTAATCTGCCCGGTGGAAGAACTCAGCATCAGGCCGGGCGGAAGGCTGCTGGCCATAAACGTATACGGCGGCGTTCCGCCGCTGGCCGCGAAGGTGGACGAGTAAGGCGCATTGTTCGTGGCATTGGGCAGCACGCCGCTATTGGTGAAGTGGATGGCGTACACATTCACCATTACGCTTTGCGAGACGGTATCCACGCCATCGGTGTATGTCACCCCCTGGAAGTTGCACAGGCCCGTGGATGCCGGCGTCCCGGAGATGACCCCGCTAGAGGAAAGCGCGAGGCCGCACTGCGTGCTTGGGTTGAGCACCGTGAAATTGCCGTTGGCGTTGTTCAGCGCGGTAATCGTGTAGTTGTACGGCACGCCTATAAACGCGTCGGGCAGAAAACCGTCGATTTTCAGCGTCAAACCCGTCACCTTCATGCTGAAGGTCTGGGTGGCCGTTTGCCCGCCGCTCGTCACCGAGAGCGTAAACTGGTACGGCGTGGACGATGCCGCCGTGGCCAGGCCGATTATTCCGGCGGAGGCGTTGGATGGGAACCCGCTTGGCACATCGGTGCGCAGCGCCAATCCCGGCGGCAGGGCGCCGCCAGTCAGGCTCCAGGTGTAAGTTCCGTTTCCGCCGCTGGCGCTCAACGCATACTGAATCTCTCCGATCGAAAACGTTCCCAGATTCGGACCGTTCCCCATTGCCGGCGGGGGATAAACGCCGTTGGCGTAAATCGCGATACTGAACTGCTCGATGAAGACCTCACCCGAGGAGTCCGTTCCCTGCACGTAAAAGGAGTACTGGCCGGTGTCCAAAGGCGTTCCGGTGATGGCGCCGCCCGCGCTCATCGACAGCCCTGGCGGCAGATAGTATCCAGGCATCAGCGTAAACGTGGTAGGCGTCATGTTGCTGGAAAGGGTGACACTGTAATAGGTCCCCACATTGCCGTAAGGCAGCGGATTTGAGGTAGTAATGTTGAGCTGCGTAACCACGATGGTGTACTGCTGCGCCCCGGTGTTCGTCCCATTGGCCGCCTGCACCAGAAAGCTGTAAGTGCCCGCTGTCGTGAAGGTGCCGCTCAGCAGGCCACCTGTGGAAAGCAAAATCCCCGGCGGCAGCATGCCGCCCAGTTGGCTCCACGTGTAAGATGACGCGCAACAGGCGTTAAGCTGCCGCGAAAGAGTGGATCCCACCGTGTAGTAGCCGATAACGTCGTTGGGCGAGGCGGGGATAGCGAAGTCGTACTGGTTCAGGCTGATGGTCGAGGTCCCGCTGTCGCCGATCGAGAAGTATTCCGTAAAATGCAGGGTACTGTTCGATACCGTCTCGGTGAATGTGAAGTCCGGGCCGAAATTGCCGTTTTCGAGCGGCGTTCCGCTCACCGTCATACCATTGAGCGATAGTCCATCGGGCAGAAGGCCGGGCGGCATCTTTGCGGTGTAGGCGGGCGAAGTCGAGCCGCCCAGCACGCGCAGCAGCTTGGAATACGCCAGGCCGCGAGTGCCGCCCGGCAGAATATCGTTGCCGTCGATGAGCAGCGGGCTCACGTTCAGCGGAAAGGTCTCGGTGGCCGCGGCGCCCGTGCTGTCCGTCACCGTCGCCTGGACGTAGTAAGTGCCGGCGATTGACGGCACACCGTACAGTTCCACGTCGGTCGGAGCGGTCCGGTACTGCATGTTCCCGCCGGGGGTGCGGAAGCTCATTCCCGTCGGCAGGCCCGTTACACTCCACGTGAATGGCGCGGCGCCGCCGCCCACCCCGATCTGCCGCTCGCATTCCATTCCAATGCTGCAATCGTCGAAATTGCCGTAAGTGAAAAGAGAAGGCAGCATCGGCGGTACGCCGGTCACCATCAGCGCCAACGTCTTGGTGTAGGAAACGTTGTTGGAATCCATGGCCGTGAGATTCAAGGTATAGTGGCCGGGTCCTTGCGTCACGGTTCCCGAAATCACGCCCGTCGAACTGTTGAGCGTCAGCCCGGACGGCAGCCCGTTCACGCTAAAGGTATAGGGCGGCGTCCCGCCGCTGGCCGTCGCCGTGTAGCCGCTATAGGAAGCGTTTTGCGTGGCGTTCAGCAACACCCCTGGACTCGTTACCTGCACCAGCGAAACGTTCAACGACGAGCAAACCGGCACCGTGTCCACAGTATCGTAGATGGTGTAGTTGATGTTGTATTGGCCGGCCTGCGTAGGCGTGCCGGAAAGCACCCCGTTGGAACCCAGCGTAATTCCAGCCGGAACGTTGGAGGTTGCAGTCCAGGTGACCGGACCGGCGTTGTTCAGGGCCGAAAGGCTATAGCTATAGGCCGGGGATTGCCCCACAAACGCGTCTGGCAACTGGTAGCATGAGCTTTCCATCCCCACCAGTCCGGTGATCTTCATGCTGAAAGTTTGCGAAGCGCTTTGCGTTCCGTTGGTAACCTGCAACGTGAAACTGTAAGTGCCCGGCGTCGTGGCTACGCCTATGAGCCCTGCACTGGCATTAGACGGGAACCACGATGGCGTATCCGTGCGCAGCGCCAATCCCGGCGGCAGGGTACCGCCAGTCAGGCTCCAGGTGTAGGCGCCGGTTCCGTTGCTGGCGCTCAACGCGTACTGAATCTCTCCGATCGAAAACGTTCCCAGGGTCGGGCCGGTCACGATCGCGAGGGGGGGTGGGTTCACCGTCTGGGTGATTGCCGGCGACGTGCTGCCGGAGAAGTTCGAATTTCCACCGTAAGTCGCCGTGATGCTGTGTTGCCCGACCGACAGGTTTGATATAGAGAAGATGGCCTTCCCGGATTGGCTCAGATTCCAACTCCCCAGCGAATTGTTCCCGTCCATGAAAGTGACGGTCCCGTACGGCGTACCACTGGCTGGAGGCACCGCGCTCACCGTCGCCGTGAACGTTACGGACTGCCCCAGCGCGGAGGGATCCGGAGACGAACTCAATGTGGTTGTGGTAGCTGGTAATTGGACGATTTGCACCAACACGGACGAGTTACTGCCGAGAAAGTTAGAGTCGCCACTATACACCGCGGTGATACTATGCGAACCCAACCCGAGGCTGGACGTCGTAAAAGTGGCGCCGCCCTGGCTCACCGGTGCGGAGCCCAAGTTACCCCCGCTATCCATAAAGCTGACACTTCCGGTCGGCGAATCCGGCCCACTCCACCCCAGCGTCGCCGTGAACGTCACCGCCTGGCCCGGGATGGATGGGTTCGCTGACGATACCAACGACGTGGTGATCGTCGAGGTCACGTGCTGCGTCATCGGCTGAGAGGTGCTGCCGGAGAAGTTCGTGTCACCGCTATACACCGCCGTGACGCTTTGCGAGCCCTCCGCCAGCGCTGAGGTGGTCAAAGTCGCCACCCCGTTGCTCAGCGTGCCTATCCCTAGCAAAGTCGTTCCGTTGTAAAACGCCACCGAGCCGCTGGGCGTGCCCGTGACTCCATTCAGTAGGGTTACCGTCGCCGTGAAGGTCACCGCGTCCCCCGAAATCGATGGGTTGGCGCTGGAAGTTACGGAAAGGGTGTTGTTGCCGGACCAATAAGCTATGTTGTAGCCGTTCTGCGTGACCGCCGACCAGCAGACGGGCGAGGCCGCTTTATAAATGACGCTTCCGTCCAACAATGAGTCGGATATGCTTATGCTGTCGCCACATGACGGATTCAGGGGCGGATAATAAACCGTCATATTAACGTCGACGTTAGCTTTGAAGCTGACCGGGAAGGGATTTGGATTATTAACTGTAACCAGGAAGGTGAACGTGTACGTCGTATATTGAGCCGGGTTGTTCAGGAACCAGATGTTGGGTCCGCCGTTAACGAAAGTTTCCCCGCCTGTGCTCGTAGGGGAAGCAGTCCAGCCTGTCCCTACAGGCGCAGCACTCACGAATTGCAGATTTGGCGTCGAAGTGCCGGGAGCGCCAGGACCAGCCACGAAATTGCCGAACTGCAAGCCAATTTCCGTGGGAGGATTGACAAAATACCGTGAGTCTATGGGCGTCACGGTCACGGTGACGGTCTGCGTTTGCGCTGCGCCTGCGGGAATCATCACAGGCGAGACGGTTCGTGAAGAGTCAAATCCGGGAGTGAAGGTGACCGGGCTCGAGAGAGAAAAAGAAAATGGCAGTTGCACACCGGAGCTCAAGCTTGAAACTGATGTTCCAGCGGGAGTCGCGCCGCCCTGAAAAGCTGACGCGGGGAGGCCGGTTGAAATCGCGATTGTCGGGTCGATGAGCGTGGAGTTGCCGTTGTTGAAGATCGCCTCGGCCCACTGCAGGACGCCGGATAGCTGAGTGCTCTCACTCTCGCTGTCCGTACACGGAGTGCCGTCTGACAGCGAGGTTGAGCAGGCTGGAACGCCAAAGCCATAAGTGGGGGTGTCTGAAGCCAGAGCACAGCCGGAAGAAGAGCACGGGGTGAAAATGGCCGTCACGCTCAGAGGCGTGTTCATGACCACGGAGCAGGAAAGCTGCCCGTTGCAGACGCTCCAACCCGAGAACGCCCAGCCGCTCGCCGGGCTGGCTTGCAGCGTAACCAAATCGCCGCTCGGAAAACTTGCTTGGCATATGCCGGCGCCATTGATGCAGTTGATTTGGGTTTGGCTGGTCTGGTTGATCTGGCTGGCTGTGTCTGTGCTGGTCACGGTGCCCTGCTGGCCCACCCCCTCGATCACCGTCAGGGTGTAGGTCGTTTGGCCCCAAGCCGAAGATTGGAAGGCCGGTAGCAAGGCCAGCATGGCTAGCCCGAAGACCAAGCCACGGAACCCCGTCACACTCTTGATGTTCATATAATCTCCGCGTATCGCGATCGCGAAGGCGCAGGTTGTCAGACGTCCTCAGGCAGAAATGTGAGGGCTCAGGGTCCAGCCCAGTGTCGTGCGCTTACCGCCATCCCGCGTTTTTAGAAACGCCGTCAGATTTGCCCACGCCACGTAATTTGAGACAAGAGCATATTAAATATAGGAGCGGAACTTTAGATTGTCAAGCCGTAAGGCGTCCCGGGAATTAGTAGAAGAATACTAGCATTTCTGGTACCGTGCGGGCAGTTCAATGCCCTGATGTGGTTAATTACTAGCCAAAGATATTTGAAATTTTCAGATTTATCGGTGTGTTTCGGTGGTTCATCGGTGGCCTTCGAAATTCTTGCGGGCGTTCGCTGGGAAGCAAGAAGTCAGAAGGTAAGACTCGGCAATCGGGGAATCAATGGCTTACCGGGAAGCCGCGATGCCATCCATGGATTCCAGGGCGGCGGACATGACACCCGAGCCTGCGTTGCGGCGTTATGCGGAGCGGGCGTGGAGAGCATCGGCTACGGCGGCCGCCCATGACCGCCCGCGGCACATCGGTACAATCTAAGCAAGCCATTCAGAATCAATCATTTTGCCAGCATCGATTGGAGCGCTTCTGCGCTGATCTGACCCGCTCCGGCGCTGCCGCGGCGTTTTCCGCGACCTCGCGGCGTTGAACACGGCAATCGGCGGCTGCATCGACTACCGCAACCGCAAACCGTTCGTATGAATGGCCGAGGCTTCCGACATCCTTGAAAAAGTTCAAGCGCGCTCGCGGCCGGTCGATAATCCCTCGATCTGCATGCCGCACTACACTAGTGTAGTGTCTGCGAAATAACTAGACAGTTCATTTTTTCCGCTTTCTGGACTTGGGGCTGGTGCAGCCGGGCTTGATCTGCTCCAAGGTCCGTCGACAGCGGGTGAGCTTCTCCTGGA
>Ga0181521_10005834_pt1 | contig 13607 bp, 9 predicted proteins | sample PEATcosm2014_Bin_32_FD_119764 | JGI IMG/M metagenome (GOLD analysis project Ga0181521, IMG submission 119764) | Peatland microbial communities from MTU Mesocosm Facility, Houghton, MI, USA - PEATcosm2014_Bin02_60_metaG | ecosystem: Environmental > Terrestrial > Soil > Wetlands > Peat | place...
GGTTACGAAAAAATGCCGGTCAGTCGGCTCGAACCTGGAGAGATGGGAGTTCTGCTGGCTCGGGCAGGCGCCGGCAAAACAGCATGCCTCACTCATCTTGCCCTGGGATACCTGCTCGACAAAGAACCTGTTCTCCATGTGTGCGTCGATGTGGTCCCGGACAAAGTGAAGCTCTGGTACCACAGACTGCTCAAAGATATCTTTTCGAACCAGCCCGAATGTAAGGTTACCGAATTACAGCACGCTATCGAACCACTGAGGTTTATAATGTCATTTCTCAACCGGACATTCAGTCCGGAAAAGTTGGAGATAAGCATCGACAGTCTCAAGCAGCAGGCTAAGTTCGTGCCTGCGCTCATCATTCTGGACGGTCTGGACTTTGGCCGTGCGCATGCACTCTTCGAAAAGATAGGCGGTATCGCCCGTAGGCACTCGGCGTCGGTCTGGGTCTCCGCCAGGTCTCATCGGCATATACCGGACGTAAATGAAAGAGGCATCCCATACCCCATCGACGCCATGGACGATCTTTTCAGCTCCGTTTTCATCCTCCAGCCGGAAAACGACGGTATCAGGCTGAAGGCACTGAAGGAAAAAGGCAATTACAATCCGGCTGAAGATTGCGAGTTTTTACTTGATCCCAATACTTTTCTGTTGCTGAAAAAATCCCACCTCGCGGAGCGTGGAGATCAATGAGGTTTGCCATTCGTTGATGGAAGAAGATCTGGTCACCAGTCTGACGCGACAGGTAAAAGAGGAAGTAATCGGGAACTACCTGCTGGAGCGTCGTCTGATAGAGCTTCAAATCGAACACATCAACACACAGGCTGCTGAAATCCAGAGGCTGGCCCGGGTGGTCGGCCAGCGGTTGGCAAGGCTTTCAAGTCTCATGATTCAGCCGGACATGCAAAGCCGGCTCCAGGATCTCCTTGGAATGGGGTCCTGCTACTTCTGGGTTGGCTGTCTGAATGCAAAATTCAAACGGAGAGTGCGGCTGATATGGGTGAGGGCGCTGACCAAAAAAGTAAAATTCCGTAAGGTGATCCTAGAATCCTACTCCCGCCTTCATTACCGGATGACACAATATAAGGAGCAGTACGAAGAACTCACAAACGAGTGCTCGGCAGTCAACAGGAACATCGATTCCTTCCAGAAGAATTTCGACCTGCTTTCGATACTCAATTTCCTCAGGAATCTGGACACGAGTGGGATCGAAAGAAAGAAGATTCTGGGGGACAACTTTACAGCGATGGAAATGGCCGAGTTGGACAAAAATCTCTATATCAGCCCTGTATCGATGGAAAAACTCGACGTCCCCGCCCCTCTGGACCTTCCTGAGTCCGGTTCGATCCGTGGGGAACTCAGCAACCTTGCAGAGGAAATATTTCAGCATTACGGCAAGGAGGTAAAAAAAATCCTGAGGTAATTCTCCACTCCCGCCGTCACGCTCCAACTCAGAAACCCGATTTCCGATTTGACGCACCGCCCCTTTCGGTATATCTCTCCAGCTTGCGGTTTGGGTGCTCAACAGTTAAACTTATTAATTTTGGAGGAGAGTTGGTAAGTATAGCCACTCGGAAGAGGTTCTGGGTTGCCGCTGTCTTCGGCATGATCGTTCTCTTCTATACCGTCAAGCAGGCCAACCTTCACAAGTTTGCGCAACACCTGGGAGAGATAAGCCCTTTTTGGGCACTTGCCGTAGTAGCATCGGCTTTCTTAAGCTATGCCTGCGTTGCAGCAGTTCTTGACAAACTGCTCAGGGGCATTGGCCTCTCGATCTCCTTTTGGTCCTGTTTCAAGATTTCGCTGTTGTCCTGCACCCTCAACTACCTGATGTCGGTGGCCGGACTGAGCGGGGTGGCTGCAAAAGTCTACCTGCTCTCACGCGAGAACATCCCGCCGAGCAACACGCTCTCGGTGTCGATCATACACGGCTTTCTCACCAACACTATCGCGGTCCTGTTCATCTACCTGGGATTTTTCTATCTCTACAGCCAGCACCAGATAACTGAGCGCAACCAGGAAGTGTTCGGAGCGCTGGTCCTGCTCATTGCTTTCCTGCTGACCTGGCTGACCATCCAGACAATCATTCATGAGGCTTTCCGCAAGAAGGTATGGCAAATCGGCCTCAACCTGGGGATTGCCTTTTGCGCCCGGATTGGAAGGCCGCACTGGATCGTGCGCGAGAGAGCAGAGGTTTTTTTCGAAAACTTCAATGCGAGCCTGAACATGATAATGAGAAACAGGGGAGTGCTGCTGTTCCCGGCGTCCCTTGCCCTTCTCGATTGGATATGTATGTTCCTTTGCCTGAAGTCTTCGTTTATCGCGATAAACTACCCGGTGAGCAATAAAGTTTTAATGGTGGGATTTTCGGTTGGTCTTTTCATGAGCCTGTTTTCGCTGACCCCTGCATCGATCGGACTCATGGAAGGCTCCATGGCGTGGTCGTTCTACCTGATGGGACTCGACTACGAATATTCCCTGCTGGCGATCCTGATCTATCGAGTAGCTTACTACTTCGCCCCTATCGCAGTGAGCATTTTCTTTTTCAAACGATTCTTCCCGCCTTCGGACCTGTCCCAACCAGGCAAGAAATACAAGAAGGCGTAGCAGGGGCCGACTTTCCGGGCGTGCCCCGTCTTTGATATCAGTCCACCTCAATGTATTTCCGGACCTGAGGGGGCTGTTTTTCTTTCCTTCACCATATCGCAAGCTTCCATACAGACAAAAACGGGTTTGAGGCGCTCGACGAGCATCGGCAGCTTTGAGGCAAAAATCAAAGCCCCCCCAATGCAGCAGGCCGCCCCCAACAACAGCGTGTTTTGAACTCCTATTTTCCCCGCGATGCTTCCGGCAACAAGACTTCCGAACGGCATGACGCCCATGAAGGACATTGCGTAAAGACTCATGATCCGGCCGCGTTTGTCCTCGTCGACGATCGTCTGAATGATCGTGTTGCTGGAAGCTATATGGGTCATCATCGAAAATCCGGCCAGAAAAAGAAAGAAAACGCAGAACGTGAAACTGCGAGAGAGCGCAAACGCTGCAATGGCAAACCCGCATGCACCCGCTGCGGCGGGAATTACTTTTATGAGCCCATACGCGTTTTTGCGGGAAGCAAGATATAGAGTGGCGGAGAGCGCCCCGATACCCGCAGCGGACATCAGGAACCCGAACGTATGCGCCCCTCCATGCAGAACATCCTTGGCAAACGCGGGCATGAGCACCAGATAAGGCGCGCCCGCTATGCTGAAAACCGAAAGCAGGGCGAGAATAGCAATAATGGGCTTGAAACCCCAGGCATAGCGGATGCCTTCGTAAAACTCCCGCAAAACCGGGCCTTTCCCGCTGTGGTTTTGCCGCAGAGCAACCCTGATCGCCGCAAGACTCGCAAGCACCGCAAGGTAGCTTATCCCGTTCAAAAGGAAGCACACTCCTTCGCCCACGGTTGTAATCAGGATCCCCGCAACCGAGGGGCCGATGAAGCGAGCGCAGTTAAACATCGCCGAATTCATCGCTATCGCATTTCCGAGGTCATCCCTGCTTTCGACCATCTCGATCACGAATGACTGCCGTATGGGTATATCGAAGGCGTTTACCGTTCCAATGAAAATGCTGAGGGCGACGATGTGCCACGGCTCAACGGCCCCGGTCAGCACCAGGGCGGCAAGGACCAGCGCCTGCGCCATTGAAAGCCCCTGGGTCCAGAGCAGCAGTTGCTTGCGGTTGAATCTGTCCGCCACAACACCGGCGAACGGGCCGAGAAAAAGCGTGGGGATCTGGTTGGAAAAGGCCACCACGCCGAGCAGGAGCGTCGAGCCGGTGACCCGGTACACCAGCCAACTGATGGCAACCTGCTGCGTCCACGTCCCGATAAGAGACACACCCTGGCCGAAGAAAAAAAGCCGATAATTCCTGTACCGGAATGCTCGAAAAACCGCCCCGGCGCGCACCCCTAAACCAAACTTCATTACATATTTCCCCGATCACGCACCTAAATTGAATCTCGACCCTCTCCGGCATGCTATTTTGTCAGAATGTGTCCCAACGGCACAAAAGCGAAAAATCGATCAATTCCGGTATGCAGTAAATGATTCACACCCTTGCCGGTCTCTATTCCGTGCTGACTTGGCATTATAAGGCGAGAACTTTTTTTCATCAACTTTCAGGGCCATATGTCCACGGTGCGCCGGAGTTTTTCCAGTCCGTTCTTTAGCCTTTTTCCTTTACTGGAGCTATCCTTCTGATTTATTTTGATAACCTTGGACCGAGGCGCAACGGCAGTGGACTGCCCCCATTGCCTGGCCTGTCGTGGATCGATAGCAGGGTTGACAATGTCCGGAAGAATCGCCCTTCTCGTGCTGTTTTTGACGGTGCTCATGGCTGCCCCGGCCGGGGCGGTCGATGCCGACTCGGTTATCGGCTTTTGGAATACGCAGGATAATGATGCGCTCTTCGAGATATACAGATGCGGGTCATTGTACTGCGGAAGAATCTCCAGGCTGGAAGAGCCCAACTATCCGCCCACCGACAAACATATGCCGGGCAGGCCCAAGGTAGACAGCCATAACCCGGATCCCGCTCTGCGAAATAGGACCCTTGTCGGTTTACCCCTGATATCCGGATTTCATTATGAGGGGGATAGTTCCTGGAAGGGTATGATTTATAACCCCGAGGACGGACAGACTTACAGGTGCAATTTCTCAATGGCTGGAGAGAATCGGCTCAATGTAAGGGGTTATATAGGCATTCCCCTCCTGGGAAGGACCCAGACCTGGACCAGGGCAGACAAGAGTCGCTGGCTGGAAACACATTAACCCATTTTCTATTGCACGAAGTGCGAAAGCTGGCAGCCAGTTATCTTTCATTTTTAACTACTTATGGCCGGACAGTAATGATGATAGAGCTTTGTCGCATGCGATCACAGTACCGGCGCATCGGGCCGCATGTAAGGTTTGAGATCCTCGTAAGGAATCTCCACATCGGTTTCGCCCACTGAAATGCTCGCGAGCGCGTGGAACGTGAAGTGCATGATCGCTTTGTCCTTGTCGAACAACCAGTTGCCGCCCTCGCCGACAACCTGTGCGACCTCGGAGCGATCCGGGCCGCTCTGCCCGTTATTAAACTGGCTCTCCAGGTCCTCCATGCAATAATCAACGACGAACCGGTCCCATTTCTTACCTTTAGCGAAAATATCGTCGAGGCCGATCGGCTTTCTGCGCTGAACGTCCCAATTGAAAGAGATTTCGTTTAGCCCCTGCTCACCGCCAAAGAAGTTCAAGGTCGTGAACAGCAAGCTGGCGATCCCGGCATCGAAGCGCCGGACGCTGTAGGTCCGCCGTGCAAACAGTCTCAGATGCGAATCGATATCGTACTTGCTGACTGAGAGGTCCTTGTTGTCCAACCTGCTTTTACCGGGTGCAAGCTTCTTGGCGATGTAGGCGTTGAACGCCGGCGCCTCAGGCCCCCCCGTCATCCAGGGATAGCAGTCGCTCTCTTCTGTACTTGGTTTCGCACGGGAATGGAAGAACATGCGCGGCTCGAGCGTGAGCGTACCAGCCTTGAAGACTTTCAAGTCGTCGAAGCTTCTTGCACGATCGTCGTACTCCTCATAAAGACAGTTTCTTATATCGTTCTTCACCCCCAGATCGTCCGTCATCGGTCTACCCGAACCGCAGGATTTCGTTATGTAGGCAAGCCAGGCTCGCTGCGAGGCCTGAACGGTCGCGAAGCTGTCGGGCGTCTGGGTCTTGCTGAGCCTCGTGTACGCAGCCGCCATCTGGCGGTCGAATTTCGAGAGATCCTCGTCAAGACAGATGAGCTTCTCGCCGGCGGTGCGCGCCTTCGTACAGTCGAAGCCCGGTCCGCTGTAGCCTGGCGCCGTGTCGTCGTGCTTCGCGCGCTGCATGGTGTAGACGATGTTGTCCAGCACGAACAGAAGGGACCCACGCTCATCCCCGGCATAGTCGAACGTGCCCGTATCGCAGTCTACGCGCAGCACCCCGGCGCAAGAAGCGCTCAATCCGAGCTCATTTGCAGTTTCATCCTCCTTCCCCTCCGGCACTCCGCCATGAAACATCTCTTGAACCGTCACGGCCGTAGATTTGTACCCAGCATGCCCGCAGGCTATAGGAGAGGGCCCCAGTACTTCGCCATCCCGGAACGCGAGCGCGAACTCGAGAAGCGGGGCTTCATCATGGCTCAGCGTGTGCGGCTTGATCCACGGGGCGGGACTGGCATCGATAATACGCCATGTGCCCGCATAGGCCGCCTCGGGCGATGGCCCCATCGGCTGGGCCTGCGCGGGCAGTGCGGCAAGCAGCATGACACATATCAGTAGAGCTCCCTTCATCGAACGATCTCCGAATTATAATTTACTTCCAGCCTTTCGTACGCCACCGCGGTAAAACGCCGGTCACCTGTGGACCTCCACAATTGCGGCCATGCGGTTCTTCCTTCGTGAGTCTATCATTCATTTGCCTTGAGATTCCATGAGGCGGCTTTACCCGTGGTCGCATCCAGGACCGCGATATGCTTTCCGGTCTGCCCTCCGATGCTGGTGAACCATCCACCGGCGTAGACCTTGGACCCGTTCACTGCAAGAGCAAGCACACTGTTATCCGCATCGGGATTCCATAAGGCGGCTGTGCCCGAGGCCGCATCCAGAGCGGCGATATAGTTTCTGGGCTGCCCCCCGATGCTGGTAAATCGTCCACCGGCGTAGACCGTGGAACCACTCACCGCGAGCGCGCAGACGGCATGATCCGCATTGGGAGTCCATGAGGCGGCTGTGCCCGAGGCCGCATCCAGGGCTGCAATATAGTTTCCGGGCTGCCCCCCGATGCTGGTAAATCGTCCCCCGGCATAGACCGTGGACCCACTCACAGCAAAAGCCTCGACATCACTGTTTGCATCGGGATTCCAGGAGGTGGCTGCACCCGAGGCCGCATCCAGGGCTGCGACATGGCTTCTGGTCTGCCCTCCTATGCTGGTGAATCGCCCACCGGCATAGACCGTGGACCCACTCACGGCCAGAGCATTCACAGCATTATCCGCGTTGGGATTCCAGGAAGCGGCCGCGCCGGCGGCGCCATCCAGGGCTGCGATATAGTGCCGGGACTGGCCCCCAATGGTGGTGAACCATCCGCCGGCATAGACCGTGGGCCCACTCACAGCCAGGGCAAGGACAGCATGATCCGCATTGGGATTCCATGAGGTGGTTTTGCCCGAGGCCGCATCCACTGCGGCGATGGAATTTCTGGGTTGCCCTCCGATGCTGGTGAATCGTCCACCGGCATAGACCGTGGACCCGCTCACGGCCAGAGCATAGACGGCTTGATTGGCGTCGGGATTCCAGGAGGTGGCTGCGCCTGTAAGGGCATTCAGAGCTGCGATACAGTTTCTGGGCTGCCCTCCGATGCTGGTGAAGCCTCCTCCGGCATAGACCGTGGACTCGCTCACGGCCAAAGCATGAACGCTGCCATACGCGTTAGGATTCCATGAGGTGGCTGTACCCGTGGCCGCATCCAGAGCGGCAATATGGTTTCTGGACTGCCCTCCGATGTTGGTGAACCATCCACCGGCATAGACCGTGGACCCGCTCACGGCCAGAGCCTCGACACCATTATCCGTACCGGGATTCCAGGAGGTAGCGTTGCCCGTGGCCGTATCCAGAGCAGCGATGCAGCTCCTGGCCTGGCCCCCGATACTGGTGAAATATCCTCCCGCATAGACCGTGGACCCACTCACGGTCAAGGCGTCAACGTTGCTATTCGCATCTGGATTCCAGGAGGTGGCTGTACCAGTAGCCGCATCCAGGGCGGCGATATGGCTTCTGGTCTGCCCTCCGATGCTGGTGAAGCCTCCTCCGGCATAGACCGTGGACCCGCTCACGGCCAGAGCATAGACAGGGTGACTCGCACTGGGGTTCCATGAGGCGGCTGCACCCGTGCCGGCATCCAGGGCTGCGATATACCCTTTGCTCTGCCCTCCGATGCTCGTAAACGATCCTGCGGCATAGACCGTGGACCCACTCAGGGCTAGAGCATTGACCCAAGTATTCGCATCCGGGTTCCATGAGGTGGCTGCACCCGTAGCCCCATCCAGAGCTGCGATGTGGTTTCGAGGCTGCCCCCCTATACTGGTGAATCGTCCGCCGGCATAGACGATGGAGCCGTTAACAGCCAGAGTAGCGACATCTTCATCTGCATTGGGATCCCAGGAAACATCCAAGGCGCCGTTTGAAAGAATATGGGCGATATGGCTTCGGCTCACTCCTGCAACTGCAGTAAAAGTTCCTCCGATGTACCAGCCTCCGGAACCGTCCGGAGCAACAGCCATGACCGTGTCGTTCACTTTCGGGAAAGTAGATGCGGGAAGACCTGTTGAGGCACTGAGCGGAGCTCCACATCCCGTGTTCGGACCCACGTAGGAAAAGGTTCCTCCAATGTAGATGGTCGTGCCGTCACTTACCACGGCCCACACAGGACCATCGGTTACCCAGGTATCGGGGCTGCTCCGATCTGCGGAATCTTCAGCTTCACCCGGCAGAGCAATGGCGGGGACTTCAGGGGGCGCCTGAATTCGCTCGGAATCACCCGGCGCTTGCTGAGCAACTGCCCAAGAGCTCAATAGGAGCATAAATAGACCGAATAAAAGAAACCGCCGAATAGAAGAAAATTTGATCGTCATTTTCTTCCTAGAGCGACTGAATTTGCGAAGATATGCTTGACTGAGCATAATGAAGTTCCTCTGCGGCCCGATTGAAACTCAGGGACCTGGCGACTGCCTGGCTGGAAATACATTAGAGATTGGCATGACATCTCCTTAAGAGTTTTTAGTTGTTAGTTTTTAGTAACTCAAAACCAAAAACTCAAAACTCTTCCCGCTCCCCGCTTCCCGCTCCCCGCTCCCTATTTGTTGCTCCACACCGGCTTTCTCTTTTCGATAAATGCGCTCATCCCTTCGTACGCGTCGTCCGCCATACAATTCATCGCGATGACTTCTTTCGCGTAGTCGTAAGCCGACCTTTCGTCGAGGTCCACCTGGGAGTAGAATGCCTTCTTCCCGAGGCTGAGGACAAACGGACTTGCCTGTGCCAGTTCCAGGGCCCAGTTGCGGGTTTCTTCGGCGAGTTTTTCAGGTGAGACGACCTTGTTGACCAGGCCGAACTGCAAGGCTTCTTCGGCGGAAACAAAGCGGCCGCTCAGAAGCATGTCCATGGCGCGCCGCCTGCCGACTACACGAACCAGAGGGATCATTGGAGTGGTGCAAAAAAGACCTATCTTCACGCCGGGAGTGGCAAACCGAGCTCCGGTTTCGGCGACGGCCAGATCGCACGCTGCGACAAGCTGGCATCCAGCAGCCGTTGCGATCCCATGTACCTGCGCTATTACGGGCTGCGGCAGCTCGTGGAGCTTGAGCATCATCTTGTTGCACTCGGTGAAGATTTCCCGCAATTCGCTCAGGCTCTCATGTTTCCGCGTCATTTCCCGAATGTCGTGTCCGGCGCTGAACGCCGGGCCTTCCCCTCGAATGATGAGAATGGATATCTGGCGATCTTTCTCAACCTTATCAAGGGTGCCTCGGACCGAGTCGATCATCTCCAGTGAAAGAGCATTCCTGATTTCGGGCCGGTTCAGGGTGAGCCAGCCAATCGGAGGGTCTTTATCAAGCAGTACTGAATTCATCTGATTAGCTCCTGTTCAGTTCATTGTTGGAACACTATTCCCACTCCGACTCTCCATCCAGGCAGAAGCGGAGGGCTTGCTTTATCTCATCAATCTGCTCGGGGTCTGTAACCTTCTCCCGCTTTTCGTTCCTGATGTAGAAAGCGTCGGCCGCCTGATCGCTCTTGGTCGTGATTTTGGCTACGGATATCGGTATCTGGAGTTCGTGCAAAGTCCTGGTAATCGTATAAAGAAGTCCTATGCGGTCCGCCGTATATACTTCCAGGATAGTGTACACGGCCGAGGATTCGTTATCGACAACGATCTTGCTTGGCGCCGTCCGCAACGCTTTTGGCTGCGGCCTTCCCGCCAGACGCGCCGCTATCCGGTAGTCCAGAGCTAACTTGCCCTTGAACAGGCGGTCCATATCCATCCTCATCGCCTCCCAGTCCGTTGCCGTCTTGCCCTCCGGAAGCCGGCATTGGAACAGGAGCAGGGTGATTTCGTTGTTCATTGTAAATGCCTGGGCGCTGATGATGTTGAGTTCGTGAAGCGTCAGGATTCCCGCCGATTTTGCGAGAAGCCCCGGCCTGTCATAGCTCATGAATGTAATCTCTGCGGTTTCGCTCCCCGAGGAAACCTCCCAGATGAAAGAGCCTTCGGATTCCTGGAGCCTCCGGCTAAGTTGGATATGCCTGACTATCTCCTCTGGGGATATGGAAATTAAATACCTCGGAGCGAGCTGTGAAAAATAGGTCTCCACCTCGCCAGGGCTCAGAAGATCGGAAACGCGGGTCTCGATCTGCTTTTTCACCCTGGCCACCCGTTCGGAGATGACCCGTGAGCTCGGTTCGCCTTTTTCCAGTATGCCCCGAAGATTGCAGTAGAGGGTCAGCACCGGTGTATTGCGCCATTTATCCCTGGCGCGGGGACCAGTGGACATCATGTCGGCAAAAGTGAGCAAAACGAGCTGATCGAGGTATTCCTTTCTCCCCACTGCGGCAGTGCAGCTCGATAGCATTTCGTGGTCGGCCAGATCGCGCATAGACGCGCTGTCCAGCAAAAGCAGGTGTTGGGATACCAGGAACTGGACCGTCTCGGCTTCCTGGGACGACAGACCCAGGCGTCTTGCAACAGCGGGAATCATCTCGCCTCCCCTGGCTGCATGCCCGCTGCCCGAACTTTTTCCCACATCGTGGAGCAGGCCGGCGAGCAGCATGGCGGCAGGGTCCCCCAGGTCGGCGGCCGTCATGGTGAGTTCGGGTTCTTCCTCGGAGTACACCCCGGCGATGATCTTCTTTAGCTCGGCAACGGTCCGAAGGTGGTGCTCCTGGACGGGGTAGAGGTGAAATTCGTCGTGCTGGACCAGACCGTGTACCGAGGCAAGCTCAGGAATGAGCGCAGTCATCAGGCCGTAGTCGTAGAAACGGCGCAGAACCGGGACCTCGGGCGAGTCGGCCCGGAGCAGTTCCAGGAATTCATCTTTCACACAAGGGTCTCCCGAAGCCGCGTCCAGGACGTTTTTATTGTGAGATATCCATTGCCTTGTAACGTTTGCCAGCCCCAGACCGCGCCGGGCGGACACTGCAAAGAGGTGAACCAGGCGCTCAGGGGTTGCCGGGTAGCAGTCGGTCTGGATGCAGATCTTTCCGGACCTGGCTACCATCCCTTCCTCAATAAAGGTTTCGGTCTGTACAGCGCCGGTAGAGCGGCCCTCATCGAGTCTTTCCCAGAATTCTCGCGAAACCTCGGCAACTCCTTGAAACAACTGGTGAACATGCTGCATGAAAATTTCGACTGGAAGAAAGCCCGATCTTTCCGCATATCCCAGTTTGCGGGCAAGCGTCTCCTGGTCGCCGAAAAGAAGCGTGCTGCCCGCCCGTCCGGATGTGGCCCGCAGAAGTGTCAAGTACCGGCAGAACGCTTTCTCCGCAGTCTGAAGGAAATCCACTTCCTGCCGCCTGAGATAGCCCTGGAAAATTGCGTCCTCAAGGTTCCGGATCTTGGATTCGATGCGGCATCCGGCGCGGATGGCGCGAATCTCGGAAAGTCCTCCAGGGTTCTCCTCGATGTCGGGCTCAAGCCAGTTCTGAGCGTTTTCGAGCAGCTTCTTGCGGGCTGTAATGGACTCGCGGAGAGAATCGAGAAAAAATGCCCGGTTTTCGATGATATAATTATCAATTTCCCGATCCATCTGATCGGCAAGGGTGCGGTTTCCGGAAATGTAGCGGAGGTCCATGAGCTTGAAAAACAAGGCCGAATCCGCCCGCGCCAGGTCCATTACCTGCGCCGCAGGTCCATGGAAGCCTTCAACTTGCCATCCAGCCTCCCTGAGTGGTTCGGTGATCTCATCGATCCAGGCGTCTTTGATAGCGGAATCATCGGCCTGGAGACACAGGATGGAGACCTCCTGGGTGGGGCTCGATATGCCGCGTCCGAAAGAACCGATCGCCGCGATCGCACCTCCGGCGCGGAATGCCTCGGAGCCGCTGACCAGCCGATTGGCAAGACGGTTGTATAAAGAGATGATAGCGATCTCCAGCAGGCTGGTGTGGCGATCGAGCGCTTGCTCGCTGCTTTCATCGAGAATCAGCTCGCGCTGTTTCCTCAAGGATTCCGAGATGTTTCCGTTCATGTGTTTCCTTCGTTTAAGAGGCGTTTGCAGTTTCTGATTCGGAAAGGAGGGCTTTTTCGTTATGGCAAGGAAATCGAGGGCTTGCGCGGAGGCGTACATGGGTACGCCGCACAAGGAAGCCCGAAGATTGACACCGCCAGGGCGGAAAAGGACCCTTTCCGGACGGAAACAGATTAGAATCTTAAGCAATTTTGTCCCAAAAGAAAGGGAAAAATGAGCCGATCCAAACGGGTAATCGCCAATCCGTCCCGTCCCCCAGGGCGCAAAATCGGCGAACACCGGTAGCGCCGTCTTCCACGGCGGCGGTAATGCGGTAATATTGTAAGACATGAATTCCTTATTTTATCCCTTGACGTGTATAGACAAACTGTCTATACGGAGTTACTATGTTTGAATGGGACGAAACAAAGCGCAAAAAAAACCTTGAGAAGCACTGCCATGAAATGCACGGCTGAGGAGCTTGACGAACTGGTGAAAAAGGACGGCTCTCGTTCCGATTGGGAAAAGGCGGCCGGCATGACAAAAGCCGATATTGAAGCGGCTGTTGCCTCCGATCCCGATGAGGCGGATATGGTCATGGACTGGGACAGTGCAACGACTGAGCTGCCCAAGCCCAAAGCCGTTTTAAACATGCGAATTGATAGAGACGTATTAGAATATTTCCGCAAGACCGGAAAAGGCTATCAAACCCTGATTAATGCCGTTCTCCGGTCGTATGTTAATCGGAAGGACCGGCGCCATAACCACGATTAAAAGCAGTCGTTCAAGCTGCCTTTGCATGCCGTATTGCCCTTTTCCGGCCATGAGCCATTAGATGCTTTGCTTCAAGTTGACCAGCGACAGCCAACTTCGGTAGCGCCGCCTTCCACGGCGGCGTTTCAATCCACGCCCCCGCGCGGGGGGCGACGCGTGTACAGCAGCGACCCGGTCGTCGGGTCCTGGTTTCAATCCACGCCCCCGCGCGGGGGGCGACCTGCTCGCGGCCTTCGGAGCAGCGCTGCACGATAGTTTCAATCCACGCCCCCGCGCGGGGGGCGACTTTAGGAGTACAGGGCTTGCCTGTGCCATCACAGTTTCAATCCACGCCCCCGCGCGGGGGGCGACATCGCATAAGCCGAAAACATTATTTAATCAGATCGTTTCAATCCACGCCCCCGCACGGGGGGCGACCCAGCATACCTATCCCATAGTAGGCAAATCGCTTGTTTCAATCCACGCCCCCGCGCGGGGGGCGACTTCGGCATGGACGCAAGTTTACCGGCATAGAGTTGTTTCAATCCACGCCCCCGCGCGGGGGGCGACCGTAA
>Ga0181521_10005837_pt1 | contig 13596 bp, 12 predicted proteins | sample PEATcosm2014_Bin_32_FD_119764 | JGI IMG/M metagenome (GOLD analysis project Ga0181521, IMG submission 119764) | Peatland microbial communities from MTU Mesocosm Facility, Houghton, MI, USA - PEATcosm2014_Bin02_60_metaG | ecosystem: Environmental > Terrestrial > Soil > Wetlands > Peat | place...
GCGAGCCCGGCCGCGTCCTCACATTGCAAGCATCCCGCCGCATGATCTGGAACGCGTATTCGATTCATTTTTTGCGAGCAAGACTGACTTCCGGACACGCAACCTCTCAGTTTGAGTCCCATTCGCCACAAATCTTTAGTTCAAAATCCGAGACTTGCTGCACCCTGTTTTCATGGTCTAAACAGTTTCGACAGCGCCATCCAGCGCCGCGCCACTTTTTCGGCCTGATGCGCGCAGCTGATCGGTGCCCGCGACATATGGTGGCGAAAACCTCCGCCGGTTGCGGCCATCAGGCCGCCGATGGCGAAACGCTTCGGTGCACGCGCTTAATCTATGTGGCACGCGGCTTGCAATGACTAATCTGGGCAATAGGCAAGCGAAGATCTACTGTCCATCGCACATCACAAGGCGATTCCATGTAACCACATTAATTGAAGGAGTATTTGAATGAAGTCCACATTACTTTCCACGGCCATTGGCGGCATGCTCGCCGTCGGCGCACTGAGCATGTCGGCGCATGCGGCTGACGATCCCAGCACTGAAAAGTGTTATGGCATCGCGAAGGCCGGGAAGAATGACTGCGCCGGCGCTCAGCACGCTTGTTCCGGTCAATCCAAGGCCGGTATGAGCGCTGCCAAGGAGTTCATCAAACTGCCGAAGGGCACCTGCGATCGTATCAACGGCGGCAGTCTGACGAGCGGCTGATGAAAGTGCCGTTCATCGATGGAGCGGCCTTTGCGAGGCCGATTCCGGCATCAGCCGGAATCGGCTTACGCACGCCGCATCAGGATCTGATCGTGCGTGAACGCCCATCGGTCGGCTGGCTGGAGGTGCACAGCGAGAATTATTTCGCCGATGGCGGCATGCAGGTGGAGCGCCTCATGAGCGTCCGATCGACCTACCCCCTGAGCCTGCATGGCGTCGGGATGTCGCTCGGATCAACGGATCCACTCGATCGCGAGCACCTGCGCAGACTCAAGCGCCTGGTTGGCTGGAGCGAGCCCGCCTATGTATCCGAACATGTGTCATGGTCTTCAGTCCACGGCACTCATCTCAATGACTTGCTGCCGCTCCCTTATACAGAGGAAGCGCTTCTGCACATGATTGACCGGGTCGATCAATTACAGAATCACCTGGGCCGGCAGATTCTCATCGAAAACCCATCCAGTTACCTGCAATTCGTGCATTCGCAAATACCGGAATGGGAATTCCTGAGCGCGCTTGTGACGGAATCCGGGTGCGGCTTGCTCGTGGACGTCAACAACGTCTACGTAAGCGCCTGCAATCACGAATTCAGTGCAATTCGCTATTTGTCGGCACTGCCGGCGGGCCATGTGCAGGAATTGCATCTCGCCGGTCATTCGCGCAAGCGTTGCACCGATCGGGAAATCCTCATCGACACCCATTCGGTACCCGTGTGCGACGAGGTATGGGCGCTGTATGAATTCGCATTGAATCGTTTTGGACCAGTGCCGACCTTGATCGAGTGGGACATCGATATTCCCCCACTCGAAGTCTTGTTGGCGGAAGCGGACAAGGCAAATCGCCGTTTGGAGCACGCTCATGCCCTCGCTGCGTGACACCCAGACGGCGTTCTGCGCCGCCATCCTGTCAGGCGACGCGGCTTCCATGCTTCAGTGGGTGCGTGACGACGGCATCACGGCCGAGCAGCGCCTACACATCTATCGCAATAATAATCGGGTGGGATCGCTGGCGACGCTGCAAGCGACTTACCCGGTCATCGAGCGCCTGGGCGGAGCCGATTGGTTTCGGCAAAGCGCAACGCAATACCAAGTGCAATTTCCTTCTCGATCCGGTGATCTGCAATATTTGGGCGAAAGATATCCCGATTTCCTGCGGGTTTACCTCGCCGATACGGACTACGCCTACTTTGCCGACGTCGCCGCACTCGAATGGGCTTATCAAGTGGTGTTAACCGCCGCCGAGCGAGCGCCCGCCGATCTGGACACGCTGCGCGCGGTAGCACCGGAAGACTACGAGCGGCTGTTGTTCGTGCCGCGGCCCGCGGTGCGTCTGGTCGAGTCCCAATACCCAATATTCGCGATCTGGCAAGCCAATCAACCCTCGGCGGTTGAACCAGATTTCCAGATCCGCCTGGATGCGGGACCGAGCCGCGTGCTCCTGATCCGGCGTACCGATCACGTCGAATTGCGGGAACTGTCCCAGGGCAGCTACCACTTGATGCGGCAGTTTCAGCGTGGCGCAACATTGGGTTCGGCCGCAATCTCGGCGACGACCGAGATTCCGGAATTCGACCTGCGCGTCTGCCTCGAGGAAGTGATGGCCTTGGAGGCGATCGCCGACATTGAGTTGTGCGACGCACGCGACAACGAACAGAATTAACAGGAGATATCGATGAATACTCAGATGACAGTGTCGCGACCGCTTGAATTATTGGCCCGCTGCGCCAGTTCCCTGGAGCCGCTTTTCCTGCTGGCCACGCGCTGGTACGTATCGTGGCAGTTTCTCAAGTCGGGATGGATCAAAGTGACGAGTTGGCAAAGCACGCTCGACCTGTTTCGCACCGAATATCACGTGCCGCTGCTGCCGCCGCACGTGGCCGCGGTCACCGGCGCCTTCGGTGAACTGTTCTTTCCCACGATGCTCGTGCTGGGGATTGGCGGGCGAATCGGGCCTTTGGGTCTATCGGCCGTGAATATTATGGCCGTCATTTCGTACCGACAGGTGCTGCTCGCCGAGGGTTTCGAAGCGGCGTTGGCCCAGCACGTGTTATGGGGTTTCATGCTGTTGCTGCTGGTTGTGTTCGGTAATGGCTCCTTCGCGTTGGATCGCCTCATCGGCAAACGGCTACACTCAGCGAGCCCGTGGTAATCGATGCAATCGCGCGTCCGCAATCCTTGCGTGTGGCCCCGGTGCCCGAGGTATGGCATGATTTGAGCGCTTCTGCGAGTCACCCTAGTCGCCCGTCATCGTAATAAATATAGCCTGATCCAAACGTGGCGATCGCAGGCGATAGGAACGAGGTGGGGAATGTCGAGCACGGAATCGCGTGGGCAAAATGCGCCGGAATTAAGCGACGAATTGACGGCGCTGCGGATAATCGCCGAAGGGACTGCCGATGCGACCGGGCAGGCGTTTTTCCCCGCATTGGTCGAACATTTGGCGCGAGCGATCGGGGCCAATCACGCGTTCATTGCCGAATTTATTCCCCCCCGTAAAATTCGCACGTTCGCCTTCTGGTCCGGGGGAAAGCATGTACCCAATATAGAGTTTGAACTGCCGGGGACGCCTTGCGAGGAAGTCATCAACGGCGGTCTGTGCTTTTATCCCAGCGGCCTTGAAAAAAAATATGCCGAGACCGAGCCGGGCATCAGCAGCTATCTTGGGGCGCCTCTCGTGTCAAAGGACGGGCGCACTCGCGGCCATCTGTGCGTATTCGACGAATCGCCGCTGCCGGATGAGCCGCGAATTCTCATGTCATTCAAGATTTTCGCCGCTCGCGCGGCCGCGGAGCTGGATCGTATGGCTCTCGAGCGGGAACTGCGCGACAAGGAAGACCGCCTGCGCGATTTGTTCGACGAAGCACCGATCGCCTATGTGCACGAAACCTTGGATTCGTGCTTCCTGAGGGCAAATCGCGCTGCGATGAGGATCTTGGGAATCACGCCCGATGACGTGCCGCACATGGTAGGCAAGAAGATGGTGCCCGACACGCCTGACGCACAACGACGCCTCCACGAGGCGTTCGAATCCATCGGTAAGGGCACCGATGCCAGCGGCGTTGTGCTCGAGCTGCGCCGCAAGGACAACGGCAAGCCGATCTGGATCCAATGGTGGTCCAAGCCCGATCCCAGCGGCTCGTACACGCGCACCATGTTCATTGATATTACCGACCGGGTGCTGCTCGAGCAGGAGCAGGCCCGGCTCAAGGCGCAGAACGTCTATCTGCAGGAAGAACTGAAGTCGGTCCACAACTTCGAGGAGATCGTCGGGTCGAGCCCTGGACTCATGAAGGTGCTCGGAAGCGTCGAACGGGTGGCTCCGACCGGTGCATCGGTGCTGATTTCCGGTGAAAGTGGCACGGGCAAGGAGCTCATCGCCCGCGCCATCCATTCGGCTGGCTGCCGCGCCGACAAGGCTTTCATCAAAGTCAATTGCGCCGCGTTGGCGACGAATTTGGTCGAGAGCGAGCTATTCGGCCACGAGCGCGGCGCCTTTAGCGGCGCCATCCAACGGCGTATCGGCCGATTCGAGCTGGCGCACACGGGCACGATTTTTCTGGACGAGATCGGCGAGGTGCCGCTCGATGTCCAAGTCAAGTTGCTACGCGTCTTGCAGGAGCGGGAGTTCGAGCGAGTGGGCGGCAATCAGACCATCAAAACCGACGTGCGTGTGATCGCCGCCACCAACCGCGACTTGAACGAGAGCATCCGCGAGGGAAGATTTCGCGCCGACCTTTTTTACAGGCTGAACGTGTTTCCGATCCATATGCCGCCGCTGCGTGAACGTCAGGCGGACATCCCGCTGCTGACCCATTTTTTCGTGCAAAAGTATGCGCCGCGCGTCGGCCGACGCGTCGAATCGGTGGACGCGGACTCCATGCTGCGGCTGACCAAGTACCCGTGGCCGGGCAACATCCGGGAGTTGGAGAACGTCGTGGAGCGCGCGCTGATCCTGAACAGCACGCCGGTGCTTCACATCAATACCGAGACGATGCCCGAACAACTGCCGCGGCCCGCACCTGCGGCGACTCCCGCGAAATTCGACCCCGGTCCGCCGGGGGACGTGCCGGCCTCAGGGCCGGGCGACCTCGACTCCATTCAGCGCGAGCACATCGAGAGCATCTTGAGTGAAGTGAATTGGGTGATCGAGGGCAACCGCGGCGCTGCGGTCCGGCTGGGCCTCAAGCCGGGGACTTTGAGACACCGCATGAAAAAGCTTGGGATCAGCCGCAACGCCAATCACTAGCCGCGAGCCGCGGCCCGCAGTGGAGCGCCGCGAAAGGCTGCGGGCGCCGCGACTCATCGATCCCTGAATCGCCCCTAACTTGCCCGTTCAGCGGGCCGCAAGCGCACTTCGCCGTTGGCCCGGTACTTGCTTACCTTCCTCTTGCCATGCGGCTTTTTATCAACACATAGGGTGAATAACCATCGTGCTGCGAATTACTCAAAAGGGTTCCGTGACTCTGACGACCATCGACCTGGAGGGCAAGCTGCTCGGTCCTTGGATCGATGAGCTGCGCTCCGTTATCGCGACCGCGCGCGTCAGGGACGCAGTGTGCTTGAACCTGGCGCACCTGAGCTTTGCCGACGTTGCCGGCATAGATTTGCTGCGCGCATTTCGTCGTGAGGGGATTCAATTGGTCGGCGCCTCGCCGTTGATCGAAGGCCTGCTTGCGTCCCGCGAAGAGACCGCGACATCGACCGTCCGCGCAAGCGAGCACGAATGAAAAGCAATACGCACTGCGAATCGAATGCGATCTTACCGCAAGACGCCGAAGGATTTTTTTCGAGACGCGAAATAACACCACAGACTGTCGGGTCCTTTCAGCTGTAGAGCGCTTTCAATCATAGAGGACGCAATTGTGCGAAACGATCTTGGGACGATGCGGAAACAACTACACCGGCGCGGCTATGCAGCGGCGGAAAATTCGCGAGGATGGATGCCAGCGGCGGTCGCCGAGGTTGGCGCGAGCAGCTCGAACTTACGAAGACGCATCTCCCATGGGTGTTCGATAGGGGCTCAGTATGCGGCGGGGCGATCGTGGTTCTCGCGCTTGGACACACGCGGCTCATGCGATAGGACCTCATCATCTGCGGAGCAACACCTGGTAGACAAGAATGCGGATGCAACAGGCAAAGTGGCGGACGCCCATGGTCAGGCGAGCGCATCCCGCGAAATTCCCGCTCTCACGCCGGTGGAGCGACACCAGTGGATCGCCAAGGCGGCCTATCTGCGTGCAGCCGCCCGCAATTTTGTCGGCGGCGATCCTCTGCAGGATTGGCTTGCGTCGGAAGCGCAAATCAATGCCTCGGTCGAGCGTGAATCAGCGAAGGGCGAATGAATCAAGTGTTTTTAGTCAAACCAACAGGAGTTAAAGCGATGAGAAATTCGAAATCGATCTTGAATGCGGCAATTACGGGTCTCCTGGCGATCGGCGCCGGCTCTTTGGCGACCGCCGCATATGCGGATGAAGATCACAGCGGCGACGAACAATGTGCCGGTGTGATCAAGGCCGGCAAGAACGACTGTTCCACCAGCATGAACGAGTGCCACGGGCACGCGGAAGCTGGAAGTCCGATGGCCTGGATCTATGTACCGAAAGGCACCTGCGACAGGATCGAGGGCGCGCACCTCGTGAGCGTCAAAGTGCCTCCGCCCAAGCAGAGCTAGGCGCATGGAAGCGATCAACGACGAGGCGGGCGGCCCGATCGATCGGCCGCCTGCCTCAACCAGGAGCGGCATCATGCGATTATTGAGCGAAAAGCGGCCATGAGCGGCGGGGACGTCTGGGCGTTGATCTTGGCGGGTGGGGAAGGCACTCGTTTGAGCAGTCTGACCACCACGCCAGCCGGACTGACCGTGCCCAAGCAGTTTTGCTCCCTGCATGGCGGCGTGTCCTTGCTGGAAGAAACACTATCGCGTGCCGCAGTGGTGGCGCCCCGAAGTCGCATGCTGGCCGTGGTCGCCGGCCGGCATCGGCGCTGGTGGGAGGCGCCGCTATGCTTGCTGCCGCCTCTCAACATCATCGTCCAGCCGGAGAATAAAGGCACGGCGGTTGGATTGCTGCTGCCGCTGCTGCATCTGGCACAGCGCAATCCGACTGCAACGGTGGTGGTACTGCCATCCGATCATTTCGTCCGCGACGAAGCAGTGCTCGCGCAGAGCCTGCAGCACGTCGCCCGGCTGGCGCACGCCGATCACCAGCATATCTATCTGCTGGGGCTCGAGCCCGAGCGAACCGATCCGGAACTGGGCTACATCGTGCCGGAGGAGCGCACGCGCTTGGGTGTGGCGCGGGTGCGTCGGTTTGTCGAGAAACCCCCGTTTGCCATGGCCCGGGGGCTGGTCGATAGCGGCGCGTTGTGGAACGTGTTCATCGTGGCGGCATCCGTACGCGCCCTATTGAGCTTGCATTCCAAACGTTACGCCGGTTTGATTGCACGAATGACGGATGCGGTGGAGCAGGATCGACTGCGTACGCATGATTCGCTGGCCGCTGAGCGGTTGTATACCAAAATACCGACCGTGGATTTTTCTCGCGATGTTCTCGAAGGACAAGAATCCATGCTGCGCGTCGTGACCGTACCCGCCTGCGGATGGAGCGATCTCGGAACTCCGCAGCGTGTTGCTGATGCGTTGAGCCGTTGCCGAGGCGGGCGCGAATCGGCGCCGACCGCATCCCACGCGGCTTATCTCAGTCTGGCCGATCAACACTCGCGGCAGCAATTGTCAAATTGCGCGCCGGCACACTCATAGGAGCCACAAATGCTGCGCCCATTGTCTTCGAGCATTCTTGTTCTTCTCGTGATCTTGACGGGCGCAAACGCGCGCGCCGGCGACATCGACCATCGGCCGACGCTCACGCTCGACGCCGCCAAATCCATCTCGAGCACCGCGATCCGCTACGCTCAGGAGCATGCGGCGCCGGGAGCCGCCGTTGCGGTGGTGGATTCGGGCGGAATTCTGCTGTATGTCGAACGCGTCGATGGCACGTTCCAAAACGCCGCGAATATTTCCATCGGCAAGGCGCGTACCGCCGTGCTCTTCGGCAAGCCGACCCGCGTATTCGAAGAGTTGGTGAACAAGGGGCGGTACACGATGTTGGCGCTGCCCGATATCGCGCCCTTTACGCCCCTCATGGGGGGCGTGCCCATCGAGATCGACGGACAAGTGGCCGGCGCGGTCGGCGTCAGCGGTGCGGCCAGCGCCGCCCAGGATGACGAGATTGCCAGCGCAGCGGCGGCAGAATTCGTGAAGCAGCATCAGCAGCGGACGGCGAAGGTGACCGTGGTGCCGCGCGCGGAGGTCGATGCCGGCTTCACCAAGGATGCGAGGCTGCTGAGCGGCGAGGGCTTTCGGGTCGAAGCGAGTCATCGCACGGGACCCGGTGAAGCCGAGGTCCACTTGCACGACACGGATATATTTTACGTGTTCAAGGGCAGCGCCGATCTGATCGTGGGCGGAACCGTGACCGACCCGCGCTCATTGTCCGAAGGGGAAATTCGCGGCCTGGCCATCGAGGGCGGTGAGCGGCGGATCATCGCGAGCGGCGATGTGGTCGTCATCCCGCGCGGCGTGCCGCATTGGTTCAAACGCGTGAACACGCCCTTTACGTATTACGTCGTCAAATCAACCACTCCCTGAGCGAGAAGGAAATCAAATGAGCCCGCTTCTGCGCTTCTCGATCCCATTGCTGGCGGTCTTGTTGGCCGGTACATGGACTGTGGCACCCGCGGATGAGGTGGACCAACCGGCGGCGAGCGTCGATTTGATGACGCCGGACGGTGTTTCCATGGTACAAGGCGCGTGGCGCTACAAGGACGTCGAGCTGGCAAGAGTGCCATTTCACGCACCGGGTGTCGATGGCCAGCCGACCGGCGCTGCGATATCCACGTGGGATATTCAACCGCACGCCGGGCTACGCGATTTTGATGATCGCGATTGGCCGGTGATCGACGCTTCCGCTCTTGCGAAGCACCGCGGCCCCGGGCGACTCTCCTTCGCGTGGTATCGAATACAGGTGACGATCCCGACACGCATCGACGCATTTGAGACACGCGGATCGAGCGTCGATTTCGAGACATCCATCGATGACTACGCAGAAGTTTGGGTCGACGGGGAATTGCCGCGCGCCTTTGCTCAAAGCGGCGGTTCGGTGATCAAAGGATGGAACGCCGTGAATCATTTGACGATCGCCCGCAATGTGAAACCAGGTCAGAAGATCGAAATCGCGGTCTTCGGAATCAATGGGCCGCTGTCCGATCCGCCCACGAATTTCATCTGGATGCGGCTCGCCAAGCTGACGTTCTACCGGACGGATCCGGCGATGAGCGGCGCGATTGCGGTAGAACCGCAAGAGGTCAACGTTCACGTCGAACGACTCGATCCCTCGATCGATGGGATCGTTCCTCCGAACGCGAAGCTGTACAAGCTGGCGGAGGGATTTCAATTTACCGAGGGCCCGATCTGGATTCGCAATGGCGGGTATTTGCTATTCAGCGATCCGAATGCCAATCGAATTTATTCCTACGATCCGACGCGCGCCGTTCTCGCGGTTTATCGCAATCATAGCGGCTACGAGGGCAGTGATATCGGCGAATATAGCCAACCCGGCTCCAACGGTTTGACCGTCGACCGCCAAGGAAGGTTGACGATCAATCAACATGGCAATCGCCGCATCGTTCGCGTCGAACCCGACGGTAAGCTGACGGTGCTCGCCGCGAAGTATCGAGGCAAGCGTCTCAATAGCCCAAATGATTTGGTCTACAAATCGGACGGCAGTCTTTACTTCACCGATCCGCCCTTCGGATTGCCGAAATTCTTTGATGATCCCCGGAAAGAACTGAATATCAGCGGGGTATATCGGGCGATCAACGGCAATGTCACATTGGTGACCGAGGAACTGGACGGCCCGAACGGCCTGGCGTTCTCGCCGGCCGAGGATTTTCTTTATGTCGATAATTGGTCGGCGCATCGAAAGGTCATTCTGCGATTTCCGGTGGCGCATGACGGTACCGTGGGAAAGAGCCAGGTATTCGTCGACATGACGGCCGAACTCCCCGGCGAGGACGCGCTCGACGGCATGAAGATCGATAACGAGGGAAATCTTTACGTGACGGCGCCGGATGGCGTCCGTGTCTATTCGCCCGCGGGGAAACATCTTGGCACGATTACCGCTCCTCGGTTCGTGCATAACCTCGCATGGGGCGGTGCCGACGGGCGAACCCTGTATTTATGCGCGAGCGACCCGCTGTATCGCATCGATGTGCTCATTCCCGGGCCGAGACCCTGATGGACGCTCAGAGTGAACGCTCGATCGGGCACGCGCACTTCCCAACCTCAATCGAGTTGGGGCGGGATGCGCTTGGCAGCTTCGATCAGACCTGCAGACGGGAGTGGCTGGTCACGAACGGGATCGGAGGGTTCGCGGCGGGAACGGTGAGCCTCGCCAATACGCGGCGCTATCATGCGCTGCTCATCGCCGCTTTGCGCCCGCCGGTGGATCGGGTGGCCCTGGTCGCCAAACTCGACGTCACGGCAACGTACGGTGGCGCGCACGTGCCGCTCGCCACCAATGAATTTGACGACGGCACGATCGCTCCGCGCGGCTATTGTCATCTCGAATCCTTCCGGCTCGAGGGCCTCATTCCGGTTTGGACCTGGCTCATCGCGGATGCTCGCGTGGAACAGCGCCTGTGGATGCGGCACGGCGAAAACACCACGTACGTGGAGTTCGCACGCATCGGCGGTTCGAAGGAATTGCGCCTCTCGATCGAGCCGCTCTGCACCTATCGCGATTATCACTGGCAATCGCGCGGCGAGAGAACATTCGGCGTCGAGCCGATCCCCGGCGGCGTGCGGATCCAAGCGCATGATGGCGCACGGCCTTATCGTATTCTGAGCACCGCCGCCGCCGTTCAGATCCAACCGCAATGGCACTGGAATTTCAAGCATCGCGAAGAGACGGCCCGGGGACTCGATGATACCGAGGATCTGCTGCGGCCCGCGACGTTCGATTGGGACCTCGAGCCTGGCCAAAGCCAAGCCGTGATCCTCACCGCCGAGACCCACGAACCGATGCCGGCGAGCGCGGCGTTGGTTGCCGAACGTGCACGTCAGCAGGAAATCTCAGATCGTTTCCGGCGTGCGCATCACGCCATGGTGCCAGGCACGGACGGCCTGCAGATCGATCGGCTGGCCCTCGCGGCAGATCAATTCCTGGTGGAGCGGCGAGACGCATCGGGCACGCCCTTGGGAAAGACGGTCATCGCCGGCTACCCTTGGTTCAGCGACTGGGGCCGCGACACCACGATTGCGCTGCCCGGGCTCACGCTCGCCACCGGCCGCAGCGACATCGCCGCCAGCGTCCTGCGAACCTTCGCGAAATTCGTCGATCAAGGCATGCTGCCCAACCGATTCCCGGATGCCGGACACGCGCCGGAATACAACACGGTGGACGCCAGCCTGTGGTTCTTCGTTGCCGTGCATGAATATTTGCGTGCCACGCATGATTCTGTCTTTGCCGCGGAGATCTATCCCACCTTGAAAGGCATGCTGGACTGGCACATGCGCGGCACGCGCTTCGGCATCCACATGGATCGGGCCGACGCGCTGCTCCGGGCTGGCGAGCCAGGGGTGCAGCTGACGTGGATGGATGCCAAGGTCGGCGACTGGGTGGTCACGCCGCGCATCGGCAAGCCGGTGGAAATCAATGCCCTCTGGTTCAATGCGGTTGCCATTTTGCGCGACTTGGCGGCCGAACTCGACCAATCCGAAGATCACGTCGAGTATGCGGCGCTGGCCGGGCGGATTCGCACGAGCTTCGAGCAAGCGTTTTGGTTCGAAGCCAGCGGATATCTATACGACGTTGTCGACGGCCCGGAAGGCGAGCCGGACGCTGCGGGACGGCGGCGAGACGGCAGCCTGCGCCCCAATCAGCTCTTTGCTCTGTCTCTGCCCCATGCGCTCGTGAGCGGCGAAAAGGCAAGGCGCGTGCTCGATCTGTGCGCCGCGGAGCTGTGGACTCCGGTGGGGTTGCGATCGCTCGCAGCGCGCGATGCCCGATACGTCGGGCGGTACGGCGGCGGCCCGACCGAGCGCGACGGCGCGTATCACCAAGGCACGGTGTGGAGCTGGCTGCTCGGTCCCTTCCTGAGTGCGCACTACCGCGTCCATGGGGATGCGGCGGCCGCCCTCGGGTTCCTTCGCGGCATCCCGGCGCACCTGCGCGAAGCCTGTATCGGCCAAGTCAGTGAAATCATGGACGCGGACCCGCCGTTTGAGCCGCGTGGCTGCTTCGCCCAGGCCTGGGGCGTTGCCGAAATCTTGAGGATTTGGAGCGAAATCAATGAAAGCGAGAATCGCCGGCAGGCCGGTCAAGAAACAATCGCATCGCCGGCCGACCGCGTCGGCGAAGAATTATCCGATGAACACTGAAAAAAGACGCCTGGCCGAGTGCGCTACGGCTCCGCCCGCGTGGAAGAAATGGGGGCCGTATTTGAGCGAGCGACAGTGGGGCACCGTACGCGAGGATTACAGCCCGCATGGCAACGCCTGGGACTATTTTCCGCACGATCACGCCCGCAGCCGCGCGTATCGCTGGGGCGAAGACGGCATCGCGGGATTTTCCGACGAAAACCAGACTCTGTGCCTATCCCTGGCGCTGTGGAATGAGCGCGATCCGATCCTGAAGGAGCGTCTGTTCGGGCTGGCCAACGGCGAGGGCAACCATGGCGAGGACGTCAAGGAGCTTTACTACTATTTGGACGCGACGCCGACGCACTCGTATCTCAAGATGCTCTACAAATATCCGCAGGCGCCCTTCCCCTACGCGGATCTGGTTGCCGAGAATCGGCGTCGCGGGATTGGCGCACCGGAATATGAACTGTTGGACACGGGGATCTTCGACGAGGATCGGTACTTCGACGTGTTCGTCGAATACGCTCAAGCCGGCATCGACGATGTGCTGATGCGCATCACGGCGCATAATCGCGGCAACGCATCCGCTCCCTTGCATCTGTTGCCGCAGCTCGCATTTCGCAATACATGGAGTTGGAAGGCGGGCCGGCGCAAGCCGAAATTGCGCATCGACGGCGACGCCATCGTCGTGGAGCATAAGACCCTGGGTACGTACCATTGCGCGGCCGGCAGCCCGACCGGGGCCGACCTGCAATGGTTGTTGACCGAGAATGCAACCAACAGCAGAAGACTGTACGGGTTGGAGGCCGACGGGCCTTTCAAAGACGGTTTTCACGAATATCTGATCCACGGCCGCAGAGACGCCGTTTCGGCGAATGACGAAGGAACCAAGGCCGCTGCGCATTTCCGCTTCGACGTGCCCACGCATGATTCGGTCAGCGTACACCTGCGCCTGTCTCGCGTGGCGCTGGCAACGCCATTGAAGGATTTCAATCGCATCGTCGATCAGCGATTCGCCGAAGCCGACGAGTTCTACGCCGATCTGCAGCGCGAGATCGAGCACGCCGACGCCAAGCTCGTGCAGCGCCAGGCTCTCGCCGGCATGATCTGGAGCAAGCAGTACTTCTATTTCGACATCCCGCAATGGATCAAGGGCGATCCGGGGCAAATTCCACCTCCCGCCGAGCGTCGGCGCGGCCGCAATCGCGACTGGATGCATTTGAACAACGCCGACATCATCTCGATGCCGGACAAATGGGAATATCCGTGGTACGCCGCCTGGGACTTGGCATTTCACACGCTCGCACTCGCGGTCGTCGATTCGCAGTTCGCCAAGGAGCAACTGGTGCTGCTCACGCGCGAGTGGTACATGCACCCGAACGGGCAGATGCCGGCGTACGAGTGGGCTTTTGGGGATGTGAATCCGCCGGTCCATGCCTGGGCGACCTGGCGCGTCTATCAAATGGACCGCAA
>Ga0181521_10005842_pt1 | contig 13591 bp, 10 predicted proteins | sample PEATcosm2014_Bin_32_FD_119764 | JGI IMG/M metagenome (GOLD analysis project Ga0181521, IMG submission 119764) | Peatland microbial communities from MTU Mesocosm Facility, Houghton, MI, USA - PEATcosm2014_Bin02_60_metaG | ecosystem: Environmental > Terrestrial > Soil > Wetlands > Peat | place...
GTTCTTCCCGATCCCCGCGCGACGAGGCGGTGCTGAAAGACCTCGGCATTCGCCAGTTCATCACCAAGCCTGCCGGCCTGGATCAATTCATGGATATCGGCAGAATCCTCAAGGATCTGCTGGTGGCTCCCAGAGCCGGCTGACGCACGGCACCCTCGCGCCACGCCTCAAGCGGCGCATCTCCCTCCGCGGATTCGAAAAGCTGGAAGACTACAGCCGGGCTCTCGGAGCAGAACCGCGAAGAAGTAAATGCGCTGTGCGAGAACTGTCTGATTACCGTCACTGCATTCTTCCGGAAACCAGCGGTTTCGAGGAACTGAAGACCGCTCATTAGGGACGGGGTAGTCCCGCCGCAGTCAGCGCTGGATGTCGTAGATCCGTGTCCACAGACTGCAATTGACCGAGTTCTTGAACCACCCGGGCCCAATCGCCGTCGTTGGTTTTGGTCGAAATGGGAAGGCTCAGGTCCTGGTAAAACGCGAGAATATCGCTTCGGAGTTCTTGCGGTATTTCCGTGTAGTGGCCCTGTAACTTGTTTAGTAGCTCCGCGTAAGTGACATCCGTCAGTCTATATTTGCCTGCCGGAGTCAACTCCCCCACGTCAAGATTGTCATTCGGCAGCTTAAGATTGCCCGCATTCTGTTCCGAAAGCAGTCCACGATAACGGCCGATCGTCGAATTGAAACTGGCCATGTACATCTTCTCGGTCTCCGGCGTCAGCTTCTTGAATGACAGCGCTCGGAACGGGCCCACCTTCGGCACGATACGAAATACAAATGCCAGGAATCTCGACCGGATACCAGGCTGGCTATAGGTAGCGCCCCAGGTTTTTTCGTAGCTCGAACGAGACAAATTGTAGAGGAACGTCTGACGCGTGACGCTGGGAGCTTCTTGTCTGATTTCCACCTTCTTGAGTTGCCATGCAACTCTCGTGATAGCCGGAAGAACCGACCCGACCGCACGCCGATATGATCCGATGGCGAGATCGACATCCATGAAAACTTTTCCCAGCGTTATTCCATAGGTGTCCTGAAATGCACGGTCAAGCAGGGGCTTTGCCACTTCAAAACCGATGAAGCTCTTGTATGCAGCCGAAGCGTAGCGGCTCTTGGCCGCCTGATAGACATCAAAAGCGAACTCCGTCTCATAGTGAGCAGCTGGATCGTCGGCATACGTTACCAGTTTTCCAAACTTCAGTTTCAGCTTTGGGTAGAATAGAGGAACTGCCAGGTTAACGGCTATTGAGTGGCCATTGTTGTCGGCGGCATAGTGCGACAATGCCCCCAGAGCGAAAGCGTATTCATTGAGGTCTTCCGAATCGCGGATCAGGTTGAGGATGAAATCGCCGCTTCGGACGTAATGCGTCAGGTTACTGAAGAACTTGCTGCCGAAAGGGTAGTACCCCAAATCCTGAATAATGCATCCGCCGTACGCGAATGCGTGCGCTTGCTTCATCTCGTCCGCGGTGGTGACTGGGAACCGTTGCAACAGCAGCGGTTTGATCGCGCTGTCCCAGGTCGAATCGATAATGGCTTCGTGGGTGAGAACCGAATAGGCAGATGCGGTTGAGGCCGAGAGCAGGACCAGCAGCCCAAGAGCAGTTGAGTGCCGAAATGTGCGGCGGCGTCGGCCCATTGCCTCAAGTGGTGTCATAACTCTCCTTACCGGAGATCCTGTGGATGGATGAGGCACGTTGGTGGCCACGGCCGCCTGCTGGTGCTCTCCTGGCCCAAGTAGCCTGTCCTTCTGCTTTCGGCTTGACCGAACAGACCCGGCGCCGCCGATCGCCGGTCGGCAAATTCCGCATTCCACGTGCAACCTTTGCATTCCGGCTCGGGTGTTTCCGCTAACCCCATGCTGGCTCAGCGGCTTCGGGCTTCCAGTAACAGGGGTTCCGGTCTGGACCGTCTCGTGCAAGGAGGGTAAGCACGTCAACGCACGAAAGGCGACCGTCATGAAGATAGTAGCTACTGAGATGGGCGGGGTCAGAGAGGCCCTCGAACGAAAAGAGGCGGAACTGGGTTGGATATTGCGAGCTCGAGACGGCATCGCCATCGAGAAGAGCGCGGACCAAATGGACGAGATCCAGTATGCGTCGGAACGGGATCTGGCGATTCGGAACGTCGACCGCGACTCGGCCCTGCTGCGTCAGGTGAAAGCCGCCTTGCGGCGGATTCACGCGGACAGTTTTGGAACCTGCATTGACTGCGAATACGCGATCAGTTCAAAACGCCTCGCAGCCGTGCCATGGGCGACGCGCTGCATCCAGTGCCAGGAAACTGCCGAGCGGGAACGGCAGGAGTCGAGTGACGAGACTCTGGTCAATGCCGCGTGAGTGGCAGTCCTGGTGGCTCACCGATCGCCGTTAGATGAGCCCCGGTTATTGCGAAGGTAAAGAACCGAAGAAAGTGGGTCACTTTGTGAAAACAGCCTCCAGCATCCGAACCATCGCGTTTCTCGGCGACTACTTGCCGCGTAAGTGCGGTATTGCCACGTTTACGTCCGACCTGCTTGGGGCCGTGGCGGAGCGCCATCCGCAAAGCCGCTGCTTCGCGGTCCCGGTCAATGACATTGAGGGATGCTACCAGTATTCCGACGTCGTTCGCTTCGAGATTGAGGAACAGGATCTGGCGTCTTACCAGCGGGCCGCAGACTTCTTGAACTCGAGCGACGTGGATGCTGTCTCGGTCCAGCACGAGTTCGGAATTTTCGGCGGGCCGGCCGGCAGCCATTTATTGGCGCTGTTGCGCGAATTGGAGGTGCCGGTAGTCACCACGCTCCACACCGTTCTCCGCGCTCCGAACGCCGACCAGCGTCGCGTGATGCAGGAATTACTCGCGCGCTCAACCCGGCTGGTCGTCATGACGGAGCGGGGACAATCGATCTTGCAAGAGGTTTACCAGGTGCCGGCGGCTAAGATCGATCTCATCCCGCATGGTATTCCCGATGTGCCATTCTTCCCCCCGGATTATTACAAGGACCAGTTCGGCGTGGCGGGAAAGAAGGTGTTACTGACCTTCGGGCTGCTTTCGCCGAACAAGGGGATAGAGCACGTGCTCAATGCTCTCCCGGATGTGGTAGCGGAGTTTCCCGACGTCGTCTATATACTGCTGGGCGCCACGCACCCCAACGAGTTGCGCACCAGGGGGGAAGCCTACCGCCTCAGTCTCGAGGCCGTCGCCAGGAAAAACAAAGTCGAGAACCACGTCATCTTCCATAACCGTTTTGTGGAGTTGAAGGAATTGACCGAGTTCATTGGAGCGGCGGATCTTTATATCACTCCTTATCTGAACGAAGGCCAGATTACGTCGGGAACATTGGCTTATGCATTTGGCGCGGGCAAAGCCGTGATCTCGACTCCGTATTGGCATGCGGCCGAATTGTTGCGGGACCAGCGTGGCGTGTTGGTGCCATTCGCGGACCCGATGGCGATTGCGCGCGAGGTGAGTGGGTTGTTACGCGATGAAGCGCGCCGGAACGCCATGAGCGATAACGCCTACAAGTTGGGACGCGAAATGGTGTGGAGCAATACGGCGCGGCTGTACATGCGCTCCTTCGAAACGGCACGACGTCAGGCGGAGGCGGCGCCCCGCGAATCTGTTGCCGCGGGAGTGTTCGGTCCTCGGCCGCATGAGTCGCCGGAGTTGAATCTGGATCATCTTTACCGTATGACCGATTCGACCGGCATCTTCCAGCACGCCAGCTTCACTGCGCCGAATCTATCGGAAGGCTACTGCACCGACGACAATGCCCGCGCACTCATTCTGGCGGTGCTCCTCGGCCAGTTGGAAGAAGCTCCCAAGCGCGTCCGAACGCTTGCCACAACCTATGCTGCGTTCTTGAAGGGCGCCTTCAACAAAAAAACGACCCGTTTCCACAACTTTCTTAGTATTGACCACCGTTGGCTGGATGAACAGGGATCCGAAGATTCTCATGGGCGGGCGATTTGGGCGCTGGGCACCGCCGTGGGGCGCTCGCCTCATTGGAGTTCCCAGATGATGGCCGAGCAACTCTTCGTGCAGGCGTTGCCGGCCGTGTTGGATTTCACTTCGCCGCGGGCTTGGGCATTCAGCCTGATTGGCATTCACGAATACCTGCGCCGGATGAAGGGTGACCGGCTGGCCTTCGATGTCCGCGAAGAACTAACCGCGCGACTGGTGGCGATCTTCGACCAAGTCGCCCAGCCTGGCTGGTCCTGGTTTGAAGAGGGGTTGACTTACGATAACGCGAAGCTGGCTCACGCCCTGATTGTCAGCGGACGCGCCACCGGACAGAGCGGCGTGTACGAACGAGGCATACGCGCGTTGCGCTGGCTGGTGGGCATACAGACCTCACAGCAGGGTAAACTGCGGCCGATTGGCAGCAACGGATTCTATAAACGGAACGGCGCGCGCGCCAACTTCGACCAGCAGCCCATCGAGGCGCAGACCACTGTCTCGGCTTGCCTGGAAGCGTACCGCGCCACAGCCGACCCGTGGTGGTACGAACAGGCGCAACGCGCCTTCGACTGGTTCCTCGGCTGGAACGATCTCGGGCTGGAACTCTACGCCGCACAGTCTGGCGGTTGCCGTGATGGTCTGCACGCGGACCGGAGCAACGAAAACCAGGGAGCGGAATCGATGCTGGCTTTCCTCCTGTCGCTGGCGGAAATGCGGCTCACACAGAACACCGCGGATGGCGTTCATCGAGCCGGTCTGGCAGCCCACATCGCCCAATGAAACAAATCGACGTAAAACGCAGCACGGTCATCTTGGACCCGGACCGTACTCATGTGCTGGCCCGTCCTTTTAGCATCATGAGCGACCAGCGCTCCGTTAAGATCTCCGCCAGAGTCATGGCTCTGCCCGAAAGTGCGGTCCATGCCCTCTTGGAGAAAGTTCGGGCCGAATTCGGCGACCGCCAACTCAAGATCGACGAATTCCTTCGCCGGAGGTTTGACGAGGTCAGTCCCTATCTGCTCAATGGCCAGAGACTGTCCGAAGAACGGAAGTTATTGCTGGGCGGATACTTTACTCACGAGTATTCGCTCGAAGCCGCTGCGTTGTTCAATCCTTCCATGGTGCCGCACATGGATCAGTCGGACCTTCCGCCCGGATCGTTGCGATTCATTCTGAGTTTACGCGCCACGGCCGAGGGGCATGTTTCCTCGATCGCCTTTCGAAGCGGATTGCTGGACGCCAACAGTAACATCACGATGGACCTGCCCTCCCGCTACAGCCTCGAGCCGATGCAAGTGCCCAACTCGACGTTTGAAAAAGCCCTGTTTGAACGGAAGCTTCAGGAACTCCATCTCATGGGCGATTTCAACCGGGAGGTTCTTAACGGCTTACCGGACGCATTCACGATGGAAGAGCTGCGCGCCAGTATCACTCGCACTGCCAGCCAGCTCCCGGAGCGAGAGCGGGAAACCACTAAGGCTGTGGCCAGAGAGACCCTGATGCTCGCCCGGTCCAATTATGAAGTCCAGTTCGCGCCGGAGTCGAGTTTGTCCGAACGGGTTTTGTTCCCTGTCACTCCTTCCCAGAGTAACGGAATCGAGGATGCTCGCTTCGTTCTCTTCCACAACGAGGACGGCACGCACACTTACTATGCGACGTATACCGCATACGACGGAAAAATGATCCTGCCCCAATTTCTCGAGACGTCCGATTTCCTTCGTTTCAAATTCATTACTTTGAATGGCCCGGCCGTCGAAAACAAAGGCATGGCGCTCTTCCCCCGAAAAATCAACGGCCTCTATGCGATGCTTGGCCGGCAGGACGCGGAGAATATCTACGTGATGTTCTCCGATCATCTCCATTTCTGGCATACCATGCAGCTTATTCTCGAGCCCAGGTTCCCGTGGGAGTTCATTCAGTTAGGCAACTGTGGCTCGCCGATCGAAACCGAAGCCGGCTGGCTCGTAATCAGCCATGGCGTGGGGCCAATGCGAAAGTACTGCATCGGCGCTTTCCTGCTCGATCGTGACGACCCGACCAAGGTTATCGGACGCCTGCCGGAACCGCTGATCAAACCAAATGCAGCCGAGCGCGACGGCTACGTGCCCAATGTCGTTTACTCATGCGGCAGCCTCGTGCATAACGGGCAGCTCCTCATTCCCTACGGGATATCCGACTACGCCACAACCTTCGCCACGCTGCCGCTTGACCAGGTCCTGGCCGCGATGGAATAGCGCCGCAGCAGCCTATGCAATTGTGATGCCAACGGCAAAATCTGCACTTTTCATGTGCAGAACTTGCATTTTCTGTCATCGCCCTCCCTACGATCTGCCAGCGCCCACAACTCGCAAGTGCGGCCTTGTTCTGGGCATTGGACGTCGTCATAGGAGCTCTGCAAATCATTGGGATTTCGAGGGTTGAAGCCCACGGCTTACTTTGCTTCTCCCCCTTGGCTAACGTTTTTTTGTGGTCGCGCTACTTTCTTCGACTCGGAGAATGGCCCTACACTTGCTATGGGTCGGTTGCTGGGCAGACTCAATCTCCTATCTGGTGTCTATCCTCTTGGGAACCGTCGCAGTTTTGCGCAGCCGAAGCCTGAGGGCGGAGGGTGGAAGAATGCGACAGAGATTGATTTGGTTGGTGATGGCTATAGCGGCTGTTATGCCCGCTTTTGGAAGTTCGATCTTCGCGGATCTGAGCGCTGCCAGCTCTTTCGGGATGCTCGGCGGCACGATTTCGGATACCGGGCTCTCTGTGGTTACGGGCAATGTTGGGGCCACCACTACGATTACGGGTTTCCCCCCGGCGATCGTAACCGCCGGTAGTACCGTTTATCCGGCTGGGGACCCGATCGCTATGGCCGCATACGGCGCCATTTTCAACCCCGGCGGCGTGTTCACCCTGGCAGAGGGTTTGCCATCCACGGGGTCGTTTAATACCAATACGAGCCAAACTTTCTTGGGAAACGTTGTATATGCGTCTGCGAGCGACATTTCGACGACTACAGGCACCAATTTGACCTTCGATGCCCAAGGCGACCCCACCAAAGTTTTCGTTATCCAAATTGACGGGAACCTCACCGTGAACGGTGCTATGACCTTTACGCTGTTAGGCAACGCGCAGGCGGATAACATCTTCTGGATCGTGAGGGACGCCGCCACGATCAGCGTCGGAAACTCCCCACAGATCGACAACTCCGGATCGATCATCTTTGACGGAAACATTCTAGCGGGAACGAGCTTCACCATGTCCGCTGGGTCGGGGGGAAGTGGGGTGCAGGCGGGCACCATCAACGGCTGTGTGTTCGCAGATACCGCGAACACCTTGGCCGCCTTTACGGACGTTGGCGGCTGCGCCGCCACTACCGCGGGCCTCCCCGCAGGGGGCGGCAGTGTCCCTGAGCCGGGGTCCGCAGCACCGGTGAGCCTCGGTGGGATGATGATAGGCATTTTGGCGTGGCGGAGATTTCGGGGCAGCCTCTGTTAGGCAACAATACCTGCACTTTCCGCAACAGAACCTGCATCTGCTGTAGCCGCTTTCACCTTCCACCGGCGCCGTAGTTTGTGCGCAGTTTGTCGAAGTCTCCTCATAACTCCTTTAGTCTGCATGGTTGCGCTGCCCGTGGCCGGTTGAACTAACGATGGCTCCCGCCGTGCACTACGTAGAAAGGCTGGAGAACCGGGACACTGTGACCGATGCAGGTCGCTCCAAACTCGGAGACTGCCCTGATGGCTCTCCTGACAAGCCATGTGGCGCGAGAGCGCCAGGCGAGCGGGAAAAGGACAAAAGGACAAAAGGACAACAATAAAATGAAGATCATTGGTGCGTTTTTGACGGTGTGCGGACTCGTGGCGGCCCAGGCGCCGCAGGGTCCAAACCCGGTTCAGCACTCAACCCAAATTGAGGCCGGGATGGCCGCTGGCTCGGTACCAATCTATCGGGTCACAGTGGTAGCCCGGACCACGAAAGCCATTAACTACAATCACCGCAGCGGATCCACGGAGATCGGTTTCCGCGGCACGGAGCTCTTACCTGGTGCCCGCGGCGAGGCCAAGGTGGAGAGCAAACAAGGCGTGATCAAGATCGACGCGCGCATGGAGAAGTTGGAGCCCGCCACCAAGTTCGGTCCCGAGTACCTGACCTACGTGATGTGGGCCATCACCCCCGAGGGCCGTGCCACCAACGTTGGCGAGGTGCTCTTGGATGGAGACAAGACTAAGTTGGATGCCACCACGGAGTTGCAGGCGTTCGGCTTAATTGTAACTGCCGAGCCCTATTTCGCCGTAACTCAACCCAGCGACGTCGTGGTCATGGAGAACTTCGTCAGACCGGATACCACCGGAACGATTGAACAGGTCGACGCGAAGTACGAACTCTTACAGAGGGGCCAGTACACCGTGAACGTCAACCCGGCCGAGATCAAGCCCATGCGGCTGGACTCGAAGGTGCCGTTGGAACTCTACGAAGCGCGCAATGCCGTCCAGATCGCACGCTGGACCGGCGCCGAGAGATACGCCCCCGAGACCTTCCAAAAAGCCGTCCAGGGCCTGGAGAATGCCGAAGGCTATCTGACGGGTAGGGCCGGAAGGAAGCCCATTGGCACGGTGGCGCGTGAGGCCGTTCAAATGGCCGAAGACGCCCGCATCATCACGGTAAAGAAGATCGATGAAGAGCAATTGAGCAACGAGCGGCTGGCTGCGGCGGATCGCGAAGCGCGCGCTGAGAGCGCCCGCGCCGCGGCACAAGCCGACGCCACGCGTGTCGCAAACGACGCCGCGACGGCGCAGGTTGCCGCGCAGGCCGAAGCGGACCGCGTGAGGCAAGAGAACGCGGCGAAGATGGATGCTGCCCAAGATGCAGCCAACCGTGCAAAGCGTGACAACGAAGCACAGATGGCCGCCGCGCAGACTGAAGCCAATCGCTTGAAACTCGAGAACGACGCCAAGACGGCCGCCGCGCAGACCGAAGCGGACCGGCTGAAAAAGGATAGCGATGCGCAGATGGCCGCGGCGCAGACTGAAGCCAATCGCTTGAAGATCGAAAACGACGCGCAGCGCGCCGGCACCCAGGCCGAACTCGATCGCGCGGCCAAGGAGAAGGCGCAGGCGGAAACGGAGAAGGCCGAACTGCGAGCTCAGTTGCTGGCCCAATTCAACGCCGTTCTACAGACTCGCGACACGGCGCGTGGTTTGATCGTGAATATGTCGGATGTTCTCTTCGACACCGCCAAGTATTCGCTGCGGCCTCTGGCGCGCGAGAAACTGGCCAAGGTTGCCGGCATCGTCTCCGGGCATCCGGGTCTAAGGCTGGATGTCGAAGGTCACACCGATAGCGTCGGCGGCGATGAGTACAATCAGCAGCTTTCCGAACAGCGCGGCGGGGCAGTGCGCGATTATCTGACCCAGCAAGGAATGCCGGCGAGTTCGGTCACCTCGAGGGGCTTCGGCAAGACTCAGCCGGTTGCTTCCAATGACACCGCAGCGGGCCGGCAGTTGAATCGCCGCGTGGAGATAGTGATCTCCGGCGACGTGATTGGCACGGAGATCGGCATACCGATCGCAGCAGCCCGGTAATCCAAGGAGAACATGACACGGGGGCCGGCCGGTTGCCAGCAGGCCCCCGTACCCGTCTTGAGCGGCCTTTTAATCTAGTCCCCCGCCGGCGCCACCGCTCGCGCTTCATCCGCGGCGATTGCGGCGTTCACTTTGCACATGTGGTCGTACCAGGTGAACTTCAGGATGAGCGACGTCACGCCGACCACGGCCAAACAATACCAGATGGCGGGAATGTTGGTCCGGATCACGATGTAGATCGGAAGCGCGACCAGGGCGACCTGCCAGGTTATGCCCACCACGATGTTGAACATGTCGCGCCCAAAATCCTGGTTCGGCTGGAAGGTGGGATACTGCGCCATCACCTTGGCGCGAACCGGGCCCCAGAAACCCCACGGACGCACGCGGCGGTAAAACTCCATCAGAACCGCATCCTCTTCGGGTTGGGTGAGGAGGGTGCCGAGCAGGCAGCCAATCATGCCGACCACGAACACCAGGCCGAAGCCGAGCGAGACGTCCAGGTTTAGCGCGTGCAGGCTCGCGAAATTCTGCAACGAGGGAATCCTGCTCAGGATCACGGGAACCGTCACAGAGGCCGTCATGCCGGTGACCATACCCCAGAAGTAACCGTACCCGTTAAAGCGCCACCAATACCACTTCAGGACGTTGGAGGCCGTGTAGCCGCCCCAGAGCCCGGAGACAATCCAGATCACCACCGAATTCACCGAAGAGACATACCAGCCGATCAGAACGCCGATCACCACCACCAGAAACGAGCTGAGGTAACTCAGCCGCACATAGGTCCGGGGGTTCGCGTTCGGGTTGATGTAGCGCTTGTAAATGTCGTTGACGAAGTACGGCGGCGCGGCGTTGACCGTGGCGGCGAAGTTCGACATGTAGGCCGCCAGCAAGCCGGCGATCAGGAATCCCAGCAGGCCGGCCGGGACGAAGTGCTCCAGCGCTAACGGCAACACCAACTCGAAATCCACCTTGGTTCCCATTCCCCTGAGCTGGTCGCTGAAGAAAACGATGGCCAGGATGGTCAGCCCGGTGATCAGAAAGTACCGCGGGAACGTGAGCACAACGTTGACCCAGCCGCTCATCATGGAAGCCTCGCGGGGATTCTTCGAGGAGAGCACTCGCTGCATGTCGTAATTGGGGGCGGGGCCGGCCGCGCTGATGAGCACTCCCTTGAACAGCAGCGCCATCACGAAGAAGCCAAACAGGCCGTAGCCGTCTTCGGCAATCTTCGCATTGGCGGCCGGGAGCAGCGTGGACCAGTCCATGTTGAGGTGCCAGCCGAAGAAGAGATTGTCCCAGCCCGCGGGAACGAACTTGGACAAGGCCCCCGGCGCGATCTTCGTCATGGCGATGATACCGACCGCGAATGAGGCGATCGAAAGAATGCAGAATTGCAGCACCTCGGTGATCACGACGCTAAACATGCCGCCCTTGATGACGTAAATGGTCGTGATCGCGATCAACATGAGCGCATACTGGTTGGGGCTGAAACTCCACGGCAGGAAGTTCGCGGCGAATTTTCCAATACCTTTGAATCCGTAACTGAAGAACCCGATGATGCCGAAGAAAGCGTAGACCACCACGATGATGTGCGCCAGTTGCGCGCCGCGGCCCTTGCCGAACCGCGTCTGAATCCAATCGGCGCCGGTCATGGCGTTGGAACGGCGCAGCCAGCTCGAGAGGAACACCATCAGGAAGACCTGATTGAAAGTAGGCCACAGCCACGGGATCCAGACGCTCTTCACGCCGTAAACGAACGCCCAGTACACCAGCAGCATGGTGCCGCTGACGTCGAACATGCCGGAAGCGTTCGACACGCCCAGCACATACCAGGGCATGGTGTTGCCGCCCAAAAAGTAAGCCTTGATGTCGCGGGAAGCGCGGTTGGAAACCCAATAGCCGACCACCACGGTGGTGGCCAGATAGAGGACGATAATCGCAATGTCGATAACATGTAGGTGCATCCGGGACCTAACCTCTTCCGGCCCGCACCCGCTCGTGACAACGTGGGTGCAGGCACACTCAATGCGGCCCGCATCAGCCGCTCATGAACCAAGCATCATAACAGAATGGGTGCTGGAGAAATGGGCCTGCTGGGCGGGGCCAAAACACAGGCAAGCTGGGCAAGCTAAAAGCATGCCCCACCAAAGCAACCGGTGGTGGAATTGAAGCCGGGGATCGAGGAGAACTATTGGGCAGGGGCCTGCGCGGTCATTTTTTCGGCTTCCGCGAGGCGCGTCCGTGCGTCGGAGGCGTCACCGGCGTTGGGCATCAGTTGGAGGTAGGCGCGCAAGTGCTGGACGGCGGCGGCGTAATCTTTCCGGCTGGCCAGGATCACGCCCGCCATGCGTTCGATCTCCGGAAAAGCGTGCCGTGAATCGAGCGCTTGCGCCTGCTCGATAGTCCGCTCGGCCGCCTCCGGCTTGCGCAGGTTGTAATTGGCCACGGCGGCGTACAGGTACAGTTGCGGGTAATCGCGCGGATCCAGCTCGATCGCTTTGGTGGTGAGGTCGACGACCTCCTGCCACCTTCGATCCCACAGCGCCACGGTGGCCAACTGGAGGTACGGATCGACCATGTTCGGGTCGGTGTGCACCGCGCGCTCGAAGGAGGCGCGGGCGGAATCCAGGGTGCCGCCGGCTACCTCGAGCTTGCCGAGCGCGCACCACGCCGCGGCGTATTGTGGGTAGACCGCAACAGCTTCTTCGAGGTGCTGCCTGGCGCGGTCGGTCTTTCCGGCGGTGGCTTCCTCCTGTGCGCGCACGAAGAGTTTCTGGGCCTCCTTGGGAACAGCCAACGATTGGGCGGTGACCACGGAGCCGTCGCCGCGCGACCCGTCGGGCCGGATGACGATCACGCCGATATCCGGGTTCTCCATCAAATGCAAAGGCTTGATCGGCACGCTATTCGAGTGGTAGCCGGACAGCACGGCGCGCAACTCGCAATCGAGCAACCTCCCGTCGGAAGTGAGGGAAGCGCCGGCTTCCTCACTGGCGACAGAAGGCACGCCCTGAATTGGCGCCGTGACGGAAGGCGCGAGCCGATCCTGCTCGTTGGCATCCTGGGTAACCGCGGCGGTGGAACCGAAGTGGATTCCGAAATTGCCCTGCGCGTCGGTGAAGCCTTCGGAATGGGGAATCGAATTGCAGACGCGTTCGATCTTGGCCGGCCGCGGCGGCGGCGATCCATTCTCCAGCAACACGCGGCCCGTGAGCAGGACGGCGGCGTGGGTCACGGGAGCGGAGGTGACCGTAAGGTTGGTGGTGCCGGCGGTCATCATCGCGGCGGTAGTCGCATTGCTAGCGCTTGGCAGCCCCTGGCTCCACGCCGGCCCGAGCGGCGACAGCGCCGCGAGGAGCAACACCAGCGGCCGCATTCTTGCGAAGCGTGTCATCCGGCAGGTCCCTCCCTGATTCGCTGACGTTATTATGTCACGAACGGAGGCCGTTGGACAGAGGCTGACTCGGGTGTGGGACATAAATGGAGGGATCGGGCTGGGCGCTGTTTTGGTACCGTACATCCTAGCGTAATGATACGTTAGGATGAGGAGGCGCCCTGTGCCTGAATCTCTTGCCAGTCTGGAACAGCAACGTTCCGCCATCTTGACCCATTTCGTGGAGTTGGGGGATTTCCGCCGCGGCTCGATTACCGCCATTCAGGGACGCTGCGGCAAGCCCAACTGCCACTGCCATCTCCCCAACCAATCCGGCCATGGCCCCAACTACCGGCTCACCTTCAAAGTGGGCGGAAAAACGGTTAGCGAGACCTTCTCGTCGCCCGCCGAAATGCACAAGGCGCAGCGTGAGGTGGAGGCCTTTCATCGCTTCCGGCAACTGAGTCAACAATTACTGGAAGTCAACGAGAAGATCTGTCGCGCACGCCCGGTAGAGGATGTCCTGACCCCGGAGGGAAAAAAACGGCCGAAGCGATCCAACGCGAGGCGGCCCAGGAAATAGCGGCGCTGTTGATCGGAAAGCTGGTCAACGCGATTCGCGCCGCGGTCGATCGTTAGCCGGAAGCCGTCGATGCGATCGGCCAGGAGGCCAACTACTTGGAGAAGAATGCCCACCGCATGCGCTA
>Ga0181521_10005844_pt1 | contig 13586 bp, 12 predicted proteins | sample PEATcosm2014_Bin_32_FD_119764 | JGI IMG/M metagenome (GOLD analysis project Ga0181521, IMG submission 119764) | Peatland microbial communities from MTU Mesocosm Facility, Houghton, MI, USA - PEATcosm2014_Bin02_60_metaG | ecosystem: Environmental > Terrestrial > Soil > Wetlands > Peat | place...
ACGCGAAGTCGCTCCCCACCGTCTCGGGATGCCAGGATTCGGGAAGCACCCCCATCGGAAAGTAGACCGTGCCGAAGCGGAACGGTGCGCTCGGCGCCGCCGAGAGCGCCGGCGCCATGGCGTCCAGGAACGGCAGCGCGACCGTGGCCCCCAAGGTGCCACGCATGAACGTGCGGCGCGAAAGATGCTTTTTTGTGATGAACATGTTCCTCTTTACTCCTTGTTGTTCGGTCGTCCAATTTTAGCAGTTTCCGCCGGCTGGCGAACGGCTTCAGCCGGTTCCAATTTAGTGCGCATCTGAAACGGCGCACTTTCCACAATGCCCATGACGATGGAGGAGAGCCGGTAATCGTTCTGCGCGGCCCCCTTCACGATGCGGCGAACCACAGGCATGTCGCTGGGCTCCAGGCCCCGGCCCAGCGCGTAGGTCAGCATCCGCTCAGTGATGATGGTCACGAAAGCGTTCGGACGGCTCAGAATAGCCTCCCGCAACGCTGCCGGACCGTTGACTTGCGTTCCGTCCACCAGCTTACCCGCGACGTCGAGTGGCCCGCCATCGGGTCCTTTATCACGCCACTGCCCCACCGAATCGAAGTTCTCGAGCGCAAACCCCACCGGATCGATGACGCTATGGCAGCCCGCACAGGGCTGGTTCTTCCGGTGCAATTCCATCTGAGCACGCACCGTCTTGGGAACCTTCGAATCCTTGTTGCTTTCGTCCAGCGTGGGGACGTTCGGCGGCGGAGGAGGTGGGGGCGTGTTAAGGAAAGTGCTCAGCACGTACTTCCCCCGGAAGACCGGTGAGGTTCTCGTCGCGACGGAAGTCATCGACAGGATGCTTCCCTGTCCCAGCAGACCGCGACGGTTGGGATCGGTGATCTTCACGCGCCGAAACTGCGGGCCGTAGACGCCCGGGATGCCGTAGTGCTTGGCGAGCCGCTCGTCGACGAAAGTGTAGTCCGCGCTCAGGAGATCGAGAGCGCTGCGGTTTTCGCGCAAAATGTACCCGAAGAGCATCTCGGTTTCCTTGCGAAATCCGTTGCGAATGTTGGCGTCGAAATCCGGGAACATCAGCAGGTCCGGAACGACCTTTGACTCCAGATTACGCAGTTGCAGCCACTGCCCCGTGAAATTCTCGACCAGGGCATCGGCGCGCTCGTCCTCGAGCATCCGCTGGATCTCCGCGGCGAACGTTGCCGGAGCCCGCAGCCGTCCCGTTTCCGCCAGGTTCAAAAGCTTCTCATCGGGGATGCTGCTCCACAAGAAGAACGACAAGCGCGAGGCCAGTTCGATCTCGCTAACCGGATGCGCGACGCCGGCGGGTGCGCCAGCCGGGTCGCTCTCGATTCGATACAAAAAGTACGGGCTCGAGAGAACGCGCGCGACGCCGGCGCGAATCCCATCGTCGAAAGTGCCGCCACTTTGTCGTGACCGTTTGTAAAACAATAGAGGGGCCTCGACATCAGCGGAGGTGACAGGACGCCGATAAGCACGGCGCGCGAGACTTGTGAGAATCTTCGCCGCGCAGGTCTCGTCCGGAGCGGTCGACGCAGGATGGCACACAAAGAGCCGTTTCCGGCTGAGCCCTTCGCTCAGGCCATACACGTGGTACGGACCGTCGATGGACACGGTCCGAAGCTTCGGCGTGCCTCCGGTCATGTGGATTTCCTGGCTGTCGCGCTTCGACGGCTCCCAGACGTCCTGCATCTGGAAGGGCCGCTCTTTCCACGTAAAGCCGACGTCGTGAGGACCGGCGGTGACCCGCGCGCGTCCCACCATCCGCCTTTCGATTTCCGTTCGGGAAATGTTCACATCGCCGCCCTGGATCTCGTCGTCCTTGGGACCGCCGATAGACGCCGAAAATACTTCGACCCCATCCACCGTGATCACGAACGTGTACGGAATGTCGTTTCCTTCCACGCCGGAGTATCCTTCCGCGATTCCGCGAATCAACCGGCCGGACAGGTTGTACTCGGCGTCCGCCGGAAAAACGTGGCGGACAACGGTACCACCGGAGGTTCCGAGCGGCAGGCCCTCGATGTATCCGTTCTGACTGAATTCGCGGGGGATCGAATGCTCGGTGATCCCCGGACGAACTTCCGGGTCGCCCACGGCCATGGCACTGACGCGCTGCGCCGCGTTCACGTATCCCTCAAGCAGCAGCGGCGACGTTTTGAGCGCCGTTGCGATGTTGTCGAACCCGAAATCCGCGCCGTCGGTCGGCAGCAGGTCAGTCACGTCAATGTCGACCGCCAGCAGATCACGAACCGCGTTCGCATATTCGGCGCGATTCAGACGATGCACGACGTAGCGGCCCGGGTTGCTCCGGCCTTCCCATGCGTGGTCGAGCGATGCGGCGAGCCAGCTCGTAAAGCCCGCGTATTCGGCCTCAGCCGGACGGGGCACACCAGGAGGCGGCATCGCCCGCACACTAAGCTTCCGAAGGACCCTCTCCCACGTCTCCGCACTGCCCAAAAGATCGTCCAGGCTGGCCGACTCGAAATTGACCGGGCCTTCGGCTGGATTCGCCGTTCGTTTGTTGTGACACGCACTACAGTACTTATCCAGGAATGCGCGGTATTTGACCGCCTCCGGGATTGTACCGGCCCTGGACGGTGTGGCCGCTACGGAGTGGACCGGCGCTCCGGACGGTTGTTGGACAGTTGACTGTCGCGAAGCCGGTGCGCCGCTCCCATTCTGGGCAACGAGCAACGCGGCCGTCCCGGAGCATACTAATACCGCCGCAACTACAGTCTTCCGCGCCATGGTCTTCGGGATCCTCATTCCTCGCTTGTCACCGGTACTTTGGGACTGTCTTTCTTTCCCTTATTGTCGCTCCCTTTCTTGTCGGCTGGGGGCGGAGGCTGAGGCGCCGGATCGTTGGGACCAAGGTGCATCAGCTCTCGCAGGGCCGCGACGACCTCCTCGCGCGAGTCGCTTTTTGGATGATAGGCGTCCGGATCCACACCCATGCCATTGGGGTTGGGAGCCGGGGGCTTTTCAGCCAGAAGCAAGGGTGTCTTATTATCCTTATTGACCGCGTCCAGCTTCGCGCCGGCTGCGACAAGCGTACGAATAATCGCCACTTGCTTCAATTGAACGGCTTGGTGGAGCGGCGTCGAGCCATCGGCCACCTTGGTATTCGGATCGGCCCCGGCGGCCAGCAGCAGCTTGACCGCCTCCAGCGGATCGCGGCTGCCGGGCTCGCGGAATGGCGGCGCAACCAGGCGGTTAAACCCGGGACCCGCGGCGAAGGGTGCGCCCTGGCCACCTTTAATGGCGGCCATCAGGGGCGTGTAGTCGGCGGTAGCGCCGCCCCTGCCGCCGCCCGCGGGAGCTTTGCCCTCCGTCTTGACTTGGCTCGGGGTCCAGTCGATCTTCGCTCCATGGGCCAGCATCAACTTGAGGACCTCCACGTCGGCCGCCGTTGCGGCACGGTAAAACGGCGTGCTTTTGATTGCCGCGACGCAGCACAACGTCGTCGAGTGCAACGCGCCGACGAACGGCTTGTTCACATCCGCGCGCAGATCGAGCAACGCCTTGACCAGCCCCAGGGCGGTAAGGTTGTTGGGATGGTTGGGTTGCAGCCGTGAACCGTCGTGCGCGCGCATGTCGGTGGTTGCGTCGTGCATGTCCACAGCGAAGTACAAAGATCCGTCGTTGGGGTCGGCGCCGAGGTCTATCAACTCTTTCGCCAGATCGAACCGCGCGTTGACGATGGCGATAACGGTCGCGGTCGCACCATCGGCGTTGGTCAGCTTGGGATCGGCCCCGCCTTTCATCAGAGCCTCAACGACATCCGCGTGCCCGTTCCGGGCGGCAAACATCAGCGCCGTAAAACCACCGGAGGCGTGGTCGGTGTTCTTGCGCTGCGTCAGCAGGGAGACGTGCGCCTTCAAATTGGGATCCGCGCCGGCGGCCAGGAGCGCCTTTACAACCTCCACGTGACCTTCGGCGGAAGCCCACATTAATGCTGTCTCTTGCTCAAACGGGTCCGTGCCGTTCACGAACGAGCCAGCCGAAAGCAGCAATTTAACGGCGGCCACTTTGCCTGTACGCGATGCGGCCATCAGCGGCGTCTCGCCCTCGGCGTGCCAGCGCGTCGCCTGCGCTCCCGCATCGAGCAAAGCCCGAATGACCTCGACATCGCCGTTGCGGCTGGCTTGAAGAAGCGGGGTAACGCCGTAGTGGTTAGCGGCGTCAACCGCGGCGCCCGCCGCCAGAAGCGCCTTCGTCATTTCCGCGTCTGAGCGGTAGGCCGCCCACAAGAGCGCGGAGGAGCCGTCGTTGGCGGGCGCGTTGACATCCGCGTGCTCTTTGATCAGCTTGCGCACCGCAGGCAGATCATTGGCCCTGGCTGCATCAGCCACGACGGCGGTTAGGTTGGAACCAGCCTGCAGAAGGGAATTGGGTCGTTCCAACACGAACCCAAGCATGAGCGGCAGGCACCACCACAGGTGCCGCACGGGTCTTGCGCTCGCTCTTCTCGCCGATTGCATCGCTACGCCTCCATATTCACTTGCACCCTAAGATATACCGTGCCGACGACCAGCGCAAGGCCGGTGCTCGCCTTCGGGGGCGTTAACCCTAACGTAAACCCTGGTGGACCGCTCGAAATCGCAATGTCGAGGCTGCTATTCAGGCGTCCCGGCGTAACCGATCAAATAATTAGCCACCAATTCCGCCAATCCCAGCCAGGGCCACTTGTGTGCGACGTGTACTTTACTCCGCGGGGCTGGGGAGTACGTTAAAATTTCATAGCCGTGGGTCATTTCAAATACAACTTCATTCGGGGATTCATCCGGATCGTGACGGCGGCAACGATATTGTTGGCCGGCGGCGCCGTTCCAGCGCAGCAATTGAATCGTCCGGCGACTATTTCGGGGCATCCGAACTTCAACGGTATCTGGCAGGCGCTGAACACGGCCTATTGGAATCTGGAAGGCCATTCGGTCGAAGGATTCGGTAAAGAATTCTGGCAACTGGGCGCGATCGGCGTCATCCCGGCGGGGCAGAGCGTTGTGCGCGGAGGCGGCCCGATTCCATACCTGCCCGAAGCGCTCGGGAAGCGCAACGAAAACCGGTCCCAATGGCCCGCGGCGGACCCTGAAGCGAAGTGTTATATGCCGGGGGTTCCGCGCGTCACATACCAGAATTTTCCCTTCCAGATTTCCGAGGGTAACGCCGACGGCGATCTTCTCATGGTCTACCCGTTCGCCGCCACAAACAGAATCATTTACATGAAAGATCATTCCGACCTGCCCGTCGATTCGTGGATGGGTAAGTCCAACGGAACGTGGGAAGGCGGCGTTCTGGTTGTCACAACCACCTCGCAAAACGGCCAGTCGTGGCTGGATCGCGCCGGAAACTTCGCCACCAACCAGTTGAAGGTGACGGAGCGCTTCAGACTTCTTGACGTCAATCACATCTGGTATGAGGCCACGCTTGAGGATCCGCAGACGTTCGCGCGGCCCTGGACGATCGAGATGCCGTTATATCGTCTGATCGACAACAATGCGCAACTGCTGGAGCATAAATGCGTACCGTTCACCGACATGCTGCTCTATCATGACCTGCTTCAGCCGAAACAGTGATGGAGAGTAATAACATTAAGGAGTGAGGCCTATGCACAGCAGACTGCCGAAAGTTATAGCAAGCGCCGCGATGCTGATGGCGGCGGCTTTGCCGGTGGCGGCGCATCATTCTTTTTCCGCGGAGTTCGACGCGACCAAACAGGTCACGCTCGAGGGCACAGTGGTCCAGATGGAATGGGTCAACCCGCATTCCTGGCTGACGATCGATGTGCCGAAGGCGGACGGGACGGTGGAACGGTGGCACATCGAAGGTGGATCGCCATCGGTATTGCTCCGCCTCGGCTGGAACAGGAATTCACTCCCCGCCGGTACAAAGATCAAAGTTATCGCCTTCCAGGCGAAGGATGGCGCTCTCCGCGGGAGTTCGCGGGATATCGAGTTTCCGGACGGCAGGAAAATGAATCTCGGCGGCTCTTCCAATACGGACGGAGAGAAAAAATAATCTGCCCGCTCAGCGCGCCTGGTTGGGCGCTTTGGGGTGGGCCCGCTCGAAACGGGAGTTCTCGATGTAACCACGGATGGCCATATTCCCTTCGTGGCAGGCGTACTCATACATCCGATACTTGTTATCCAGCTTGAGGGGAAACGCGACCGCCCACGGGCTTACCACTATCTCCGGGTCCTCGACCTTCATTTCAAAGTCAATCGTATCGGTGGCCGATCGTGTGAAGCGCTCGGTGATCCGCATGTTTTCCGAGGCCGGGTTTAGCGGCGGAGAACCGGGAACGCCGGCATTCGTCATGTCTGTCCTGCCGTTGAAGTTTGTCGTTTCGACGACGAGCGTATTGCCCTCCCAGTGACCGCGCGACTCGCCTAACCATTCTTTGATGGACTTGTCGAGCGCCGGGCGTCCGTCGGTTGGAATGATACGGACCTCGTGGGCCATTTCGAGCACAACGAAAACATAGCCGGGGGACTGCATGATCCGGATACCGTTGTTGTAGTTGCGAGGCAACATGGAAACTGGCATGCCGCGCGTGATGCACCGGTCCCAGCTGTCGAAATCGTCGGGGGTGTCGAAGACGGTTTGGCCCGGCTTGTAGCTGCCGTGCATCCGGGCGTACAACTCTTTGCCTTTTGGCGTAAGGGCGGGGAAGCGCCCATTCGACGGTTCGCTCAGCAAAGACGTCAGCCGCATCACCTGGGTACCGGAGTCGGCCTGCGGTATGGCTCCGGACTCGAACCGTTTGTTGCGGGCGTCGGCGCTCTTCTGCGCGGCGGCGAATTCCTCTTCGGTCAGGAACCGGCGTTCTCCGTACTTCTCCGGCCGCTGAAATGGCGTGGCGATCAGATGGTTGAGGGGCCAGATACCCTGGAGGTCAGGCTCTCCCCACGGGGTTTTGGGCGGCGTCCAGGTTTTGTTGGCCGCGGGTTTTTGCGACTGTTGCGCGGCAGCCGCGGACAGCATGAGGCCGATGCTCATTCCACCCAATGCCAGGATCCGTTTGATCACCTGAACACTCCTCGCGATCCAAATGCGGATCATATCATTGAAGGCGCGGGTTTGAGCCCACGACTCGGAGGAGGTTTATGAAGATTGCGTTTGGCTTGCTGCTGGCCGTCGTTATTGCGGCCGCCCAGAATGCAAACGATACTCCCGATGCGCACTTCGCCGCCGCGAAAGCCGCGGCGGGCGAAGATTTTCAGAATCTGCTCGACTTTCAATGCTACGGGCCTGGCCCTGGAGGCCAACGCGGGCCAGCCGGGGCGGGACGTGGTCGGGGCGTTGCCGGGCGTGGCGGCGGGCCGAGGCAGCCGGGGCCGCCGGACCGATCGACGTGGTACGCCGAGCCGGTGAAGGTTTTCGACAACCTGTACTTCTTCGGCCAGTCCGAGTACGCGGTGTGGGCGATCACGACGTCCGAAGGCATCATCGTCCTCGACACGATCTTCGACTATTCGGTCGAAGAGGAGGTTGCCGGCGGGATGAAAAAGCTGGGCCTGGACCCGGCCAATATCAAATACGCCATAGTCAGTCACGCTCACCCCGACCACGACGGCGGCGCGAAGTTCCTGCAGGACCATTACGGCACGCGAGTCATCATGTCGCCGGCGGACTGGGATGTGCTCGACAAGAGAACCAACGGCACGAAGCCGAAGCGCGACCTCGAGGCCACCGACGGCCGGAAACTCACGCTCGGCGACACCACGGTGACGCTCTACATCACGCCCGGTCATACGCCGGGCACGATCTCCACCGTGTTCCCGGTAAAGGACAATGGGACGCCGCACCTTGCGGCTCTCTGGGGCGGAGTGGGGCTCAATGCGGACCGGGAATCCGTTGAGAAATACATCCGCTCGGCGCAGCGATTCAGCGGCATTGTGAGGCAGGCGGGAGCGGATATCATCCTGGCCAACCACACCGATTGGGATCGGTCGAAGATGAACCTGCCGATGCTGGCCAGGCGCGCGCCCGGCAGTCCGAATCCATACGTGGTGGGTAATGCGAAGGTGCTGAACTTTCTGAAGGTCGCGGAAGAATGCGCCACAGCCCGCTTACCGGCGGCGAACTGAACGGAATAAACGGAACACGCCGAATGCCTGGGACACCAGGGCATCCGCGCGCTGGCCGTCGAGCACCATCGCGGTACGCTATCCATCCCCGCGCAGCCCTTATCAATCACCGCACCATGGAGATTTTCCGGAGCGTTGGTATCGAGCTGATGGTGGGCGAGAAGTCCGGCCAGCAGTTCGATCAGGACGGCGCCATCATGGCCGTCGAAACATTCGAGCAGGACGCGGATGGCAGCCGGAGCGCCGTCCGTGTCGCGCGCGGCGGCGGTAACCAGCCCGATTAGTCTCCGGGGGATCCGCCATATGGGGGCGGAGGGGCTGCCGTTCAGCGCGATTGCGGCCGGGACCGCGCCGGTGAAATCGAAGCCTTTCCCCCCACAACCGGAAACGCGGTCGCTTGTAGTTTAATAAAGAGCATGCGTGGTCATGTCCGGATTGGAATGGTGTTGGCGGGAGCTTGCCTGTGCGCGCAGGGCCAGTGGCTGAACCAGCCGATTGCCGGGGCCCCGCGCACGCCCGACGGCAAGGTAAATATGACCGGGCCGGTTCCGCGTGTGAATGGCAAACCAGACCTTTCGGGAATCTGGCAGGCCGAGGCAGAGCCGAGAGGACCGGGCGGCCTGTACGGATTGGGCGAATCCCCAATTCGAAGTATTTTCAGGACATCCTCGCCGATTTCAAGCCGGGCGAGGAACCGCTTCAGCCGGCGGGCGCGGAAATCCTTCGCAGGCACAGCCAGGGCGGAGCCGTTAGTCCCAGCCTGAACTGTCTCCCCGATGGTGTGCCCCACGCCGATCTGCTGCCGGAGCCCTTTAAGATCATTCAGACGCCTGGCGTAGTTCTGATGCTGTACGAAGTGGAGACCACCTTCCGCCAGATCTTTACCGACGGGCGCAAACAGCTTACCGATCCTCAGCAGCCGTCCTGGATGGGGTACTCGGTGGGCAAATGGGATGGGGACACGCTGGTGGTCGACACCGTGGGATTCAACGATCTCAGCTGGCTGGACGCGCGCGGCCACGGGCACAGCGAGGACATGCGCGTCGAGGAGCGCTTCCACCGGCGCGATTTCGGCCATCCGGAGGTCGCGGTGACGATTACGGATCCGAAAACCTTCACCAGACCGGTCACGATCCACTTCGTCGAGCAGCTTCTTCCGGATACCGATTTGCTCGAGCACTACTGCCTCGAAGCCGAAAAAGACGCCGCGCACCGGCCGGGCAGAGCGGGCAGAAGTTAAGCCGGACCGGCGATGTGATCGACAAGCCTCGTCGTGAAAGCGAGCGCGGTAAAGGTTGTGTTGGCGTTGCTGCTTGTGCGGAAGACGCTGGCGCCGCCGATGTACAGGTTGTCGGTCCCGAATACGAGCAAGTTCTTGTCCACCACGCCGTCCTGCTCCGACCAACCCATGATGGCGCCACCCGCCTGGTGGTAGTTGTCTCCCAGTTTGGAGAGGAAGTGCGGGTCGGACGCCAGCAATTCCTCGTCGATCTCCAGCTGGCCGATCCCGGCCGAATCGAGCGCCTCCCGAATTTGGACCGCAAACTCGCGGATGGATGCGAGTTCGCGCTCGCCCAGCCGCCAATCCAGAATCACACGCGGCAGCCCGTGAGAATCAACCACAGCGCTGTCGATACCGATGCGACTGTCTCGGCAGGACACCTGTTCCGCCTGCACGGTCAGGAATATGTTGGCGGAACTGGGGACAAAGACGCGGTGGTCGCGCAGGTACCGCAACGTCAGCGGCAGAAGGTACTTCACCACGCCGGCCCCGTGCCGGAGCAAGTCGCCGATCCCCGACACCTGCCGTTTAATGAGAGCGGCCCGTAAAAACTGTTTGAGATAAACCATGTGCTCCGACGCTTTGCCTTCGAACGCAAACAGGGCCTGGATATTGAGGATTTGCAGCCGCTCCAGGACCTGGTTGGGCATGCGGATCTTGGGTTGAAACTTGAGCCCCTGATAGACGATGTTGCAGAACATGTCGAAGAACGCCCGTTTGTCCGCCGGCCGAATGGGCCCGATCCTGCCCACTAAATGGTCCTGAAAGTATCGGCCGACGTTTTGGTTCCGGCGCCAGGGACACTGCCAATCGGGATCCCGCGCGGCATGAAGGAGCAGGCGTGCGTTCTCAATCGTTCCGGCGGCGACGATAAATACGTTCCCTTCAATCCAGTACGATTGGCCTCGATTGTCCACGACCCGGACAGCCTGGATGCGGCCGCCGGTTCCCCGAAATGCGACTGCCGTGTGACCGGCGAGTACGGCCATTCTCTCGTCACTCCGGATCTGCTCGGCAAACATCCCGGTGAAGTTTGGAATCCGCAGCCAACGGGTCAAAAACACCTCGAACTCCGGCCCAAGCCGCGGGCGCCCGAGGGAGATACCGCGCCAGATGTTCTCGTCATGCTGCGCCCACGGCGGAATGCCCAGGTTCCGGTAGGTTGGCTCGTAGTACGGAGCGATCTCTTCGTAGGAGACTGGCCACCGAGAGCCCGGCAACCAATCGCGGCCCTTAAAGTCGATCGGCTGAAACTCCGCGAGCTGCCCGCCCCACAGGTTGGTCGTGCCACCAAGGCAGCGTCCGCGGGCCAGGCGAATGCCCTCGTGGGCGCGCCCCACCGATGAATACGATTCGGCGGCGAAACTGCCCAGGTTCGAGTCACCCGCTTCGACAACGACGACATCGCGTCCACGGGCGGCCAGCGCACTGGCGGCATACAAGCCGACCGCGCCGGAGCCGATCACGACCACTCGCGACGACTGCGACGCGCTGCTTGTCAGACCGCTCGCATCGGAGAAGAGCATTGCGGCCTCCTTTGGCGCCGGGGATTCCCGGTTGATTCCCGACTGTGGCCGCGAGCCCGCAGGGGAGCCACGAAACGTGCCACAGGCGGAAGATTCTGCCTCACGCCCGCCCTGCAAACTCGCAGTTCCCGGTCGACACTTTCACCTTCTCCCCTTCTTTGATGAAGAGGGGAACGCGGATCTCGAGGCCGGTCTCCAGCGTGGCCGGCTTGGTCACGCTGCCGCTCGACGAGTCGCCGCGGACGCCGGGTTCGGTGTGGGCAACAACCAACTCAACGAACATCGGAAGTTCCAACCCGATGGGATTGCCGTTGTACTTGTGCAGCTGGATCACGGCGCCTTCGAGCAGGAAGTCAAGCGCGTTCCCGATCATCTCATCGGCAAGAGTGAGGGTCTCATAGCTTTCCTGATCCAGAAAGTGAGAACCTTCGCTGTCGCTGTACAAATAGGAGGCCGGGACCAACTGGAGGTCCGGTTCCCGGAACTTGTCGCTCGCCTTGAACGTCTTCTCGAAGACCGCGCTGGTCAGAAGGTTGCGAATCTTCAGGCGGACCAGGGTCTGGCCGCCGCGAGCGGTAGGCGTGTTCACCTCGGCTTCCAGGCAATAGAACGGAGTGTTGTCCAGTTCGAACAAAGTCCTGCGCTTGACGTTAATAGCTTCGATCAGTACGGCCATGAACTTTCTTCTCAAGTATAAGTTCCAAGCCTGGCCGCCACCGTCGACAAGATCGCCGGTGCCACAATATGACTCTGTCGATGCTCGATAAACCGTTTAGTCCCGGGACAGTGGTGAAGCGGCGATCCACGCGGAATTCGACGCCGCGCGAACATCGGGCCGACCTTTGCGTTGTGGGCGCGGGGATTTCCGGCGTTTCGGCTGCAATCGAAGGCGCCCGGTTGGGACGGGACGTGATTCTGATCGACGGCTTGCCCGCGCTGGGCGGCCAGGCTGTAAATTCGATCGTCGGCATGATGGTCGGTTTGTTCGGCAATCCGCCCGCGAGCAAACAACTGACTCACGGAATCGCCGACGACCTGATCCGCGAGCTGGGCGCGCAGGGCGACCTGCAGCTGGCGATGGGCGGCGTATCGCTCAACGCTCTTTATAATGAGGTCGCGCTGGGGCGCTGGGTGGAGCGGAAGGTTCTGGAGCTGAATATTACGCCGCTGGTGGGGGCCGTTCTGCGCAACGTCCGTCCGGATGGGCGCAGGATCAGCGCGCTGGAACTGGCGACGCGATACGGCGATGTGACCGTGCGTGCCGATGGGTACGTCGATGCAACGGGGGACGCCGCGGTGGTGTGGCAGGCTGGTCTGGCGTGCCGCGAGCCGGCCGAGGGCGTGATTTACGGATCGCAGATGATGGTGATCGAGAACTTCGACGACGCGCATTGGCCCACGCGGGCCGAGGTGTCGGAGCGGCTGCGCGATCATGCCGCGGATTACGGTTTGGCCCGCAAAGACGGATTTGCCATGCCGCTGCCGGGCGGGCGGACAGCCATCATCAATATGACGCATGTGGAAACGCCGCTCGATCCGTTCGAAGCGGCGAAGAAGGGCCTCGAGGGCAAGGACCAGGCCGACCGCACGATGACTTTTCTGAAGGCGGAATTTCCGGGGGCTTTCGCGGAGGCTCGTGTGCGCGCTTATGGGCTGCCCGGTATACGGCAGACGCGCTGGATCGTCGGGTGCCATCATTTGACCGTGGACGAGGTGCGGCGGGGCGTGAAGTTCGAAGACAGCATCGCGCGAACCGCCTGGCCGCTCGAACAGCATCACAACTTGGAGGGCTATGTGTGGGAGCCGTTCGACGCCGATCACGTACATTACGTGCCGCTGCGGAGTTTGACGCCGCCGGATGTGGATAATCTGGTGGCGGCGGGGAGATGCATCGACGGCGATGCGACCGCGCTGTCGAGTGTGCGGGTGATGGGGCCGTGTATCGCGATGGGCGCGGCGGCGGCGCATGCGCTGGATTTGGCCGGGACTGGGAGTGTGCACGGTATCGACATGGCGGCGCTGCGGAAGCGGGTTGCGCGGAATGTCGAAGACTGACATGGTGGTGAAAAAGGCAGCGGAATTGGAAGAACGCAGGCGAAGCCACCTGCGCCAATGGTGGGGCAGGCACTCAGCCTGCTGAAGCTTTTTTGGGATCGATATACTTGACACGCATCTCAAAAGGTCGAGGTTCAGGCCCATGGCGGATTCCGAGCTAACAATTTTTTGCAGGCAAGTGCGGAAACGGTCACAGGAAAACAGGGAGGCGACATCCCTTTTACACCACCACTCCCTTACCGGCAACACCATGGGTGTCTTGCGGCAGGAGCTGGATTCAATGGTCCGCTGCATCTTCCTCCTATCGGTCGCCGACAGGGAGTATCGACGGAGGTTGCTCCGGGACTCCGTGGACGGAAAGCCTTGGCGCACCAAAGACGGCAAGCGCAAGGTTACGGACAGGGACATGGTTGACCTGTCCAGCAGGCTGCATGGTTGGACCCGAAACGTGTACGCCTTCGGGTGCGGCTTCATTCATCTGTCGGCATTTCACGATTATTCAGATCGTGACCCATTTGACTCGTTGACACTCGAGGATCGCCGTGACATCGCAGCATACCTCGATTTCTATCATGGTGTAGTGATACACCAGACCACCAAGCTCCGAGAAATCGA
>Ga0181521_10005845_pt1 | contig 13584 bp, 10 predicted proteins | sample PEATcosm2014_Bin_32_FD_119764 | JGI IMG/M metagenome (GOLD analysis project Ga0181521, IMG submission 119764) | Peatland microbial communities from MTU Mesocosm Facility, Houghton, MI, USA - PEATcosm2014_Bin02_60_metaG | ecosystem: Environmental > Terrestrial > Soil > Wetlands > Peat | place...
ACGGGCGTCTCCCAGGTCCTCTTCAAGCACCAGGCCGACGGCTCGATCACGGCGAACGGGTCGACCCTGATCGGCCAGAACTGGACCAGCCCGAAGTTCTTCCACGGCCGCCCCGACGACTTCGGGCCTTACGCCGGCGTCGGAGACAACCCACTCGTCGCGAACGGCAAGAGCGGCGACACCGGTGCCACAAACCTCGGTCCGCGGTCCGAGGTGCTGGTCGAGAACACGAAGGCACTGATCGCCTACTGGCACAAGATGGGTGTGAACCCGACGGAGGACCTTGTCACCACGTCTGGAAGCGGGCTCGACCCCGACATCACGCCAGTCGACGCGTATGCCCAAGTGCCCATGGTGTCGAAAGCCACGGGACTGTCTCCAAAGGTGCTGGACAAGCTCATCGCTCGTGAGACCAACTCCGCCGAGTTCGGGTTCCTGGGCTCGGACTACATCGACGTCCTCCAGTTGAACGAGGCTCTCGCCAAGATGGAGTGACCATGTGCCACAGACCCGCGGGCCGGGCAGCCTCCAGTCCTCAGGTTCGCCCGGGGAAAGCCATTAGCTTCTTCACAAGAGAGGCGGATGGGAACAAGGGTGGTTGGGCAGTGGGGTTCGAACGGTGAGCAGGGATGACGAGTACGGCGACAGGGCCCAGAAGGTCGATCAGGGCGTCGAGCCGACCGGGAGGTTCCGCGTCTACTTTGGAGCCGTCGCCGGGGTAGGCAAGACCTGGGCCATGCTCGACGAGGGCTGGCGTCGCTACAAGCGCGGCTCGGACGTGGTCATCGGCTTCGTCGAGACGCACGGCCGGAAGATGACCCAACAGCAGATCCGTGACCTCCCGGTCGTTCCCCGCAAGGTCGTGGACTACCGGGGCACCACCTTTGAGGAGATGGACCTGGCGGCTGTCCTTGCCCGCAAGCCCGAGGTCGCCCTCATCGACGAGCTTGCCCACACGAACGTGCCCGGTTCGGGGCCCCACGAGAAACGATGGCAGGACGTGCTCGAGATCCTCGACGCCGGGATCGGGGTCGTCAGCACGGTCAACATCCAGCACCTCGAAAGCGTCGCCGACGCCGTGCAGCAGATCACAGGAGTTGCCGTTCGCGAACGGGTCCCCGACTGGGTCGTGCGCAGGGCCGACCAGCTCGAGCTGATCGACTCATCTCCCGAGCAGCTGCGCCGCCGCATGCTGCACGGCAACGTCTACCCCCCCGAAAAGATCCCCAATGCCCTCAACAGCTTCTTCCGCTATCAGAACCTCGTGGCGCTGCGCGAACTCGCGCTCAGATTCGTCGCAGACGAGACCGAGGAGGAGCTGCTCGGGTTCCTCGTGTCACGGCACCCCGACATCGTCTGGGACACCGCGGAGCGAATCATGGTGGTCGTCACCGCAGCACCGGGCACCGATGCCGTCCTGCGCCGCGCCGCCAGAATCGCGGTGCGGGCGCACGCAGGACTGCACGCCGTCCACGTTGTCGGCGACGACGGCACTCGCCCGTTGTCGAAGAACGCCCTCGAGGCGGCCAAGCACCTCTCCGAGGACTTGGGCGCGACCTGGCACGACATCGTCTCGGACGACCCGGCCCCGGCGTTGGTCCACTTCGCGAAAGAAAACCAGATCACCCAGATCGTGCTGGGTGCGGCCCCGAGATCGCGTTGGGAACAGCTGACGAGCAGGCACTCGGTCGTCCAGCGGGTCCTGCGGTTCGCGCGCGAGTCCGGTATCGACGTTCACATCATCAACCGGTTCGACCAGAGCGCTCCCTCGCTGAGCACGACCGAAGCTGCAGAAGACGGGGGCGGCTGACGAAGGCTACCGACCGGGAGCCATGCGGTGGTTCGCCGGGCCGAGGCTCGGCGCAAGGCGCTGACCCGAAAAGGCGCATGAAGTACGGTCATCGCTTCTTCACGCTGCGCGAGAGCTTCCCGAGCTCCTTGTTCTGCTTGCGCTCCTCGGCCCGCGCGTGGGGATCGACGCACGCCGCGAGGTGGCGCTGCTCGCGGCGCAGCTTCTCATAACTCAAGTAGCGCTCCGCCTCGAGGGTTCCTGCGGCGATGGCCTGTTTGACAGCGCAGCCCGGCTCGGACCGGTGACCGCAATCAGAAAATCGACATGCCCCTACCAAATCCTCGACCTCCCCGAAGGCAGCGCCGATGGCTTGGTCCGCGTCGAACAGCGCCAAGGCCCGCAGGCCGGGCGTGTCGATCAGCAACGCTCCCCCGGGAAGGCGCACGAGCTCTCGCGCCGTGGTCGTGTGGCGCCCCTTCCCGTCGCCCCGGACCTCCCCGGTCGCGAGGTCGACCGCCCCAAGCCCGAGCCGGTTGGCAAGGGTGGACTTGCCCGCGCCTGACGGCCCGAGCAGCACGACCGTTGCCCGTGGTTCGAGGAAGTTGCCGAGGGCGTCCATGCCCGCTCCGGTGACCGAGCTGACGGCGACGACGTCACCGCCACCGATCAACCGTCTTGCCACCTCCACCGCGCCCGCGACGTCTGCGGCGATGTCCGCCTTGGTCAACACCGCGACGGGGGCAGCACCGCTCTGCCAGGCCAGGACCAGGAGACGCTCCAGCCGCCTAGCCCTGAAGCGGCCTTCGAGCGAGCAGACGACGAATACCTTGTCGACGTTCGCGGCGAGCACCTGGGGGGTCTCGGGACTTCCGGCATCGCCCCGAACGATCGCGCTGCGCCTCGGGAGCACATTGGTGACCAGGCCGGCGTGGAGCACGACCCAGTCACCGACTGTAGGTGCCCGCAACGGATCGGGGTCGTGAGCAAGTTCGGCCGCGACGGGTGCGCGCAGCTCGCCGGCTTCAGTGAGAACCGTGAGCACGCCCCTGTCGACGCGGACGACCCGGCCCGGCACCGCATCGCCGGCGAACTGCTCACGGAACGCCGCCTCGAAGGGCGGACCCCAGCCGAGATCACCAAGATCCAGCGCAGGCTGATCGGATGTCTGCCGAGAAACGGGGGATAGATCGAATGGGCTCTCCGTCCGTCCCGACGCCGCCGGGAAGGATCCACGGTCGGACGCGGAAGTGGGAGAAGGATTAGGCACAAGCAGGACTCCTTGGTGGAAGAGCGCTCGGCCGCGGCTGGCTTTCGTCGAGAACCTGGCGGTCAAAAAGCCTGCTGCTCGAGCGCGCGGTCAGTGAGGGTCTGAAGGTGACGTTCGACTTTCATCCCAGGTGACCTCCTTTCGCTCGAGATGACTAACACCAGGAATTGTTACCAGGTCCTTCAGTTCGGCGCGCCGCGGTCGCAGCGCACCGCTGTCGCCCGGTGACGCCGGCTGCCCTTTGTCACGCGGGCGCCGGAGTTTCGGCCGCGATGGCCGCGCAACGATGGGCGCCTTCCCGCCGGGGCCGCCAGGACCTAGAATGGGCGCGCCCGGGATTGCAGCCAGGCGCTCTTCACAGAGCCAGTTCGGGGGACAGCAGCTAGGCAGGCTCGGGTCCACTTCGTTCCTGGGGGGAACTTGTGCCTTTCAGCAAAGGACAGGACATGGGAGATCACGTTGTGGACCCGGACAGGGACCGTGCCCTCGTTGAGGAGCTCGCCGGCCCCGCAGCCAGTTTGTTCAACCGGCATCTCTCGGTGTCGAAGGAGTGGTACCCGTTCGAGGACGTCCCCTGGGACAAGGCCGCTGACTTTGAAGAGGAGAGGTGGAACGCAAGCCAGTACCCCCTTTCCCAAGGTGTGCAGAGTGCGATCATCGTAAACGTGCTGACTGAGGACAATCTCCCGTACTACACCCACACCCTGATGTCGCCCATAAGACCGGGCCATCCGCTGCGGGAATGGAGCCGTCGCTGGACAGCGGAGGAATGGCGCCATTCGGCTGCCATTCGTGACTGGATTCTGGCCACACGGGCGATCGATCCCTACCGGCTGGAGGACGACCGGATGGTCCAGATGTCAAAAGGGCAGGTCCCCCAGAGCGACAGCGTGGCGGAGATGATCGCCTATGTGAGCTTTCAGGAGCTCGCCACTCAGGTTGCCCATCGCAACACCGGCCAGGCCCTGGACAAGACGATGCGAGGCAAGAAGATCATGTCGAAGGTCGCCGGTGACGAGGGCCTCCACCATGCCTTCTACCGGGACCTCGTCCTCGCGGCCCTCGAGATAGACCCATCGACGATGGTCATGGCGATCCAGAGCGAGCTCAGAAAGTTCAAGATGCCGGGTACGGGCATCCCCGGTTTCACTGCGCACGAGGAAGCCATCGCCCTCGCGGGAATTTTCGGCGCGCAGCAGTTCGTCGATGCAGTCGTAAGACCGACGGTCAGCTACTGGGGGCTCTTCGAGCTCGAGGACCTGAGCCCCGAGGCCGACCGGGCGCGCGAGAAGATCGCTAGGAACCTGGCGGGGCTCACCCGCCTGGCGGCAGCTCAACAGGCCCGCATCGCCGCCTCACGGGCCTGAGTGCGCATGCAAGCCTCGAGGGGCGAACGAGGGCCCGTGGCCCGGCGGGTTCAGCTGGCGGCAAGCTCGGCCAGCAGCCCAGACAGCGACGTCGTGGCCACTCCGACGGCTGAGTCGCCGATGCCGTAGGGAAGGATCAACGTGCCCGCATGCACGAGGGCGCCGCACGAGTAAACGACATTCGGCACGTAGCCGTCCTGCTCCTCCGGCGCCGGGCTCAAGAGGGGCTCTCGAAGCTGGCCGATGACCCGCGTCGGGTCTTCGAGATCGAGGAGAACGGCGCCGATTCGGTACGTGCGCATCGGGCCAACGCCGTGGGTGAGCACCAGCCAGCCGACGTCCGTCTCGATCGGTGAGCCGCAGTTGCCGAGCTGGAGCACCTCCCAGGTCCGGGTAGGTGCCTGGTACGGCAGAGCGTCCTCCCACAGATGCAGGTTCTCGGAAAAGACAACGGTATTCGTCTCGTGACCGGACCTGGATAGGGCAGCAAACCGGCCCCCGACCCGGCGGGGGAACAAGGCGAGACCCTTGTTGGACGCGCTGTTGACGATGGGCGAGGCGGTGAAGACACGAAAGTCGGTCGTCTCCAGAAGCTGCTGCGCGATGTCGACACCGTCATAGGCCGTGTAAGTGGCAAAATAGGAAACGGTCCGGTCCTGGTGCTCGAACCGCACGAAACGGGCGTCTTCCATGCCACTGCGTTCGGCAGCCATGGCCGGCAGGAGAACTCGCTCGGCCAGCGAGGTGTCCGCTTCGAAACGGATCTCGTAGGTCCGTTCGGCAATCCTGCGCATGAGCGGGATGATCGACCCGTCCCTCCGGGAGGTCGCCAACTGGGACTGAAGGCGGGCAAGCCGGCCCTCCAGCTCATCCACGGTGAATCGCTCGCCCAGCGCGTCGAGGATGTAGTCGGCGCTCTCACCGTCGCTTCGGAGCCGGCGAAGCTCGCTCCGGAAGACGGCGGCGTCGAGCGGCACGGATGCGATCGCTCCTCTCGTTGCGAACGGTGGCACCACTGCAATGTCGACTTCGCCGTGGTCGTCGACAGTTCCTGTCCGAAACTCGATGGAGGACCGATGTCCCTCCCCGATTCCCCGGACGCTCATCACAAAGCGCAGGCTGCCGTCCGGCACGCCGGTCTGATCGGGATGGGGTACCACGCTCGGATTGCACAGCGCCGTGCCTTCGAGCGCGTACTCGCTTGTAAACGTTGCCCCGAGAAGCAGACGACGCTCCTTGGAGAGGTCGCACCCAGGATCGAGGCGAGCGGCCAGCTCGTCCGCGTGCCGCTGAAAGGAGCCGCTGAGGTCGCGGTGGCGGTGTTCGAACCGGGCGGCGACATCTCGCAACGACCGCTCCACTTCGCCGTGGTCCAGCGCCAGGATGCGAGCCACCACAGCTGACGTGCGGGGCTCCTCCCTGTCGAATCCTTCTTGCCCGGGCACGAACAGCATCGTGACAACGCGGGATGGGTCCGCGGCGAGGCGTAGGCGGCTGCGCCGCATGCCGGCTGAGGCCGCTTGGGTCACTGCGACGCCAAGTCGAGCCGCCGCGCATGTTGCCGCGTCGAAAGCAGAGCCAGTGTCGACTCGGCGCCCTGGTTGAGATTGGGCCCTCCAGGCGTGAGCCCGTCGAACCCACCACCTGTGTCCGGGTCCCACATGACGTGTTGCCCGTCGTTGTCGCCGAGGAACCAGGCCTCTGCCGCGCCCAGACCGTCGAGCCAGCGCCGGTCTCCGTCAACGGCCGCCGCGCGGGCACAAGCGTCGGCGAGCGCGGCCACCTCGATGGGCTGCTGGTCGAACGAAGGCCGGGTAGCGCCCGGTCCCGCGCCTCCCGCGGGCGTAACCGACAAGTGTGAGTCCAGCGTCTCGTGGTCAAGCAGCCAGGCCAGGAGATCCAGGCCGTGTTGCAACAGTATCGGTCGGTCCAGCGCTGCTCCGGCGGCAATCATCGCCTCCGGCACGACCGCGTTGGCATAGTGGAGCCGAGTCTCCGGCCAGGGCCAGGCGGCACGAGCGCTCGGCGGCGACATGACGTCCGCTGCGTCCCTCAACAGCGCGTGGGCCCGTCTGTGCTGGGGCTCGGCGGCGAGGACCTCGGCTGCGCCCAGCGCCGCGAAAGCCATCGCGCGCCGGTAGGGCGAACGGGGCCGCGTCGCGTGCTCGAACTCTGTTCTGGCCGCTTCGCGCAGCCAAAGGTCCTCGCTGTGGGAAAGCGCGGTACCGAGGCCCCAGATGCTCCTGCCCCAGCAGTCGTCCAACGACGGCCCGTCCTCCCATCGACCCGACCGGCTCAACCGGTTCCGATAACCGCCGTTGGCGCCCCGCGCGGCGATCAGGAACTGCAGGCTGGTCTTGGCGAGCTCGGCCACCTGCGGTGCAGGGAAGGGTTCTCGTGCTGTGACGACAAGGACGCGGGCCATGTCGTCGGTGCAGTAGCCCAGTGCCCGCCTGGGCTCGCTGTACCGGGCATGCTCGAAGGTGCCCAGATGGTCCGTCATCCGGTAGAGATGGTCGAATCTGAGCCTCGCCATTCGGGTCACACCAGTGCCGCGTCCTTGCTGAGAAGACGGTTCGCCAGGTCCACGTAGGACCCCGCGACCACCGCCCAGCACATGGTCGGCGCCAGTCGTGACGCTTCCGCGGCCATGCGGTCGGCGAGCCCAGGCTCGACGAGCACCCGAGTGAGGGCTGACACCAGACCAGCCGGGTCGTCACGGTCGACGATGATGCCCGCCCCGCTCGCCAACAACTCGACAGCGTGGGGAAAGGACGTGGCCACGACCGGCCTGCCTGCCGCGATGGCATCGGCGAGCACGCCGGAGGTCACCTGGTCCTTGGAGTCGTAAGGCAGCACGACCACGGTGGCGGAGTGGAGCAGTGCCGTGTGGGACTCGACGTCCCGGTAAGTGGCGTCGAAGAAGACCGACCCTCCAACCCCGTTGCGCGCCGCCCGTTGGATGAGGGCGTGACGGTACGCCTCGCCGTTGGCCGCGAGCACCTTCGGATGGGTCTGGCCCGCAACGAGGTAGCAAGGTCGCCCGGGAAGGCGCTGCAGGGACCGCATGGCGTCGATCACTCTCTCGATCCCTTTGCCCGGCCCGATCAAACCGCAAGTCAAGATCGTCGGCCGAGCACCGGAGGCGTGCGAGGCGGGACGCGTCGGGATCGCAGCTCCGTGCGGGATGGTCGTGACGATCGCCGGGTCGACGTCGAACCGGCTGCACAGCCGCTCCCGGGCCGCCTCCGACATGACCACCAAGTGGTCGGCCATCGCCGCGACTGCTACCAGAGTGGACCGCTGGTGCGGCGTGGGGTCAGTGAGAATCGTGTGGGCGATCACGATGGACGGGATCCGAAGGCCCGCGAGCACGTCCAGCACCTCGTCTCCGTCCGCCCCACCGTAGAGGCCGTACTCATGCTGCACGATCGCCGCGTCGCACCGGTTGAGCAGCTCGGAGCTCTCTGCCACGGACTCGGGCGAGCCGTTCACCAGCTCTCCGATGACGCGCTTGCTGCTGGCCCGCGATCCGTCCGCCACTCTCACGATGCTCACGTCGGCGCCGTTGGCGATCAGACCGTTGGCGAGAGCTGTGCTGAACGTCGCCAGCCCGCACGCGGTCGGTGGGTAGGTGCTGAGTATCCCGAAATGGGGAGGACGAAAGCGTCCGCCACCGAGGTGCGGGACGAGTGGACTTGGGACTGGCACGCGACTCCTCGAGGTTGCTGGGTCGAGGCGTCGAGCCTGCACGGGGCGATTAGGGGTGGTCTTGAGCGACCGCCCTGCCCAAGCGAAGCGACTCTCCCAAGGGAACTACCTTGACGAGACTACCGCATTGTCCCCACAATTTCAGCGCGGTGCTGGGAGGGCGTGACACGACCGGGTCGAGCCGGGTGCGGCCGTCCCGCGGCTAGAGGCTTCCAGCGACCCGTGCCACGATGTCGGGCGGGCCGGGGTGCTGGCGGACGGTGCTACCCAGGCGAGCCAGCCGCGTCAAAGAAATGCGCTCTCGGCCGCCTCGGGGTCAATGCCAGTAACCGTCAAAGACCCGGAGCGCCTCGTCGACCAGTTCTGGCCCCAGGACCTCGACGCGGCGCTGCCCGCCAGCGAAGACCTCGCGGCAGGGCAGGTCCATGGTCGGGTTGTCCGGGTGGTTGCCCGTCAGGCGTTTCAAGTCCCGTTCCGTCAGCCCGAAGACCACACGGCCGATTCCGGCCCAATAGATGGCGCCCGCGCACATGGCGCACGGCTCCGCGCTCACGTAGAGGGTGAAATGCGCCAGCTCGCTCGGCTCATAACTGCGGGCGGCTCGGCCCGCGGCTACCGTCTCCGCGTGGGCGGTCGGGTCCCTCACCGGGGTCAGGCCGAGATTCCCCTGCTCGAGCAGGACGTTTCCGGCATCGTCGACAAGGACGCAGCCGAAAGGAAGGTTGCCTTCCTCCCGAGCCTGCCGAGCCACCCGAAAGGCGGCCCTCAAGTGGCGCGCGTCGCTTTCGCTGAACCCAGTCATCGCACCATCGTTCCGGTTCGCCCGCCCTATCAAGGGCAAGCGTCGAGCTCGGCGCGGACTTCGAGAATGAGGTCCTCCTCGGCGACGATCCGCGTCTGGTCCGCGTCGCGCCGCTTCAGCTCGATGCCGCCCGCCTTGAGGGAGCGCTCGCTCACGGTCAGGCGTAGGGGAAGCCCAATCAGGTCCGCGTCGGCGAATTGAACGCCGGGACGCTCCCCGCGGTCGTCGTAGAGCACGCCGATGCCGGCGGCCTCGAGCGAGCCGTAGACCCGTTCTGCCACTTCACCCGCCTCCGAGTCCGATCCCCGCAACACCGTCAGGTGCACCGGGTACGGGGCGATGGCGACCGGGAGCCGCAGACCCCGCTCGTCATGGTGCTCCTCGGCGATGCAGGCCAGGAGGCGACCGAGGCCGATCCCGTAGCTGCCCATGACGATCGGCTTGGCGTTCCCGTCCGGGTCGAGATAGGTCGCCCCGAACGCATGTGAGAAGCGGGTCCCGAGCTTGAAGATGTTGCCCACCTCAATCCCGCGCTCGGTGCGCAATGGGCTACCGCAGACCGAGCACCCGTCGCCGTCTTCGGCGGCCGTGATATCGGCCACGACGTCGGGCTGCCAGTCGCGGCCCGCGTTGGTGTCGAGAAGGTGCCAGCCCTCCTCGTTCGCGCCCGCCACCAGGTTCGGCGAAGACATCACGAGCTCGTCGGCGATGACCTCGGCGCCGCTCAGCCCGATCGGCGACGCGAACCCTGCCACCGCGCCGACGGCTGCAATCTCGTCGACAGTCATGGGACGCAGCTCGGCACCCCCGAGCAGGTTCGCGAGCTTGGCCTCGTTCAAATCGGTGTCGCCGCGGACGACCCCCACGACGAAGCGCACCAGTGGATCGCCGTCGTCGCCACGGTGCTCCGCGGCGAGGAACACGATCTTCGCCGTGCGGGCCTTCGGCACCTTCAGGAGCTCAGCGAGCTCGTCGATCGTCGTGGCGTGCGGCGTCTCGACCCGACGCGCCCCGCGAAGCTCCTCCGGCTCCGCGTTCGCTTTACGGGAGGTCGCCACCTGACGGTTCTGCGCGTAACCACAGCTGTCGCACAGCACCAGAGTGTCCTCGCCGAGCGGCGACAGGTACATGTACTCGTGCGCCCCGGTACCGCCCATGATGCCGACGTCGGCACCGACAACGACCACCGGCAACCTGCATCGGGCGAAGATCTTGAAATACGCCTCGTAATGGGCCCGGTACTGGGTATCGAGGCCCGCCTCGTCGAGGTCGAGGCTGTAGGAGTCCTTCATCGTGAACTCCCGGGTACGGATCAAGCCGGCCCTCGGACGGGGATCGTCGCGCCACTTGATCTGGATCTGGAAGACGAGCCTGGGGAGCTGGCGGTAGGAGTTGATCTCACCCCCAGCAAGGCTCGCGACCACTTCCTCGTGGGTCATGGCGAGCACCATGTCCCTGTCGCGGCGGTCCTGGAAACGCGTGAGCTCGGCGCCGATCTTTTGATAGCGGCCGCTCTGCTGCCAGAGCTCGGCGGGATGCACGACGGGAAGAGAAACCTCCACACCCCCGATGGCCGTCATCTCCTCACGCAGGATCTGGCCGATGTGCATCATCGCCTGCCAGGCAAGGGGGAGATAGGAGAAGATGCCCTGGGAAAGCTGGCGGACGTAGCCCGCCCGCAGCAGGAACTGGTGGCCGGGCGACTCGATCCCGGCCGGTGCCTCCCGCAACGTCTCACCGAACAGCCTCGACATCCGCACCGCAACGGCCTCCTCATGAGCTTGTTGGCAGAAGCTACTCGGATGCCGTGCGGCATCGCCGGGGATCGCGGAATTGCCCCTTGCCCGGACAGCCGCAACGTGTTAGTGTACGCTAACGTAATGTAATGCCCGATCTTGTGGCGATCCTCTCCGAACCCAATCGGCGGAGGCTCCTGGAGCTTCTCTCCGCTGGTGAGCAGCCCGTCAGCCGGCTCGCCAGTGAGTTCGGCGTCACGCGGTCGGCCATCTCGCAGCACCTGGGGGTTTTGTCCAATGCAGGACTCGTGCAGGCTCGCCAGCAGGGGCGGTTCCGGTACTACCGCCTCGACCCGGACGGCATGGCGGCGCTTCGCGACGCGCTCGAACAGTTCTGGACCCACGAGCTAGAGCAGCTTGCCGCTGCCCGCCGGCCTGAAAGAGGAGACCACGGCATGACTGCAGAAACGTCCGTGCTTGTGCCACTCGACCCGGACGAGACGTTCGCTTTGTTGACCGAGCCGGAACGCCTTCGACGCTGGCAGGCCGTCACAGCCCGTGTCGAGTTGCGGGCAGGAGGCGAGTACCGCTGGACGATCATTCCTGGCCACACGGCCTCAGGCACGATCACTGAGGTCGAGCCGGGCAAGCGGCTCGTGTTCACCTGGGGCTGGGAGGACTCCGAGGACCTGCCGCCCGGAGCCTCGACTGTGACGATCACGCTCGAGCCAACAGAAGGCGGGACGCGGGTGAACCTGGTCCACAGTGGACTCACGCCCGCGCAGGCCGAGGGCCACCTGCAGGGCTGGAACCACTACGGAGAAAGGCTCGTCGCCGCCGCACGTAACGGCGACGCGGGTGCGGACGAATGGGCCACCTTCGAGAGCGGCGACGCTCTCACAGCCACTGAGGCGTCCCTCGCGGTCTGCCAGACCGTGCTCCGACAGCTCAGGCCCGGCGACGGGAGTGCTCAGACGCCGTGCGCCGAGTTCAACGTCGACAAGCTCGTTGAGCACCTCGTCGGGTCGCTGCACCTCCTGGGCGCGGCCGGCGGTGCGCCGGCGCCTGCGGATCAAACCGGGACCCCGGAGGTCCGCGTCGCCAATGCCGCCCAGGCGACGATCGAGGCGTGGCGCAAGCGGGGCTTGGACGGGATGGTCAACCTCGGCCAGTCCGAGGTCCCGGCAGGTGTCGCGGTCGACATCATCTTGCTGGAGCTGCTCGTGCATGCGTGGGATTTCGCCCAAGCCGCTCGCCAAGCGATCACGGTCGACGATGCTTTGAGCACCTACGTCCTAGAGCGCGGGCGTTTGGTCATAGCCCCGCAGATGCGCGACGGCAGCAACTTCGCCGAGGAGATTGAAGTCGCCCCGGAGGCCGATAGCCTCACGCGTCTCGCGGCCTTCACGGGCCGCAAAGCCTGAGCCAACGCCCACTGCGCAACTTCACCACCAACAGGAAGGCTCCGGGTCCGGAGCCCTAGCGGACAAGAAAGGAACCGCCGATGCCCCGGCGCACCTCTTACGCACAAGGAACCCCCAGCTGGGTGGACCTCCAGACGCCAGACACCGATGCCGCCAAGTCCTTCTACGGCGGGCTGTTCGGTTGGCAGTTCAACGACATGCCGATGCCGGGAGGGCCGACCTACTCGATGGCCCTGAAGGACGGTGAGCTCGTGGCGGGCCTGTCTCCACAACCCGCCGGCCTGACCGCCGAGGGCGTCCCGCCCTTCTGGAGCACATACATCGCCGTCGACGACGTCGACGCCGCGACCGGGCGGGTGCCGGGCGCCGGCGGACAGGTCCTGGTGCCACCGACCGACGTCATGGAAGCGGGACGGATGTCCATCGTGACCGACCCGAGCGGTGCCGCTGTCGGCCTCTGGCAGGCGCGCCAGCACATCGGGGCAACACTGGTGAACGAGCCGGGCACCCTCATCTGGAACGAGCTCTTGACCGACGACGGCGAGGCCGCTTACGCCTTCTACGCCGAGGTCGTCGGGCTCACCTCGGAACTCAGCGACATGGGAGGAAACCCGTACACGCTGCTCAAGGTCGGCGACGACATGGTCGCGGGATCGATGCCGCCCCCAATGGAAGGCATCCCGAACCACTGGCACGTCTACTTCGCGGTCGAGGCCATGGAGCCGGCGCTCGACAAGGCACGCCAGCTCGGGGGCACGCTCAGGAACGGCCCGATGCCGACGCCGATCGGACCGATGGCGACGGTGAGCGACCCGCAGGGTGCGGTGTTCAGCCTCTTCGAGCCGTCCGGGCAGACGTCGTAGCCCGGAGGGACCCTGCCGCAGCACCACGACGACGGCTTCGAAGCCCGATGATTGGGGTGGACATGAGCGATGACTGGCCGAAGATCCAGGCCGAACGCGAGGCCTGCGCGGACCTGTTCGAAGCGCTCACGCCGGCGCAATGGGCAAGCACCACCTGGTGCGGACACTGGACGGTGCGCGACGTCGCCGGTCACCTCGTTGCGTCGACCCGCCAGTCGCCCGTCATGTTCTTCAGCGGGCTCGCTAAGGCCGGTTTCAGCTTCGACAGGATGGTCGACGCCGCGGCCAAGCGCATCGGCGCAAGCGACCCGGCCAGCCTCGCGGCCGAGATGCGCTCTGGGGCACTCAGGCGCAACCACCCGCCGGGACCCGTGACGGCGATGCTCGGTGAAGCCGTCGTCCACGGTGAGGACATCCGCCGCCCCCTCGAGCTGCACCGCGACATCCCCGAGGAGACGCTCGTCACCGTCGCCGAGTTCTACAAGGGCTCCAATCTCATCATCGGCGCCAAACGACGCGTCTCCGGGCTGCGCCTGAGAGCCACCGACGCCTCCTGGGCGAGCGGTGAGGGCCCGGAGGTCACCGGGCCGTTGGCTTCGTTGGTCGTGGCCATGACCGGCCG
>Ga0181521_10005846_pt1 | contig 13584 bp, 11 predicted proteins | sample PEATcosm2014_Bin_32_FD_119764 | JGI IMG/M metagenome (GOLD analysis project Ga0181521, IMG submission 119764) | Peatland microbial communities from MTU Mesocosm Facility, Houghton, MI, USA - PEATcosm2014_Bin02_60_metaG | ecosystem: Environmental > Terrestrial > Soil > Wetlands > Peat | place...
CGCTGCCGTGGAGCCTCGTCAATGCGGGTCGCACGGAATTCGAGGTCAGGACTCGGGAGCGCACCGAGATCAGCATTGCCGCGCAGCGTCCGCGCTAGGAGCCTGTCTGAATATTCCCCGTGGCCTTACCTGAGGCTGATTTCGCTTCAGCCGAAGCGGAGCGACGTCCGGTCACACGGGACGCCGCCTAATGGCCGGCGAAGTTCTCGGACTCGTAGACGACACGGCCACCCACCATAGTTTGCAATACCTTGACCGCGGCGATCTCTTCGGCGGGAATCTCGAGGACGTTGCGGTCCAGCACGATGAGGTCGGCCATTTTACCAACCTCGAGCGAGCCGGTTGCCAGTTCCTGGTGCAGCTCATAGGAGGAGTTCATGGTTATCGCGCGCAGTGCTTGCGCGCGGGTGAGTCCCGCATCCTCGCTCAACCGGCCGGCGTATTTTGGTTCACTGTGCGGGACATTGGTGCGCGTGACGCCGACCTTCAGCGCGAACCATTCATCGAGCGGATCCACCGGCCAATCGCTGCCATACGCGATGCGCGCACCCGCAGCCGCCAGGAAAGCCGCCGGCTCCAGGTACTTGAAGCGCGCCGGCCCCAGATAGTCACGCGCGCCGTCGATCGTATCGGGCGCTGGTTTTTCCCATTGAAATGACAGGACCGGGATCACGTTCAACTGCTGGTAACGCGGGAAATCCTTGGGATCGACGATCTCGTCATGGGCGATGGCGGCGCGAATATCCTGATTTGGAAAGCGTTCGCGCAGCGCCTGGATGCCGTCCAGGCCTTCATGCACCGCTCGATCGCCGTCCGCGTGCATGTGCGGCTCGAAGCCGGCAGCCGCCGTGTCGATGAGCACGGCGCGCAACACGGCGGCCGGGAAATACACCTTCGGACCGCGGTTCGCGCCCGGTACCCACCGCCGGTTCGCGCCCGTGCCTCGTGGCACGAAATACGGCTCCAGCATCGCGCCGGTGAGCGCCGGTGCACTAATCACCCCGTCGAGGAACAATTTTACGTTGCGTACGGTGAGGCGCGGTCGCGGCTCGATATCGCCTTGGTCGAAGCGCCGTGCCAGTGCCGTCACGCGTGCGGTGGCCTTCTCGGGCTCGCGACCCTCGGGCGGCGTTATCAGCAAGGCAAAATGCGCGCGCGCGGTGAGCTCACCCTGGCGCTCCACGCTCGCGAATGCCGTCAACGACGGTGGCACGGCCATCGCATCCAAGAACGTCGTGATGCCCTGTTTGCGCATCGCGTCGAGGGCCGCCTGCGCGGATTTGACGTCGTCGCTCGGGCTGGGCGTAGGCAACAGATTACGCAGCAAATCCTGGGCGGAATCCTCGAGGATGCCCGACGGATTGCCGGATGCATCGCGACCGATTTTGCCGCCCAACGGATCAGCGGTGGCGGCGGTGATGCCGGCAAGCTCGATTGCCCGCGAATTCGCCAACCCAGTATGGCCGAACGAGGATTCTACAAAGATCGGGCGCTTGGTTTTCAGCGCATCCAAGCTTGCCCGCGTCGTGCGGGCGCCGGCGGGCAGCATGCCCTCTTGGAACCAGTGCACGACTTCGAGCCAAGCATCCGGTTCGCGCACCCGTGTCTGATCCAGACAACTCTGGATTTTCGTTTGCATCTCCTCGATGCGCAGCTGCTCATAATGCAAATCGCATTTCAGCAAGTCGGCGCCGCCTTGCAGTGGATGCATATGCCCGTCGACCAGACCCGGCATCGCCATGCGTCCGCGCAAATCGATCACCGCCGTGTGTTCACCGACGAACGCAGCGACGCCCGCATCGCTGCCGACATAAACGATTCGGCCGGCGCGAATCGCCAACGCCCGCTGTACGCTGTCGTGCGCGTCGACCGTGTAGATGAAGCCGTTGCGATAGACCGTGTCCGCCCGCGCAGACGCGGATGCGGGTGCGTTGCCGACGTCGGCGGAGCGTGCCGCTGGAAGGCACAACAATTGTACCATCGTCAAGAGCAGGCCCGCGCAAATTGTCTTACACGGCATGCAGCGCCTTGGTGAGATCAGCAATGAGATCACCCGCATCCTCGATGCCGACCGAAATTCGAATCAGCGCATCGTTGATCCCGATGCGATCACGTGTTTCCTTGGGCAAGCCGGAATGAGTGGTGCTGGCGGGATGGGAAATCAACGTCTCGGTTCCCCCGAGGCTGACCGCCAATTTGATGACCTGAAGGCCATCCAGCAGGCGAAATGCTTCGACTTCTCCCCCCTTGACCGTGAAGCCGAAGGTCGAACCCGCACTCTCGCACTGTCGTTTGAAGACCGCCTGTCGCGGATCATCCGCGGCGAGAAAGCCGAGGTAATTCACAGCCGCGATCTTTGGATGCGTGCGCAAAAAATCCGCCACCAAAGCGGCGTTTTGCGCCGACTTGTGCATGCGCAAGGACAGCGTCTCCATGGAACGCATGATCATCCACGCCGTATTGGGATCCAGCTGCGTGCCCAAGGCGCCGCGCAATCGCTTGATCGGGCCGACGACCGCGCGCGTACCGACGACGCCGCCGGCGACCAGATCCGAATGGCCGCCGACATACTTGGTGAGCGAGTACATCACCAGGTCGGCGCCATGCGCCAATGGACGTTGAAATACCGGACCGAGATACGTGTTATCCACCAGGACGGGTGGGCGGCCGCCGGATTGCCGCGCGCCGATTTGTTCCGAGACCTCGCGCATGAGCGCCAGATCGACCAGACTGTTGGTCGGATTGGCGGGCGTCTCGGTCATCAGCAGACAGACCCGGCCGCCGGTCTGGGCGGCGCGCGCGCAAGCGCGCGCGGCGGCATCCGTCACGGCGGCGCGATCGCACCCCAGCGTGAAGCTGATGGCACTGACGCCGAATGCCGGCAAGGTCTTTTCGATCAACGTCTCCGTACCGCCGTACAGCGGTTGACTCATCAGGATTACATCGCCGGGACGAGCATAGGTCCACAGCGCCGTGGAAATCGCCGACATGCCGCTGGAGAATACCGCAGCGGCCTCGGTCTGCTCCCACAGCGCGAGACGATCCTCCAGCACCTCCAGGTTGGGATTATTGAAACGCGAATACACGAGGCCGGTGGCCTGACCCGCGCCCGGTTCGCGACGCCCGGAGGTATAGTCGAAAAAATCCTTACCGTCTTGCGCGGTCTTGAACACAAAGGTCGATGTCAAAAATATCGGCGGCTTGAGCGATCCCTCGGACAGAGAAGGGTCATAGCCGTAGCCCATCATTTGGGTCTCGGGCTTCAGCACGTGATCGCCGATTTTACGTTTATGATACGCCTCGTAGCTCACGCTCGCCTCCCAATGCTTGTACGGTGGGCGGCAATATAACCCTTCGGCCGCGAAGCGTGGGAATTCGCGCACTGCAAGGTCGCTGAGGAATGTGTTTCACGTGGTACTGACAATTATCGCCGTTGCGGCGTTCGTGAGCACGATGGCCGGCGGTTTGCTGGCGCTCGGGCTGCGCGACAAATTGCATTTGATATTGGGATTCAGTGCCGGTGCGGTCATTGGCGTCGCGTTTTTCGATCTGCTCCCCGAAGCCATCAACCTGGGCGTGAAATATCATGGCCCAAGCGTCATCCTGTCTTGGGCTGCGCTGGGTTTTCTGTCGTATCTGGTATTGGACCGGATTCTCATGTTTCACGGCGAGCACGTGCCGCGTGGCGGCGTGGCTGCGGGCGTGTTGTGCTGTCATAGCTTGCTGGATGGAGTTGCCATCGGGTTGGCGTTTCAAGCTTCGCGCGCCGTCGGCGTCGTAGTGACAATCGCCGTATTGACGCACGATTTTTCGGACGGCATCAACACGATGAACATCGTGTTGAAGAACGGCGGCGCTCGATCCCGTGCATTTCGCTGGCTGTTGCTGGATGCGCTGGCGCCGGTCCTGGGCATTGCCGCGACGCTCATGGTCGACCTGCCGGTCGACGGATTTGGCATCGTGCTCGCGCTATTCGCCGGCTTTTTCCTTTACATCGGCGCCAGCGATCTGATCCCGGAGAGCTACCACGCGCATCCGAAATTTCTCACCACCGCCATGACCTTGGCGGGCGCAGGGGTACTGTATCTGGCCATCACCTGGATCGGCTAATCGGGCAGCAGCGGCGGCCAGGCCGGCCGGTTGCCGCGCTGCATGGCCACGATCAGCACACCGACGGGTAGCACGATCGAATGAGACTTGAACGGTGAGCGCAGCGTCACAATAATCCAAAGATCGCCGGGCGCATGAGATTACCATTGCACGCGCGCGCCGACGCGAACCATAGGAGAGCCAAGATTGCCGTGATTCCCGTTGCCCGGTCAGCAGTCCCGCGGGACACGGTGGCGCTGGCTCGCTTCCTGCTCGGCAAAATCGTGGTGCGTCGCTTGAGCGCAGGCACCGTCTTGGGACGAATCGTCGAGACCGAGGCATACCTCGAAGCCGATCCCGCTTGTCACGCGTTTCGCGGCATGACAGCACGCAACCGCTCACTGTTCCTCGAGGTCGGACACGCCTACGTTTATCTGTGTTACGGCACCTCGTATCTACTCAACGTGTCCAGTGAGGCGGCGGGTACCGGCGCGGGTGTGTTGTTGCGTGCGCTGGAGCCACTTTCAGGCATCGAGCACATGCGGCGCGCGCGCGAGGGCGCCGGCGTGCGGGATCTCGCTCGCGGGCCCGGGCGGCTGACCGCCGCGTTGCAGGTCGATCGTCGGCACGACGGTATCGATCTGTTTCGTCGGGGCGCCTTGTGGATAGGCAGCGACGGCACCTCGGTCGACGCGATCGGCCAAAGCGTGCGCATCGGTCTCACCAAGGCCGCCGACGCACGCTTACGGTACTTTGTGGTCGGCAGCGACTACGTGAGCGGCGCACGACGGCTCAATGCATAGCCCGATCGCACAATTCCTCGCCGAGCGGCCTTTCATCATATTGGACGGCGCGCTCGCCACCGAGCTCGAGCGTCGTGGCGCGGACCTCCTCGATCCGCTCTGGTCGGCGAAATGCCTGCTCGATCGGCCGGACATGATTCGCGCCGTGCATCTTGATTATTTCAAAGCCGGAGCCGACGTTGCCACCACGGCGACCTATCAAGCGACTTTCGAGTCGTTTTGCCGACGCGGCATCGAGCGCGACGGCGCCGCCCGACTGATGCGCGATGCCGTGGCGCTCGCGGCCGCGGCCAGAGATGAATTTTGGTCCGATCCGGCGCACCGGACGGGCCGGCTGCGACCGCTCATCGCGGCATCCGTGGGACCCTATGGCGCGATGCTGGCGGACGGTTCCGAATATCGGGGACACTACGCCGTGAGCGATCAGGCACTCACGGCATTTCATCGGCCGCGCCTCGAGGTGCTGGCTGAATCCGGCGCGGATCTGCTGGCTTGCGAGACCATTCCCTGCCTACGCGAGGCGCTGGTGTTGGCGCGACTTCTGCAGGAATTTCCCGCGATCACGGCCTGGATCAGTTTTTCCTGCCGGGACGGCGCGCATGACTGCGAGGGCGAGGAGATCTCCCGTTGCGTCGCCGCGCTGCATGAGGAGGCACAAATCGCCGCGGTCGGGGTGAACTGCACCCGCCCCGAGTACGTGGGTGATCTGCTGCGACGGATGCGCGGGCAAACCGATCGGCCTTTGATCGCTTACCCGAATTCGGGGGAATGCTACGACGCGTCCACGAAGCGATGGACCGGAGCAGGGATGGGGAAACCTTTCGGCGAACAGGCGCGCGAATGGTACCAAGCGGGAGCCCGGCTGATCGGCGGCTGCTGCCGCACCACGCCCGACGACATACGCGCAATCAGCGCACTGCGCGCTCAGTGCTCCGAAAAATGCGGATCCCGCTTCTCGAAGAATGCGCGCACGCCCTCCACGCAATCATGAGTTTCGAGCGTCATCTCTTGCGCGCTGCGCTCGGCGCGCAGCTGTTCCTGCAGAGAATGATCGAAGGTCGACGCATGCAGGGAACGAATCTGGCCCAGCACCGCGCACGGCCCCGCCGACAGCCGATGCGCCACCGCCTGGGCCCGCGACACCACCTCGGCGTCCGGCACCACGGCATACGCCAGGCCCCACTCGAGCGCGGTCTTGGCATGGATTTTTTCCGCGAGCATCAATGAGGACAATGAACGGCCGCCGCCGATGCGCCGCGCCAGGTGAAAGGTGATGCCCGCATCGGGCACCAGGCCGAGGCGCGCGAACGACGGTAAAAAATAGGCGCTTTCACCGGCTATTATGATGTCACTCGCCAGCGCCAGGCTCATGCCGGCGCCGACCGCGGCACCGTTGACTGCCGCGACGATCGGAAAGCGAAAGCCGCTGAGCCGTAAGATCAACGGGTCCATGAAGCGGCGCATTTCGAAATGCGCGCGTTGTCGCGCCTCTTGCGTCTTCAAATCGACCGAATGCAAATCCAGGCCGCTGCAGAAGACATCGTTGCTACCGGTGATCACGACCGCCCGCGCGCCACTGTCGCCTTTTTGAATCTGATCGAGCGCCAGGTGCATCGCGCGGATGATGGTGATGTCGATCGCATTGCTGACAGCGGGGCGCTGTATGCTCAAGGTCGCGACGCCGTCGGCAACGGTGAAGGATAAGGAACTCATGTGCACCCTCCTCATTGGCGCCAGCCGGCACCGCTATATTGTCAACTCGCCCCTAACTCCCCTGTACCGATCATGCCCCCTGGCTGGCGTTGCCGCAAGACGAGGGGATTTTGCCCGCGCAGGCGCGCACCGGGTCGCGCGAGTTTGCACGGCGCCTTGCGATACAGCACACTTCGCCCGCAAATTCCCGTGGGAGCCAGCTTCATGTCAACGACGTTTGGGCGCCTCGGCCCTCGCCTGCTGTTGAGTGTCTGCGGTGCGATATTTATCGGGCGGGGCGCAGCGGCCGTCGCGGGCGACGGGCTCCCGAGTGAGGTACCCGCCACCTTCACCCCGCGCGTCGACAGCTTCGATTACAGCAAGCGCGAAGTCATGATCCCCATGCGCGATGGAGTCCGACTGCGGACGCTCATCCTCATTCCTCGCGGCGCGCACGGCGCGCCCATTCTGCTCACGCGGACCCCATACGACGCCACCGACAGGGCTGTGAAACACGATAGTGCGCACCTCTCGGCGCTCATCGACAGTAATGATGTGGCCGACGATGCCGTGGTAAACGGCGGCTACATTCGTGTCACGCAGGACGTGCGCGGCAAGCACGGCTCGGAGGGCGATTATGTGATGAACCGGCCACTGCGAGGCGCGTTGAATCCGACGCCGGTGGATCATGCCACCGACACCTACGACACCATCGATTGGCTGGTGAAAAACATTCCCGAATCGAACGGCAAAGTCGGAATCCTGGGAATCTCTTACGACGGGTTCACGTCCTTGATGGCGCTGGTGCATCCTCATCCGGCGTTGCGCGCCGCGGTACCCATCAACGCGATGGTCGATGGTTGGATGGGCGATGATTGGTTTCACAAGGGAGCATTTCGGCAGGACAGCCTCACTTACTTTCACGACCAGGAAGCGACTCGCGGCAGCGACATCAAGTGGTGGTCCGATCACTACGACGATTACGATACCTGGTTGGCTGCAGGCTCTGCCGGCAGCATGGCGCGGCTGCATGGGCTCGATCAGGTTGGCTTCACCGGCAAGCTCATGACGCACCCCGCATATGACTCGTTCTGGCAGGATCAAGCGCTGGACAGAATTTTGGCCGAACAGGGAGTGACGGTTCCCGTGATGTTGGTCCACAGTCTGTGGGACCAAGAGGACATATACGGCAATATCGCGGTTTACAAAGCGCTGCAGGCACGGCAGGCCGATAACCCCAACCTATTTCTGGTTCTCGGACCGTGGTTTCACCATCAGGAACGTCTCGAGGGTAGCCGCGTCGGTCCGATTCAATTCGGCACCGACACGTCGCAATATTTTCGATTGCACCTGTTGCGGCCTTTCTTGGACCACTTTCTCAAGGACGAGGCGCCGCCGCTCGACATCGCAGCGGTCACCGCATTTGAGACCGGAACGAACCGCTGGCTGAACCTGCCGCGATGGCCTGCCGGATGTGCATCCGCATGCGCCATAGAACCTGAAAAGATCTACCTGCAACCGGGCGGCGGCTTGAGCTTCGCGGCACCCGGCGGGTCGGGCTTCGAATCCTACGTATCGGACCCCTCGAAGCCCGTTCCATACTTGCCCCGCCCGATCCATATCGGCGGCGACGCCGGCGAGACAACTTGGCAAACGTGGCTGGTCAGCGATCAGCGAGACGCCGCGGCGCGCACGGACGTGTTGAGCTTCGCCACTCCCGTCATCAAAGAACCGTTGAAAATCAGCGGCGAACCCATCGCCAATCTGGTGGCATCCACTACCGGTACGGACGGCGATTTCGTCGTCAAGCTGATCGATGTGTACCCGGACGAGGTCGGACGCGAACCGGCGATGGGCGGCTACCAGTTGATGATTTCGGCGGACATTTTACGCGGCCGCTACCGCGACTCCTTCAGTGATCCCAAGGCGATTCCCGCCGGCAAGATCCAGGTTTTTCGTTTCGTTCTGCCCACCGCCAACCATGTGTTCTTACCCGGCCACCGCATCATGGTGCAGGTGCAATCGACCTGGTTTCCGCTCTATGACCGCAATCCGCAGACATACGTCGAGAATATCTTCTTCGCGAAGCCCGGCGACTACCGCAAGGCGACGATCAAACTATTCGATGGCGGACGATACGCCAGCTTCGTCGAACTGCCGGTGGTCACGGCAGCGATAAGCGCGCACTAGGAGCCTCGGGACGAGGGTCGCGCCCTAGTCGGCTTCGTAGCCGATCGGGCGCGACTCTCTGAAAAGGCGCGCGGCGGAGAGCCTCAGCTCAGGGCTTGCTCTCTTCGTGCTTTTTCTCCTCCGGCTTCGGCGGTGGTGCCTTCGGCGGCGGCGCCTTGGCCGGCGGTGCCTTGGGCGGCGGCGCCTTGGTCAGCGGCGCCTTCGGCGGCGGTGCCTTCGGCGGCGGTGCCTTGGTCAGCGGCGCCGCAGGGGTCACTGCCTTAGCCGGCGCTGCAGGCGAGAGTGCCTTATTGGGCGGTGGCGCGACAGGCGTTGATGCCTTCGGCGGCGCGGTCTGCGGGTGCAGGCCTTCGCTGGCTGCCGGGTGGACTGCCGCAGGTGCTGGCCCCTTCGGTTCCACGGCTTGCGGGTGAACCGGCGCAAGCGGCGCGGCACCTTTTGCCGCGACGACGCCGGCCCCGGAAAGGACGGCGGGTTTCGTTGTCGCAGCAATGGCCGGATGACCGCCATTCGCCTTGGCCGCCAGCGCGGGAGTCTTGATCGCTTCCTGCACGTGCTGCTGCTGCGCCGGTGTCGGTGGCACATGGGGCTCCGCCATTGCCGCACGCTCTTGCACGGTCGGCGCGGCAGCCGTGCCGCCCGTGCCGCCGTTATAGCTCACGTTGTTGACCGTGGTGTTGTTGACGACGGTTTGGTTGTACGTGTTATGAATAACCGTCGTATTCACGTTGGTGACCGCGGTGTTGTACTGGAACGAATTACCGGCCCATTGCCCGCCGGCAAAGCCGACGCCGCCGTAGCCAAAGCCATAATTCACGCCGCCGTAAAAGCCGATGTGCGGACCCCAGTATCCAGCGTGAAAGCCATAGAATCCGGCGCTGAAACCCCAGTAACCGGGGGTCCAGAGCACGCCAACTTGCGGCGGCTGGACCCAGGTGCCGGGCACCCAGTAATAGCCGCCATTGGTGTAGGCCCAGTAGCCCGGGGTCCACAAAACGCCCGGCTCGGGAGCCGGCGGCTGCACGTACACGGGCAGCGGCGGAGGCGGTTCAGGGGCTTGCACCGCGAGTGTCACGACCGCCGGCGCGACGTAGGCGGCGGGCGGCGGCGGCGCTGGCGGTGGCGCGACGTAGGCGGGAGGAGGAGGAGGAGGAGGCGGTGCGACCGCCACTTGCGCAGTGCAACCGCCGAGCATACTCGCCGCACAGAGCGACAGAAAAATGACGTTTCGAGCCGTCAAGACGATGGGAAGCTGTTCCGGTAGTTTCGACATGTTGACCGCCATGGTGGTGTGAATGAGAAATCGTAGGAAAGAGGCGCTGCTCCTGCCGCATATAACGTCACAGTTTGAGTGTCGTCTAGCTCTGTGAAGCGAATGTAACGCAACACGCGGAAGCCCACCACCCGCGGTCCGCCCGCGCGCAGCGAAATCATTGGTCGATCCTGCGTTTGAAGGTCTCCGGCAGAAAGAACAGCCCCACAACCAGTGTCGCGCCGGCCACGACGATCGGATACCACAGCCCATAGTAGATGTCGCCGGTCGCCGCCACCATGGCAAATGCGGTAGTCGGCAGAAATCCGCCGAACCATCCGTTGCCGATGTGATACGGCAATGACATCGCACTGTAACGAATCCGTGCCGGAAACAATTCAACCAACAGCGCGGCAATGGGTCCGTAGACCATGGTGACGTAAAACACCAAGATGAACAGGATCAGTATCACCGCCGGTTTGTCGATGCGGGCGGGGTCGGCTTTGTCCGGATATCCGACTGCCGATAGCGCCGACTTCGCCGCGCTTTGAAACGCCGTGATCGCCGCTTTGCGTTCTGCGCCCGTAACGACTCGCGGATCGGGTGCGGTCAGCGTCGTCGCGCCGCTGCGGATCTGCGCCACGGTCCCGGACGGCGCATCGACTCGCTGGTACGCAACTCCGGCCTTCGCGAGAAAGCTCTTGGCGATGTCGCAAGAAGTCGAGTCGAATTTGTTCTTGCCGATGGGATCGAACTGGAACGAGCATTGCTTCGGATCGGCGATTACCGTCACCGGCGCCGCGGCTTGCGCCGCGTACAGTGCCGGATTGGCGTATCGGGTCAGCGCCTGGAACAACGGGAAATAGGTCAGCAAGGCCAGCAGACAGCCCGCAAGAATGATCGGTTTCCTGCCGATCCTGTCGGACAGCCAGCCGAAAAATATGAATGCCGGCGTCGCCAGCGCGAGTGCAATCGCCGTCAATATGTTGGTGGTCGCGCCATCGACGCGCAGCATCCGTTCTAAAAAGAACAGGGCATAGAACTGTCCGGTGTACCAGACCACCGCCTGCCCCATGACTGCGCCCAGCAGACAAATCAGCACGATCCTCAAATTGCTCCACCGGCCGAAAGCCTCCGACAGCGGCGCCTTGGACGTCGTGCCCAAGCTCTTCATGCTCGTGAATACCGGACTCTCCTCCAGCTGCATGCGGATCCACAGCGACACGATCAACAGCAACAAAGAGACGAGAAAGGGGATGCGCCAGCCCCAGACCTTGAAAGCGTCCTCGCCGATTAGCGTGCGAGTGCCGATGACCACGAGCAGAGCGGCAAACAATCCGAGCGTGGCGGTGGTCTGAATCCAGCTGGTATACAAACCGCGCTTTCCCGGAGGCGCATGCTCGGCGACATAGGTCGCCGCGCCGCCGTACTCGCCGCCCAGCGCCAAGCCCTGCAGCAACCGCAACACCACCAATGCAACCGGTGCAGCGACACCGACCGATGCGTAGTTCGGCAGCAGGCCGACCAAAAAGGTCGCGCCGCCCATGATGCTCATAGTGACCAGGAACGTGTGCTTGCGGCCGACGAGATCGCCCAGTCGACCAAAAACCAGCGCACCGAACGGCCGCACGGCGAAGCCTGCCGCGAACGCCGCCAATGCGAAAATGAAGCCGGTGATCTCGTTTACGCCCGAAAAGAACTGCGCAGAGATGACGGCCGCGAGCAGTCCGTACAGATAGAAATCGTACCACTCGAACACCGTGCCCAGCGATGAGGCGCCGATCACCAACCACTGATTCGTCGCGTGCGCCAGTTTGACGGGCGATTCGGCCACCGCCGCGTTAGCCATGCCATCCCCTTGAATTGATTTGTCGCGCCCGCGCCGCCGGCCGCCGGCCGCCGGCCGAAGTCTAGCGCAACATCCAGCGGGGAGGAATGCCGGCCGCCATCAGTGTTTGAGCGGCGCGGCGGTGATTATCGCACGCAATTCCACGAGCTTCGCCTTGATGGCTGCCGCGTTCTCCGGGCCCATCCGCAACAACAGTTTCTGGCCCGCGGGCCGCGCCTCGAGCGTCGGATCGGCAAATAAGTACATGACGTTGGGCCGGGTCAATTCAATGGGGCCGTCGGGCTGCGGCGTCGCGAGCAGCGAATCAATGACCTGGACCAGCCGATCGTTGAAGTAGCCGTTTGGATATCCCAGGTCCTGATAGACCTGTTGAAATAAGGGATAGAAGCGCAGATACACTTGCGCGAGACGCTGCGTATCGAGCTTGCGCAGCACACCGACCATCGGCTGGTAGCGCGCGAAATTTCGCGGATCGAGCGTCGCGTGCACCTCATCGCCCTCCGCCAGAAAGGCGCCGGCCACCGCGACTGTGGGGCGCCTTTCGACCGGCACTTTTTGGCGCGGCAGATTGTCGATGGTCACCACGATGTGGCGGATGATATTGTCCGGCACCAGGTATTGCATGACCGCGTCGCTGCCGGCGACTTCGCCGAGCGCATCTTTCATGGCCGGATCGCTGTCGCTCAAGGCGGGCAGCGGTACCGACGCCGCCTCGCCTGCCTGCGGCACGGGATGTTCGATCGCCGGTTGCGCCGCCGGCGGTGTCGGTTGCGCAGCAACGGGCATGCGCGGCGCCTGCGCGCTGCGACTATGCAGGTAGTACGCGACGCCCAGCCCGGCCGCAACCACCACAGCAGCCACCACCATCATCGGCTTGTTGACCATCGTCTCTCCCGGGGCATGCGTTTCGATCATTCTCGCTTAATTGCGAGGAAAAAGCAGCGATGCCCCGGGGGTCAGCCGATCTTCGACATGCGCATCTGCAATTCGTGCCGGCGGTAATCGATGATGAGGGTATCGAGCGTGCCGAGCGCATCCATGCCGATCATGATGGCGGGCTCGTGCGTGAGCTTCCACTGTTTGAAAATATACATATCGGCGAACGTCACGCCGGAATCCCGTATTTGAATTCGACCGAATTGAATCGCCGGCGTGTCAATGAGTTCGCCGTCCTGAACGGCCAGAGTCGCGCCCACGATTTGATCCGGTTTGCCGTGGAACCGCCGGCTGCGCTGTGCCAAGGCGTCACGTAGTGCCAGATTGCCGATGGTGGTCTGCCCGCCGGTGTCGATGATGGCCTTGGTCTGCACGTCACCCACGGTGGCGTCGATAATGATCAATTGGCCGTGAAGCGAGCGAAACGGCACGCTGGTGAAATCATGACCCGAGCGCTCATCGCGCGAGAACGTAATCATGATTTGGTCATGGCGAAAATCGATGAATACACGCTTGTTCGTCAGTCCCTCGGAACCGAGAACTCCTTCCGCCCCACCCAACGCGTCCGGCACGATCGGCAGCAGCGGCGAGTCCACCGCGAGATCACCGACGCTGAGCGTATCGACGCGGATGGTCGGCACCGTCGCCGATCCGGTGACACCGTGCAGCTTCACCTGCGGAGACTGGTCCGTTGGAATACCGAGCGCCAGTGCAACCATCGCCGTCACGCCGGAACTGCTCGCGCCGGTATCGAGGACCAGCCGGAACGGCCC
>Ga0181521_10005848_pt1 | contig 13580 bp, 10 predicted proteins | sample PEATcosm2014_Bin_32_FD_119764 | JGI IMG/M metagenome (GOLD analysis project Ga0181521, IMG submission 119764) | Peatland microbial communities from MTU Mesocosm Facility, Houghton, MI, USA - PEATcosm2014_Bin02_60_metaG | ecosystem: Environmental > Terrestrial > Soil > Wetlands > Peat | place...
ACTTCCAAAGCCTTCCGATGCGGTGAGCCGGCATTCCCTTGGTCTCGATCCAGCGGTAGATGGTGTCACGCGCAATCCCAAGATGCGCCGTGAGCTCTTCGACCGACGCCCAAGGCTCCACTGGACCGCTTTCGGTACCGGACTGACGAGTCATTACGTTCTATAGTGGCACAAAAGCGTACAGAATCGGAAAAACCTGCCGTGCGCGGTGCATGGGATCCCGCCGTCACAACCAGCACCCGGCCTCTCGGACGGTTTGCCCGGTTGATGTGATGCCCTGTGCATTTGGCGCGACGCCAGAGGCGGCCGCGTTCTGACGATTTCCCGGCAAACAGTTCTGCCCAGAGTTGCTCTGCTCACCCAAATCGAACCTGAGGTGGAATTGCGGCCTGTCGAAAACAAGTAGAATACGCATGGGATGAGTCGCATACTCTACGTCGACGGCTTCAATTTCTATTTCGAGGTGACCGCTTATTGGTCACATCAGACACAGGGCCGTTTGGCAGGATTGGGTTGGTGCGATTTTCGTGCGCTTATTGCAAGGCACTTTTCCGGTCGCGGCGATTTACGAATCAAGTACTTCACATCGCCGGTAACAGAGAACGTCGAATTGAAGGGCCGTAGGCCGGGAGAGCACGGCAGGTACGCACTCTGGAGGCGTGCGCTGCAGACCACCCCGGGCCTGAGTGTGGTCGAGGGCTTCTATAAACGAACCGGCGACGAAAAACCTTCCGGTCCAGGAGAAGTCCGTGGTCCTGCCGATGGCCGGCAAGAGAAACAGACCGATGTAAACTTGGCGGTCGAAATGCTCATCGACGCGTACAAAGTTCGCCCTGAGCACATGTTCCTCCTCAGCGGCGACTGTGATCTTATGCCCGTCATCTTCGCGCTGGAGCAACGCCTGCCTATCCGGCCGGAGATAACCGTTCTTCTGCCATCTTCACACAGTAAAGATGCATGGGCAGCGCAATATGAGAAGACCAGGAAACGGCTTCTCAAGAGTCATTCCGGAGAGCAAAGCGACCGACCTTCTATGCCAGGCAAACCAGTTCATGTCACGGTGCTCGATGAGGCCACTCTTGCGAACAGCCTGCTCCAGTACCAGCTTCACGACTCAGAAGGTGCGATCGAATGCCCTCACTACTGGAAGTTGTCCGAGGATTATTTGCGTCAGCACTGCAAAAAGCACGAGTGGAGCCCCGAGCGATCCACAAACCTTCCTGTCCGTGGGCTCTCGGCCAGTTGAGGTTCCCCGCCTGAAATGCAGTCGGCAGATCACGAGCCACCCGGTTTGTGAGCAACAGTTTCAGCGCTGCAGACGGTACATGATTTCCCACACGTCGTGCAGTGCCCGCGAATATGAAGCGCCGCTCTTGCCCTGGTATGCGGCAACTTCGTTCTTGAAGTTGCTCCAGTCCTGCTCTTCCGCCAGTTCAGCAAGAATCGGGACCCACACCTGCTTAGGCACGATCAATCGGTACCGGTAGTCCGGTCAGGTATCGTGATGATTTCAGTGGCGGCGATGGATGAAAATCGGTCACGGAGATTTTGCAGGCGCTCTCTGCTCCGCGCCCGAACCAACACCGTCTCTTTGTCGAGCGATCCAGCAGTCCTGCCCGCGCCGGCCACGGAATAAACTCCACACAGCTACACCTCCGCCTGTTTTTCGCTGATTGCCGACGGTATCTGGCGGTTCATCAGCCTGTCGAACTCCGCCTTGAGCGCTGGATTTGGGGCTGCCAGTCCGTCCACAACCTGACGTGCCCAATCGAAGTATTCCACCTTGCGTTCCTCAGTCCAATCGACCGGCGGGCTGTTTCGGATTGCACGCAGGTTCGATATCTTGTCCGCGAGCTTGATCATCTGTGCCCGAGCGGATTTCTTCGGTGCATTCACGATCTGAAGCCGTTTGCGTTCAGCCTTTGGCAGCGATTTGTCGTCGGTCACCTCCATAACCAGATGAGCCACTTCAGTGCCAAATCGCTCCGTGAGGTCTTCTTTTGTGACCCCTGCGTCCTCGATTGAGTCGTGCAACAGGGCTGCGATCACAAGGTCGGTATCCGGTTCCTCATTGGCAGCCGAAACCAGTTCCGCCACCTCGATCAGGTGATTGAGATAGGGCTCAGCGGCCGCACCTTTCCGTCGCCGGGCGGAGTGTTTATCAGCGGCGAACATCGCGGCCGAGAGAACTTTCTGAACCGCATTCTGCGAGCTCACACCTTCAGTGTCACATGGCAAATGACGGTCTCCTAAATGCTGCGACCCCGATGGCCTTTGGTACTTGTGCCATCGTAGAGTCTGCACCCGGAACGCTCATGCCTGCGCCCGCTCCAGTACGCCTCTCAAAATCGAAGTTTGTCGCTGGCGTCCAGTGCCTGAAGCGACTGTATTTTCAGATTTATCAGCCAGAGCTTGCGACAGAAGAAGACGAGGGACAAGAAGCGCGGCTTGCGCAGGGCAATGAAGTGGGCCTGCTTGCACAATCTCGGTTTCCGGGCGGCGTCTTCGTTGGCTTCGATGACGGATTGGCTGGTGCCCTGAGCCAGACGGCTTCCTTGATGGAGGATTCCTCTGTCCCTGCAATCTTTGAGGCGACATTCCAGCATCAAGGGGTCTTGGTGCGCGTAGACGTCCTGCAGCGGCGCCCAGGGAACCGATGGCGGCTATGGGATCTGTTGCCGTTCGTGAAGAAACACCTGTATCATCCGCAATTTCACGGATCGTTTTCTTTGAAGGCGGTTCTGCCAGCCTTGGTGTCCGGGTTCGGTTACGCAGACATGGAGGTATCGCATGGCGGCGAAGCAGGGTTGGCTTGGGAGCAGATGATTCGGGGCGACCTAGATCCGGAAGAGCGGCACCGTCTGAAAGCGGCAATTCTCGCCTATTGCAGGCAAGACACGCTGGCGATGGCGAAGGTGCTTGACCAGCTCAGAATCCTTGCCGCGGGGTCGACCGCAATCTCCGCGGGCAGCTGATACACCCGGGTGAGCGAAACGATGATCTGGAACGCGTATAGGTAATGAAACATTGGATTGGCTGGTCCCGCCTGACGCAGCAGGAGGTCATCTGGCCCGAGGCTGCCTGCGGCCACTCATAGAATGACGTTTGAAGTTAGACGAACTCACTCGCGCCCGTTTCCGAACGCTGACAGGCACAGTGCGAAGTTTTGCCGCCCGTCGTCCGGCAGTTGCGAAACGGTCTCAATGAAGTCCTGCTGATGAGGTTGACCGAGCGCGAGTCGATAGAGCCATCGAAGTCGACTAAGCTGATTGAATCGGTTCGTCTGTTGAGATTGGGGAAGCACCACAAAAAGCCGGTCGAGTTTTTCGCCAGGACAAGACCACCACGGGCTCAGGCCAGATGCATCGCCGTCGAATGCGCGTTCGGCGTGATTCGCGAGCACGGCCCAAGGGCTGGTCTTGTCTCCGGCCTCTGCAAGCGTTTGCTGTCTTAGACTCTCCGCCAGAGCCGACCGGACCGAGAGACCTCCGAAACGCTGAATCCTTCCTTCGCGCTGTTCGAGATCAAGTGGGCTCGGGCAGAGATCCCAGTGCAGGAGTTGTCGGCACCAGACGTGGAAATCCAACCCTTCCTGGCCGAGTGATGTGGTAACGAGGACGTGCGGCCAAAATGGTGTATTAAATGAGCGCCGCATATCGTCCGTTCGGAGGCGGTCATCCGCGCCCGTTAACGCGTTCTCGACTTTTGCATCGGCAAATGGCATGGCGGCATGACATCGAAGCAGAAAGCCGTCGGCCGTGCCTGGTTCATGAAGGCGGTGGCGACCCTCATAGAGCCCCAGCGTTTTGAGCAAATCGCGCGGAAACCGGGTTATGGAATCGGCGTCTAGCTTGCTCGCTATCCAAAGGTGTTCATCAAGGACAGATTCAAGGTTTCCGGCTATAACGGCTTCCGGAATCGCCTTGGTATACGTCTGTCCTCGACGCGTCAACGCGGCCTTAAATACTGAGAAGTCCAAATAAGAGCGCAATCCATTCCAGCTTGCATCCAGAAGTGGGCCGAACTTCTCATTTGTGATGCAGTCTGAATCGTGGCGAAGAAGAGCGCGGCCCAGCACGACACCCGGGCCAGAGAGAGCAAACTCCGCCAGTTCGGCGACTTCGCCGCTTGTTACAAATTCCAGCCCGGCCTCTGCATATTTTTGCCATTTGGCGAGCACTTCTTTCATCGCCTCCTCCTGCCCGGAAGCCGCCTTCCGCAGGTGGGAACGGAGTTCAGTCCACGAAGGCAAGCCGCTATCTGGCATGGCCTTCTCGCGAGCGTGTTCGAGTGCGGGGAGAAGTTTCCAGAGCAGACGTTTGGGTCCACGTTTTTGCACCTTAATGCCGAGCCGACGCAACAATTGGCCAATCTGTCGGCGCATTGACGTTCGAACTTCTCCCAAACTGGACGGTCTGTCGCGCCGTGGATCCGTAAAGGCTATGAGCGTTGGCGACGGGAAGAAAAGCGCGGGAAGCGTCGGACGATCTTCCTTGAATTGGAGCGGCCGTGCTTCGCCGGTCCTTTTATAGCTGCGCGGGAGACGGCTGGCGAAAGATGCCTCAAGGTCAAAGCTCAATAGGCTAGCCAGAGCGGGAGGCACAGCCTTGAAGCGACTAAATATAAGGAGTTTGCCCCCGGCTGCACCTGGTTCCGACCAAGGGCCCTGCAAATCCCACCAGGGCAACGATGGGGCCACCCACGGTAGTGCAAGACGTGATGAAGGGACGATCTTGTCATTCAGGACACGGAATTGCGGATGCGGCCAAACCTTCGGTCCCTCGAGGCGATCCCGCTGGGTGCGCCGCAACATTGGCTCTTCCCGCCGCCTCTTCTCCTTTGCCGCATCTCTCCATGCGACGTAATCTTTGCCCAGCATCTGAATCGGCAGGGGGACTGAAAGCCAAAACGGTACAGCGAAGCTGAGGATATCAACCTTAGCCCGCCGAACAGTCGCTCCTTCCTGAAGTCTACCCACCCAGTGTTTGAAGAGGCGCAAATCCTCTGGTCGGACCTCAGAATGGGGATGTGAGGGACTTGCGTTGAAGGGCGAGGCTGTATCGTTTGGACGCTCGGTGCGACTCAAAACCGGGCGGAGACGGCTCCTAATGTCTTCACGCAGTTTATGCAGCAGTTCGAAGTCAGGCGTTTCCCTAGCGAGCATCTTCGCGCCAAAATCGAGAAACGCGTCTTCAAGATCCTTCAGCTCATTCGTCCCCGCGTCGAACAAGAAGCGAATGAGCTCAAAGAATTCGCGGTGGTGCGAGAGGCCAGCGGCCTCATCCTGTCGCGAGGAATAGAGACGATAGGGCGTGGCGGAAAGGAGTAGTACCGCGTGACTGTGAGCACTATTCCCGCCGCGAAGCGCGACGGTGACCGGGTCCGGAAAGACTTTTGGCGGGTCGATCAACACTTCCCGAAACTTCTGGAACTCGTCGAAGATAACGAGATCAGGGCGAATATCACGTAACACGGCTACGGCCAAGGCAGTCCTTAGACTGCCCATCAGTTGTGACGGCTTTTTCCGCTCGGCGGCGGTCAAAATAGAGTCTGCATCCACGCACGGAAGCTTGAGATGCTTATCCTTCCCAAGTGCATCAAGCAGGTGATTCTGGAGTTCGCAAACCCCATCAATGTGCTCGTGCCGTTGCAAGGCCAGTTGCCAATTGGCTTCGCTTGCTTGTTTGCCGCGACATTGAGCTGAGAAGAACTTCGTATCTAGCGATGGAAACCGGCCTCTGAGCAGCCGGAAGATTAGCGCCCGTTCCTCCATCCGACCAAACCCACCACGGCCGCGACGCATTGGAACGGATGTGTCAGGCGTCAAGGTGTAGAGCTGCAACCGCTCGTGCTTGGGCCGATAGGCCGGATTAGCGGCGAGAGTAAGGCGGTCCGCTTTCGCGGATGCCTGCTTTTGTTGCGCTTCCGTCTCAAGCAATTCAAGCAACTTGCTCCTGTTCTGGTGCGCAATGTTGAGGTTGCTCGATACGTAAAAGACGACGAGCGGAGTCCGCCGTCGGCGCATCATTTCACCGATAATTGTGCGGGCGACCACTGTCTTACCGAGTCCGACCTCGTCGGCCACGAGATAACGACGCGGTCCTTCGTTGTGAGCAAATGTCTCAAGAGCCGCCTCTGCGGTAGCACGCTGAAAACCCTTAGCCTCGCTGATGTGCCGTTCACTCATCGGAGTTCCAAGGCGAACGTGTCCCAGATCTGACGGAAGAGTTTCAGCAGCGCGATGTCAGCGGCAACTCCACTCTCATCAGCTCTACGCTCAAGTTCTCCAGCGTAGGCCTTCACTTTTTCATCAGCGGTTTTGAATGCGGATGGATCACGGGCCCAAGAACGCAAGATCTCCTCGACCGTCGGCATGACTCCGGTGTCTGCAAACCGCGCGTCCCTGTTAGGGGATGTGCCCGGCGTAGGCGCTTCCGAATCCCAATCCCCGCCCGCAGCCCGCGCCGGTTCGTCAGCAAGCATGCTCCGAAGCCAGACCAGAAAAGTCCGCGGATTGAGGTACTGTGCGATCAGTGCATGGTCTCTCGCCTCATCCGGTGGGGGCTCGCAGGGTGCGATCTGCAGCCAACTGCACATCCTGTCTCCGCGCAATACACGGAGTTGTATGAAATCTGATCTCTGCCAGCGGTGATTGGCCGAGAGGAGAACTCGAACATCATCGGGAGGCCAAGCTACCCAAGTTCCGCCCAACACAGCTACTTCCATTGAGATTGCGGGATCTGCCAGCGGTGGAGGCACGGAAGCAACAATTTCCAATTCGCCATCACCGATCTGCTGCCGAAGTTGCCAGCAGCTACTCAGCAACTTTCGCGCGTCGTCAAGAGCGTCTTCGTTCGCGCAAGCATCCGCCACCGTGGCATTGGGTTTGAATCGGTCGCAGTTTGCTACGAATTCTTCGATACTGTCCGCGGCGTCGCGTGCGATAGACAACTCGGCGACGATCTCGAAATTGCGACCCTGCCACCCGCGTTCCGTAGCGTTGGCACTGCCTACCCAGAGTTGGCGACGCGGCCCTTTCGCGGCGAAGAACAGCTTTGCGTGCAGACCAGCCGGCTCAAGCTCTTCATCTTCGACGGAATCGTCGGCCGCATGGGTCTCCTCGTCGCGAAGCTCTGCTGTTTGTGCCGGGAGGTCGGGGAGTGGCTGAATCCGAAGATCATCAAATCCCGCAAACACGTCATGATCTTCGTGCAGCATACGCTGCAGTTCCATCGTGGTGGAGACCAGTGTGCGGCGAGTCTTGACACCTCCCCATTTGGAAGCTGCATGAATCGTTTTCGAATCGAGAAATGGGCTCACCACGAACATCCGCTCCGTGTCAGCTGGAGGGAGTGGAAACCCGCTTGTCAGCCCCGGCCCCAATATGTTGACCCTGTGTACTGTGCTTCCAGGAGGGCACTCCCATGTCAACGCGGCGAGTTCATGGCGGAGGTTGTGGGGCGAAAGCATGGCCAAATTTGCACGTGCGCCAAGCACTTCGCCCATGGCAGCCAATCCCTCGATATGCTGCCCTTTGCCGTCTGATCGGCTCGCCAATGTCAGACCTGCGTCCCAATTCAGAGCCCGAGTAAGATTGCGACTGCCAAGCCAAATCCGCCATTGTCTATCTTTCGGGTCGTCAACGTTGCGATAGCGGACAAGCGCAGCTTTGGGGTGCCAGGAACGAAATCTTTCATCCTCGTCGACGGTTCTAATGAATCTATCCAGGAGCTTAAGAATCGGCCGCGGCGTATTTGGAATTGTGATACGGCCAGCCTGCGCGAGCACGCAGACTCTTCCTCGAAGGGCCTCGATTGCTTTGACCAGTTCCACCCGGCTGCCAATGCGCTGATCGTCAAGGTCGCATCCTGTGAGCGCCAGCAGCGTTGTGACTAGGACGACGAGATCTGCAGAATAAGTACTGATCAGCGCGCAATCTGTCCGCCATCCGTCCGGCGGACGTAGCGATTCGGTGAAAGAAAAGGTCGGCCACGATTCGTTCTTCATTCTGGCTTATCCGTTCCAGGATCCTCGGCAACTGCTTCGGCCTAGTTCTTCATCATCTCAGGAGGCATTCCCGAACTCTTTTCTCCATTGGCTCAATCGACGGCGGTTGAGTCGAGGACTGCGGCGGCATGCTGCGTCCCGGCGTGGTCTGGTTCGGTGAAGGGTTGCCAGGCGGGTGCAACGCAGCGGGCTGAGAAAACAGTCCGTGGCCGACGTCCTGATCGTGGCCGGAACCTCGACGCAGGTCTACCCTGCGGCAGGGCTCATCTCAATGGCGAATGCGGTGATCAAAATTGATCTGGAGGCGACGGCCGTTTCCGGTCGCCGGCACTTTCTCGCTGCGTGGCACGTTCAGGGAAACGATCCCTCTCCTCCTCAGGAACTACTGAAACGGGTGCTCCGCTTTTCGGCACGCCGTGGAGGGCCATAAACGGGGCCCCCGCGGCACCGAGGTAGCCTCAGATCGGCCATCACGATTGGAGACCGCGACCGGGGAGGGATGGCAGACTCCAATTGATACGCAGAAACGAAATTCTCTCCATTCGCTCGCGCGACGAACATTCCGGCCGCCCGTTTTCTCCAAACGCATGTTCGTCCCAGCGTTGCACTTGCGGAGCCAAATTGTCTTCAGACGAAAGTCGGCTACCCTGTAGTTGACGCCATCGGCCTTCCGCCACCCCGCCAGATATCCCTAATTCCTGCCTACATTTCCAGACGATTCCGTTCTCCAGTCCCGGTCGCGGAGAGTCGTTGTGGATGCTTCAATGCGCCTTCTCCACTGCCCCGTCGCCTGACCGCCTACGATTCCTTGCCTCGTCTTCCAACTGAATCCCGTGGGATCACAACAGATCGAAGCGTTGAGGCCAAGACGCGCTGCTCGCGTCCGTACAACTGAAACACCAAGCGACATTTGTCCTTCTGCGGAGTTCTGGCGGAGAGCCGGGATGCCGGGAGCGCTGAGTGTATTCTCGCGGGTAACACCTGAGACAGTTGCGGCTCGTGGAAGGCCACCGGCGACGAACCACAGTGACGCAAAATGAATAATAGAACCTGCTAGACTGGGCCGTACCGGGGATTAACTGATTCGATTCCCGTTAGCGCTACGAAATTTTCAATAACTTACAGATAATCGGGTAACACCGGGTAACACTTTTTCAAAAAAAGCTGTGCGCGCAACGTTGCCGATGTTCATAACGGTTACTCACTTGGCCATATTTCGCTGCCTGATTTGACTATGGGCGTTCCGATGGTCGCGTATTTCGTTCGATCCGGAGGAGCACCAGCACCAGAGAAGAAATCGCTATCAGAAACAACCCCGCGGCGACAGTAGTCAGAATCGACGCTCTGTTTTCCTTCAGGCTCTCCTTCCGTCGGTATTCCTGGGCGAGCTTCTCGCCTTTTGCTTGCGCAAACGCGAAGCAAGCTCGGGCTTTATCTTCGTCCGCTATCGAGCGAATCGCGCCCCGCATTTCTCGGACGAACTGCAGTCGTGTGCCCGCATCAGGAAGTTCATCCAGCCAACGCTTGATTTGTGCCCTCATCATCGGTAAATCGATTTCAGTTCGGGGCAATTCCGCCAACAATTGGTCGACCTCCGCATTGACAGCCGTCGCGTCTCTGTCCAGACTCAGTGGCCGCTCCGTCAAAGATGGCTCTGGCTGCGACTTCATAACCTCGCGTACTTCTGCGCTGCTAACAGATGTCGCAACAGGAACAGCGATCTTTAAGAAAGCAAAACCCGCAACCACTATTAGAATGCCTGCCACCACGACGACAAGAAGGCTCAAGAGCCGCGTCAATCTGAACAAGAAAGAGGACTCAAGGCGATCCAGCGTACTCATTTCTTTCCCCGCTAGTCAATTCGGCCAGGCTGTAGCATGGGCATGATTTGGGGTCGGCCCCCGAGCGTGCCAATCGTCGGCCACGACTCGATCTTCCCGATCACGGCGACCGCTTCTCCGATCCTGAGGAACGGCTCACCCGCCTTCTGGTGAATGACAAAAGAACCTGAGGAGGTATCGATGACGTAGTAATTGTCAACGGTTTTCAAGCGAACCAACCCATGCCAGTTAACAGTGTTGCCGACCTTCCCGATCGCCATTGACGATGGAACAGTCTCCGGTATAGCTAGGATTTGTTCAGCTTCCGCGTGACTGCGGTAGGCCCGAAGAGGTACCTCGATTCGCAATCGCGCTACCAACGTGTTCGCTGCTGACTCCTGCGGATAGATCCCGATAAGGCTCCCACAGCGATCAAGCGCCGACGTGTAGTCTTTGCTGTCGAGTGCAGCCCTGCACGAGCTCAGCGCCTCAGCAAGTCCGACTGCGCGCCGTCCGGTTGCCGCGCGCTCGGCTGCTTCTTTAGCGTCGGTCATTTTCTTCCTATCAGCCGTGTCCAGCTGGTCTTGGATACTCGCGAGCCTCGATTGCAACTGCTGATCGTCGGGGAGCATCTTGAGCGCAGCGACTACTACAGACTGTGCATCGTCAAAGGCTCCCTTGGCTTCGCTGGCCTGGGCCTTCTTCAATGTGTCTGCCACAACCTGCGATCTGGCCTCTGACTCAAGAGCCTGAGCAGGCGCAAAATCAGGCAGAACGGTCCTGACCCGCCTGGCAATCTCAAGGGCCTGAAGACCGCCTCCAGTTCTCAATGAGTCCCGCCCGCTTTCAATGTCCGTTGACAACATCTCTTTAACCTTCTCGCGAGATTGTGGATACCGAGTACGCGTTTCGCTCAACAGAGAGGTGTAAAGTTGCCAGTCGCCAACACTGCGGGACTGCGCTGCGTGTGACAGACGATCTGCAATTGCATCCGACGTTCCGTCATCGATGGCCTTTTGAATTCTCGACACAACTTCGGGCTGTGGGTATAGAAGAGCAGTGGTTTGTAATAGCCGATTCGCCGCATTGAGCTCCCCGCTTCGGGCCGATTGTCGCGCCGCATCTGCGAAGCTTTGCGGTGACACTTTGACGAGCACAGACGTGCAGCTCCGGCACCCCGCAGATGGTGCCATGTTCGGCACTGCCACCAGGCTTGATAGCAGTACGCCACCGTCCCACCTCTCGATTGTGATTTCGTAGATCGTATTCTTGGCACCGTTCAAAACGACGGTGAGCACCAACGGCTGAGACGCAGGATTGATCAGACGGCGCCGCAGTTGTTCTTCGTATGGGCGCAGTTGCGATTCAAACGCTCGGTCGAGGCCGCGGAAGAATCCGCCGTCTATACCGACTAAGGTAGGCGTGGGCGTGTAAGTTTGAAACGGCTTCAGTGTTTTCAGGAACACATCCAGTTGGCAGCCCGGCTTCGAACACGCTATTCCAAACCCGTACAGATCGCCTCCAACCGTCGTGGGCGGACTGAAAACCTCACTGGCCAGCGGCAGTGGGCTCGTTTCTGGTTGGCTCAGAGGAAATTGGGCGATGAGGGTGACTGGCAGCAGCGCAGCCATAAATCGAAGGATGTGAGACACTTAATTCATCTCCAGCCGTCGAGAGAAAAGAGGTTCAAGCGGGCGCAGCAGCCTGTTCTCGAATACAGCTTCCGATTCGCACACCATGACTTGATTGTAGCCGGAGGTTCCGACGGTCTCCGAAAAGGGTTATAGCAATGAGTCTGATCCGCACCGAGACCCCAGAAGGCATCGGGGCGGAGCATGAGATCAATCTCCGGCTACAGGCGAAGCGGCGCGCGGGCGATTACCCTACTGGTCGCAGCATGGGTATATCAACGAGGAATATAATTAAAATCGTAGTGTCCACAATTCACACACCGAGGCTCCGGAGACCGAAAATCGATCCTCACTTGCAGGCGGCTGGCGAGCGGGTGAAGACGGCGGCGGAAGAATTGGAGCGTCTCGGGATCGCGGACAAATCAGGAAAACGCGTGCGCACCGATCTTTCCAGAGACCTGCGCGAGGGCGCAGACCGCGATTTCGGTGGATAAGTGCCGCCCCGGATGTTCATCGTCGCCGGTCCACCTAGGGGCCGGCAAGTCCAAAGCTTTCCTTGGAATCGCGTCAGAAGTTTGTTACATTTATCTGACATAGCGTTATATACTGGAGCAGTCAGAAGTTTGTTGCATTTTTCTGACATAAGGCCACCCATGTCCACTCCGGCATCAAGTATTCCAGCCGCCATCCGGGACCGCATCTCCGCCCCGGCGCAGCCGCGCGTCTGGACCCCGGAAGACTTTGCCGACTTGGGACCGCGCACCGCGGTCGATCAGGCCCTCCACAGGCTGGTCGCTTCTCGAAGCCTGCGGCGGATCGCGCGCGGCTTCTACGACATTCCCCAGGATAACCGGCTCACCGGAAAGCCCACCTATCCTAACCCGCGCGATGTGATTGACGCGCTGGCCCGGAAGGGAAAGGTCCGGGTGGTGGTCGATGGCCTCACCGCCGCCAACGACCTCGGACTTACCCACGCCGTCCCGGCGCGCATCGGAGTCCTGACCGATGGACGCCTGCGGCCTATCACGCTCGGCAACCTGACGCTCGACTTCCAGGCGGCCGCGCCCAGCCGCCTATATTGGGCGGGCCGCCCTGCCATGCGCTTCGTGCAGGCGCTCCATTGGCTGCGCGACATGCTCCCGTCCGACGACGGAAGCCTCCACCAGCGCCTTGTCTCCATCCTCAAAGACCCCGACCACGGGCAAGCCATTCAGGACGATTTGCGTAGCGGCCTGTCGGCGCTGCCGGAATGGATGCGGATGATCGTGCGCGACCTGCTCCAGCAGGCGAACACTGGAGTGCCGCCGGCGACTGGGAAGCCGAAGCCCTTGCGACGCGCGCAGGCAACGGCCCCTATCATCAAAGGTGCGAAGCGTCCGAGAAGCCGATGACCGAGGGCTTTCAAACCGTCCTGGTGGCAAGCGAGAAAGAGCGCCGCGACCTCTTTGTCGGCGCCGCTGATCGGCTCCGCACCAATGAGCAAAATATCGAAAAAGACTTCTGGGTTTGCTGGACGCTCGATGCGCTCTTCAACGAACTGGAGGCCGGTGGCCCGCGCTTGCTCTTCAAAGGGGGCACCTCGCTCTCCAAAGGTTACGGCTTGATCGAACGCTTCTCAGAAGACATCGACATCACTGTTTTCCGGGAGGACATTGGACAGCCCGCGACCGTCGAGGAGTTGGAGGCGCTGAGCGGCAAGAAGCGCAACAATCGCCTGGAGGCCATAAAAGCCGCTTGCCAGGAGTACATTCACGGCCCGATGCTGGAACAGTTGAGCGCATTGCTGCGGCAGACGCTTCAGACCGCAAATCTAAAAGCGGATCGGGCGCGCCTTGAAGCCGATCCAGATGACCCGGACCGGCAGAGCTTGCTTCTCTGGTATCCCACCGCAACCACAGACGGCAATGCATACATCCGTCGGGCCATCAAGATCGAATCGGGCGCAAAATCCGCTCTCGACCCTCATGGTCCCGTCGTCGTAACGCCGTACATTGCAGACGATCTTCCGAAATTTGCTCTGACGGTCGGCAACGTGACGACTGTTGCCCCCAGCCGCACGTTTTGGGACAAGGTTGTTATCCTGCATGGCCTGCGCCGCTGGTGGGACCGCCGTGGCGAGCTA
>Ga0181521_10005849_pt1 | contig 13579 bp, 19 predicted proteins | sample PEATcosm2014_Bin_32_FD_119764 | JGI IMG/M metagenome (GOLD analysis project Ga0181521, IMG submission 119764) | Peatland microbial communities from MTU Mesocosm Facility, Houghton, MI, USA - PEATcosm2014_Bin02_60_metaG | ecosystem: Environmental > Terrestrial > Soil > Wetlands > Peat | place...
ATTCCTGGCTCGCATCCGCTGGATTGAGCGAAGGTCGCATGTTTCGGTGCGTTTGCAGGGCGGGCAAGACTTGGGGAAGCGGTGTAACAGAGCGGGCCGTATGGCACGTTGTGAAGGAATGCGCCAGCAAGGCAGCCATTGAAAACCTGGCCCCGCATGACCTCCGTCGGACCTGCGCCCGCCTGTGCCGCGATGCCGGCGGGGAGTTGGACCAGATCCAATTTCTGTTAGGCCACGTCTCCGTCCAGACGACCGAGAGATATCTTGGCTGTAGGCAACGTCTCAAAAACGCTGTAAATGATCGCATCGGCATCGAACCGTGATCCCGCGTTCGCGACGAGCGAGGCTTGTCCGCCAACCAGCCGGGTGCTTTTCAGATACGAAGTTTGACTTGCACCCTGGTTCCTTTCGGAGGACATCCTGATTCACCGGGGCCGGGCGCGGATTTGGGTTTATCCCTTCGGCGGCTCAGCGGCGCCAGCGCTATCGGCCTCGTTATTGCCCGGGGAACTTATTCTGCGCATTTCGAAGCGGTGCATGAAATGATCGAGCATTCTCGGCATTTCCATGGCCATCATGTGTGCTTCCTTTGATGGACCAGCAAACTCCATCATGAAATCCCGGCGTCCAATGCTCTTTAAGAATCGACGCAGGCGTTCTATCGCCCTTTGAGCGGACTTCACATCTCCGTCGCGAATCTCTCGGTAGGCTTCAGCCATCACCTCGGCTATCCACGGGAAATCGTCCCGCAAGACGCCTGCAAACATCAGGAGCGAAATCGGGTCATCACCCTCCTCGGAAATCATGTGCGCCATTTCTTCCATCATCATTGGATGAAAGTGCCGAAACCTCCTCCGGGACCGAGGCCCGTGCTCCGACACCGCCCCCTCAACTTCGCGAAACCGTACATCAAGGCCACGAACGCCCGATACGAGTTCCTCAAGAATCTCGTGCTGCGGCCTCATGTGTTTCGCCGTCGGTGCTTCGTGAGGAATCGCTTCGAGCTGCTTCTCAAGCTCAGGCCACAGCGCGGAAAACAGCTGATTTTTCCGATCATCCGGTACTGCAGAATCAGTAGACTTATTGATCGAGGTAACCACTTCGGCCAGGCCGTCTCGATCACATTTCTTGGCTTGGAATTGAGCCAAAGGGCCGCTTATGTCGCTGAACTCCAGATTAAACAGCAGCGGAATTACCTTCGCCCCTTGCATAGCTTTCGCGAGCGCCCCAGCCTCAAACAAGACCCAAGGCGAATTGATATTCTCGGGCGTCACGCAGATGACTCCGAAGTTGGATGTTTCAAGCTCCTTTGCGACTACCGTAGCCCAGCGATCACCCGCCGAAACGTCGGCATCGGAGAGCCACGGTTTTACGTAGTGCAGTACCAATGGCAGCCAGCCGTGCAGTGCCTGTGCCAAGATACGGCTCCGTTCGCCGCTCCAGCTAACGAAGACTTTCATAAGCGTCCCTTTCCCGGCTCGCCTATCCGGAATTTGTTCTGTTTTGGAATCTGCCACCCAGTATATGCGTGACACCTGATATCGCGCATCCGAACCCGTGAATTCTGTCTGCCGCCACAACTCCACGACTCAGCGCCCATCAACTTGACGGAAAACGCGCATCCCGCTGTAGTTCTCGTGGCCGCCGCTGTCCCTCGAGCTCAACTCGTAGACCGTGGCAAGCACCCACGTCGCTTCGGCCAGCGCGAGCACGAAAACCAAGGTGTCAACCGCGCGCATAGCGCTTTCGGGCGTGGCGCCGGATGCCTTCTTTCATTTCATCCGGACTGCGCGTTGCCGGAGTCCTCGCTCCAAACAACGCCAGATGGACGTCTTCGGAGCTGAAGCGCCCGGCGCGACTGACAACAATATTGCTGCCCTCTTCGTCCCACTCGAGGATGGAGCCCGGGCCGATGCCCAGCTTTTGCCTTACTTCCGACGGGATTGAGATCCTGCCCTGCGCCGTATCCCTGGAACGCGCGATCGCCATGGTTGTAGGTTACCCAAGGTAATGCAGGAAGGGTCGGGCCTGCGCGCCTATAGCTTGTAAGTGAGTTGCGGGAACCAATCCGTGCCGCGGCCTTCCTTCGTGAAATCGAAGCAAATTCCAAAGGGGCCAGGCCATGTCGATGTGCCGCTGGTTTTGGCCGCGGTCGCCGGGCAGAAACACCAGCTCCGTATTGTAGAAGTGATGGATTTTCCCGGCGCGCCGCACAAACACGTTGAGCGACGGCAATTGCCCTCCCTCGGAATTTTCGCCGTGATAATCGCGGTTGTAGGTGTTACGCCCGGAGGAAAGCAAACGAAGATGGTTCCAACCGCGTCCACGGGCGAAATCGCGAATACGGCCTATCGGGGATTTGGCCACAACCGCCAGATTCGCGCGCTGCTCGAAATGCGGCGCCGCCCCGTTCAGACTGTCGATGAACGAAGTGCACATGGGGCATGCCTGCTTCATCTGCGGGCCGAACATGAAGCTGTAGACCACCAGGGTTATTCAGGCCGTCCCGGAACAGGTCGGAAAAATTTTACGGCAGTCGCAGTGCCGGTGTCGGCGAGGTCCGTCGGCCCTTCGTCGAAAACGTAGTCTTCGGGAATCGGCCCGCCCAGCGGCAATTTGCGCCGCATGACGGCGACCTTCTCCACCTGCCGGCGCAGATCGCGCTCGGCCTCAAGCAGCCTGTTTCTGGCCGTACGGTAGCGGGACGTCTCGCCGGGAAAACGGATCGAATGGGAACGCAGCGGCGCCATAAGCCCTCCAGACAGACGCTATGACGCGCGCGGCTCGGAAAGTATTTTATGTATACTGACAGCAACCTACAGAGCCCGTGGTGCTGTGGCTCAAAGGAGGCAGTTTATGCTTCGCTTGTTTGTCGCGGGCTTGGCGGTGGGAGTGGTCGGCCTGGCAGCCGAACCATCCTCCGCCGTTACGTTCACGAAGGACGTACTTCCCGTTCTGCAGAAAAATTGTCAGAGCTGTCATCGGCCCGGCCAGGTGGCCCCGATGTCGCTGCTGAGTTATCAGGAGGCGCGTCCCTGGGCCAAGGCGATCAAAGCCGCGGTGACGGCGAGGAAGATGCCGCCCTGGTTCGCCGACCCGAAGTACGGGCATTTCATCAATGACCGGTCGATGAAGCAGAGCGACATCGACACCTTAGTCAAGTGGGCCGACAGCGGAGCCGCCGAAGGCGATCCCAAAGATGCTCCCGCGGCGATTCCATGGCCCCAGGGCGGTTGGGGCATCCAGCCGGAAGTCGTGCTGAATATGCCGCCCCGCGATGTGCCGGCGAAAGGGGTTCTGGAGTGGGAGCTGATCGCGCTGCCGTCTCCCTTCAAGACCGACACTTGGGTCACGTCGATGGAAATTCTGCCGGGCGACCCCTCGGTGGTGCATCACATTTGCTTCAGCTTCGAGAAGCATAAGCCGACCACCGTATACAACCGTTACGAGTGGGTGCAGGTACCGCGCGACGAGACCGGCAATCCCACGCCAGGCAACAGCGGATTTGCGGAGCTGCCCGGAATGATCATCGCCACTCGCGACGTGGGCAGCAGCGAAGTGAAGCTCAGGCAGGGTCACCCGACCTTGAAGGAGAACCTAGATTTCTGTTACCTGCCCGGCGCCGGCTATGACGATTACCGGGCGTGGAATGCCGGTAAACTGGTCCCCGCCGGATCGGACATTATCGTAAGCCTTCATTACACGACCAACGGCAAGCCGGTAACGGACCGGACTAAGATCGGCTTCACTGTGGCGAAGACCCCGCCGGCCAAAAAATTTCTGGTGCAGGGAGCGGGCGAGGATACGCCGGTCACCGCCCCAACGGCCGCCAATAACAGAGCGGCCTTCGCTTCCGCCTATAATCCGGAATTCGCCATTCCACCGAATGAAGCCAACTGGCTGGCGCCTCCCATGGACATCACCTTCCTCAAGGATGTCGAAATCGTGCGGCTCCGGCCGCATGCGCATGTTCGCGGCAAGAGCGCTCAATACACGCTGACTTATCCGGACGGGCGGGAAGAAATCGTGCTCAATGTGCCGCGCTACGATTTCAACTGGCAGCTTTCCTACGGAACCTCTTTGAAGGTCCCGAAGGGCACCCGAATGCGCTTCGAATTCCGCTACGACAATTCGGTGAACAACAAGTACAATCCCGATCCGAAGCGGTGGGTTTATCAGGGATTTCAGAGCTGGGAAGAAATGATGGCCCCAAACCTCGGATTCATCGTGGACCGCGATGCCGATGTGGGAAGCCTCATGTCCGTGACGAACTAAGACCCAACGCTATTTTGCCGGGGTAATCGAACTAACCTGGATCGTCCTGGTCGTGGCGTCCAGCGTGCCCGTGACGGTGACTTTTCGACCCGCGAATTTTTCCGGCGTCTTCTGGTCGCTCAGCGTCCAGGCTTCTTTGCCGTTATAAAGAACGTAGGCGGCGCCGTGCACCTCGACGCAGGCAGTAGTGCACTCGGCGTCCGTCGGTCCCATCCGCATTTGGGAATGATCGGCGGTGGCGCACATGCTGTCGGTGATGGCGCCGGTGAACGTCTGCTTGCCCGGCGCCGCGGTCAGCGCTGCAATTGCCAGAAGACCCACGGTCGGAAGAGCCCTCAAAACTGCTCCTTTCACCCGATCTGACCCAAGCGGTCCCGGCAGGCGGGTTCGCCCGCCGGACCGCAACGCCAATATTCCTGCTGTCTCGCTTTTATTCGCCCGGCGTCATGAGGTGGGCAGTGGTCGTGCCCGCATTCATGATCCACACGCCACCCGACTTGCCGTCGGTGGGCAATCCGAGCGATTGTCCAGTAGCACCGGGAACGGCGATCGTCATGTGCGTCCGGGTGTGCTCAGCGTCGGCGCCCATTACGTGATACCACACCGATCCAAACTCGGGCTTGACGCGGCTTCCGTCTTTCTCGGCGGCCGCGAATGCGGCCTTGCCTTTGTCGGGCATGGCCTCGAACTTCAGGTTCTGAGCCACTCGAGGCAGGTTGCCAAGGCTGGTGCACTCCACGAAGAGCGGCTGGTTCGCGCCGGGCATCCCGGACTTGTCGTAGCAGACCATGTTGTTGGTGCCTTTCTTCAGCGTGTCGTATGTGAAGTCGGCCTTCCACTTGATTACAGTGGCGGCGCCTTTCATTTGGGCATTAGGGGCGGCCATCAGGGCTTTGTCAATGGCGGCTTGATCGGGCGCTTGCGCAAACGCGCTGGCCGCGACCGTCAGTAAACTGAGAAATATCGGTATCGTGCGTTTCATTCGGTGACCTCCAGGTCAGTATATCGTAACGCACTCCGGGCGTGATACTCCGGCCCGGTCAGGCCGTCGGTCTCGATTCAGCCCTTCTCGGGAGGCGGGAATTTCCTGAAGACGTCGGTCACGGCTTTTTCCAGCTTCTTTTCGTTCTTCTCCGGATTCCCAGTCAGCGTATCGCTGCATACTCCGTGCCAGATCACCCTCTTCGACTGGGCATCGAATATATCGATATGGAGTGTGCCGACAGGTGTGCGATCGACTGTCGTCGTGGCGAATCCGGGACCGCCGCCGACCCACCAACCCCGGTGATACCAGCCTCCGCCAAAACCCCCGCCGTACCAGGTTTCGAGCGTTTGCTCCGTCCGAGTCGAACCGAAAGCCGAGATCGACGCGTCGGCGCCCGAATTGACCTCGCGCCAGCCTTTGGCGGTCAGCTGATTGTCGATCGCCTTTCTGACCCGATCCTGCCAAAGGGGCTCCTGCACACTCACCCCGAGCCACGAATACGTGTGATACCTGCCAAAATTAACCGAATGATCGTAGTCGGCTATGCTTTTCGCAAACAGGCAGGTGACTGAAACCACGACCCCCAGCACCAGTAACAGCCAATCTTTTCTCATGATCCATCTTCTCACTGAATCGTCTTGGGCAATCCTGCTTCCAAATCGTTGCCGCTCATTCACCGGCCTTCGTTCCCTGATGGAAAAGCATTTGCCATCGATTCTCGCGCCGTACCCACAGCGAACTCCGTAAAGATATCGAATCCCCCGGACCTGATTCGTTGTGACGAACTGCCCGATACGTCAGCAGCGCCGCGTCCGCAGCCAGCCTCGTTACGGAAAAGTCGCGGACCGAAATGCGGACGGCGGATTCTGTTCGAAGACTGTCGACAATCTCCTGCCTCGTGTAAATTCGGCCCGAGCTCCCGAACTCGCGGAACTCTTCCGCCAGCAGGGATGAGAGCGCTTCCGGACTATGCCGCGCCTCCGGCAGCAGCAAGCCAGTCTCCAGTTTGCGCAATTCGCGCTCAACCAAGTCCTCGTCTTCCTCCTGCATCTCAGCAGAATAGCAACGCACGGTAATCCGATCGATCCGGACCGACTGGCAGGTGACGGGAACAAACGTACGGGATTCATCGGCTCCCGGCAAACGGAACGAGCGAGCGCGGCTTCGCCGCTTTCAACCCGCTTCGTAAGTCCTGTAAGTCCTGGACTAAGCGCGCTTCCGGCGGCGTACCGCGACGACTAACATTCCACCCATGCAGAGCGCCACGGTTCCGTAGAAGCTCGGTTCCGGCGTCGGATCGAGTCCTTGTCCCCCGATTCCCGCCCCGGGGGTCACCGCGAAATCGATCTGCGTGCCGCCGTAACTCGGCCCGCTGCCGCTAAAGTTATCCTCGCCATAGGAAAATTCGTATGTGTTGCCGTTGCCGTCGCCGAAGAGATTGATCGGGTCAATCGCGTATCCCGTTGGCCCGTTTCCCGCCGCTACGCTGAACAGCAGACCGCCGGTGGCGCTGAACGGGTTCGGGCTGTTGGGCAAAAACGCATTGTCGTAATTAAAATAGTCTCCGCCGGGTCCCACACTGCAACAACTTAAGTAGTTGTTGGGGTCCGTCGTTCCCCCGGCCAGGCCTGTGATTGTGTAACCCTCCGCAATGCCTGTGATCGACGTGATGGGCGCGTAGCCATTGGCGTATGCCGCCCCGGTCGTAAAAGTTCCCGCCCCGTTCACGCTGGGGTCGTTAACGCCCACGTACGCGAAATCATAGATGTTGGCCTGCGCGCCCGCAACAAACAACAGTAAAGCGGGTATTGCCAGAGCCATCGCTTGTTTTATCAATTAAAGGTTCCTCCAGTTTGGACCACATCGGGCTGCGCCTCACTTCTTCTTGTTGGCTCTTCGCCCGCGTCTTAACTTAATTGTGACGCAATCCCGGGGGACTGTGTCAAAGCAAACTGAGATAGCGCTGAAAAGCGATACCAGTACTGGCAGTTTCCGGCGATTAAAACTATATCGGTAGAATTACTTCCTGCTCTTTCACGCAATACCGCAGGAAACAGCGCTTTCGTGTATACTCGCATTGACTTGGAACCGATATGTCAGGTTCCGCCGTCGGAAAGGCGGCTTCGTGCGACGCATTTCAAGCCGATTTACGCTGGCGTTTTTGGGCATCGTGCCCTTGGCCGCGCAGTGGTTGAACTATCCCACTCCTGGTACGCCCCGTACCAAAGGAGGAAAGCCGATTCTATCCGCGGCGACGCCGAGAACGCGCGACGGCAAGCCGGATTTTTCGGGTATTTGGATCGCTCCGGGGTATAGCACGCGGTACCTGGACAATCTGGCCGCCGACGGCGTCGACGTCAGGATGAAGCCGTGGGCGGCGGCGCTTTACAAAGAGCGACAGGATAATCTCGCCAAAGATCGGCCAGGAGGGCGGTGTCTGCCGCACAGCGTGACGGATTACGATGCCCACCATATGCCGAAGAAAGTCATTCAGACACCGGGCGTGATCGTAATGCTGTTCGAGAGCTATCACTCCTGGCGCCAGATCTTCACCGATGGCCGGCCGCTCCCGGCCGAGCGCGATCCGGCCTGGTTCGGATACTCGGTCGGCCAGTGGGACGGGGACGCGCTGGTGGTGAATACCGTCGGCATAGACGAAAAAACCTGGCTTGACGACGGCGGCCATCCCCACAGCGACGCGTTGCGCGTGATCGAGCGCTTTCGCCGCCCCGATTTCGGGCACATGGAAGTACAGGTGACGATCGACGATCCCAAAACCTACGACCGGCCCTGGACGGTCAAGCTTCCGTGGGAGCTTGCTCCCGACACCGACCTGCTGGATTGGGTCTGCGAAAACGAGAAGGACTTCTCGCACCTTGTGGGCAAGTAACTTTCATTCAGCCAACGGGAATCGCGGCCCTTGCTGTAACAAAGACGTAACAATCGCCACTTAGCAGGTATGAAAGGAGGCATAGAATGCGCAGAGTAATAAGCGCGGTTCACCGCCTCGGGCAAATTCTCAACACTATCGTCGAGGCGCGTCTGCCGATGTCCGTCTGGCTGGATTCTACGACGCTCCATCTGTATAGAACACGGCCGTAGCGGCCATCGCGACCCAATTGCATTTCAGCGGCCGGTCGGTTAGGATGAGCGCATGCGAACGCTCCTCTCCGCGCTGGCCGCCGGCTTGGCTGTTTTGTGTCTTCCGGTTTTCGGACAGGACGAAAAGGTGGCGCGCGGGAAATACCTCGTGGAAGATATCGCAAGGTGCCAGGACTGCCACACCCCGCACTTGATCGTCAGCGGTGAACTCGTCAAATCGGCATGGCTGAAGGGCGCCACAATCGATTTTGTCTCCGTGAACCAGCCCCCGAACTGGCGCTCGAAAGCCCCGGACATCACTTCGACAAGCCCGCTGTGGGCACGCTGGGGCGACGATGGCATGGTGAAGTTTCTCGAAACAGGCACGAATCCGAAAGGAAGCAAGCCCAACCCTCCAATGCCGGCCTACGCACTGTCCCATGAGGACGCTGTAGCCGTCGCCGCCTTCCTGAGATCTCTGAAGTAGAAACCGAAGCAATCTGCCGCTCCTGGCGCATAGCTGCGCCAGATCGCGCAGCGCCCGGCTGACCTCGCGCCGGATCGGCCCGAAATTGCCCGGCAATCGCGGCATGATGATTGCGGCTTAACCCCACAGGAGAACATTATGCAAAAGCAAACAATCGGGGCCATGGCGGCAAAAGAGATCCATTCCCGCCTGTGGACGGTCGTGCTGTGCGGTTTGACCGGGTTCGCTCTGGCGGCGGTACCGGCCGCGGCGAAGGATGTCGCCTTGAATGGCGCGGCGGTGGACGTCCGCACGACCGTGAGCGCCGTGCGTGAAGTGCCCGCCGGCAATCCGCTTCCAGGTCTCCATCTCGACGCCAAAGTAAAGGGCCGGATGATGGACATTTACCTCGCGCCCATGGATTTCGTCGTGAAATACGAAGTGAAGGCCAGGAAAGGCGACGAGGTGCATATCGTCGGAACCGAAGCGAAGTCCGGCGACGCGGACGTCGTACTGGCTCGCGAGATCACCACGGGGTCGATTGACAAAAGGACTGGAATATTCCACGAAGACATGACCATCTATCTGCGCAACGACGAAGGGCCGCTCTGGTAAGAGCACCGGCGCTAGAAGCGTCAAAATATTGACGATTTTCCGGCGCGCCATCAATACTGTGAAGTTCCGATACGGCGTATCCGATTGAGAGGAATGGCGCGCCCGCGTGCCCCCGTGTGGCCAATGATCTGCACTCTTGCGGCGTATGACCATTACCTCCACGGACAGCCGTGTCATCGGTATTGTGGCTGTATCGCTCGCTCTGGTCTTGGGGGTGTGCCCGGCAGCTGTTGCCGCGAATCTGGCCATCCCGCCCGCGCGCCGGGTCGTTTCCGGCCGGTCTCCCATCGCGCCGGCACGGCCATTGCGCATTCCGCCAGGCAAGAACAAGCTGACTACGCCTCCCAAGAGCAGCGGCGGGCTGACTCCGGAAGAGAGCAAACAACTGGCTGAAGCAATGAAGCGCCTGTCTCCGGAAGAGCGCAAACGAGTAGCCAGGGCTGTCAAGCGTCTGACTCCGGAAGGGCGCAGGCAACTGGCCCAATCGCTGAAGGGCCAGGTGGCCGGGAACAGGACAGCGTCGCAGCCCATCAACCGCGCGAGGTAGGGGGCTTCCTATCCTACTCAACGACACGCAATGAAGGCGTCGCCGGCGCGATGTAACGAGCGTCCTGCCCTTTGGCCTGTCTCGCGTGTCCGCCGATACACACCCCCGACATGGCACATTCCTCACAGCGGCCCGAGGGCATCGATTCCGGCGTCAGGCGCGGCTCCGCGCCGAGCCAGTAAAGCCCATTCGCCATTACGCAGAAGCCGGTCGCCGCAAACCACACCATCGCCCCGCCGACGAAGATCGTGAAAAGAGTGACCCAGGTGCTGTAAGCGAGAATCAGTGCGGACGCGACCGAGATATTGATTCCCACTGCAAGATAGATCCGCCGTTCCAGATACCAGCGGTCGGTCTTCATGAAGTAGAAGCGGGACTTCTTGTCCGACCCGAGCATGGGAGTAAAACCGAAAAGTCCCAGCACACTGCCCACGGGGCAAAAGCCCGTAAAAGCGACATTGATGGAAACGAGCCCCGTCGCCGTGACTCCCAGTATCCATCGCGGATCCACCAGCAGTGCCATCGCCGTGCTTGCCAGCAGCACGATTCCGGCGATCAGCCAGACAGTCCGCTCAATGTACCACCGGTTGGTCGGGACTATGTAAACGCCTGTGCGCAGTGCCATCGTTGCGGCGACTATAGCACGAAACGAAACCCGATGGAACCACTCCGCCTTGGTTTAATCTGCGCCGGCTGGAGGACCAGGACTGTGCTATTCTCAGCCAACTGATGGGCCGAAATTTGAAATCGCAGCTCAGGAGCTGAGCGGAAAGTGAGGAGTCATGTTTCTCCGGGACACGTCGCTGCCGGCAACGGAGGCCATGAAGCGGGTTGCGTCCGCTTTACTGTTGGCCGGCGCTTTGAGTATCGCTGGTCCGACCGCCCAAGCCGGCACTATAACCCTGGATTTCAGTTTTATCTGCGACAACTGTGTCCGTGGCGATCCCACTTATGCCAGTGCGTTTGGATCGTTCAGCTACAGCAGCACGCTTACCGGTGTGTTGGATTACGCCGATCTTACGTCCTTCGACCTTGACCTCCCCGAGGACGGCGACACCTTCGATCTGGCATTCGAGCGGAGCGGCACGATTTTCGACTATTTCGCTTACGATACCATCACCAACGAATTTGTGCAGGGCACCGTGGCGGACGATCCGGATTTTTTGAGTTCCGCCGCGTCCGGCCTTACTGCCGGCTACTTTTTTACTCCAACTGGGTTTGACGAATACGGTGGTGGCGGCGCCGAGGGCTCTTATACGTCCATCGAGATCACTCCTGTGTCGGCGGGCGCCCCCGAGCCCGCCTCGTTCGCGCTCGTCGCCTCGGCCCTCCTCGGCCTCGGCGCCCTGCGCTGCCGCAAACGCCGCTCCTGAGACCCTCGCGGCAGGGCATAGTTCGCTCCGCGGTCGGATGTATAATCGATGGCGGCAACATGAGGCGATTCATTTTCATGAACGGCTTTGGTCGAAAGAGCTTGTTATTCGCGTGGCTTATGCCGGTGCTGCTCGCGGGCGTGCCCGCATTTGCGCAGGTCGACTTTAGCGGCGAATGGGCGCCTTTCTATCACGAAGACTCAATCGAGCGCGGGCCCGGCGCCGAATTGGGGGACTATACCGAGCTCCCCATCAACGATGCCGCTCGCCTGCAGGCCGACAGCTACGATGCCGATCGCATTTCGGTCGTCGAGGAGTATCAGTGCCGTCCCCACTCGCCCGACTACGGATTTCGGAGTCTCGGCAACCTGCGCATCTGGCGCGACATCGATCCGCGCACACAGCAAACCGTAGCCTTCCACAGCCACACGCTGGCCTACGATAACGAACGAACCATTTATATAGACGACCGGCCCCATCCGCCCGACTACGCGGCCCACACCTGGCAGGGCTTCTCCACCGCCAGGTGGGATGGGAACATGCTGACCATTACGACCACGCACCTCAAGACCAACTATCTCCGCCGGAACGCTCTGCCGCGCAGCGACCGCGCCATCATAACCGAACATTGGATCCGGCATGGCGACGTCCTGACCGTCGTCTCCATCACGGAAGATCCCGTTTTTCTCGAAGAACCCCTGGTACACAGCACTAACTGGTACCTGGATCCGGGTCAGCATCTGCAGCCTTACGGCTGCGAATACGGGCCGGAAGTTCCCCGGCCCGAAGGAACGGTGCCGAACTATTTGCCCGGCCAGAATCCGTTCCTGCACGAATTCGCCGACTTCTACGGCCTGCCGTTCGAAGCCACCCGCGGCGGTAAGGAAACGCTCTACCCCGAGTACCAGGAAAAGCTGAAGGATTACAAACCACCCGCCAAATGTGAGCGTTATTGCCGCTGCCTGGGACTTTTCGAATGCAACGTAAATCCGCGCTGATCCTGATCGCTGCCTTTGCGTCTTGCGCATATTGCCAGACGAGTCCGCCCCGGCCCGCTGACGAAATCGGCATACTCAAGGTCCAGGGCAACGTCTACATGCTGGTGACCACCGCAGGTAACATTGCGGCGCAAGTGGGCGATGACGGAATCCTGGTGGTGAACACGGGCACGGACGCGATGGCGCCCAAGATCGCCGCTGCGCTGCGAACGCTTAGCGACAAGCCGATCCAGTGGATCGTTAACACCGACGCCGATCCCGATCACATTGGCGGCAATGCCGTATTGCCGGGCCTCACCGGCCTGGCTAAAGGGCGGCAGCCCCGCATTGTCGCGCATGAGAACGTGCTCAACCGCCTGGGTGGCCCCTCGACCCCCAAACAGTCCAGACTGCCGGAGGCGCTGTGGCCCAACGACGAGTACTTCACGCCCGCCAAGGATTTCTCCTTCAACGGCGAAGCCGTCGTGGTCACTCACGTTCCGGATGCACTCACCGACGGCGACAGCCTCGTGCATTTCCGCCGCTCCGACGTCCTCGCCACCGGCGATATCTTCACACCGGGCCTGTACCCCGTGATTCATTTGGACCGCGGTGGCGGCATCCAGGGCCTCATCGACGCCCTGAACCAGATCCTGCGGATCACCGTCCCCTTGAAGTACGAGGAAGGCGGCACATACGTAATTCCCGGCCGCGGGCGGCTGTGCGACGAGGCCGACGTGGTCGAGTTCCGCAACATGGTTACCATCGTGCGGGACCGCGTCCGCGACATGATCGGCAAAGATAAGACGCTGGAGCAGGTCAAGGCGGCGCGACTTACGCGGGATTACGACACCTCGTACGACGCCAAGTCCGCCGACGCCTTCGTTGAGGCCATCTATAAGAGTCTCGGCCGCAGGAAGAAATGACCAGGGCAATTCGAATCTCGTTAGGTTTTATTGCGCTGGCGTTGTCCGCGCCGGCACAGCAGCCTCCGGGCCGGGGACCGCAAAGGATACTCCCGCCGCGAGAGGCTGCGCCGATAGACTTGACCGGATATTGGGTTTCCGTCGTTTCCGAGGACTGGCGCTGGCGCATGGTGACGCCTGCCAGGGGCGATTTTGCCAGCATCCCATTCACCCCCGAAGGGAAGAGGGTCGGCGAAGCCTGGGACCCCGCCGCCGACGAAGCCTCCGGCGACGTCTGCAAAGCTTATGGAGCCGCCGCCATCATGCGCCTGCCAGGCCGCCTGCACATTACGTG
>Ga0181521_10005850_pt1 | contig 13574 bp, 13 predicted proteins | sample PEATcosm2014_Bin_32_FD_119764 | JGI IMG/M metagenome (GOLD analysis project Ga0181521, IMG submission 119764) | Peatland microbial communities from MTU Mesocosm Facility, Houghton, MI, USA - PEATcosm2014_Bin02_60_metaG | ecosystem: Environmental > Terrestrial > Soil > Wetlands > Peat | place...
AGGGCATCTCCGCCGGCCACGGCCAGAACACCTACCGCGGCGGGGTCAAGATTCTGAAGTCGGCCACCGGCGCCCGCAACTACTCGCAGTGCGATTCGCTGCTGCTGGGCGATAAATGCGGCGCCCACACGTTCCCGTATCTCGAAGTCAAGAACACCTCTTCGCAGGTGGAGCACGAGGCCTCCACCTCGAAAATCGGCGAAGACCAGATTTTCTACTGCCGGCAGCGCGGCATCTCCAGCGAAGACGCGGTCTCCATGATCGTGCACGGTTTCTGCAAGCAGGTGTTCCGCGAGCTGCCCATGGAATTCGCCGTGGAAGCGCAGAAGTTGCTGGGAGTCAGTCTCGAAGGAAGCGTTGGATAATCGATGGCACTACTCGAAATCAAAGATCTGCACGCCGCGGTTGGCGATCGCGAAATTCTGAAAGGCATCTCGCTCACCATCAATCCCGGCGAGGTGCATGCCATCATGGGGCCGAATGGCTCCGGCAAGAGCACGCTGGCGCAGGTGCTGGCGGGGCGCGATTTGTACGTCGTCACCGGCGGCCAGGTGATTTACGACGGCAAGGACCTGCTGGCCATGACCCCCGAAGACCGCGCGCGCGAAGGCATCTTTCTGGCGTTCCAATATCCCGTCGAGATCCCCGGCGTCAGCAACATGTACTTCCTGAAAGCCGCGCTGAATGCCATCCGCAAGCACCGCGGCCTCGCGGAGCTGGACGCCATGGACTTCATCAGTCTGGTCCAGGACCGTATGAAGCTCCTCGAGATGGACCAGGAACTGTTGAACCGCGCCGTGAACACCGGTTTCTCCGGCGGCGAGAAAAAGCGCAACGAGATTTTCCAAATGGCCGTGCTGGAGCCGCGCCTGGCCATTCTCGATGAAACCGATTCTGGCCTGGATATCGACGCCCTGCGCACCGTGGCGGCCGGCGTGAACGCCTTGCGCTCGCCCCAGCGCGCCATGATCGTGGTGACCCACTACCAGCGCCTGTTGAACTACATCGTGCCCGATTACGTTCATGTGCTGGCCGAGGGCCGCATCGTGAAATCGGGCGGCAAGGAACTGGCCCTGGAACTCGAAGAAAGCGGTTACGCCGGCTTGGGCATTGTGGACGAAGAGGAGGCGGTCGGCAAGCTATGACGGCCGTTGCGGAACAAGGGCTGCGCGAGACCGCGTTCCAGCGCTTCCTGGAACTTGGCTTCCCCACCACCCACGACGAAGATTGGCGCTTCACCAACGTCGCCCCCATCGCCCGCCTGGTGGGGCATGCTTTAGCTTGCCCATCCCACGCCGTGAATTGCCCCCTCGAAGCCCAACCATATCTCGCTAAATACGCCCCCTTCCAAAACCACGCCTTCGTCGCCCTAAACACCGCCTTCTTCCACGACGTCACCTACATTCACATCCCGCGCGGCCAAATCGTCGGCGAGCCCATCCAAATCGCATACGACTCCCCTTCCGCCACCACCCACCCCCGCACGCTCATCGTGGTCGGCCCCGACGCCCACTGCACCATCGTCGAAACCTACTCCGGCGCCGGCGCCTACTTCACCAACGCCGTCACCGAAATCGTCGCCGGCAGCGGCTCGGTGGTGGATCACTACAAGGTCCAGCTCGAATCCTCCTCCGCCTTCCACGTCGGCGTCATGTTCGCCAGCCTGGGCCGCAGCGCCAATTTCTCCGCCACCTGCATCTCGCTCGGCGGCGCCCTGGTCCGCAACGAAGTCAGTGCCGTTCTGTCGGAAGGCACGGACGCCACGCTCAATGGCCTGTACTTGGTGAACGGCACCCAGCACGTGGACAATCACACCTCCATCGACCACGCCCAGCCGCACGGCGCCAGCCGCGAGTTGTACAAAGGCATCCTCGACGGCCAGGCCAGCGCCGTTTTCAACGGCCGCATCATCGTCCGCAAGGACGCGCAGAAGACCGATTCCAAGCAGACCAATAAGAACCTGGTGCTCTCCGACGAAGCGGTGATCGATACCAAGCCCGAATTGCAGATCTTCGCCGACGACGTGCGCTGCACCCACGGCGCCACCATCGGCCAGTTGGATGCCGAATCCTTGTTCTACCTGCAATCGCGCGGCATCGGCAAACAGGATGCGCGCAGCCTGCTAACCTACGCCTTCGCGCAGGACATCATCGACCGCATCAAAGTTCAATCCCTGAAGGATTCCCTCGAGCGAATCCTGTTCGAGAAATTCCATGAGCGCGATCACTAGCGTCATCTCGGCCGGTTTCGACGTGGACAAGGTCCGGGAGGATTTCCCGGTTCTGAAGCAGAGAATCCATGGAAAGCCCCTGGTGTACCTGGATAGCGCCGCCACGGCGCAGAAACCGTTCGCGGTGATCGAGGCCATCCGCAAGTTCTACGAAGTCGATTGCGCCAACATCCACCGCGGCGTCCATGAGCTGAGCCAGCGTTCCACGGCGGCCTACGAAGAGACGCGAATCAAGGCCAAGCGCTTCCTCAACGCCCGTGCCAAGAACGAGCTGATCTTCGTGCGCGGCGCCACCGAAGGCATCAACCTGGTGGCCAGCAGTTGGGGCCGCAAGAACGTGAAGGCAGGCGACGAGATCGTCATCTCGACGCTCGAGCACCACTCCAACATCGTGCCCTGGCAGATGCTGTGCGAAGAGAAGGGCGCCAGGCTGCGGGTGATTCCCGTGGACGACCGCGGCGAGTTGCTCCTCGAAGAGTACGAAAAGCTTCTCGGCCCCCGCACGCGCATGGTGGCCGTGGGCCACGTCTCCAATGCCCTGGGCACCATCAATCCGGTGCGCCAGATCGTCGAGATGGCGCACCGCGCCGGCGCCCTGGCGCTGATCGATGGCGCCCAGGCCGCGCCCCACATGAAAATCGACGTGCAGGCGCTGGATGCCGACTTCTACGCTTTCTCCGGCCACAAAGTGATCGGGCCCACCGGCATTGGCATCCTCTACGGCAAGGCCAAGCTGCTGAACTCCATGCCTCCCTACCAGGGCGGCGGCGACATGATCAAGAGCGTCACCTTCGAAAAGACCGTCTACGCCGACCTGCCCTACAAGTTCGAAGCCGGCACGCCCAACATCGCCGGCGGCATCGGCCTGGGCGCGGCCTTCGATTACGTCACGCGCCTCGGCCTGGACAATATCGCGGCTTACGAGCACGAGCTGCTGCTCTACGGCACCGAGGCGCTTTCGCGCATTCCGGGCCTTCGCATCATCGGCACGGCGCGCGAGAAGGCGGCGGTGCTCTCGTTCGTCATCGACGGCATCCATCCGCACGATATCGGCACCGTGCTCGACCGCCAGGGAATTGCCGTGCGCACCGGCCACCATTGCGCGCAGCCGGTGATGGACCGTTTCGGCGTGCCCGCCACCACCCGCGCTTCGCTCGCCTTCTACAACACCTTTGCGGAGATCGACGCGCTGGCGGCCGGTCTCGCAATAGTAAAGGAGATTTTCTCCTGATGGTTGACGATCTATATCAGGAAATCATAATCGACCACAGCAAGCATCCCCGCAACTGTCACGCCATGGCGGACGCCAACCGCAAGGCCGAGGGCTACAACCCTCTCTGCGGCGACGAGTTGAAACTCTACGTCAAGATCGAAAACGACATCGTGAAGGACGTGAGCTGGGTCGGCTCGGGCTGCGCCATCTCCACCGCCTCGGCGTCTTTGATGACCGAAAGCCTGAAAGGAAAATCACGCCCAGAGGCCCTCAAGCTGCTCGAGAATTTCCACGAGCTGCTCACCACCGATACCCCCGTGACGCAGGAGCTGGGCAAGCTGGTGGTGTTTTGCGGCGTGCGCGACTACCCCGCGCGCGTCAAGTGCGCCACGCTGGCCTGGCACACGCTGAAATCCGCCCTCATGAACTCGGGCGAGCCTGTGGTGTCCACCGAATGAGTCTCCAGGACCAGGTCGTCGCCGCCCTCAAGACGGTCTACGATCCGGAGATGCCCGTCAACATCTACGAGCTCGGCCTCATCTACGATGTCAGTGTGGATGACGCCGGCGAGGCCGCCATCCGCATGACTCTGACCGCACCCAACTGCCCCGTGGCCGGGAGCCTGCCCGCCGAGGTCGAGCGCGCCGTCCGCGCCGTCCCCGGCGTCACTGGCGTCACACTCACACTGACGTTCGATCCGCCCTGGTCCAAGGACCGTATGTCGGAAGCCGCCAAACTGGCGCTGGGCATCGACGACCTCATCCCCATCGCGAGGCTCCCCCGATGAAGCTGGGCGCCAACGAAGAATACGGCTTGCGCTGCCTGGTCCGCATCGGCTATGCGGGCAAGGGCGGAAGCCTCACGATTCCCGAAATGAGCCACGCCGAAGGCGTCTCCCCGGCCTATGCCGCCAAGATCCTGCGCGTGCTCCGCAAGGGTGGATTCGTGAAGGCCGAGCGTGGTAAAGAGGGCGGCTACACGCTGGCGCGCCCGCCGGAATCGATTGTCATCGCCGACGTCATTGGCGCTCTGGGCGGCCGCCTCTTCGAGAGCAAATTCTGCGCCGACCATTCCGGCCAGGCCCCCATCTGCACCCGATCCGTGGATTGCTCCGTGCGATCTTTGTGGCGCGCTGTGCAAATTGCCGTCGACCAGGTACTCAGCCAAGCCACCCTGCGCGACCTCTTGCAGAACGAAGAAGAGATGAACTCCTGGGTGCGCACCATACCCGGGCCGAACGGCTTGCGCCTTATCGCCGCCGCTCCGCCACAATCGTGATCTGCATGTCGCGCGCCTGCCGTACCACCTGCTGGACGATGGTGTACCGGAAGCGCCGCCACCAGGGCGGGGGCTGGGAGCGGCCCATGAAGATCTGCGTGATGCGCTGGGCGCGGGCGAACTCGGTGATGGCGCGCGGCACGTCGGCGGCTTCCACAATGTGCGTCTGAATCCGCAGGTTGCGCGCGAAGTTCATGTGGCGCTCCACGGCTTCCCGGTTCTGGGATGGCCCGCTCGCGCCGGCATCGGGCGGCGCCACGTGAATCGCCAGGCAGTCGCCCTGCAAGTAGTCGGCGACGCGCTTTCCCCTGCGAATCAGGATGGCGGATGCCGGCCGGCCCGTGAGACAGACGAGCAAGCGCTCGCGGCGCGGCGGGGCGCCGCCGAAATCGGGCGCGGGCGGCGTGTGCAACTTGTCTTCCACCTCGTGGGCCGTGTGCCGCATGGCCATCTCCCGCAGCGCCGCGAGATTGGTCTCGGTGAAAAAGTTCTCCATGGCCCGCTGCGCCTTATCCGGCGCATAAATCACGCCCCGCTCCAGACGGTTGTGCAACGCGCGCGGCGTCAGGTCGACCAGCACCACCTCGTCGGCCTCATCCACCACCCAATCCGGGATGGTCTCCCTGACCCGTATTCCGGTAACGTGCCACACCTCGTCGTTCAAGCTCTCCAGATGCTGCACGTTCATGGTGGTGAGGACGTCGATGCCGGCTTCGAGCAGCGCGTGGACATCCTGCCAGCGCTTGAGCCGATCCGATCCAGGCACGTTGGTGTGCGCGAATTCGTCGACAATCGCCACCGCCGGCCGGCGCCGCAAGATGGCGTCGGTATCCATCTCTTCGAAGCGCGAGCCGGCGTAAGGGATGACGCGCCGCGGGACCGATTCCAGACCTTCGGTCTTGGCGATGGTTTCCTGGCGGCCGTGCGGCTCGAAGTACCCGATGACAATGTCCACGCCCTTGTGCCGCAGCTCCTGGGCCTCTTCGAGCATCCGGTAGGTCTTGCCCACCCCGGCGGCGTACCCCATGTAGACCTTGAGCCGGCCTCTGCCCGCGTGTGCCATCTCCTCCAGGATAAACCGTGGCGCTACTTCCTCGGGCCGAAGAACGCGATCAGGCCAAGCAAGGCCGTCGGCTGGCTTTTGGAACTGCCGTTGCCCTTTTGGAAGAACGGCTGGTTCGACCAGTCGTTGCGGAACTCGAGCCGGCCCAGCAGGAAGGTTGTCATCTGGTATTCACCGGTCAGCGTAAACTCCTTGAGGGACTGCGCCCTGCCGGTGGTAAAGCCGTCCATATCGTCGAACCACTCGAGCCGTGGAGCGATGGCATACTTCTTGCCGACTGCGAAACGGGCCGCGGCGGCGATGCCGGTCCACTGTTTCGCGCCCGCGCCGATGTTCTTGTCGCGTCCGTAGTCGAAGTTGACGTAATAGCCGATGTTGTCGGTGGGCTTGAACAGCACCGTCGTGTCGTAGAGATGGCGTAATCCCTGGTCGGTGTGGTCCTTTTCGGGGCCCACGTAATAGACGTTGGTCCAGGTGACCTTCTTCCACGCGTAGGCTCCGTTGATCCCAACTGTCTTGCCGCTGTTGTTGTCTTTGACGTTGTTCCAGCCCTGCACTACCTGGACACCGCCCGTAAAATGGGCGCCGGCTGGAAACGATGCGCGGATGCCGAAGTGGTAATAGGGAATGGCCCAGGCGAAGAGCAGCGTCCTCGAGTAATTCCAGTCCTGGTTGGTGGGGACCACTTCGGCGCCGGCGGACGACCAGAACTCGCCGGCATCCACTTCGACACCGTGCCATGATTTCGGCTTGAAACTGACATAAGCCTGCTGGATGTACTTCAAATCGTCCGGAGCTTTGTCGGTCGAGTGAATCATATCGAAGGCTTCTCCGAACCCGGCGTCCAGATGAAATCCGACCGGAGCCGGCCCGTGGTCGAGGGTAATCATGCCCATGCTGAAATGCGCGGTATCGGCGCGCACATCGAAGTTCCGGAGGCCGTTGAATCCGGATGCGGGGTCGTTGAAGTTCGCGTCCAGGTAACCGTCGAAAAGAAAGCTGAAGTCGGTGCCCCAGTGCGTCCAGTTCGACGGAGGAGGAGGAGTGGTGTCGTCCGCCCTGGCCATGGTCAGGAATCCAACTAACAGAACCGCTGCGCGAATCCCCCGCATGTTATCGCGGTGGCGCGGCTTGGTCGAGCGCCAGGTTGATTTCGAGCACATTCACACGAAGCTCGCCCAGGAAGCCGAGGTCGCGCCCTTGGGTGTGCGCCGCAATGAGATTCCGGACCTGTTCCACCGGGACGCCGCGCGCCTTTGCGATGCGCGCCGCCTGAGCTTCGGCCGAAGCGGGGCTGATGTCGGGATCGAGGCCGCTGCCGGACGTTGTCACCAGGTCGGCCGGAATCGGCCCGGTGTAGTCCGGGTTGTTCTTGCGGAAGGAAGCCACGGAATCCTTCACCCGGTCGGCCAGCTTCTGGCTGGTTGGGCCGAGATTAGATGCACCGGAAGCCATGGGATCGTAGCCGTCGTTGCCGGCCGCGGAGGGCCGCGGCTGGAAGTACTCGGGCTTCTTGAAGTTCTGCCCGATCAGTTCGGAGCCGATGGCATGGCCAGTAGCCACGATCAGGCTGCCGTTCGCCCTGGCAGGGAAGAAGACCTGGCACAGCCCGGTCACCACGCCGGGGTAGAGCAAGCCCGTCAGGACCGTTAGTACCAGCATCATTCTGAAACCCGTTCCGAGTTGCTGCCACATATTCTCCTCCTTACGCCAGCCCTAGCAAGCCCAGCACCCGGTCGATAAACCAGATACAGGGGAAGGGCGCAATGAAACCGCCTGCGCCATAGATCCAGAGGTTCCGGCGCAGCATCTCAGCCGCGCTTTGCGGCTTGTACTTCACGCCCCGCAACGCCAGCGGCACAAGGGCAACGATGATCAGCGCATTGAAGATCACGGCGGCGAGCACCGCGCTTTGGGGGGTGTGCAGGTTCATGATATTGAGCTTGGCCAGCGGCGGGTAGGTTACCATGAACATCGCCGGGATGATGGCGAAGTACTTGGAGACGTCGTTCATGATGGAGAACGTCGTCAACGCGCCGCGCGTGATCAGCAATTGCTTCCCGATGGCGACCACCTCGATCAGCTTGGTCGGGTTGCTGTCGAGATCCACCATGTTCCCGGCTTCCTTGGCGGCCATGGTGCCGGTGTTCATGGCCAGGCCCACATCGGCCTGGGCGAGCGCGGGGGCGTCGTTGGTGCCGTCACCGGTCATGGCCACCATGCGGCCGCCCGCCTGTTCCTTGCGGATGTACTCCAGTTTGTCGGTCGGTGTCGCCTGGGCGAGAAAGTCGTCCACGCCCGCTTCCTCGGCGATGGCCGCCGCGGTCAACGGGTTGTCGCCGGTAACCATCACCGATCGAATCCCCATGGCTCGCAACTGCGCGATGCGCTCCTTCATCCCGCCCTTGACGATGTCCTTGAGGTGGACGATGCCGAGCAGCTTTGCTCCGTCGGCCACCGCCAGCGGGGTGCCACCGGTCCTCGAGATGCGATCGGCGGCGTCGGTGAAGCCCAGTGGGACGGCGCCGCCTTCTTCCTGCACGAACTTGAGGATGGCGTCAGTCGCGCCCTTTCGAAGGCTCCTGCCATCGATGTCGACGCCGCTCATCCGCGTGTAAGCGGAAAACGGGATGAAGTGCGCTTCGTGCTCCGCCACCTCGCGGCCGCGGATATTGTACTTCTCCTTGGCGAGAACTACAATCGAGCGGCCCTCGGGCGTTTCGTCCGCCAGACTGGAAAGCTGAGCGGCATCGGCCAGTTCCTTCTCGGTCGCGCCATTTACGGGTAAGAAGGCCACGGCCTGCCGGTTGCCAAGGGTGATGGTGCCGGTCTTGTCCAGCAGGAGCGTGTTGACGTCGCCGGCGGCCTCCACGGCCTTTCCGCTCATCGCCAGCACGTTGTGCTGCATCACGCGGTCCATGCCCGCGATGCCGATGGCCGAGAGCAGTCCGCCGATGGTAGTCGGGATCAGGCAGACCAGCAAGGCCACGTAGACCGCGATACTAGGCACGCTCCCCGTCCCGGCGGAGTTCACGCTGTAGATGGCGTACGGTATCAGGGTGGCCACGGCGAACAGGAAGATGAGCGTGAGGCCCGCGATCAGGATGTTCAGGGCGATCTCGTTCGGCGTCTTCTGCCGCTGGGCGCCTTCCACCAGCGCGATCATGCGATCGAGGAAGGTTTCGCCGGGGTTCGAGGTGATCCTGATGCGGACTTGATCCGACAGCACCTTGGTGCCCCCGGTGACGGCGCTGCGGTCGCCGCCCGATTCACGAATCACGGGGGCGCTCTCACCGGTGATTACGGACTCATCGACCATGGCGATGCCTTCGATGACGTCGCCATCCCCCGGGATCAGTTCGCCCTCGCTGCAGATCACCACATCTCCAGCGCGCAACTGCGAAGATGCGACCTGCTCGGTGCTCCCGTTTTCGCGGACGCGGTTCGCCAGCGCATCGGTCTTGGTCTTGCGCAGCGAGTCCGCCTGGGCCTTGCCCCGGGCTTCCGCCATGGCCTCGGCGAAGGTGGCGAACAGAACCGTGAACCACAGCCACAGATCGATCTGCAGCTCGAATGCGAGGTTGTGCGCGCCGACAAAAGCATCGCGAACCAGGAACACGGCGGTCAGCGTGGCGCCCACCTCCACCACGAAAATCACGGGGTTCTTCATCAGCGTAACGGGATTCAGCTTGCCAAACGAACCCTTCAGAGCGCGCCGGAGAATCTCGGGGTCGAAGAGGGGACGGGACCGCACCCCCTTCTTCGGAATGAGCATCGTCGAATCTTCGACCACACGAGGAGGAGTTAAAGTCGTTGGCATTGGTTAGCTCCCAAGAGGCAACATCACGAAGGAGAAAAGTTTTCCCGCGTGCATGAAGAAATGCTCCACGATCGGGCCGAGCGCCAGCGCCGGGAAGAAGGTCAGGGCGCCAACCACCAGCACGGTGGCCGCCAGCAGGCCTATAAAGAGGGGACCGTGGGTGGGAAACGTGCCGCTGGAGGATGGCACCTTCTTCTGCGCTGCCAGACTGCCCGCGACGGCCAGAAGAGGAATGATGAACATGAAGCGTCCAAACTGCATGGCCAGCCCGGTGGTGACGTTGAACCAGGGGCTATTGGCGTTGATGCCGGCGAAGGCGCTGCCGTTGTTCTCGGAAGTGCTCGAGTACATGTACAGCATCTCGCTGAACCCGTGCGGCCCCGAGTTGCCCAGGTTCGTGATGGCCGGCCCGGTCGAATTCCAATAGCTGCCCTTGGCGAACGGCATGACGATACTGACCGCCGTGAATACCAGGATCAGGAACGATGTCGCCAGAATCGGCAGCATCGCCATCTTGACCTCCTTCTGCTGGATCTTCTTTCCGAGATACTCCGGCGTTCGGCCCACCATCAGCCCGGCAATGAAGACCGCCACGATGGCATACAGCAGCATGCCGTACAAACCCGAACCAACGCCGCCGAAGATCACCTCGTCGGTCTGGAGGTTGAACATGGGGATAAGGCCGCCAATGGGAGTGAGACTGTCATGGGCGCTGTTGATAGCGCCGCAGCTCGCATCGGTGGTTACGGTCACGAACAAGGCCGATGACGCGATACCGAAGCGGGTTTCCTTCCCCTCCATGTTGCCGCCGGCTTGTCCGGCAGTGGTGGCGCTTTCCAGGCCGAGTTTGGTCAGGATGGGGTTCCCGGCCTGCTCGTAGCCATAGCAGACGAAGACGCCGATGAGGAACATGGCCGCCATGGCGCCGAAGATGGCCCAACCTTGCCTGGTATCTCCGACCATGCGGCCGAACGTGTAGGTAAGCCCAGCCGGGATCGCGAAGATCAGGATCACCTGGAAGAAGTTGGTGAACGGTGTCGGGTTCTCATAGGGGTGCGCGGAGTTGGCATTGAAGAACCCGCCGCCGTTGGTCCCCAGCATCTTGATGGCTTCCTGAGAGGCGACGGGGCCCTGCGGAATAGTCTGGGTGGCTCCTTCGAGGGTCTTGACGGTGGTGTAGGGGTGGAGGTTCTGGATGGCGCCCTGAGAGCAGAGCAGCAGCGCGGCGACCAGAGCAATCGGCAGGAGCACATACAGCGTCGCGCGCGTGAGGTCCACCCAGAAGTTGCCTATCTTGTCGGTCTGATGGCGGGCAAAGCCGCGTATGATGGCCACCGCTGCGGCGATGCCGACTGCCGGGGAGACGAAGTTCTGCACGGTCAGGGCGACCATCTGGACGAAATAGCTCAGCGTCGACTCGCCGCTGTAGGCTTGCCAGTTGGTGTTCGTTACGAAGCTGATGGCGGTGTTGTAGGCCAGGTCGGGCGATACCAGCTTTGCGCCGAAGGCCTGCGGGTTCAACGGCAGAAGGCCTTGCAGTCTTTGGATTACATACACGAACAGGAAGGCGCATACGCTGAACCACAGGAGTCCCGCGGCGTATTGAGTCCAGCGCTGTTCAACCTCTTCCCGGATGCCGCATAGTTTGTAGATCAGCGACTCCACGGGGCGGAAAACGGGGTGGAGAAACGTGCGCTCTCCCTGGAACAGCTTCGCCATGAACAGGCCAAGCGGTTTCGTGAGAAGAACCACGATGCCGAAGAATACGGCGATTTGGAAAACTCCTATGCTCGTCATGTGGCCCTCAAAACCTCTCCGGATGCAGCAACGCCACCGTCAAATACACCAGCAGAAATAGCCCTACAATGCCTGAAAGCACATAATCCATGAGCATCCTCCTTACAGCCGCTCGCAACCTTTCGTGATGGCCCACAGCACCGCGAAGCCGGCCAGGCCGATCAATATGTAGAAACCGTCAAGCATGTTGTTCCTTCCACCTACTCGATGTGCAACAGTACCACTTTATGACCGTCCCGAGCCAGGCTGCGGGCGAGTTTCTCTTCCCTGGTGCGCCACCAATGTTTCCGGGCGCCCAGCAACACGATGGATTCCGGCTTCAGGACGTGACAAAAACCTTCGGTGCGGCCTCGCGCCAGCACCACCTGCGGGTTGACGGGCACCGGGCAGCGGCTGGCAAGATCCACGAGTTGTTCCACCAGGTGGGCGTGCTCCGCCGCCGGGCATCCGTATGGCGCGGCATACGGCACGGTATGCACAGCCACCAGCGTCAGCTTGGCATTCAACCCCGCGGTCAAGGCGACGGCGCGTTTGAGCAGCGCATCGGTGACAGACCATTCCGTGTAAGGCACCACGACATCGAGTTCCCCGGCGCAAGTATCCGTCTGGAGAGATCCCGGATCGATTCGAAGCCTGTCGCGAGTGTTCATGCTCCAAGAGTAGGGCGCGGCGCATAAAGAAGTCGTAAAGAAAGGATCAGGATTGAGTTAAGGCGGCGGTACGGCAAAAAGTTTACACTTGAACAGATAGAGCCGTGCACAAACGTCTGCCATTATTGTTCCGCCACGTCATGTACAACCTGCGTGGCGGGTTCCTGGTCCGCCCGCTGACCATCGCGCTGGCGCTCGGCGCCGCGGGCGCGTTCCTGTCGTGGTTGGAAGAGACCGTCCCCGCCATCGGCGCGTGGGTGCCGAAAGCGCTCTTCCCCTCGCACGCCGACCCGCAAGTGGCGCAGGTGATTCTGGGAGGCATCGCCGCCTCCATCATGACGGTGGTCTCCATCGTCTTCGCCATCCTTCTGATGACGCTCACGCTGGCCTCCATGCAGTTCTCGCCGCGCATCATCGTCAGCTTTGTGAAGGACCGCGTGACGCAGTGGACGCTCGGCATATTCCTGGGCACCTTCAGCTATTGCATGGCGGCGCTTCCAGCGGCGCGCTCGCAGCCCTACCCGTTTGCGCCCATCGTCACCGTGATGGGCGCGATGCTGCTGGCCATAGTTTGCGTGGCGTGGCTGCTCTTCTTCATTCACCATATCTCGCAGGCCATCAGCGTCAACTACATTGTGGACCGGATCGCCTCGGAGACGGAAGCCATGCTCGATGAGATCATGCCTTGGCCCCGCCGCTTGAGCCGCCTTGGGGACCTGGGCCCCATTCCGCCGGGCGTCCAGGAGGTCGCGATTTTGAGCGATGTCTCCGGCTACATCCGCTTCATCGACACGCGGCGGCTGGTCTTCCTGGCGAGATCCTGCCGCGTGAAAGTGCGGCAGCTCCGGCGAGTCGGCCAGTTCATTCCGGCGGGCATCCCGCTGCTGATGGTCGCCAAGGGGGATCGGCTGTCGCCCGAGAACAGCGACGATTTTCGTGGCGCGTTCGACTTTGGCCCGTCCCGCACCTTGCAGCAGGATGTCGAGTTCGGCGTCCTGCAAATCGTAGACATCGCCTTGAAAGCCATCTCGCCGGCGGTGAACGACCCCAGCACCGCCATTAGCTGCGTGGACCAACTGAGCCGCGTCCTGATCCGCTTCGCATCCCGGGAGCCGCCCGAGTCCGTGCTCTACGATCCGCCCGGCGTGGTTCGCGTCAGTATCCCCTGGATCGACTTCGACCGCCTGGTGGACTCCGCATTCGAGCAGATCCGCATGTACTCGAAGGGGGATGTCGCCGTCAGCCTCCGCATGCTGCGGGCACTGGGCGATATCGCCAGCAGCACCCCGGACCCGGCGTACCGCCGCACGCTGGTCGAACAGGGCCGGCGGATTCTTGCGGGCTGCGCCGAGAAGCTGGGCGAAGGCGAGCTGGCGAGAATCCGGGTCAGGCTGGCCGCGCTCGAGTTGCTCGTTTAGGCGTATTCCCACGACGCCCTCGTTGCAGCCAAGTGGTATTCGGACCATGGCTGAAGACCCTTCCCAACGACTGAGCGCTCAACTCGGCGCCGGGTGCGAGACGGG
>Ga0181521_10005852_pt1 | contig 13572 bp, 14 predicted proteins | sample PEATcosm2014_Bin_32_FD_119764 | JGI IMG/M metagenome (GOLD analysis project Ga0181521, IMG submission 119764) | Peatland microbial communities from MTU Mesocosm Facility, Houghton, MI, USA - PEATcosm2014_Bin02_60_metaG | ecosystem: Environmental > Terrestrial > Soil > Wetlands > Peat | place...
CGGCGAAATGTCGTAGTCGTCCGCGCCGCCCAGCGAAAACGGCGGCACGTCGCGCGTGCCCGGCGTCAGGTCCCGAGGCGCGCCCCCCGTGGCCCCGATCACCAGCAGGTGGCTGCGCCGCTTCGCTTGCCACTCGGTCCAATGGCGGTAGAGCAGCTCGGTATAGACGCGCGCCTTGACCTTGCTGTTCTTCTCCGCGTCCAGGTTCTTCTTGTTGCAGGCCTCGTCGGCGCCGCACTCCGGATAGACGTCGCTGGTGAACAGGAGGTTCTTGCCGTCGGGTGAGAACAGCACGCCGCCGGCTTCGGTGGAAAGATTGGTGGCCTGCCGGGCGTCGCCCCCGTCGGTATCCATCAACCAGATTTGCGAAGATCCGCTGCGGTCGGAGATATACGCGATCCGCTTGGAATCGGGCGACCAGCGCGCGCGCTGGTTGGCCTCACCGTCATGCGTGATCTGGCGCGGCGTGCCGCCGGGGGCGCCCGCTGGGCCCGGCGCGATCCAGATTTGCGACGGCTTCTTGTTGGCCGCCACGTCCACGGTCTGCACGGTGAACGTCACCCATTTGCCGTCGGGAGAGATCTGCGGATCGCTCATCCGCTTCAACTCCATCATGGCGGCGAAATCGAAAGGCTTCTTCTGGGCGAAAACGATCGCCGTCGAAGCCAGCGTGAGAATGAGCCAGCGGCGCATACATGACGATTGTAGCGCCGCACTCGGCGCAGGAACGGCTCCCCGTCCCGCAGTCGCCTGATGCAAGACACTTCCGATGTTGAGAGAATGGTATCGAGGAAAACAGTGACGATTCAAATCCCGGATGACCTTGCACGTGGCCTGGAAGGGATTGCCGCCGCGCAACAGAAGAGCGTGGAGCAGGTGGCGCTGGAGAGTCTGCTCTCTCTCTTCGAAAGAGCGAGCTCGCCCGAAGCCGTCTTGCGGGCCGTTCGGCAACTACCTCATCCAAGCGCCGCGGCCGTCGATGACCTCGAGGCCGCGATTGCCGCTGCACGGCTGCCAGTGCGCGACGAGGGCGCCTTCGACCAGCGGCCACCGGCATGACCTACCTACTGGACACAAACGCGATCAGCGATTTGATGAGGGCAGCCCCACGAATCGAGCACTGGATGGCCGGGCTCGACCGAGTCGATCGCGTGGTCACCTGTACCATCGCTCGCGGCGAAATACTTTTTGGGATTGCGAGACTGCCGCCAGGCAGACGGCGCACTGAGTTGGAAGAGACCGGCCGCCAGTTCTTGGCTGCATTGCGCTGCGAACCGGTCCCGGAGCGAGCAGCGGACTTCTACGCAGCCGTCAAGCTGGCTCGCCAACAGCGAGGCATCACCCTGGACGAAAACGATCTGTGGATGGCCGCGACTGCGCTCGCCCTCGGTGCGACGCTGGTCAGCCGCGATAGGGATTTCGGAGATGTTGATGGCCTGCCGGTGGTGGCGCTGGAGTAGCCGTTGGGTATGGCTACGCAAGGGTGGCGACGCGGCCATCTGGACCGACGTTCACGGCTTTGCCTCCAGCATTGATCACTTTCCGAGTCGCCGACAATCCAGGAAGAGCGGGCCGGACGCTTTGGGAAACAGACGGGCGCTTATTTGAGGCCGATGTTGTCCCAGCCGTTCGGAAACACAATCTCGTAGCGCTGCATCGTGTCAAAAATCACGAAACCGTTCAGATTGGGGAGTTTTTCCTTTAGGACATTGGCGATTATCCTCTGCCGACGACGATAGTCCTCCTTGGTCTGCGGCTCTGGGCCGAGGCCGGCGTCAACTGGGAAGTCTAGGTGAATGCGGAATGTTCGACGGTGTTTCGCGGGAAGGAAGTTTTCATCCTCGTCGATCGAGATCGCTCCCCCTTCTGCGATGAGGCTGTTTTCTCGTTTCAGGAGGCCGTTGATCTTTAGCTGATCCTTCTTGGGCATCCGGTAATCTAGATCACTTTTGTTTTCAAGCGTGTAATCAAGGACGACGGTCTTGGGTATCCCTTCGGTATCAGGGTAGTCGAAAGTCGCGATGATCGCCTTCGAGTTCCACGGCTTTGGACGTTCCGGACGCGATGAGAGCCAGAGAATGCCTCCAGCCAATAAAGCCGCGGCCAGCACGGCTCCCGCCCCCGCTGCGGCACTCATTAACGCCAATCGCTTCCAACGATTCTCCATAAATTTGAGGGGCTTCATCCACCGCAGGGCGAGACGGGCGGCGGGGTTCGGCCGTGCAACCTAATTGTAAACCTTTATACGAGTCATTCGTATTCCACTTTCACGCTGCGAATCTCCACGAGCGAGCGATTAAGGATCGCCGCAGCATCGAGATCGAAAAACGCTATATTGTGACCCGGACCTAACGAGCTCCTGTAGGCAACTCCGTCGAACCCATGTTGCCGGAAGACTTCAGCCACGATCTGCGTCGGGACGTAGCCTGCCGCGTCGTCACCAGCGACCACAGGGCGTGAGAACGCACGGTCGATATCGCGCCATACCGCGCACTCCCGCTCGGGAGCGTCGGGCTCATTGAAGTAGAGCATGATTCGATGGTCATCGCTCGTGAAGTTGATAAGGCGCAGCTCCCGAGCGGTTGTGAGTTTAGCGACCGAAACAAAAGCACCTACCCAGGGTCGCACCTCGGCCACTGCGGTCTCCTCCTGTGTCGCAACATAAAGGAAAGGGATTCCTTTAGGATTCACACGCCCCTCGAAAGCCCGGTCCCGCAACGGTTTCATCCGCTCTTCAGGGAAAGGGCACGGAACCTTCTCGCAAATACTCTCTTCCGGCCTCCAGTCGTGACCCACCTGCGCTCTCCAAACGGGCGAACCGGCCGGTACTACCTCCTCCTTCTTGGCACTTGTGGCAAGGAGGGTCTCCAAGAACTCAGCTTGGTCTGGACTCCGGGTGAATCGCCAGCGACTGACTGACGTTGCTGCAAAAATCCTATAGCTTCGGTGCGATTTGAACTCGGCCATAGCTGACCGCCTCCTGAGATCGTTACACTCGCCCCTGTCAAATCAGACGGAACTCTCCGACGTTTTCTGCAATGTCATTGAATATCAGCGCTCGTCATTTCGGCACCCCGAAAACCGCAGCACGATGACCAGTCAACTTGTTATGGTTGTCGGCATCTTCCTGAGCTTCGGCTCTTGTCTTCCGTCCGGCGCGACCCTCCCACATAAGGCTGCCAGGTTCGCTGAGGGGGGCTTTCGATGGTCTTCGGTGCAAAGAGCTGTCCAAATCCATCCCTGTTTTGCGCGTTCCGCCGCCTTGCCTTCTGGTTCCGGAACAGTTTTGAGAGACCCCCAATCAACTCCGCGCTCGACCCCAGCATGATGGCCCCTCAGAGCATTATGGAAGTCCGCGTCTTTCTGAGCTTCGGCTTTTGTCTTTCGCCAAGGAAAAGACCAGATGAGCTTGCCAGTAGGATCGCTCGGGAAGGGGGCGTCTTCATCACAGGAAGCCTGCCAGTCCGCCCCTGTTGAATCTCCTGCCTGCTTGCCCTCTGGTGCAGGTCCCCCAGCCCGCTTTGAAGACGATTGGTCGGGGAACTTAAGCCATGCGGCCAATACATACCCTGTTTGGCCTGCGTGTTCGCCGTCGAGCACACGCACCTTCAGGGCGACCCCGGCATGGCGAGGGTGACTCACCGACCATTCCAAAGCGTTGCGATCCAGTATGGCTAGTTTGGCCTCTCCGGGGACTTGGAAAACGGTCTTCCCGGTCACGAGCGCCGCGATCCACTCCGACTTGCCGCTCGCATCAGCCAGTTCGCCTAGGGCCTCCTCGCTGACGGCAACCTGGATACTGGGAGTACTCCCGCCCGCCCCATCAGCCGGTTGTGCCACCACGACATCGGTTTTGTAAAAGGGGCGTTCGTGTAGGCTTTCCAACCACCATATGGGACCGACTACCAGAAGGAGAATGACTAGCCTCCCGAGGCATCCCTTCGCCCTTCTTGATAGCGGGACCTTCGTGCTTTCGTGGGTCATTGGGATCACGCCCTCCCTTAGGGTTGCCCGAACAACGTGAACGCGCGTCATACAGGATACCGCTTAGCACAGGGCCGCGGGGAGCTTCATCAGCCGACCGAAGCAAGCAACCTAGGAAGGTAATCCCGCTGGCAGCATCGCCGAAAACGGCGTGGTCGGTAGCGGCCGGCATCAAGGGAATGGACCGCGGCCCGCTCGGTAACTATGCCAATTGGCCGCAAAACGGGCCGCTCGGAAGTCGGGCACATTGACTGGCGACCAACAGGACTGCCACACGACTCCTCTGGCCTCCTCGGTCGGCCCGGCCACCGCCCGCGACAAAACAGAAAGGTGAGGACCGGCTTTGCGCAGACCCTACTTCTCGACCCACGGCAAGTACGCCGCGCCGTAGAGTCCGGCTTCGTTGCCGAGCGTGGCCTGGGCGATGCGCGTCCCGGCCTTGGTGGCGCGGTAGGTGAAGGAACGCCGCTCGACGGTCCGCAGCATTTCGGGCGCGAAGAAGTCCCACGCCGGCAACATGCCGCCGCTCAGCAGATACAGCGGGAAGTTGAAGGCGTTCACCAGCATGGCCAGCGCGATGCCCAGCGATTCACCCATCACGCGCCAGATGGCGCGCGCCTTTTCGCCGGCTTCATCGTCGCGGCCGGCGATGTCGCACACATCCTTCGAAGTGAGATTCTCGCCCAGGTGGAGCATGTCCGCCATGGCCACCACCGCGGTAGCCGAAGCGTGCTTCTCCAGGCAACCCTGGTTGCCGCAGCCGCACGGATTGCCGTTCGGCACCACTGTCATGTGGCCCAGTTCACCAGCCATTCCCACGCAACCGCGCAGCACTCGTCCGCCGGAGATGATGCCGCCGCCGATGCCGGTGCCCAGGGTCAGCAGCACCAGGTCGTCCACCTCGCGCCCAGCCCCCATCCATTTCTCGCCGAGCGCGGCGGCGTTGGCGTCGTTCTCCAGAATCACCGGCGTGCCCAGGCGGCGGCCGATCTCGTCGCGCACCGGAAAGTTTTCCAGGTACGGCAGATTATTCGACCCGGTGATGAAGCCTTCCTGGATGCGGATGAAGCCGGGCACTCCCACGCCGATGCCCGCCAGGCGCGTCGCGCCGTGCCGCACCTGCAACTTCTCAATCGCTGCCACGATATCCGACAGCACGGCTTCGCGTCCCTCCGTGAAGTTGGTGGCGCCCGAGATCTTGTCGAGAATCTTGCCCGAGCGGTCGATGGCCGCCGCGCGGAGATTGGTACCGCCGAGATCGAGTCCGATGGAGTAGGTGCGCATATGAACTCACGCCGAATGTTCTTCGAGCGAGACCACGTAGTATTCGACCGGCGTGGTCCCTACGTTTTTCCAGCCATTGAGGTCGTTGAACGAGGAGAAGATCACCGACCCTGGTCCTAACCTCGAGACCTGCCCGTTCAGCGTTACCTCCAGCGTCCCCTCGCGAATGATGATGATTTCTTCGTGGGGCTGGCGAGCGGGAGGGTGCGGCGCCTGGCCGGGCGGCAGTTCGCTGATGTGCATGGTGATGTGCTGTCCCCGATCCGTGATGCCGTCGAGGACCTGGCGGGATGTCCCCCCGTTGGCGCTGGTGCGCACCGGCAGATCGGCAAACTCATAGGCCTTGGATACCAATAGTGGTGGCGGCCCGGCAGCGGCTTTTTTAGGGCTTTTCGCCTCTTGGGCCGCGGCGGCGGCTCCGGCCAAGCCGGGCAGCAGAAGGGCCAGGTCTCTTCGCGAAACGTCCATGGGTGGATTGTAGCATTCACCGCTGGTGGCGCCGGCGATCTTGTCGCCGGTGGGTTCTCCGGACAGCGAAGAACACCGGCGACAAGATCGCCGGCGCTACCGTTCCGAGTACACCAAATCTCGAATTCGCAGATACCATTCCGCGCCCAGGGTTTTGCGCGAGGGCATGCCCTTGCGAAGCTTTTCCAGCGCTTGGGGTGAACCGGCGAGCGCCATGTCCTGGATGGCGTTTCGACGAATGATATCGCGCACTGTGAGCGGCTCCGCCGGCGCGGGGTTGAGCGCGCCGGAAATGTAGTCGTTGAGAACCGCGGCGGCGGCGGCGTCCGCGCCCTCCTCGATTCGGGGCAGGGGCGCCGCCCGGCCCGGCTCCCGGCCGCCGGTTCCGTTGGGAACCAGCGCCGAAATGACGCGCACCTCCATGGGCCGGACAATCCAGTAACCCACCTTCAATTGCGCTTCGAGGCGGAAGCGGCCGGGGCTGGCCTCCGGCGGAATCCAGACATCCAGCAGATACACGCGCGTGTTCTGTCCGGGGATGTCCTCGTCGGGATCGGGCATGGCGCCGAAATCGGGAAGGCGCTGCAACTCGGCCAGAGTATCGGGTATCCAGCCATGGCCCGCCTTTACGAAATGCTCCTTGTACAAAGCCACGCGGCAGGCATCCAGCGGGTTGGTCACTACGTAAAGCAGGTAATTGGTCTTGGGTGGAACCGACACCACGACATGAAAGGATGCGTAGCCGTTGCGCGCGACGGCCGGCGAGAGAATCTCGCGCGGATGTTCCGCCCGGTCGATGGCGACGACGTTCCCAAACGGGTCCACCCGCTGAAATTCGGAATAGATTTCCAGCGATTGCGCGCGCAGCGCCGTGGCAATCAGGATCAAAACGCCGAGTCGCATGGCCGGAAGATTTCAGCATACAATATAGACTCTGATTGAGATGCGCCTGTCCTGTTTAGCGATTGCGCTCTTTTCGGCCCTGGCGGTCGATAACTTGCAGGCGGGCGTCTCCTCTTTGTCCGATGCCGAGTTCTACGTTGGGCTGGCTCAGCTCCTGGCGATGTCCCGCGACACCCACACATCCCTATCCCTGAATGGCGATGCGGTGGCCGCCTTCGGTTTTTTGCAATACTCGCTGGCCTTCCGGTGGCTCGACGATGGAGTGTTCGTGACCGCCGCGGCCGCCCCGTACTCGCAGGCGCTGGGCGCGCGGCTCGTGGCGGTGGACGGAGTGCCCATCGACCAAGTGCTCCAGAGTCTGGCCACCATGATTTCTTACGAGAACGATCAATGGCTTCACGATATGGTCGAGGAGTACCTGGCGGGGCAGCCGGTGCCCGACCAGGTGCTCGCGGCTGGCGTGGCGGCGCAAATCGTGGCCGCGAACGCCACCCAGGTCAACTTCATCGTGCCCGATTCGGTTGCGCCGGGACCCGTTACCGTTTCCGTTCTTGCGACCGGCCAGGAGCTGGCCGCCGGTGAGGCGACCCTCACCGCCACGGGGCCGGGCATCTTCGTTGCGCAGCCGGGCGATCCTTCACAACCGGGCGCGGTGGAGAACCAGGACTATTCTCTAAACGGCAGTTCGAATCCCGCCGCCACGGGATCGGTCGTGCAGATCTACGCCACCGGTTATGGCCCCGGATCGAGCCAGGTGCAAGTCTTCTTCGCCGATACTCCCGCGCAGGTGATGTACAGCGGCGTTGTTGGGCCGGGACTTTGGCAGATCAATGCGCAGGTGCCTGACGGCGCGTCGGGCCAGGTTCCGGTTTCCATCATCGCCGGCAACATCGCCAGCAACGCCGTCACCGTTTGGGTGCAGTAACGCGGAAGCGCCGGCGAACGGTGAAGTAGGCGGTCCAGCAGGCGAGTCCGAGCGCCATGCAACTACTGAACGCAAGGGGATCGTCGAGCAGCAAGAAATGAGTCCGTTCAAACCAAGGATACGTCCTTAGAGATCATTATTCTCATCCCTAGAATAGCCAACAAGCTTTACTTCTTGCCCTTTCGCCTTGCGAAAGAGCGTTCCTGCGTAAATTGGAAATCTACTGTTCTCTTTCTGCTGAGTTACGAAAGCCTTGGCAGTTGGCAAGTCTTTGAATCGTTTTAGTCGCTGCGAATCAATTACGCCCACCGTCTCACCTGACGCGTGAAAACAACTATATCTCAGGTAAATCATTACGGCGCCCCTTGAGGGTAGTATGCACCTGCCGGCAAGTCTGTGGATAACTTTGCGCAACGTCGCCAAAACCCCACATTCACGGGGTCTGGACGGCCTTTGCCTTACCTGTAATAATGAGGTCCGACCGGCTTGCTCCACTAGGGTTTTTGAGGCAGAATGAATCGACGCGGTTCTGATTCGAAAAGAGAAGCTTTCATTAGGAGAGTTCAAGTGAAAACACGGATTTTGCTGGTTATGGCCTTCATGACGCCCTTCGCTGGTTGGGCGGTCGACCCGGTGCCCCTGGACGTCAAACTCGGCCTCTGGGAAACTACGGTAACCAACCAGTCGGACATGTCGGCGATGCTTCCACCCGAGATGCTGGCGAAACTGACGCCCGCGCAGCGCGCCCAACTGGAAGCGGGTATGCAGGGGCGCGGAGGCGCGCGGACGAACGCCTCCAAGCACTGCATAACCAAGGAGACCATCAATGAAGCGTTCGCCGCCGCCAACAGGGGCAGCTCCAGGGAGATGAAGTGCACGCAGACCTTCGTCACCTCGACCAGCAGCAAGATGGTGATGCACATGGAATGCACCTCGGAAAGCATGAAGACCAGTAGCGACATTCAGGTTGAAGTGATCGACCGTGAGCACACCAAGGGCTCGATCGTCACAACCTCCGCTGGCGGCCGGGGCGGGAATATGAAGATGGAATTGACCTCCAAATGGCTCGGCGCCGATTGCGGCGACGTCGGGCAGAAGAAGAACTGAGCGGCGCGGTCACTTGCCGAGCGTCCGCAGTCGCGTCTCCGCGTCCGCGCGGAACCGGTCGATGAAGGCCAGGACGTAATCCGCCACCGGCAGGCTGGCGTCTTCCACCAGCGGCGTCAGATCCATGGCGAAGCTGAGAGCGCTCTCTTCGTCGGTGCCGTGCGAGGCGTAGTAGGTGGCGTGCGCCAGGCGCCGGCCGGCGGTGGCCAAGTCGTATCGCTTGCCGCCGCTCACCTGTGAATCGAAGACGCCCACCAGGGCGGCGGCGATGTTGGAGCGCGCGGAAACCGGCAAGGCCTGCTTGCTCTCGTCCGGAAGCCAGTCCAGATCGCGCCACACCTCGCAGCCGTAGACGCGCTTCGGCTTCACTTCCGCGCGCACCGCGCGCAGCGCCGCAATCGAACGGAGCGCCACGGCGACGTGCGTATCGTGCTTGTCCGCCAGATTGTGCAGGTAGACGAACTCCGGCCTAGCCGCGCGCAGGATCCGCTCAAGATCCTCGACGACCGCGGTGTCATGGGGGTCTTTCACCTGAGAGCTGGTGAAGCCGAGTTGGATCTGGCAGGCGTACTCGCCGACATAGGCCGCTTTGCGCTGCTCCACCAGGCGCACTTTCTGCATCTCTTCATCGGTCGAATCGCCGTAAATGCCGGATCGCGGGCTGCCCGCGCCATTGGTCGCCACTACGCCCGTGAACCATTTCTCTTTCCGGCCGAAACACTCGGCGATGCCGTGGTAGGCCATGATCTCGATGTCGTCCTGGTGCGCGGAGATCGCCAGGTGCGTGGTGCGCGCCAGGGCGGCATCGGGCGGCAAGCCATCGGGAACGAAGAGGTCCGCGGCGGAATTATGAAACCGCATGATTGGTCTCCTTGACTCGAATTGCGGGCAGGCTGGCGGCCGCGATGGCCTGGCCGTGCCGCTTTTCCTGCTCATCGGGGATGTGAAAACGGATGCGTTCGGCCACCCCGGGGAACTCCTCTTTGAGGACCTTCTCCGCCACCTGGAGAATCAGGTTCCCTCCTTCACCCGACATCACGCGGCCCAGCACCAGGAGATGGCGGATATCGTAGAAATCGGCGTAGTGGGCGATGGTGTAGCCGAACCAGACGCCGATGGTCTCGTAGACTCTGCGCGCGCGGCCGTCGCCCGCCGCCACCAGCTTCTGTACCCGTTCGAGCTTGGCGGGAAGCGGCTCCGCCGCCGGTTCGAGCAGACGCCCCACGGCCTGCTGCGAGAAGTACTGCACGCCCACGCCGCGGTCGCCGGACCACTCATCGGCGGGCGCGTCCTCGCGGTAATCCACGGGCACGAATGCCAGTTCGTTCAGCCACGTGGTGATGGCGCCTTGCGGCGTGACAAACCCGGCGGCCAGGCTGCTGCCCATGGCGATGCCGAGTACCGCGTTGTCGCCCAGCGCCATCGATCCGGCCAGCGCCGTCACCTCGCCATCGTTCACCACTTCGAAGGGGATGCCGGCCCAGGCCGCCTGTAGCTCGAAGAACAGGCGCCGCACGCGGCTGTCGAACAGGTCCGGCGGCACTGCGCGGTAGAGCGATCCCACCCGCACCTCGTTATCGACGTACACCCCCGCGGCGCTGCCCCCGATGGCGTCCACGCGCGGCAGATGCGCGGCGGCGCGCTTCAGCGAATCCTGAATGCCGTCGAAATGATATTGCGGATCGGCCTGCGCGCTGGGGTTCCACGCCGCCTCATCGCTGAAGATCACCTGGCCATCGGCCACGGCGGCGCACTTGCGGTCGCTGGCGCCCAGGTCGAAGCCGATGCGGAAGCCATCCAGGTGGCGGCCGAGCGGGGCCGCGGTCTCCTTTTCCGCGGGAGCGGCGTCGAAGGAGGCGCTCTCGATTATCATGGGCCGGCCGTACACGCGCTCGCCCATGAACTGGTAGTCGAAGGCGCGCGCGCCTTCCGGGGCGTACACGCTCCGCAGGTAATCCGCGATGCGCGCATCGCCCCCGATGGTGACGCGGTATCCGCCCTTCTGCCACAGCAGGAACTTCAGCAGGCGCTCGACGTAGCGATTGTTGACGGCCACGTTTTTCCCTTCGTGGGGCAGCACCGCGGTGCGGAAGACGGAGACCGAGCCATCGCTACGCTCGAGAGCGATGGCCAAGTTGCGGCCGCCGGTCTCTTTCACCCGGGCGCGATAAGCCCGGTTCCACAGAGCGGCCGGGACGAACTCGGGATCTAAGACGGGCTGGAACTTCATACCGGAAACCACCAATTATGCCACCATAAGCTCTATGTGGTTGGGCATCGACATTGGCACCGGGGGCACGCGCGCGCTCCTGGTGGATGGGCGCGGCGCCGTCCGCGCGGGTTGCACATCTCCCCACGAGGACATGCGGATGGAGCGCCCGCTGTGGGCCGAGCAGCGCCCCGAGAACTGGTGGGACGCCTGCGTCGAGGCCATCCGCGGCGTGCTCGCCCCAGCCGGCGTCCCGGGCCGCCAGGTAAAAGGCATCGGCCTTTCCGGCCAGATGCATGGCCTCGTGATTCTCGACAGCGCCGGCCGCGTCGTCCGCCCCGCGCTGATCTGGTGCGACCAGCGCAGCCAAGCGCAGGTGGATGGCGTCAACGCCAAAATCGGCCGCGAGAATGTCCTGAAATTCACTGCCAACCCCGTGCTCACCGGCTTCACCTTGCCCAAGCTGTTGTGGGTCCGCGATAACGAGCCGCGGAACTTCGACCGCGTGCGCACGATGCTCCTGCCCAAGGACTACGTGCGCTTCAAGCTGACGGGCGATTTCGCCACTGAAGTTTCCGACGCTTCAGGCACGGCGGTGTTCGACGTGGTCAACCGTCGCTGGTCGTTCGAGATGATGGACGGCCTCGGCCTCGACCGCGGCATCCTGCCGAAATGCTACGAGTCGAGCGAAGTAACGGGCCAAGTGACGCCGCAGGTGGCGGAACTCACGGGACTTCAGGCCGGCACTCCGGTGGTGGGCGGCGGCGGAGACCAGGCCGCGAGCGCCGTGGGCAACGGCATTGTGGAAGCGGGAACGGTTTCCTGCACGCTGGGCACCTCCGGCGTGGTGTTTGCCCACATGGAGAAGGTGGCGTACGACGCGGCCGGCCGCGTCCACACCTTTTGCCACGCGGTGCGCGATAAGTGGCACGTGATGGGCGTGACGCAGGGCGCCGGGCTGAGCCTGCAATGGTTCCGCAACCAGTTGGCGCCCGGAGCGGAGTACGACGCGCTGACCGCCGAAGCTGCGCAATCGCCGCCCGGCGCACAGGGTGTGTTCTGGCTGCCGTACCTGATGGGCGAGCGCACGCCCCACCTGGATGCCACCGCGCGCGGCGGCTGGATTGGCCTCACTGCCAGGCATACGCGCGCAGATCTGATTCGCGCGGTGATCGAAGGCGTCTGCTACAGCCAGCGCGATTGCCTGGACATCATCGAGGCGCTGGGCGTGGAGGCGACGAGTGTGAGGGCCTCCGGCGGCGGCGCCCGGAGCGCTTTCTGGCGGCAGTTGCTGGCCGGCATTTTGAACAAGCGCGTGGTGACGCTTGAAACCCAGGAAGGCTCGGCCTACGGCGCCGCGCTGCTGGCGCTCGCCGGCACGGGCGAGTACGCCTCCGTGCCGGAAGTGTGCCGCGCCGCCATCCGCGAAACCGAGTCGGTCTCCGCGAGCGCCACCGACGTGGCATTTTACGAAAAGGCGCACCGCGTGTACCAGGCGCTGTACCCTGCGCTGAAGCCGGTTTACGGACAGATCGCGCGGTTGTAACCGAGGCTGGCTCGCGGTCCTATACTCGAATCATGTCCCTCGGCCGCCTGCTCATCACGCTCGGCATCGTGCTGGTCGCGGCGGGCCTGCTCGTCACTTTCGCCGGGCGCCTGCCTATCAAGCTCGGCCACTTGCCCGGCGATATCTACATACACGGCAAGAACTCGAGCTTCTACTTTCCGCTGACCACCTGTATCGTGCTCAGCGCGCTGTTCTCGCTGGTGCTGTGGATCCTGAGAAAGTGAGTTACCGCAGCCTGCCCATCTTGTCCAGGGGCCAGTAAACAAACACGGCTTTGCCGTAGATGTCTTTCCGGTCGACAAACCCCCAGGTGCGGCTGTCGCTGGAGGACATGCGGTGGTCGCCCAGGACGAAATAGCTGTCGGGAGGCACCCGTTCGGGGCCCCACGAGACGCGGTCCCGGTACTCTTTCGGGACATAATCCTCCACCAGCGGGCGGCCGTTCACCATCACGCGGCCGGCGTCGATTCTCACGGTGTCGCCCGGCAGGCCAATCACCCGCTTGATGTAGGATTTGGCCGGATCGGGAGGCCACCAGAACACCACTGTATCGCCGCGCTCGATGCTGCCCAAGCCGAAGCGATAGGTGAACTTGTTGATGAAGATGCGCTCCTGGTCGGTGAGCGCGGGCATCATGCTGGTGCCTTCCACCTTGACCGGCTGGTAGATGAACACAATCAGAACGACCGCGATCATCACCGAAAACGCCAGGTCGCGCACCCAGGCAAGCGCGCTCCACAGGCTGGAGTGGGCCGGCGTGGCGCCAAGGGGAGTATCCGGGCTATGGTTTTCCTGCATCCCTGTTTTTATTTTACGCGAACTATGGCGCCAGCAGATGCGTCAGAACCGGCAGCGGCACAGCCCCTTCTTGGAGTGCCCAGTCGTTGAAAGCGGACGGGCTGGACGATGGGTGCTTCTGCTTGTATTGGTCGCGAACGCGCAGCCAGTCGCTCCAGCCGGCAAAATACATGGGCAACTGGCAGGAGGAGAGCTTGGCGCGCTGCAACTTCTCGGTGGCCTCTTCCTCTTCCTGGAACGTCTGCTTCTCCATCAGGTCGAGGGCCTCCGGGTCGGTCATGTCGAGCATGTGCAGGCGGACGTCCAGAATGGCGTTGGCAATCACCC
>Ga0181521_10005861_pt1 | contig 13566 bp, 13 predicted proteins | sample PEATcosm2014_Bin_32_FD_119764 | JGI IMG/M metagenome (GOLD analysis project Ga0181521, IMG submission 119764) | Peatland microbial communities from MTU Mesocosm Facility, Houghton, MI, USA - PEATcosm2014_Bin02_60_metaG | ecosystem: Environmental > Terrestrial > Soil > Wetlands > Peat | place...
TGATTAAGTGGTTCGCTACCCAGATTAAGGTGCGGATGGGGAATGGCGGAGACTCCATCGCGGCCTTCTTTGACAAGTGTGGAGCCTACAGCCTGGCCGGGCTGGAGGGAAAGATCACGTGTCCTCTCTTGAGCATAGCCGGCGAGGCCGAGGGGCCATTGATGTTGGCCATGGGGCACGCGTTCTACGAGAAGCTGACCTGCCCAAAGGCAGAGCACGTCGTCTCCTTGGCGGAAGCGGGTGAAGCTCACTGCACAATTAATAATCCGAGCCTCAAGCATCAGATCGAGTTCGATTGGTTGGATGATGTCTTCAAGAAGAACAAAACATAGTCCGCCAGGAAACATTTAAAGGCCAATTCAAGGAGAGGAGAAGACTGAAATGAATGCCGTGACTGATATGAAGACGACTGCTTCTGATACAACGAGTGCGAATGACGGTAAATCCCAATTGACGGGCGCAGCAAAATCTGTCCCTGTCTCTACCGACAAGGGCAGCAAAGTGACATTTGGCGCTACTGCCGGGATGCCGGGGCGATTCAAGGGAAACTTTGATTTCCAGTTCCTGCGAACGATGGGGTGCACTACCTATGGCGGAGCTGCACTCGGCGAGTGCTACGAGACTGCCTCACGGATCGAGGACGAAAAAGAAGATAGTTATTCGGAGGCATGGCGCGTCACCGCGGAGCGGGTCGAGGCGATCGCCCGCAAGTCGCTGGCGGGCGGGCATCTGGTGAGTGCGCGGGAAGCGTTCCTGCGGGCATCGTCGTACTGGCGCGAGGTGGCGTTTTTCCAAATGCAAACTGACCCCAAGTGTCGTTCGAGTTGGGAGCGTCAACGGGACTGCTTTATGCAAGCAGGAAAGCTGATGGACCTGCCATTCGAGGTGGTCAGTATTCCGTATGAGGACGGGAAGTCCCTACCCGGCTATTTCCTGAAGGCGGATGCCACCAACAAGCCGCGACCGACTTTGATGAGCGTGGGCGGTGGCGACTCCTTAGGAGAGGAACTCTATTTCTGGGGCGGCGGCGCCGCGGCGGTCCGTCGAGGATACAACGCGCTGCTCTTTGAGATCCCGGGCCAGCGTGGCGCGATGTATTCGAATCCCGGTGCCGAACTGTTCTATCGGCCGGACACCGAGGTTCCGCTGAAATACGTTTGCGACTGGGTACTCGCCCGCGTCGATGTCGATCCGAAATGTCTAGCCCTGGTCGGCTGGAGTATGGGTGGGAACTTTGCACCGCGGGCAGCAGCTTTTGAGAAGCGGATCAAGGCCTGCATTGCAAGCACGAGCACTCCCAGCATGCAGAAGACAATGCTGGAAATGCTCGGGTTGCCGGGAGACAAGGCTTATCCCAGAGACCTTGAGAGCAAGATCGACCCGTCGAGTGTGAACAACAGGTTTCTCGCCGCCAAAGGAGACATTCGTTACCGAATGGGCGTGGGAGGCGGAACGATTGCCGAGTACATCGACGTGTTGGGTAAGTATGACTTGTGGGGTTTGGAGGACAAGATCACTTGCCCGTATTTTAATATTGGCGGCCAAGGCGAGGGCCAACTGGCTGTTGACGGTCAGAAGTTCTACGACAAGCTGACCTGTCCTAAAGCGCAGCACATCATTGCGACCACGGAGGGCGGCGAGGCTCATTGCGGACTCAACAACGAGAGCCTTGAGCACCAGATCATTTTCGACTGGTTGGAAGATGTCTTCACACAGGAACGGCGACGCTCACGGTAGTTCCAGTTACGCACAGAACCCGCACGAAGCGCCGGTCCAGCAAGAATCAAGGAGAAGACCGAAATGACTGCCATAGCCGAAGTGAAGAGGAATCCAAGTCCCACCGTCATCGACAAGACGAGGGCAAGAACATTGACCCCGGCCAATTCCCCACCGTTCTCGTTTCCGATCGGGTATCACGATCTGCACCCAGACATCAATATCAATTTTCAGCTGAACCGCTTCTATGGCTGGGTCGGCGACGAGAGCATGCTGAACGAAATGCGCGAGGCGTTGACCGGCGTGAACGACTATCCGACGTTCACGAAAGTCATCCTCAACTTGGGAGAAAAGGCGCTTGCTCGGCACGAGGTGCGCAAAGGGGCCTATTATCTGCGTCTCGCCGAGTTCTTCATGTTCACTAACGACCCGCGGAAGCTCCCCACACGCCAGCGCTTTGTCGATCTACTCCTTGGCCACCTCCAAATTGCGCCGTCTGCCTATAGCAAAATTCCTCTTGGGACCGGCTGGCTCCCTGCCTATCGCCTCACGCCAAAGAAGCCCAAGGGAACGCTGGTCGTTTTCGGTGGATTCGACAGCTACATTGAGGAATGGATGCCGGCAGCGCTGTTCTTCCGCGACGCCGGCTACGACACGATCCTGTTCGAGGGCCCCGGCCAGGGGGCGGCGCTCCAGTTGGCGCAACTGCCGATGATCCCTGAGTGGGAGCAACCGGTCAAAGCGGTCTTGGACTTCTTCCGCCGTGACGCGGTTACGTTGTTGGGATTCTCGCTTGGCGGCGAGCTGGGCATTCGAGCGGCGGCCTTTGAGCCGCGCGTGCGCCGAATCATTGCGTACGACGTGTGCACAAGTGCGTTCGGGTTCCTCCTGCGCCCTCTGCCACCGCCGGTACGTCAGATGCTCCTCGAGTGGCTCGACGCTGACAACGAGGGCGCTGTCAACACTTTCTTCGTGAACGCGAGTGCCAAGAGCCTGTTCGTGGACTGGGGAACGCAAAACGGCATGCGCACAGCCGGAGTTGAGACGCCGTATGAGATGCTGAAGCACTTTCAGAAATACGCGACTGCGAGCATCTCCTCCCGGGTGACGCAGGACGTACTCTTGATGGCAGGCGCCGAGGATCACGCTATCGCGGCGCATGAACTGCCCGATCAGATCGCCACGCTGACGCATGTTCGCACACTGACCGCGCGTTTGTTCACGCGCGCGGAGCAGGCGCAGAACCACTGCCAGGTGGGCAATTACGGTCTTGCGTTTCGCGTCATCATCGATTGGATGGCTGGCCTCGGGGCAGTCGACGTGACAACCGCCTAGGGAAGCTCTGCACAGGTCGGTTCAGTTGTCTGTACGACTCGGAGTCGACGATCCTGCGCTTTCGCCACCTGCTCGAACAGCATCAGCTGACCGAAAAGATCTTTGGCCTGGTTCGCAGCCTGCTTGAGAGCAAGCGGCTGCTGCTGAAGTCCGGGACCATTGTCGATGCGACGATCATCGACGCGCCACCCTCGACCTTGCGTGCAATCTCCTGTTATTGAAATCTTCAAACAAATTCTCTGCCCCATCCGCGCCACCGTCCTCGGTATCGGCTGGAGCGGCGATCGCCAGGAAAGGTCAGTGGCGCGCGAGGTCAAGCAATCGGCGGCCTAGGTCAAGTCGTTAGGTCTGGTGACGCACAGACCTCGCAGCAGTCCCGGCCCACGATCTTGGTTTCCGCAAATAGTAGAGCACACCGATATGAATGCCGTGGTTGACGTGAAGGCGAATCCAATTGCAAACCCCAAATCGGGAACTGCTCAGCCGGGAGCGGCCAGTGCTCCCGCCTCGGCAAGAAGGCCCCTTTACTTCCAGGACTCTTTCACCGATTTCGCCTTCCTGGTTACACTGTCCAAGCAGGCCTTCAAGGGCTCCGAGATCGGAGAATGTTATTCCGCGGCTGCCCAGATCCGCGAGGGCGACGTTCAGAGTTGGAGAGAGGCTTGGAGTACGCTCGGGGAAAAGGTCGAGGCGCTCGCAAGAGGTGCCGAGGCGAAGGGGCATCGGGTCAGCGCAAGGCAGTGCTACCTGCGCGCGGTCACCTACTACCGCAACGTTCTGATGGGCGGCTTTCGGGTGTCCGATCCCGGTTACCGGTCCACGCTCGAGAAGTCCCGTGTGCTCTTCAAGCGCTTCGCGGCGTTGAGCGAACCCCCGATCGAGTTCGTCGAGATCCCCTACGAGGGCACCGTCCTTCCGGCTTACTTCCTGCGCCCCGATGCCAGCGGCAAAAAGCGACCGACGGTCATCATCGGCGACAATGCGAGCGAGGAACTCTACTACTGGATCGGCCCTGCTGCCCTGGAACGCGGGTACAATGCGCTGCTGGTGGACCTGCCAGGCGTCGGCTTGAACTCCTTCAACGGGCTCCCTTTCCGCTTTGATTCGGAGGTCCCGGTCAAAGCCGTGATTGACTACCTGTGCGCGCGCTGCGACGTCGATCCCTCACGGATCGCGGCCTACGGAGGCGGCGAGGGTGGAGGCTACATCATGACTCGCGCAGCAGCCCACGAGCATCGTATCGCCGCGTGCGTGGTCGATCCCTTGGTCTACGATATGGAGCCGCTCGCGCCACTGATCTTCAAGCACGTCCTGCCGGGCTCTGATTCCGGCAAGGAAACGTTGGCCTCGAATGCCGGCAGTGTCATCCGGCTGATCTGGGGTCTCACTGATCCCGAATCCATCAATAAAATGAAGGTGGATACGCGCGGAATCACCTGCCCGACGTTGGGACTCAATGACTCGCACGACTACCCGGAGCTCCTCCAGCAGGCTCGCGTGGCGGCGGCGGCGATCGCGAACAAGAACACCGCTGTGCACATTTTCACACCCGAAGATGGGAGCAACTATCGCCAGGTTGACAACTTTGGTTTGAAGCATCGGACCATGTTCGATTGGCTCGACGACGTGCTAAACGTGAGTGATGATGCACGGTTGGAGCGTGAGAAAAACAGGAGCGACTCGCCCACTCCCCTACGCGCGCTGTTCGACGCAGCCTTGAAGCGCGATTTCGACGCGGCGATGGAAATGTTTGCAGAGGACTGCGTCGTGGTGATGGAGACAGACATGGACACCGGCAGGGGCAAGAATGCTTGCCTCGGTATGCTGACGCGGGGCGCGCTCGCTTTCGACAGAAGCATGCCGCTCGAGATCGTCTTCGATGCGGCGACGCCGACGTGGGGCGTCTGGGAGTTCATCAATCAAGAAACCGTGGCCCCGGGAGTCGTCGATTTCGCGGCCCACTCTACGTGGAAGTTTCCTGCGGACCCCAGCACCCTCGTGGGACGCAAATACCGTGTACCTGTGTGCATGGTCTATCAGACCGATGCGAGCGGGCATATTTCCAGTCTTCACGAGTACACTGATGTCGCGAGCCTAATGGAGTCGATCAAGTAAACCACCACATAACGGCAGCTTCCGCCAGACGCGCGCCAATCGTGAAACGCAAAGCCACCGAAATCATAGCGAAGCGACGTCATAGTCATTTGATCGGCAACGCGCTGATGCAGAATCGGTTTGCGGATAACATCGAAATGCACGCAATGCATTCCTCCGAGGTCTAAGGTGGGTGGCGAAGTCGCGCGTGCGCGTTGCGTATGTACGGTATCGTACGGACGCCAGCGCTCATGGACTCTAGCTTGAGATTGACGACGCCGAAGGTCCCGGCTGGCACCGGGGCTTGATTTCCTCCTACATCAAGTTGCCAAGGGCAACATTACCCGCCAATGCCACACAACTGGGACAACTTCTTTATTTTGGCCGGCGGCGCGGCTGCGACTTTGATGGGACTGCTCTTCGTCGCCGTGACGGTAGGGGGCACAGGTTTCTCCGAGTCGCGCATAGTGCACGGAACCCGCGGCTTTTTGACACCAACTCTCGTTCAATTCGGTACCGTACTATTACAGGCATTAGCTGTTCTGGTGCCGTGGCCGTCCGCGTGGCCGATCGGGATCACCTTCGGCCTGGGTGGGATCACGGGCCTTGCTTACCAAATTAATGTCGTCGTCAAGCGGCACCAGTTCGGTCTAGCGTTGCCCGATTGGCAGGATTGGCTTCCGTACGTGGGCGTTCCGGCGCTCGGCAGTGCATGCCTGGTCGTCGGGGCGGTTGGATTGATTGTCGAAAAGCCCTTCGCCCCCTACGCCGTCGCGGGCGCGACCGCATTATTGCTGTTCGCTGGCGTCTACGGCGCTTGGGACCTCACGTTGTGGATTATCAAGAATCGGGACAAGAGAGCGACGCGATGACTCACCAAACCGCGGCAAATCGACACCCTAACCCGCGATACCGTGCCGCACTCCTTAGTTTTCGATCGAAGCGAAAGTGAAGCCACGAAGCGCGTGGTCGAGTGCGAACGCGCATTCCGCGGATTTGGGGCTGCGCGGGAACGTCACTGCAGCGGCCGGTGGCCATGACGTAATTTGAGGTCGACATGCTGGCAGTCAAACTGTTTTGGTTCGCTGTTGCGGGTGTTCCCGTCATCGGTGTGGTCACGTACGCAGCGTTGCGTCGAGGCGATGTCGGTCAATGCCGATTTTTCGTTGATCAACCCTATCACTTCCAGACTCTTCGAGTGATGAACGACATACCCTCGGACGGGGCCGACACCGCGGAGGTCCTTGAGACAATTAAACACATCCACTGCGGCGATGCGCAGGGCTGGTTTCGAGCCTGGTCGGGCACGGGCGATCGGGTCGCGCGCTTGGCGGCAACTACCACGGATCCGATCGCCAAGGGCCGCGCACTGCTGCGCGCGCATAACTACTATCGCACGGCCGAATTTTTTCTGCCTCCCGAGGACGCCAAGCGGCCGGTGTCGTCAGCCAAGAACAGTCAATCCTTCTACGCCGGGCTCGATGCGTTAGGAGTCGTTTATCAGCGGATCAAGGTGCCTTATGGCGAGGGCCATCACCTAGAGGCAGTGCACTACCCGGCTTCCGAAGGCGGTCCTGGCAAGCCTCTGATCGTTCTCGGCGGCGGCTATGATTCCACGCTCGAGGAACTCTACTTCGCGCTGGTCAAAGATGCGCACGAACATGGCTACGCCGTGTTGACCTATGACGGACCAGGACAAGGCTCTGCGCTGCGCGAGCAAGGCTTGAAATTCACGCACGAGTGGGAGAAACCGGTCAAAGCGGTCATGGACACGTTCCTCGCCGGCCATTCGCGACCGCACAAGATGGTGCTCGTTGGTATGAGCTTGGGCGGCTATTTGGCGCCGCGCGCCGCCGCTTTCGACGAACGCTTTGATGGGGTCGTAGCCTACGATGTGTGGTTCGACTGGGGAGCCACCGGCCGGCGCTATGTGCCGCCGGCAGCCTTTTGGCTCCACAATCACGGCTTTGGCGCCCTCGTCGAGATGGTGGCTAAGCTCAGGGCTGCGCTGTCCCCTGGCTTTGCCTGGGCTAGCAACAACGGCATGTGGACGCTGGGCACCAAACACCCGCTCGACACCATCGCAGAGATGGAAAAATTCACGCTCGAGGGCATCGCTCAGCGCATCAAGAGCGATGTGCTCATCCTTGCCGGAACCGAGGATCATTTCGTGCCGTTCGAGCAAGTAGCGCAGTTCGAGAAATCGCTGACGGGGGCGCGCAGCGTTACCACCAAGATTTACGACCGCGCTTCGGGCGGCGCCGAGCACTGTCAGTTCGGTGCACAAACACTGTGGCACGCGGATTTCTTCGACTGGCTGCTGGCAAAGTTCGATGATGATAAGCTCCCGAGGCAATGATCTTGTCTGGTCTGGGCCGCGGCGAAACTATTCGCGAAGTGGGGTACGCACTCGTGGATCGACGTGTTGAATCAGGAAATGTCCACCTTCCATCCGCTCGTAGCGAATTGTGCCTTCGGCACCTCCGCTTAACTGCCAAGTGCCCACAAGCGCGTCACCCAACTGCCTCAGGACGTCCGACGGCGCGGCATCAGGTGAGCCTTTTGGTCTAGCTGGCTTGGTCATAAATCGCCTCCTTCACAGAATAGCTTGCCATGCACCGGAGTGAGCGCGGACCCGGCATTCGGTTTAACTGTACCCCGTTATCTCGCGGTTACACCGCTGATTTAACGGGTAATCGCGGATGAGTACTGATGAGCGGGAAATGGTTTTTCGAGCTCTGCAGTTCAATCGCGAGACTGCATTGACCTGGAGGCCCCACCTTGGCGTAGATTCCGGCGGGTCTGTGAAGGTAGTCTCAACGTTTATGCGCCGTCGTATCCTATGCATTCTCTCCGTCCTGCTTGCCTCCGGCCTGGGCATCTTTGCCCTTTATGCACGCGACCTTGCGAACGCCCGTGCTCGCCTGGTCGGCCGCAGTTTGACCATGGCGACGTCGTTTGGCACCTTGGAATATGCGCAGATCGGCAAGGGCGAGCCAATCCTCGTCGTCCACGGCGCTGCCGGTGGTTTTGATCAAGCCCTCGATATGGCCGGCCCATTGGCGGAGCATGGCTTTCGACTGATCGCCCCGTCGCGCTTTGGCTACCTGCGCTCAAGCCTGCCTACCAACCTGAGGACGGCAATGCAGGCCGATGCCTATGTCGAGCTCCTCAACCACCTGGGCATCGCGAAGGTCGATGTGGTGAGCATCTCCGCCGGCGCATGGTCTGCGATGCAGTTGGCCATCCGTCATCCGGAGCGTGTTCGAGCGCTCGTTCTCCTGGTGCCCGCCGATTACTTACCGCCCGGAACGACGATCCACGGCGGCGCTTTGGTTCGGGCGATGATCAACTCAGATTTTGTCGCGTGGGCCGCACTCAAGTTGATGCCCGTGCTGCCCGGCAGCATGACCCGCATGATGCTCGGCACCGACCCGGCCGTAGTGCGCGCGGCCAATCGCGATGAGAAGGCGCGCGTCCGGCAGGTATTGGATCATCTACTCCCAGTGGGACCGCGGGTGGCGGGGATGAACTTCGACGTGGCCACCGCCGCCGCGCGCGAACCCTACGCCATCGAGAAGATTGGCTGCCCGGTTCTTGCGATCAGCGCGGAGGACGATCGCTTTGGTACCGCCCGCCGTGCGAGGCTCATTGCTTCAACTGTTGTCCAGGGCCGACTCGTTGTTTTCCCGACCGGTGGACATGCCCTGGTCGGTCGTATGGCGGACACCGTGCGTGAAGGCGTTGCGTTTCTGCATGCAGGCCGTGAATGAGCGATCGCCACCAAACAGAGTCCGCGGCCGGAGCCCGATAGATGCTGGGAGCATTATCGACCGCCCGGGGCGTGGTCAGCGGAACGCAATCGCCATCGCCGCTGCCGTTCTTCCTCTTGGTATTCGCTCTGGCGGTCCCGTTTTGGACCCCCGCCATGGTGGTCGACGTCCAGCCGATGCCAGGGTTGCCCATCGCCGCGATGATGTTTGTGTGTCCGGCCGTAGCCGCGTTGATCCTGGCCTACCGCGAGCGCCGGACAACGGGTGCGGCCGCGCTTCTCAGGTGTTCGTTCGATGGTGGACAATTCCCGAAGCTCTGGTATCTCCCCATCGTGCTGTTGATGCCCGGCGTCACGATGGTCTCGTTCGCGCTGTTGCGCTGGACCGGGGTCGCCGTTCCAGCACCGCACATTGCGGTGCTCCCGGCCCTGGGCCTATTTCTCGTGTTCATGGTCGGCGCGCTGGGTGAAGAAGTTGCGAAAGGCGTTTTCGGCGGCGGCAATCCTCATAACAATACTCAAATGGGCGATCCCCTCGACTGGGCCTCATTTGACCCCATTTAGCCGGCGTACGCCAACGTTCACTTACTGGCAGTTGGGTTCTGGGCAAGTCTCGGAGGGAACCATCCAGCGCGGCGATGAGCGAGACGTTCATCAACGTTCGCGCCACAGCAAAGTTTCGAGGTGCCCAAAGCCCCCACCCTCAACCAGTCCCAGCAGCGCGCCCCGGCATGAGCAATGCCAGAACAACGGCGACGATTAAGAGCGCCGGGACGTCTCCCAACAGATGTCCACGATGTTCTGAAATTACGATTGATTGTGCGGCCATAATTCCGCCGTGCACGATGCTCGACCATATGGTAAACGAGATCAGGCTCCGATTGGCGAGTGGATCGCTCGATGCAATGAGTAGAAATACTCCCAGTGTCGCGTAAATCCCAAGAATCATTTGCAGGTACATGGATTGTCCAGTGGCATGCCACGCCCAGCCCGCCGGCCAAACGATCGTGAGCGGATATATGCCGACCAGAAATATGAGACCGATTACGATTAGCGCAATACGTAAGAATTTCACGCGATCTACGGTATTCATATGATCCCCGTTTTTAATCGGCCGACGCAATTCGGCCGAATTCAAGAAACTCACGAACGATTGGATTGACGAGATCCGGACGAGTGAGCGGTGCCATATGGCCGCCCTCGGCGATTGTGCGAAAGGACCAGTGAGGGCACGCTTTTGCGAATATATTAACGATCTCTCGAATGGGAGTTCGGGTCGCGCTATCGGTCACGACGAGTGTTCTTGCGGTCACGGCGCTGCATTCTCCAACCGTGGTCTCCTCGTCCATCACTGCATCCCACTCATGTAGGTTAGGCGGGAGTGACTCGCAAAACGCGGCTCGGCGCTTTTCCGGCATCACGTGCCAGGAACCGTCACCCAGCCAATAATCAGCAAATCGCTCGGCGACCCGGGGCCAATCACCCAGCGAACCGAAGCATTTGACGTGATCGCACAATGCGCGTGACTCCAGGAATTCCTCGATCCGGCCGCCTTGCCTGAGTAGGTAGAACGGGTTCGGTTCCAAAAGAATTAGAGTGCCTACATGTGGGCCAAGCAGCATCGCGGCCTTTAGTGCAACCGAAGCACCAAATGAGTGCCCCACTATGTGTACGCGACCGCGCAATTCCTCCCATAAGGCCACGATGAGTTGGGCCTGGGCGTAAAGCGATTGCGGTGAGGTTCCTGGCCACGGCGTCGTTTCTCCATAGCCAAAGAGATTCACTGCCAAGATGCGGTAGCGATCCCGGAGGGTCTCGGTGAGCGCCCGCCATTGTCGGTTAGCACTGACGGAACTGTGAATTGCAATCACCGGTTGACCCTGTCCCTCGTCGGTGTAGTCGATCTTTATAGTTCCTCTCGAAAGAATCGGCATGGCGTTTTCCTTTCGATGATCTCCATTTGCTAATGGCGCGCACAGGACGCCTCAGGGCACCGTGGACGCTTGCTATTCAGAGCGGCAGATGTTGCTGGTCAATTTCCAATTTACCGTCAGATACGCCGACCGGCACTCTTGCTTTGAGCCGAAAGATAACGATAGATGCCGAAAGAGTCGACGCGTTTTGCAGCCATTCCAACAGAAAACCCCTCATTGAATCGTGACGTCGAACCATCGGTAGACCAGCCTACGACAGCGGTGACTATCTTCGGACTGTCTGAAGACCGGTCACCCGCGTTGAGCCCGCTGGCAACAGCAAAGGATCCCGCGCGAAACGCCCCGTACCCCGGATCGTGAGACTTCATCAAGTCGCGCTCCTCAAAGACGATCCGATGAGCGTCATCTGGATCGTGCCACGAACTCTTACGCGTGCCGTCCGGACGCGACTTGGGGACATCCTGCTGCATCTGTACCGCCCCCGGTTATGTCGAACGTTGTTTCGACGCGCGGGGGATGAAGCAGGGTCTGCTGCACGACACAGCTTCGCTCCGACGCGATCCGGAGTTTTTCCAGCAGCCGAGGCTCGGTGCCCTCCCTCGCCTTGAGCCGGACCGCACATCGGATCGCCCGGAAACCCACCGGCACTTCCGCATTCATCGCTAAAGTTCCCCGGACATCGACGTCCCCGGTCACTTCCACCTCGAGGGATTCAAGCGTGATGCCAAGGATGTTCGCCACCATGCGCACCGAGGAGTCCTGACACGCGGCGAGGGCCGCGCAAAGCATATCGCCGGGCGTGGGCGCATCGTGAAGGCCGCCGATCGCCCGGTGGACACCCACTGGAACCGCAACGCCACATTCCGGCATCGGCATCACGATGGAGTGGAAAGGATCGCTGGGATCGCTTCCGAGGGCGCGTGCACGATCGATGACAAGCGCCGCTTTGGGCTCGGCCTTGTATCGTTGGCGTAACGGGATCTGGATGTCGAAAACACAAGGTTGGCTCATTGTTGTCTCCTGTCGCAATGATCGCTCGATGGGGCGCAGCTCTGGGATTTCCGAACCCACCGCGCGTTGAGATCGACCTGCAGGAATGCTAGCCGGAAGCGTGCGGCGCCGCCGCGTTGGGTTATGATTCACTTGCCGAAAGGCTTGATCGATCTACCTGATGGGCGTCTCGCGAGCGGCATCAGGCCTCACGAAGGAGATCGGGCACCGTTCCACATGGATGCACTGTCCGAAATTTTGAGGGGAATTCGGCTTACCGGCACCGCCTTCATCGACGCGGAACTGTCGGCACCATGGTCGGTCCAGACTCCGACAGTCACCGATCTCGCCAAGCGTCTCGCGCCCCATGCAGGTCGGATCATCCCTTACCACCTCATCTCCGAAGGGGCCTGCACGGTCCGGGTGGGAGCGGAGCCGGCGCTCGTCGTTGAGGCGCCCGAGGTCGTCTGCTTTCCACACGGCGACGTACACCGGCTCGCCAGCGACGCGGAGCTCGAACCCGAACCCATCACAACGCAAGGGCTGATAGCGCTGACGCGCGCCGGCGAGATTTCTCGGGTGAAGTATGGCGGTGGCGGAGGCAAGACGAAACTCATCTGCGGGTTCTTTACCTGCGACCGCGCACTTTCCGAGCGCCTAATCATGCAGCTGCCGCGCGCACTAAATTTTCGGGTGCGAACAGACAGCGCCGCCATGCTGCTTTCCGGCGCGGTGAGGGATACGCACTCGCGCCCCGACCGAGCGGCAAAGCCGGGCATGCAAGCAGTGCTATGCAAAGTGTCGGAGTTGCTGTTCGTCGAGGCGGTGCGTTCGCACGTGGACGCGCTTCACGAGCCGTCAAGCGGTTGGCTGGCCGGGCTCAAGGATCGGTATGTCAGCGCTGCTCTGGCGCTGATACACGGCGAACCGGGCCGGCCATGGACGCTGGACCACCTCGCCGCGGGCAGCGGCACGTCGCGGTCTACGCTCGCCGAGCGGTTTATCCGCATCATGGGCCAGGCACCGATGCAATACCTCTGGCAGTGGCGGCTTCACCTCGCCGCTGACGCTCTTGCTTCGTCCGATCGCGGCATGAAGAAAATCGCAAGCGACGCCGGCTTCGGATCTATTGCCGCATTCGGTCGCGCATTCAAGCGAGAGTTTGGTGTCTCTCCCGCCCGCTGGAGACAATCCAGCACACCACCTTGACCTTTTATCCGGCCGTGTCGGCCAGGCAAGCGCTACGGGAGGCCGCCAACCGCAATCGATCCGAATCGATACAGCAATCGTCCGCCGCCGAAGCAATAATGGCCGAGCCGCGTGGATCACTCTTGCTCACCACCTGCCGTCTAAAACCTCGGATTTTTGAGATCGCATTCCGAGCGACGAATCGAGTTTTTGCCAGTTTTGCCCCCATTTACGGGGTTGCGCATCGGCGGCGAACCGTGAAAAACTTTGGTGGCGGTCCCCTCACTCCCACTCAATTGTCTCCGGCACTTATATGCGCCTGAAACTGTTAGTCTTTTCCTAAGCGTATAACGAACTTACCGTCAGATCTACCGCCAAATAATTCCGCTTGGGGACGATAGACCGCGATAGATGGCGAAAGGATCGCGCTCCTCTGACTGTAGAGCGGCGTATTGATTCGCCCTCCCCCGGGCTAAAACGCTCTCACGTCGGTGGCAGGCACCCGTGCGATCATACGAGCCATGTTGCTCTCAAAAA
>Ga0181521_10005867_pt1 | contig 13559 bp, 10 predicted proteins | sample PEATcosm2014_Bin_32_FD_119764 | JGI IMG/M metagenome (GOLD analysis project Ga0181521, IMG submission 119764) | Peatland microbial communities from MTU Mesocosm Facility, Houghton, MI, USA - PEATcosm2014_Bin02_60_metaG | ecosystem: Environmental > Terrestrial > Soil > Wetlands > Peat | place...
ACACGGCCGGGTGCAGGCGATCGGCGGCGTGAACGAAAAGATCGAGGGCTTCTACCGCGTGTGCAAGGCGGTCGGCCTGAGCGGAACCCAGGGCGTGCTGGTGCCGCGCTCCAACTTGAACAACCTGATGCTCGATCCCGAAACGGTCGCCGCCGCTGAACGCGGCGAGTTCCATATCTATCCGATCGACAGCATCGACCAGGGAATCGAGCTGCTGACCGGCGTGAGCGCCGGAGCTATCGACCAGCCCGGCACGATCAATTATCTGGTCGCCGAGCGGCTGAAGCGGATGGCAGACTTGCTGCGCGCGCAGCATCCGCAAGAGACCCGCGTCGTGCACGAACCACCCGAACCGCCGCCGCATCCCGTACCGCCCGGCCCAGGCGAACCACCACGATGAATCGAACAAGGCTGGGTCGCCGTCTATTGCGAGGAGATGGTCGGTTAGACTTCCCGGATGTCGGACGCTAGCGGGCGGAGGGTTTCAAAAATGCGCGCATATGACTTCAAGGTTTTTCTGGAACCGGACGAGACTGGCGGCTACGTCGTAAGCTGCCCCGCGCTTGCGGGCTGCTACAGCCAGGGAGAGACGGTTGCCGAAGCGATGGCGAATATCAAGGAGGCGATCGAGCTTTGCCTTGAGGACATGCGCCTCAGGGGTGAGGCGATTCCTGACCCCGCCGGCGTGCTGGTCGGCACCGTGGTGGTAACGGCCGAGTGAGCGGGAAGCTCCCGGTAATCTCGGGCCAGGAGGCCGTCCGCGTGCTTGGCGGTGAATCGTGATTTCGCGAAACCGCAGGACCCGCGGCCGGCAGAGATCGCCTCTTCCTGACCAGGGAGAGGTCGGCGGGCATTTGCGTCAGCAAATCGCCCGCCGGGTGAGGGTATTCTTCTCTCCCCGCATCGTTGCCGCAAATCTCCTTTGTGTAGTAATCGCCGCCTTTTCTGCCACTCATGCCTTCGCCCAGCAAGCGCCTGCGGTCGACGACGCCCGAATCGAGGCCGCGGCCACCAACCTGCGCAACAGCAACGGATCCTTTGCGTGCAGTCTGTACAACTCTGCGAAGGGGTTCCCCAAAACCGACGAGTCGGTCGTGGGCAACTCGCGGGTCAAAATCAAGGATAGGCATGCCACCTGCATCTTCAACAATATGAAGCCGGGCAGCTACGCGGTGGTCGTGATGCACGACGAGAACGACAACGGCAAGATGGACTATAACTTCCTGGGAATCCCGATCGAAGGTTATGGGTTCTCCAACGGCGCAACCGCAACCTTCGGCCCGCCGAGCTTCGACGCGGCGAAATTCCGGTACGACGGCGGCGTGCTGAAGATTCCAATCCCGCTCAAGTATTAGAGCATGATTCTGATCGGCAGCGTGGCCGCGGCGATGAGGGCGAGCCAGGCGGCTTCGACCAGCGCGATCGCGACGATATTGCCGCAGGCCTGGTAGATCGAAGCGGCGAGGATCTCGAATAACACGAATAGCCCGCCCAGAATCGGGAGCATCAGAGTCACTCCGGCCGGCATCACTCCCGTCAGGATGCCGCCCGCGAGGATCGCCACGATCAGCATCCGGCCGAGCATCGCGAGCAGCGTGGCAATGCCGGGTCTTCCCCGCCGAACCAGAACTTCGAAGGCGATGAAAAACGGCGCCAGAACCAACGTCGCGAGCACGCTCGCGATCAGGCGTTCGGGCGTGAGGGCGAGCCGATGGAAGACCGGGCCGAACGGGGCCATCAGCACGTAGATCGCGCCGATCCCCAGAAATGCCGCGAGCAGGGTTTGCATCGGCTGCTCGAAAAGACGCAGGCCGTTGAGATTCCTGCCGATCACCAGCACAGCAAGCAGCGCGCCGCCAGCGATGCCGAGCCACGAAAACGCGACGCCGGCGAGCTCGAGGCAAAGAAAGTCGGCGGGCGGCGGCGGCGCTGCCAGCGGCATCGCGAGCACCAGCCCGGCGGCCAGCATACCCAGGCCCAGCAGGCTGCCGGCGTCCGCAGGTCGCCGCTCTCGCGACGGCGCGATCTTGCCAAGCGCCTCCCCGAGCAGCATCAGCATAACGCAGAAAGCCGCGAAGGCGATCGCCGCGGTTGAAAACGACGGAGCACTCAAGTCGGGATCCGCACGCGGCGGCATCCCGAATACGCCGTCGAGCCATCCGATAATTTCGCGAGCCGCGCCGGCCGAAAACAGAATCGTGACGTGATTGACGTCCTCGACCTCGAGCGCCTTCACTCCCGTACCCGCCGCCTGTTCTCCGTAGCTGCGGCCCAATTCGACCCGATCGACACCCGCGAGCTGCGCGGCGATCGCCGGCGAGTTGCGGCGCACGATTCCGGGATCGCCCGACGCGAAGATGAAGAGCGTGTTGCGCGGACGCTCGGGACCGTCGAGGCTCCATCCACCGGAGATCAGCACCGAGCCGATGACGTTGGGGTCGTGCGAGACGTAATCAAGCGCGGCTTCGGCGCCCATCGAGTGGCCGACGATGGCGAGTTTCGAGCCGTCGACGTAGGGCGTGGAACGCATGAAGTCCACCGCCTCCTTGACGTCTGGGTAGAGGCTCTCATTGCCGACAAACTCCGCGCGGAATGGATTACGGTTCCCGCCGTGGCCGCGAAAATCGATCGCGCAGACCGCGAAGCCGTTGTTCGCCAGGCGCCGTGCCAGCACGCTCATCATCGAGCGGTCGGCCGCAAACCCGTGCAGCAGCACCACCCCCGGCGGGCGAGGTCCCGAGCTTCGCGGCGTGACCGGATTGTAGAAAGGATGGCCGGTGCCGGGGAGATAGAGCGTCGCGGGCAGATCGTTGGGCAGCATGAGCTGCAGATGGGGCGGGTCGCCCATTTGCAGCGTGTCGAGCCGCGCTACCGCGGCCACGAAGACCAGAAGCGCCACAGCCGCGATCGCCCGCCCTACGATACGCATTGGCCGCGATTGAAGCGGTTTGCCCACGCTGGGGCAAGCCCCCCCTACTTGATCCGGCGGCTGGGCGCAGCGCGCTCGACCCGCACCATCCCACGCGTGAGCGCCTCCTCGCCGAAGCGGCGCGCGACTTCGTCGATCGCGCCTCAACCGCGCGATCGACGAAGTCGGAGGCGCCTGCGGCGAGATCGAACAGCCCCAACTGCGCCAGATTGGCGCGTTCGAGGTTATGCGCCTGGATACCCGCAAGGCGAATTTTATGCTTGCCACGCACGCGCGAAAGCAGATGCGCCGCGGCGGCCGCGATCTCGCCGCCGTCGTCGGTCGGACGCGCGAAGGAAAAGCTCCGCGAGAGCAGCGGATAGCGGCCGCCTCCGAGCGGAGTCGCGAGCTTGAGCTTGAGCGTTATGGTTCGCGCGCGGATCTGGTCCGCGCGCAGCCGGCGGCCAATCGCTTCGCCATGAGCGATCAGCGTGCGCTTGAGCTCAATCGAATCGAGCGCGAGATCGCGGCCGAAGGTGTTTTCCTCGCCGTAAGACTTGCGCTGCCAGTCGGCGACCACGGCGCGCGGGTCGCGCCCATTGGCAAGCTCATGCAGATGCGCTCCCGCCGAGCCCAGGCGCGCGGCGAGCGCACTCGCGTCCGAGCGCGCCAGCTCCCCGACCGTCCTGATACCGGCGGCGTGCATCCGCTCGAGCGTCACCCGTCCCACGCCCCAGAGCCGCTCGACCGGCAACGGATCGAGAAAATCGCGGAGATGCTCCGGGCCGAGGCTCAGCAGGCCGTCCGGTTTCGACAGGTCGCTCAGGATCTTCGCGACCATCTTGGTCGGCGCGAGGCCGACCGACACGACCAGGCCGGTCTGATCGAGCATCCGGCGCCTGAGCGCGCGCGCCACGTCAATCGGCGGGCCGAGCAGCTTCTCTGTGCCGGTCAGATCGATAAAGGCTTCGTCGAGCGACAGCGGCTCGACGATCGGACTGAAACTTTCGAAAACCTTGCGGACTTCGCGCGAGACCTCGACATAGCGGCGCATCCGGCCGCCGATAAAGATTCCATCGGGACAGAGCTTGCGGGCCTGCGCAGTCGGCATCGCGGAGCGCACGCCATATTTCCGCGCTTCGTACGAGGCCGAGGTCACGACCCCGCGCAGGCTGCTGCCGCCGACGATTACGGGCTTTCCGCGCAGCTCGGGACGGTCGAGAATCTCGACCGACGCGTAGAACGCGTCCATGTCGGCGTGCGCGACGACGCGCACCCAAGGCTCGCCCGCGACTTCTATCTCAGGGCCGGAAGACCGCACGCTCACAGCTCCGTTGGAGTCACGGTCGAATAGAGCGCACCGTCAGCGAGGCGGAACGAAATATCGGCTTGGTCGCGCTCTCGCTCGTCACAAACTCGTTTGCGCCCAGCGCTGCTGCGGCGGTCAGGTGGATCGCGTCCATCGCGGACAAGCCCATTCGGCACGCTTCCCTCAATGCTATGTCAAGGAAATCCGGGTCCGGCGCAAGCCACCGGCTTACGGACCGAAAATACGTCTCGAAGAATTCGACCTCGGCCACTCGCTTCAGATACGACGGTTTAGGCAGAACTTCGAGGCGAACAAAAATACTCGAAGCGAAGGCCCGGTCCGGATCGTCGAGAAGCGCGAGCGCGCGACGCGCTACATCGCCGGTGCCCCTGGCCGCAGCGATGAGCACGCCGGCGTCGACGAAGGTGAGATTCACACCGGCGCGCCCGCGGCTTCTCCCCGGCGCCGCGCAATTTCACGATCCAGTTGCTTCCAACCCAGCATCGGCTCGCCCGAAGCGATGATACGGCGGCGGATGCGAAGAAGCTCGCTTCCGAGCGCCGTCCGCGGCTTGAAGTCCGCCAGGTCGGTGGGTGTTGTGCGCTCCGGTGGTCGAACGGACCTGCTACGCCGATTGCTTCTCAGCCTCGCTCTCATAGGAGACCCTTATCCGAGGATACGACCTTCTCTATCGTATATCTAATTCGCGTATATCTAATTCGGGAACCCATAACTCGAACCGGCGGCGGCAGTTTCCGCCAGCAATGAGACTATCGCCTCGGCGGCTTGCTCGCCGCTGCGGATGCAATCCGGGATGCCGACGCCGCGGTAGGCCGCACCGGCCAGCGCGAGGCCGGGAATCTCCGCCGCCTGGCGCTCGATTTCGGCCACGCGCTCCAGATGGCCGACCGCATACTGCGGCATCGAGTTGGGCCATCGGCGGACCAGCGCGATCATGGGCGTGGCGCGTAAGCCGAGCAGCTCGGCAAGCTCCTCGCGTGCCGCGGCGATCATCGCGGCGTCGTCGAGCTGCATCATCTGATCGCTCAGCGCGCCGCCCAGGAAGGTCCGCAGCAGGAGCATCCCATTGGGCGCGCGGCCGGGGAATTTGAGGCTCGAAAAACTGACCGCGATTATCCTGCGGCCTTCGATAGTCGGCACGACGAAACCGAACATTTCGGGCGGGTTGGGGAAATCGCTTTCGCGATAGGCGAGATTCACGGTCGCCGACGACGCGTAGTTGATTTCGCCGAGGCGCCTGGCGAGCTCGGGGGCGCGCCTGGCGAGCATCCGCGCTGCGGCATGCGCGGGTGCGCAGAGCACGACCGCGTCGGCCTCGAACTCCGAGCCGCTGTGCAGGCCGAGCTTCCAGCGTCCGCCGCCGCCGGCTGAAAGTTCCTGCACTCCGGTTCGCATCCGCACGCATTCTCCCAACCGCTTGGCGAGCGCGGCGACCAGCGCGCAGACGCCCGTGCGAAAACTCAGGAACAGGCTCCATCGCGCGCCGCTGGTGCCCGCGGTTTGCTCCGGGCGATCTCGGCTCGCTGCTCTGAGCCCGCGGATCACGCTCCCGTACTTGCGCTCCATTTCAATGAAGCGCGGCATCGTCGCGCCGAGGCTGAGCCGCTCCGGATCGGCGGTGTAGATTCCACCCGCCAAGGGCTGCGCGATTCGGTCCAGCACCTGGCGGCCCATCCGCCGCCTCACGAACGCCCCGAGACTCTCGTCACTGGATTTGCGGCGGCGCGGAATCAGCGGCTCTATCGCAGCCCGCAGCTTGCCTGTCCGGCTCAGCAACGGGCTCTTCATAAGCGGACCGAGCCGCGTTGGCGCGAGCAGCGAAAAGCCCTCGGGTACTTCGACCAGCCGCCCGCCGTGCACGACGTAAGTCTTGCGGAAGCGATCGCTGGTTTCGATCAACTCGGCCTCGAGCCCGATCCGTTTGGCAAGGTTTGCGCCGGCGGATTTTTCAGCGAGAAACGAATCGGCGCCGGCTTCCATCACGAAGCCGTTGCGCTGGATGGTCTCGAGTGCGCCGCCGAGGCGGATGCCACGCTCGAAAAGGCTCACCTCGAGCGGTATTGCGCGCGCTGCCGCGAGCTCCATCAGGCGATGCGCCGCGGCGAGGCCGGCGATTCCGCCCCCGATTACGGCAACGCGCTTTGGTCCCCCATTCGTCGATGTAAGAGTAACGGACGCCTGCTCCACGCTCGGCACGGGGTCTGGACCCATGGTTTCTGCGATCGCCGGGTCGTATGCCGACCTCGAAGTGGGGAGAGGCGTGGCCGTGGGCGTCGATGTCGGCGTCGCAGTAGAACTCGTCGTCGGCTCAGGCGTTGCTGATGCTGTCGTATCCGTGGTCGTGGGCGTCGGTACGGTCGCCCGTTCTCCGTTCGGCATGGGGTCTAAGCCCATGGCCTCTGTGATCGCCAAGTCGAATGCCGGGGTCGGGGTGGGGCTGGGCAGAAGCGTAGGCGTGGAACTCGGCGTGGGAGCGGGCGCGGCGGTCGGCGCCTCATCATGTGTCGGCGGCGCCTCAGGCGCTGCTGATGTTGTCGGTGTAGCGGTGGCGAGCGCCGAAGTCGGCGTCGCGATCTCCGTGAAGGTCGGCGTCGGCGTCGCGATCGGCGTCGTATCGGAAGCTGTCCCCACATCAGGCTCGCACGGCGTTGGTGCCGGAATCGGAGTCGGAATTGATCTCGGCGTTGAGGTTGGCATCAGCGCAGGAACTGATGTAGGCGCCGGGATCGGCTTCGGCGCATGAGTCGGTACCGGTGCGGCCATTGGATTCGGAGTTGGCGATGGCGTTGGTTCAGGATCGGATGCCGATGCTGGCGTCGGTGACGGCAGCGCGATTGGCGATGGCGTCGGCGTGGGGACCTGAGTCGGCCCATTGGCCATCTCTAAACCTGGAACGGAGGGCGTCAGTGTCACCGGCGCCGCCAGCGTAGGGGTTCGCGTGGTCGCGCGCCTCGGCGTGCGCGTGGGCTTGGGAGTCTTGGTCTGTTCGGGGATGTGAGTCGGGGCCGGGTTCGGCGCTGGGGTCAGTACGGGTGTGGCCGTTGGAGTCGGAGTTGGCGACGGCGTCGGCTCAAGAGCGGATGCCGGGGTTGGCGTCGGTGACGGCAGCGCGATTTGCGATGGCGTCGGCGTAGGGACCTGAGTCGGCTCGCTGGCTGGGGTCGGGGTCGGCGCAGGAGTCGGTACTGGTGCGGCCGTTGGAGTCGGAGTTGGCGACGGCGTTGGCTCAAGAGCGGATGCCGGGGTTGGCGTCGGTGACGGTTGCGCGATTTGCGATGGCGTCGGCGTAGGGACCCGAGTCGGCTCGCTGGCAACCCCTAGACCCGGCAAGTACGGGGTCGCGCTCGGCGCCGACGTTCGCGTAGGCGTACGCCTCGGCGCGCGCGTTGGCTTCGGAGTCTTGGCCGGTTTGGGGGTGTGAGCGGGTTTCGGAGCCGGCTTCGGCGTGTCTGCAAGCTTGGGTGTCTTGACAGGCTTGGATGTCTTGGTCGGTTTGGCGCTGCGAGGGGATTTCGGGGGCGGCTCCGGCGTCTTCGTAGGCTTGGCTGTCTTGGCCGGTTTCGCCGTTTCGGCCGCCTCTGAGGTATGGGTCCGCAATTCCCGCTTTGAATCCTGATTTAGATTCGCATCGCTAACGGGCGATTTGCAAACGCGAACTTCCAGCCCGGTAGCGAGGCCGGCGATTCCGCCGCCGATAACGGCGGCGCGCTTTGATCCGGACCCGCTCAGAGTGTCTCTCCCCGGACGATCGACGCGATCATCTTTATGAACCGCGGATGGTCGCCGACGGTCGGCGCGCGCACCATCCACACCCCCGTCTCGCGCGCGATCCGCGCGGCTTCGACATCGAGATCGTAGAGCACCTCGACGTGATCGCATACAAAGCCGATCGGCACAACAATCGCGGTTCGTCCGGCGCCGAGCTTGCGAATCGCGTCACCGATATCGGGTTCGAGCCACGCCTCGCGCGGGTTCCCGCTGCGGCTCTGAAAGGCGAGCGTCCAAAGCTTGACGCCGGCCGCGCGCGCGACCAGCCGCGCCGATTCGGTTATCTGCTCGACGTACCGGGCCGACTCCGCCATCGCAACCGGGATGCTGTGCGCGGTGAAAATGAGATGAACGTGCGGATGCGAGTGCGCGTCGAGACGGCCCATCGCTTCCGCCACGCGGGCGGTTGCGGCCTGTATGAACAGCGGATGCGTGTGCCACGGGCCGGGGTAATCGATCTCCGGCGCCGCGCCGCCGGCCTGCTCGCGTGCGTCGCGGACGTTCTGCTGGTAGCGATCCCAACTCGGTTCGCTGCGATACGCCGACATGATGAATCCGAGCGCGCGCCGTACTCCACGCGCGGCCATCTCGCGTAACGCGCCGGCCAGATACGGCTCCGAGTTGCGCATCCCGACGAACACCGTAATCTCGGGGCCGTTGCGATCCAGTTCCGCGCGTAATGCTTGGGCCTGGCGCATCGTGAGCTCGTTGTACGGCGAGCGGCCGCCCAGATGCTCGTAATGGCGCACGACTTCCTCGTAGCGCTCTTTCGGAACGGGACGCCCGCGCAGCACGTTGTCGAGAAACGGGCGAATCTCCTCGCGGCGGGTCGGACCGCCGAAGCCGACTATCAAGACGGCCTCGTACGGAGCAGCTCGGTGCGGGACGGCTTCGCCGGGAGTTTGCGCGCTCACGGAATTATCGGCGGCTCAATTCGTGGACCGCGTCGACCAGCGCGATCACGTTATCGACCGGAGTCTCGGGCAGGATGCCGTGGCCGAGATTGAAGATGTGGCCGGGGCGTCCGCCGGCCTTGTCCAGAATCGCTTGCGCGCGCGTGCGAATCTCACTCACGTCGGCGAACAGCGCGGTCGGGTCGAGATTTCCCTGCACCGCGACGCCGTCACCCAGACGCGCCCACGCCTCGCCCAGGTCCACGCGCCAGTCGAGCCCGATCACGTCGCCGCCCGCCTCGCGCATCAGCTCGAGCAGATTGCCGGTGATCGTGCCGAAGTGAATCACCGGCACGCCCGGCCGGATCGCGGCGATCACCGCGGCGGTATGCGGCAGGACGAAGCGGCGGTAGTCGTCGGGGCCCAGGCTGCCGACCCAACTGTCAAAGAGCTGCACGATATCGGCGCCGGCGTCGATCTGCATGTTCAGATAATCCGCAGTCGTGCGCGCCAGCAACTCCATCAGCCGATTCCACAGCTCGGGCTGCTTGTAGATCATGGTCTTGGTCGCAAGGTACTGGCGCGATCCGCCACCCTCGATCAGATATGACGCGAGCGTGAACGGCGCGCCGGCAAATCCGATCAGCGGCACCTTGCCGCGCAGCGCCGCGCGCGCGAGCCCGATAGCCTCGCCCACGAAGCCGAGCGACTCCGCCACGCTGATCGGCGGGATACGCTCGAAATCCACGGCCGAGCGCAGCGGGCGATCGATCACGGGGCCGTCGCCCGACTCGTAATGGAGTCCCACGCCCATCGGGACCAGCGGCAGCAGGATGTCCGCGAAGATGATCGCGGCGTCAACGCCCAGCCGCTGCACCGCGGTCGCCGTCACTTCGGCGGCCAAGGCGGGAAGGCGGCACATTTCCAGAAACGAATGCTGCTCGCGGACGCGCCGGTATTCGGGCATGTAGCGCCCCGCCTGACGCATCAGCCAGATCGGCGTATACGGCACGGGCTCGCGGCGGCAGGCCTTCATCATCGGATGGTCCCGCAGCGCAGCGCTGTGCTCGGGCATCGCGGCCGCGCGCAAAGGCGCCCGGGCGGAGACCTGAATTCGCGGCGATGCTTCGCGCTCGCGTTTCTGGTCTAGGCGTTTCCGGTTTAGGATAGACGCGCTGTTTGCGGCAGCTCCCTTCACCAGATGGCCGAGCTTGGAATGCTCGGGCTCGAAATCGACCACAATTGCGTTGGCCCGCAGTTGCGCCGAGCAGACCGGCCCGATCGATCCGACCACCATCGCGGCGAACCCGCGCCGGACCGCCGCTCCGAGACCGTCCGCATCCGCCATCTGCATCACGTTGGTCACCTGGTTGGAGCTGGTGAAGAGACAGACTTCGGCTTGGCCGGCCGCGATCGCCTTGAGCGCCGCGCGCAGCGGAGCGCGATCGAGCGGCAGCGTCCATCGGTAGACCGGAACGCTCAGGACTTGCGCGCCGCGCGCCTCGAGTCCGGCCACGAGGTCGGTATTGGGCACGCCATACTCCTGCGTGGCGACGCGCTTGCCGGAAAGTTCCACCCGCGATGCGAGCTCGGCAAGCACCTCGCGCCAGGTGTTGGGCTCGGGAATTACGATCGAAGGAGTGAGGCCGTTCTCCCGCATCGCAGCCACCGGCTTGGGGCCGCGCGCCACCGTGATGATACGCGAGAGCGCGGCGACGATCGCGGCGCGCGGATGGCGCGTTTCGATCACTTGAAACAGCGTGCGCGTGCCGACTCCGGTCAGGAAGATGACCACGTCGATTCGCCCGGCAAGCAGCCGCTCGGCGAAATCCAGCGCCTGCGGATTGTCCTCGAGCGGCGCCTCGCGCATCGACGGAGCGACGATCGCGACTCCGCCGTTGCGTTCGATCAGCGTGGCAACCTCGGCGGCCATCCGGCTCTCGAACGCGACCACGCGCAGCCCGGCGAAGCCGCCGGCGCGCTCGCTCGGTTTGTCCTGTGCTTGAGAGTCCATCTCGTAGAGATTCTCGCAGATTCCCGGTCATCTTGCCGCGCCGCCTGCGAAGAAGTCCAACCGACACGATGTGTCAAAGACGGACCTTTCTGAACGCCTCGCCCGCTCAGTTGCGGGAGAGGTCGCCTCGGTTGCCGAGGCGGGTGAGGGTGGCCGCGCTCTGGAGATCCTGCACCCTCATCGCTCGCGATGCTCGACGCCTCTCCATGCGCCGGGGGCGACGCAACTGAGCGGGCGAGGCGTTCAGACAAGGCGCGGGTGGCGCTTCGCGCATGGTTGGCGGCTTGCTAAGATTTGCGCGACACGAGCAACGCGTTATCGACGCTGCAGGAACAACATGGCGCAAGCGAACAAGCTCTCCAATCCGAAAGATTTGGAAATCCAGGATCTCCATCGCCGTTACGTCGCCGCGATGGAAGAACGGCTGCCCACGATCAGCGACGAGACCAAGGCTCATTACGTGACTGTGCTCACGTCACTGACCCTGCATCTCGAGACGCCCGGCAAACCGCTGTCCGAAATTGTCGGCGAAGTGATGGGCGACGCGGCGCCGCTGATCTTCCTGGCGATGCAGCGCTGACGCGCCTTCATGGACAGTTTCGCAGCGATAGTTTTTTGGCATGGATAATTTCGGCAGCCTGTTAATCGTCCTGCATTCGCATCTCCCCTTCGGGCTCGGCCACGATCCGATGGAGGAGCACTGGCTCTACGAGGCCGCGGTCGAGACTTATCTGCCGCTGCTCGACATGGCTGCGCGCCTGGGCCGGGCCGAGATACTGCCCGGATTCGCGGTGAGCTTTACGCCGGTGCTGCTCGATCAACTGGCCGACCCACGCTTCAAGCGCGGCTTCAAGAACTACCTGGCGACGCATGCGCGAGTCGCCGAGGAAGAGCGGCTGATCCGCGGGCGCCGCAAAGAGAGCGGCCTCGCGCGGCTTCAGCAGATGTGGCGCGATTACTATTCCAACGCGCTCAGCTATTTCTCCGACACGCTGCGCGAGGACATCCCGGGCGCGTTTCGCCGCGCCGCCGGCGACGGCGCGTTCGAGTTGATGACGTCGGCGGCGACGCACGGCTACTTGCCGCTGATCGGATTGGATGAAAACGTGCGCGCGCAGATCGAGCTCGCGATCGCGACCCATCAGCGTCATTTCGGCGCAAGTCCGCGCGGCTTCTGGCTCCCCGAATGCGGTTTCCGTCCGGCGGGTCATTGGCGGCCGCCGGTTCATCATGGCAAGCTCGGCGATCACGACCGCCGCGGCGTGGACGATTTCATCCGCGAGGCCGGCATCGACTACTTCTTCGCCGACCAGCCGCAGCTCAAGATGAGCCCGCCGGATTATCAGGGCAACTCGCCGCTCAGGCTTTATCGCGAGGGCCGACTTGACGATATGCGGCGGCCGCTCGGCGTTTATACCCGCGACTTCACGCTCAGCCGGCTGGTCTGGCAATCGGACGCGGGCTATCCGGGAGACTTTCTCTATCTCGATTTCCACAAGAAAACCGAGAGCGGCAAGTTCAGGCTCTGGAGGATCACCGACGCGCAGGCCGGGCTCGATCGCAAGGACGAGTACGATCCGGTGCGCGCCTTCAATCAGGTCGGCAGTCATGCGAGCCACTTCCTGACCGCGGTGCGCGAGGCGCTGAAATATCATTATCGCGCAACCGGCGAGCGCGGCGTAGTGGTCGCCGCCTTTGACGCCGAATTATTCGGCCATTGGTGGTTCGAGGGCATCGCGTGGCTCGAGCAGGTGGTCCGGCTCGCCGCGCACGAGCCGCTCACTATCGAGACGCCGGCGCGCTACTTCGACCGCAATCCGCCCAGCCGGCACGTCGAGCTGCGCGAGTCGTCGTGGGGGTTGAACAACGATCACAGCGTATGGACGCGCGAGGACGGCAAGTGGGTCTGGTGGGATATCTATGAGGCTGAGACCACGATGCAGCATCTCGGCTACCTGCTCGACGGCAGCGAGCTTTCGCCGGCGCTCGCGCAGGTTCTGCGCCAGGCGATGCGGGAGCTGCTGATCCTGGAGGCCTCGGACTGGACCTTCATGATCAACAACTGGTCAACGCGCGATCACGCCGAGCGGCGCGCGCATTCGCATTTCGACGACTTCAGCCGGATGGCCGAGATGGCCGGGCGGATGGCCGCGGGCGCGCAGTTGAACCCCGAAGAACGCAACTACGTGCGCGAAACCTGCGCGCGCGACGCGGTCTTCCCCGAGCTCGATCTCAATCTCTTCTGGCGGAGCAAGTTCCATCTCCGCGAGGCCGGTCCCGCGGCGATCGAAGCGCCGGCAGCTCCGGCCGGCGCCGTGACAGCGCCCGTCGCCGCCGCGGCGCGCGGAGCTATCGCCGACGCGGAGCCATCGTCATCCTGAAATTATTCCTGAAATTATTAAGGTGAGGGGAATGCCACAGCTTTATCTGGTCAAGGAATTCTCGGAGATGGACGGACTGGAGTTATGCGTCGTGCACTGGACGGTGACGCGAATCGGTGCAGCGCCCGACTGGCAGACCGCGCGCGCGCTCGTGCTGCACTCGATCAAGCGCGACGGCGCCTCGGTTCGCCAGGGCGTGCTCGAGCTCGACCTCGAAGGCGACGGTCCCTGGACGCTGCATCATTTCTTCGATTGGGTCCGCCAC
>Ga0181521_10005877_pt1 | contig 13545 bp, 9 predicted proteins | sample PEATcosm2014_Bin_32_FD_119764 | JGI IMG/M metagenome (GOLD analysis project Ga0181521, IMG submission 119764) | Peatland microbial communities from MTU Mesocosm Facility, Houghton, MI, USA - PEATcosm2014_Bin02_60_metaG | ecosystem: Environmental > Terrestrial > Soil > Wetlands > Peat | place...
CAGCGGCCCCGTGCCCGCCGGCTGGAGCGGGATGCTGTTTTCGCGGCTTGATATGGATGATGGCTGGGGTAAGTCTCCCTATCAGTATTGGGACAACCCGCTGGATTACCAGGCGCACGGCAGCGTCTATTGGGTTCCTTATTACTTACAACAGATGCAGAAGTTCGAACAGCAGAACGGCTACCGCCTGCTCGATATCGTCGACGTTCACGGCTATATTACGCCGAGCGGCCTGAGCGGCAGCGTGGGCGACGCCGCGATGGAGACGCTGCGCATGTCCTCGACGCGCGCGCTGTGGGACCCGAACTACCTCGTGCCCGGCGGCGGCTATGAGGACGCCACCGGCGCCGAGGTGGCGCCCGCCCTGGTGCCGCGCATGCTCCAGTGGGTGTCCGACAACTACCCCGGAACCAAGACCGCGATCACGGAATACAACTGGGGCGCGCCGGACACGATCACGGGCGCCATCGCGCAAGCCGACATCCTTGGCATCTTCGGCCGCGAGCAACTCGATTACGGGACGGTGTGGACGAGTCTTACGCCCACGACTCCGGCAACCTTCGCCTTCCAGACCTATCTGAACTACGATGGCAACGGCGGCCACTTCGGCGGTACCAGCGTCTCCGCCACATCCAGCGATCCCGATTCGCTTTCCATCTTCGCCGCTTTGCGCTACGATTCCGCGCTGACCGTTGTCGTCCTGAATAAGACCAGCGTCGCTATCACCGATTCCATCGGCATGGCCGACTTCACTCCTGCCGGCACCGCTCAAGTCTGGCAGTACAGCAGCGCAAATCTGGGCGCGATTGTGCGCCAGTCCGACATTAGCGTGAGCAGTAGCGGCCTGGGCACGACATTCCCGGCTCAGTCCATCACCCTGCTGGTGATCCCGCAAGCACAAAGCGTCATGGCCGTGCCACAGCCCGTAGTCAGCGCCGTCACCGGCGGAGCGTCCTACGACACGAAAGCTGTTTCCCCCGGCGAAATCATCGCCATTTGGGGCAAAGGTCTCGGCCCCTCCGCCGGCGCCAACCTGACGCTCGACTCCAACGGGCTGGTGGAAGCCTCGCTCGGCGGCACGCAAGTCTTCATTAACGGCAATCCCGCGCCGCTGATCTATGCGGGCCCGGGACAGGTTAACGCAGTCGTGCCTTATGAAGAAGCTTCGTCCACCACGGCGAACGTGGTCGTGGTCTATCAGGGCAACGCGTCGGCGCTGTTCCCGATTCCCATCGCCGCCACCCGGCCGGGCATTTTCACGCGCAGCGGCGCCGGTACCGGGCAAGGGGCAATCGTGAATCAGGATCAAACCATCAACGGCGCGTCGAGCCCGGCCGCCCGGGGCAGTTGGGTTGCCATTTACGCCACCGGCGAGGGTATCACCACGCCACCGGGGGTCGATGGCCGCGTATCGGCTTACAAAGGAACGCCGCTACCCAAGGCACAAGCCGCTTGTTCGGCCACCATCGGAGGCCAACCAGCCAACGTGAATTACTGCGGGGAAGCTCCAGACTTCACCGCCGGCGTTCTGCAAATGAACGTGCAGGTCCCCGAATCGATCAACCCCGGCAGTTCGGTGCCAGTGACCATCACAGTCGGCGGCGTCACCAGCCAGGCCAACGTCACGATCGCGGTTCAATAGGGCATCGCGCCATTGGGATTCATAAAGGAAATCGACATGCAGAATTCACGCATGAAATGTCTGACAGGCTTCGCCTGCTGCTGCCTCACGTTTCTCACAATGACCTCTCCGGCGGCTCCCGCCCCGGATTCGCGCCATATTGACCTGGATGTAGCAAAGGCCGCCAAACCGCTCGACCGATTCTTCGACCTGTCGGTGGGCTCCGACTATCCGGGCACACTCATTCGCGACGACTGCCAGGCTCAGCTCAAGATGACCGTGGACGAACTCGGCTTCCGATATATTCGTTTCCACGCTATTTTTCACGACGTATTGGGCACGGTGCGAGTCGAAAACGGCAAGAACGTCTACGACTGGACCAGAATAGACCAGCTCTACGATGACCTGCTGGCGCGTCGCATCAAGCCATTTGTCGAGCTGGGGTTCACGCCGAACGCGATGAAGACGTCCGACAACAAGATCTTCTATTGGCAGGGTAATACTTCGCATCCTACGCCGGCAGAATGGAAAGACCTGGTGGATGCCTTTATTCGCCACATCGAGAAACGCTATGGCCAAGCCGAGGTGCGTACCTGGTTTTTCGAGGTGTGGAACGAACCCAATTTGTCCGGCTTCTGGGAGGGCGCCGACCAAAGAGCTTACTTCGAGCTGTACGATCTGACGTCAAATACCATCAAAGCGATCGATCCGATTTTGCGAGTTGGCGGCCCGTCGACGGCCGGCGCCGCGTGGGTGCCGGAATTCCTCGATCATGTGACGCAAAGCGGCGCTGCGGTGGACTTCATCACGACCCATACCTATGGCGTCGACGGTGGTTTCCTGGACGAGAACGGCAAGGAAGACACGAAGCTGTCCCCATCGCCGGACGCCATCATCGGCGACGTGCGGAGGGTTCGCGAGCAGATCAAGGCATCGAAGCTCCCGAGCCTGCCCCTCTATTTTACGGAATGGAGCACGAGTTACACTCCGCGCGATCTGGTGCATGACTCGTACATCAGCGCGCCCTATATCCTCGGCAAGCTCAAGGCCAGCCAGGGCTTGCTACAAGGTATGAGCTATTGGACTTTCACCGATCTCTTCGAGGAACCGGGGCCCCCGCCGACGCCGTTCCACGGCGGGTTCGGTTTGTTGAACCGCGAGGGCATCCGCAAGCCGGCCTACTTCGCTTACAAATACCTCCATGCAGTCCAGGGGAACGAGATCCCGGTCCAGGACTCGCAAGTCTTCGCCACGGCGAAGAACGGCGGCCTTTCAGCCGTGATCTGGGACTTCCAACAACCGCAGCAGAAGGTCAGCAACCGGCCGTTCTACAGCCGAATTGTTCCAGCGCAGCCCGCGCCATCCGTGGAGCTGAGTTTCAACCATCTGAAGTCCGGCAGATATAAACTGACGGTTCACCGCACCGGCTATCGCGCGAATGACGCGTATTCGGCCTATATCGATATGGGCGCGCCCAAGGACTTGAGCCCGGCACAACTCGACCAACTGAGGAATCTGACACGCGACGTCCCGGAGGCCGACCGTGTCATCCAGGTCGGAACGAACGGCTCCTATGAATTCTCGCTGCCGATGCACAGCAATGATGTCGTGCTGGTGACGTTGGAGGGGGTCGGGCAATAAGATGAGGTACAGGATCGCGTCACTGCGTCACCCCGGAAGTTGCCGTACTTTATGGAGTCATTTCGCTCTCTGTATGCTCCTGGCATCGGCTTCTAGCGCCCTCTCCAGCGCTCAGGATGCTCCCACACACCCCAACTGGCCGGGCCCTGGACAGCTCTTCGTGGGTACCTGTTATCAGCCGGTGGATCGCTCGTCCGAGCAGATCGATCGCGATATAGCCATCATGAAGCGCGCGGGATTCAATGTGGTGCGAATGGGAGACTTGTCCTGGGATTCATTCGAACCCTCGCGCGGGAATTTCGAATTTGAATGGTTCGACCAGATCATGGACAAGATGCGTGCTAGCGGAATCAGGGTGATCCTGGATATTGCTGGCAGTCCGGCGCCGATCTGGCTGCATCGCGCGTATCCAGGGGTCGATATCGTCAACGAGAACGGCGCACGTCTTCCGCCCGCGGAGCGTTATATGGACGACATCAGCGATCCGGATTACGTGCGCAAAGTGGGAGCGATGGCCGAAGCGCTGACCAAACGCTACGCACATCATCCAGCCCTCCTCGCCGTGGGTTACGACAACGAGATCGGTAACGGCTTCATGTCGTACTCGCAAGCCGACAGGCAGCGATTCATCTCCTGGCTGAAGATAAAGTACGGAACCATCGAGGCATTGAATGAAGCTTGGGCGACACAACGCTGGTCGCGGCGTTTGAACGCCTTCGAGGATGTTGATTTACCGCTCGCCGGCGGGCCTGGACCGTCCGAGCGCTACCTGGATCTTCATCGCTACTGGTCCGACGTAACGGTCGCGCGGCTGCAGGAACTCGAAGCAATCCGCCGCCGCAATATGCCGGATATTCCATCGATCTCGAACCTCTGGGATACCGCTCCGAGGAGGGGCTTTGATTATCTAAGCACGTACAAATCCTATGTTTCCTATGGCGCCGAGGGTTTCTATCCGGGCGATCCGATCAGCGGCGCGCTCGGCGCACTGATGGTAAAAGGAGATCTCCCGACCCCGATCTGGTTCAACGAGTTCACCGCGGGCGGCGGAGGCTACTACGGGACGCCGGGACGAAGCCGCATGTACGCTTACCTGGCACTAATGATGGGCGCGCAGGGAATCCTGGCATGGACGTTTAACAGTCATAGCGGCGGAGAGGAGCAGGCGCTTTTCGGGCTCCTGGACCACGACGGCAGCCCCTCGTGGAAAGTCGACGAGTTCGCGCGCATTGCTTCGGAATTCCGGCAGCTATCCAAATTCGGGTTCCCACGGTATACACATCCTGAAGTTGCACTTGCCTATTCCTTCGATTCTTTTATCGTTTCACACCCGAACGGCCCGTCCAACACAACGCTGCAATATTTCAAACCGTCCTATACCGATCAGGTCCAAGGCGCCTTTGAACCGCTATTCCGGGCCAACATCGACACCGCCATCATCAACATCGGACATGACCGTCTTTCGGCTTACAAGTTGGTGGTGGTACCGGCAGACTACGTCATGGACGCTGCTGGCGCAACGGCTCTTCGGGATTATGTAAACGGCGGCGGCGCCGTCCTGATGACCGCTTTTTCGGCCAAAGTGGACGAGCACGGACAATGGTTCGGGACGCCGCTCCCCGGGCGCTTGAGCGATGTTTTTGGATTGAAGACCAACGCATTCTATCAAGCGGAATCGGCGCTGAAATTCGAATTGGACGGTCACAATGTCGATAGCGGCGCTCGCCACTATGAGGTGCTCGAACCCTCGACGGCCACGGTCCTTTCGCGATTCACGAATACCGGGGATCACGCTCCCGCGGTCACGATCAACAAGTTCGGCAGGGGGAATGCGATCTATTTGGCCACTGAATCGAAAGCTTCCGCGATCGGGCCGGTTCTGGATTATTGCTACAGCCTTGTTGGCATTCACATGGGACCTCGGACGCCCGACGGAGTGTACGCTAGAACCGTCGATGGCCGAACGCTCTACGTGAATACGACTCGGGAGGAGAAAAGGATTCCGATTGCGGGCGAAAGGAAAGGAATCATCAGCAATCGCGTATACCAAGGAACCGTCGTCCTGGGCCCGCAGGAAGCCGATCTGATTCCGTAATCGATTGGCCGAGGATCGCGAGTCACGCAGCCCGTACTGATCGAAAAGGGCGAGGTCCTTTTGGCCGTTCTTCAGCGCGATGTCGGTTTCGCCGGCGGCCATGTAGAGCGGCACGCGGAACTTGTCGTTCGTGGCCGGATCCTTCAACATCTCGCCGTAATACTCGTCAAACTTCTTCAGCCCCGCCTCCGCGATGTGGCCGGAGCTGTAAATATAAAGTTCGCTGAACGTATCGAGGTGCGGAAAACCGGTGTGCAGCACACCATACCGCCCATCGAAAGGCCCGCCAACGCGCGATGCTCCCGGCTCGCCTTGGTGCGGTAGTGATTGTCGATGTACGGGATGATGTCCTTTACGTATTCCTGCGAGCACTTGTCGTCCGTGCCGATCGGCGAAGGATCGAACGTCGCGCAGCTCCGGGTGTTCGGCATAACGATGATCATTGGCTTCGCCTTGCCCGCGGCGATCAGACTGTCGAGAATGTCGCCGGCATAACCGCCGCTGCGGGGGTCTTCCGCGCTCCATTTGGCGTCGTCGTCTCCGCCGCCGTGGTTCAGATAGAGCACGGGGTAACGGGCGTTGGAATTGCGTTCGTAATTTGCCAGCATGCTTCTGTCGAGTCGTTGCACTGAGGTCGCTCCTTTCCGTAAGTGATCGTCCGCACCCGGCTGGTTTGCACTCCGAGTTCCTCGAGGTACGCGCTGGCTGACGCCGCTCGCTGCGCGCCGAGTCCGAGGTTGTATTCCGCCGAGCCACGTTCATCACAGTGGCCTTCCAACACGATCACCGCGTTGGGAAAATCGACGAAAATCGAACGAAGCGCCTCGGCGTCTTTCGCCAGGGCGGCGCGAGCATCCTCAGGTATGTCGCTCTTGTCGTAGTCAAAATAAGCATCGGAGACTTGCGTCTCCAGCCGGGCTTGAAGGGACATGGGCTCCATGGGCGCACCCCAAAGACTTGAGCCCGGCGCAGCTCGACCAACCGAGGAATCTCACACGCGACCTCCCGGAGATCGACCGGGTCTTCAACGTCGCGAATAGCGGCTCCTACGGTTTTCGCTAGCGATGCACAGCAACGATGTCGTGCTGGTGACGTTGGAGAGGATTGGCGGTAAGCCGCACAACCCGCGGAACGCCACATCGATGACATCGGCGATGCGTATTACGTGCGCCGCTATACTGTTTCATTTCCGCCGTGATTTTGCTGAAGAGCCGGAAGGACCTCCCTGGAACAGCAGAGGAGCAAACGTGTACAGGCTCCTTCGCCAGGTCTGCCATTCGTGCGAAGTGCCGGGGGAAACATAAAGGTAGCTGTTGGTGATCCCGGCGGCGATGAGCTGTTCCTGGTGTTTCTTCAGTCCTTCGGGATTCTCCAGCGGCGGTTCCGTGCCGGTGCTGAAGAAAAAGACCTTGACCTTCTTGTTGAATTCCGCGGGGTCGGCCATGGCGCCGTTGTAGGCGGTCTTAATATCGAAGGGTGGGGGCGCGGGCGGCGTGACGCCGGCCGGCACCGGGCCGCCGCGGCCGCCGCGGCCGAACCCGGAAGCTGTACCGCCGCTGAACAACCCGATGTAGGAGAACTTATCGAGGTTGGCCATGGTGACGGCCGCGGTCTGCATGCCGCCCATCGAAAGGCCCGCCATGGCGCGGTGGTCCTTGTCGGCCTGCGTGCGGAAGTTGGCGTCGATCCAGGGGATCAAATCGTCGACCATAAACTGCCCGTAAGCGCCACCCCCAGGACCGCCGATACCAAACGCGGGTCCGCGGCCGGGACCGGGTCCGCGCCCGGGACCGCCCGGGGCACCCACGGCGCTGGTTTCCATCACCACAATCATGGGCTTGACCTTCCCCGCGGCGAGCAGGTTATCGAGAATCACGTTGGTCCGGCCCATTTCAATCCAGACCCGCTCGTCTTCGCCTCCGCCGTGCTGTAGATACAGCACCGGGTAGCGGGCGGCGGTATGGGAGTCGTATCCCGGCGGCGTATAGACGAAGATGTGCCGCCACGACTTCGTCGTCTTCGCAAAGTAATTCTCGATCAGCACGTTGCCGTGCGGCACATCTTTCAGGTCATAAAAATCGACGCCGGGCTCCGGGATTTCAAAGCCATTGCACATGTGGCCGTATCCGATGAACGCGTTGGTACCCGGGTCCAGCACCACGGCGCCATCGACGACCATCCAGTAGTTGTGATACCCGGGCGCCTGCGGTTCGCTGGTGTAGGTCCACGTGCCGTCATCGCCTTTGACCATATCGAACGGAACATTGGCGATGGAGACCTGCACGTTCTGCGCGCTGGGGGCTTTGAAGTGGAAGGTGACCCGCGAGTCTTCTTCAATTCGCGGATATTGCACACCCGGGAAATTGTACGGGGATGGATGCGCCGGAACGGCGGGCGCGGAGGCGGAGCGCAGCGGAGCGGGGACCATCTCCTGCCTGGCTGCGCCCTGAGCAAAACAAGCTGCACAAGACACAATGGCCATGCACAAAGCAAAGCACCATGCTCGTTTCATAAGATGCAATCTCCTGAATCGTCTTATTCGCATCCGAGTCCCATGTTCAGTAAATCGTGTTCTTATCGGTGACACCGGGCCAGTCGTCCGTACGGAAAGGCACGGCCGGGAGACCGGCTCCGTTGAACAACGTCGCCTCCGGGTTCGACTGCCAGGCGTAGCGGGCAGCCTTTGGATCGGGAACCGACTTCGAGGAGACGATCACGGTATCGCCCTCGATGCGGGCGTCTGCCCAGTACCACTTGCGGTCGTCACCGGCGATCGAGAATTCGCCCAGTTTTTCACCCTTGACCACCAAGCCACGATCGGTATGAGCGAAATGAAGTTTCAACCCGCCCGGCACGCGCTCCACCGACGAGAGGGCCGGCCCGGAAAACGGGATTTTGAAGCCGTAATGCTCGCCCAGGGCGCAGAGGCCCAAGCGGTCGCCGACTTCCTTCTTGTCGACCGGGTGAATGTTGTCGGGGTCGCCGGTATCGACGGTAATGGCGACACACGAATGCGGTACGTTCTTCGCCACCAGAGCCTGGGCTTCTCGCATCTCGGCCCAGGAGTCGTCCCCGGGGACATCCTTGCGGTGCATGAACGCCGGCAGACTCACGATGTAGAACGGAAAATCGCCCTGGTCGAACAACTTCCTCCAATCGGCGATCATGGCTGGGAGCAGCTTGCGGTATTGAAAGGCACGCTCGGCGTTGGACTCGCCCTGATACCAGATCGCGCCGGTAATCGCGAGGGGAGCGATCGGCATGAGCATGCCGTTATACAAGACGCTCACCATGCTGGTGACGCTTTCGTATCCGGGCGGCAGCGGTTGCGGCGGGTGGCCATTCACGGCGACTTTGCCCTTCCACTCGCCGGCCAGCGGGATCGCCGTGCCGTCGCCCAGAACCAGACGAAGCGTGTCGGCCGGGCTGATGAATCCACCGTTGGGTTTGATGTTGAACAACCGGATGGCGATTACGTTCCGCCCGGGTTTCAGACCCCGCGCGAAGTATACTCGCGGGTTCTCGACCCAGGAACTGAAGCCTACCTGCTGTCCATTGACGTAGACGGTGTCCATCTTATCGACGTTGCCCAGATCGATGCGGGCGCCACCCTGCGGAAGGGGGTCGGGGAGCGTAATCTCCCTGCGGAACCAGCAGAGGCTGGGGACATCGGCAACGCCCAGTTCCTTGAGTCCGCCCGGGATGGGGACCATCTTCCACGACGAATCGTCGAGCGCCGGATCGGCCCAGGAACCGTTCTGCGAGCCGATGTCGTACTCGTCGTACCAGGGCATGATGTAGTTGCCGTACTCTTTGCCGCCCTTCTGCCGCTGGCGTTCGAGAAACGCGATGCGCGCGTCGAAGTCCCCCAACGGGCGCAGGGCCTCTAAGCTGGTGAACGTCTCGGCCGGAACGCCGCCCACCGCCTCCTGAACTAATCCGATGGGCACATGTACGGACTCCCGCAGCATCCTGGCGAAGAAATAGGCTGCCGCCGAAATTCCGCCGCCGGGCCCGCCGCCGAGTGTCGTTGGCGAAACGACCCTCCACGAGCCGCGCGGCACGTTCACGGGTGAATAGGACGCGCGCTCGCCGACCACGTAGTAACGAATGTCGGGATAGTTGGCGTTCTTGATTTCCTCGGCCCCGTTCCTGGCTTGCCGCAATCCGAACTGCATGTTCGACTGGCCCGCGCAGATCCAGACGTCGCCCACCAGCACCTCTCGCAGTTCCACCGTCTGCTGCCGGCCGGCAATCTTAATCGTGTACGGCCCGCCCGCCGGGGGAGGCTCAATTCGCGCCTGCCATTTGCCGTCGGCCGCGGCGGTCGCCGTCGCGGAGTGCTCTCCGATTTCCACCCGCACCGAGTCTCCCGGCTGCGACCAGCCCCAAATGGCATTCGGCTTCTCCCGCTGGAGGACCATGTTGTCGCCGAAGATCGGGCTGACGAAGGGAAGCGGCGGGGCGGACTGAGGAGGCTGTGCAAACCCGCTTCCACCGGCGAGGGCCAGGACGCTTGCCAGCAGGCGAGAGAGATTGGCACTGGGTGTGGTCAATTTCACTTTCAGGTTCCTCAGTCCGAAAAACACGATGGAAGCGATATTGTAGGCCCCGGCGGCAGTTCCCGCAATGGCTTACATCCAGTTCTGGAGATCGTGGCACCGCTGATGGCAATTTTTCGTGTAAGCGATTTCGTTTATTGCCGCCACGATATACACTATCGGAGGTCAGGAGTTGCCATGTCGAGATCCCGTGGTTCATTTACGTCCGTGATCGCGGCGCTACTCGCCGCTACGACTTTCGCCGGCGGGCAGACAGGGATTCCAGATAAAAAGCCGGTCTTCGGCGGAGCGTGCCGATTATGTCCCTGGGGAACGATGGCTGAGGTCGTGCAAACGGCGATGAAGCCGTACGGCTACGACGTGCAGATTTGTTATAACTGCAACGCGGCCGATGCTCCGCGCATCGTCAGCGAAGCCAGGATGCCGCCTCCGTACCGGCCGGACCCCGCGGTGCCCGAGATCCTCGCGCCGCGAAATGCGCCGGGGCTGGGAGCCGTCGATTTCGGCGCGGTGGCTATCCAATTCCTGCGCAACGCCTACAAAGGAACGGGCCCATACGCGAAAGAAAAACCCCGGACGAATCTGCGCTTGATCGCCAATATCCAGGATCCCAGTTATGTTCTGGTGGCGGCCAAAACGGCGACCGGCATTACAGATCTGTCGCAGATCCGCCAGAAGCGCTGGCCGGTCCGAATCCTAACGGCGGGGGTCGGCAGCGACTCCCTGCGCATATTGGCTCACTTCGGTTTGTCGAGACAGGACATCGAGGGCGCGGGCGGGCGGATGGGCGGTTCGCCTGAAGACCGGGAGAACTTCGACGTTGCCATCGGCGGAGGCGGCGGCATGACGACCGCCCCCGAATGGAGGATTTGGACGGAGATCAGCCAGAAATTCGACCTCAACTTCATCGAGTTGCCGGACGATCTGTTGGCCGAACTGGCGCGCGAAGGCGAACAAGACCGCGGCATCATCCCCGCGGGGCTATACCGTGGCATCGAGCGGCCGATCCCAACGGTAGTACGCACGGGCACGGCGATCTATGGCCGGGCGGACATGCCGGACGACTTCGCGTACGCTGTCGCGAAAGCCATGGACGAACAACAGCAACTGCTGCAGTGGAGACACCTGAACTTCTCCTATAACGTCCACACGGTTTGGAACGGGTACGAGGTCCCGCTGCATCCCGGAGCTGCCCGTTATTACAAAGAGAAGCACTACATGAAGTAGAAAGCTCACAAAGAGAAAGGCGAGACGACATCGATGAAGAGAGCATTCCTGGTAGCGATGTTTGCGGGCGGGCTGTGTGTAGCCCAGACACCTGCGCCGGTAAAAGTTGAAGGCGGATCGATTCAGGGAACTGTAGAAGAAGGGTTGACCGTGTATAGAGGGATCCCCTTCGCGGCGCCCCCGGTCGGCGAACTGCGGTGGCGCGCGCCCCGGCCTGCCGCCAAGTGGGACGGAGTGAAAGAAGCGGCGAAGTTTGCACCAGGGTGCATACAAGGAATGGGAAACCCCAATTCGGGTCCCGCAACGAGTGAGGATTGCCTGTACCTGAATTTGTGGACGCCGGCGAAATCCGCCAACGATCGGGTTCCCGTCCTGGTTTGGATTTACGGCGGCGGGTTCAACGCGGGCGCTACTTCGGAGCCCAACTACAGCGGCGAGCGGCTAGCCAAAAGGGGCGTGGTGCTGGTGAGCATCGCGTACCGGGTCGGACAACTCGGGTTTCTGGCGCACCCGGAATTGACCGCCGAGAACAAGAATCACATCTCGGGAAATTACGGACTGCTCGACATGATCGCGGGTCTTGCGTGGGTGCAGAAGAACATTGCGGCGTTCGGTGGAGACCCGCGTCACGTGACGATCTTCGGCGAATCGGCCGGAGGCATCGCGGTCAGCATGCTGTGCGCGTCGCCGCTGGCGAAGGGACTCTTCCACGGCGCGATCTCGCAGAGCGGCGGCTCGTTCGGTCCGCCTCGGCCGACACTATTCCCCGGCGAGAATCTGAAACGGCTGCCGGATGCCGAGCGCTCCGGTGAAGCTTATGCCAAGAACGCCGGAGCATCGTCCATCGCGGACTTGCGGAAAATTCCCGCGGACAAGCTTCCGGCCGGCGGCCGCGGCATGGGCCTGGCGTGGCCAATCATCGACGGGTGGGTGATTCCGGACGATCAATACAAGCTCTACGAGGCGAAGCGGTACAACGATACGCCCATCCTGGTGGGCTACAACTCCGACGAAGGCGCCAGCTTTTCTCCTCCGAAAACTCCGGCGGACTACATCTCGGGTGTGAAAGCCCGGTACGGCCGGTTCGCGGATCGTTTACTGAAGGCGTACCCTACGGACGCCAACGCAGTTCCGAAAACTGCGCGCGACCTGGCGCGCGATGCGGCGTTCGGCTGGCACACCTGGGTTTGGGCGCGGCTTCAGACCCAAACGGGAAAATCCAAGGCGTTCTATTACTACTTCGACCAGCACCCCGAATATCCCGCCGATTCCCCGCGCGCCGGATACGGCACGCCGCATGGCGCGGACGTTCCGTACGTGTTCCAGCATCTCAATCCCTCGAATCCGCAAGTCACGAAGACGGACGAGGCGATCTCGGAGGCCATGGCGACCTACTGGACGAACTTCGCCAAGCGTGGCGATCCCAACGGTGAAGGACTCCCCACATGGCCGGCTTTCAGCGATGCCAACCCGCTGCTGATGTACTTCTCTCAAACTCCGCACACGGGGCCGGTGCCCAGCGCCGATTCGCTCAAAGTGCTGGATGCGTACTTTGCGTGGCGCCGGACGCCGGAAGGTGAGGCGTGGGCGAAGTAGATCCGGCCTCGCACATCCCTCCGAATTCAGCCCGCAGGGGATCTGTCTCAATGTCGCCCAGGGGGACTTCCGCGTCCGCGCTTACACGGTGGTCACACGTGTATACACGTGGGTCCGCAGTAGGCACACGCGCGACCGAACCAGCCCCTTTTTCGGCTCACCGGACTGTGATACCTTGTAAGCGTTAACACGGAGTTCAGCCAGATGGGCCCAGCAAAGGAGCCGGTGCCGCGTTGCACTTCGGAAGCCGCAGTAGAGCGAGAGGAACTGGTGCGCCGTGTGGCCTCCAGCAGCACATTTGAGCGGTCGCCTCGCCTTCGAGCTTTCTTCCTCCACGTGTGCCGGTGCGCCCTCGACAACAAGCCCGAAGCGGCAACCGAACAGCAGGTCGGCATTTGCGTGTACGATCGCCCGCCCGGTTATAACCCGAACGATGATAACATTGTCCGCTCGCAGGCCCGCCTGCTGCGGTTGAAGCTGGAGCACCACTTCGCCAATGAGGGCAAGGACGAGCCGGTCGTTATCACCATCCCGAAAGGCAGGTATCTACCCGTCTTCGAAACTCGGTTCGAAAAGCCGGTCATCCTGCATGGCGTCCCCATACCAGCGAAAGGCAAGTCTAGCCGTTCCCTGCAGATCCTGGTGGGAGTGGCCGTGGTGTTGGGACTCGCGATCGTTTGGCTAGCCTCGATTTCCACGCGTAATAATTCAGTAACGGGAATGGCGTGTTGAGCGATGACGTCACGACTCAGGCAAATTGAATGATCAGTTTCTTGTCGCCAAACCAGGGCATCGGTGTTTGC